>Ga0181530_10000105_pt1 | contig 101657 bp, 82 predicted proteins | sample PEATcosm2014_Bin_42_FD_119769 | JGI IMG/M metagenome (GOLD analysis project Ga0181530, IMG submission 119769) | Peatland microbial communities from MTU Mesocosm Facility, Houghton, MI, USA - PEATcosm2014_Bin10_60_metaG | ecosystem: Environmental > Terrestrial > Soil > Wetlands > Peat | place... | reverse complement strand
TCGACGGCCATTGTGTGTAGATCATCAGCCCCAACAACAGAGTGACGATCCCGTCAAGCAAAACCCAGCTGGACCCACGGGTTGACCGTATCCTGAAAAACGAAACAATGTTCAGGATGCCCTCCACCAGAAAGAGCGATGCCAGTACCAAAGTGAGCGACGCCACACCCACTGCTGGACGCGCAATCAGGTACACACCAAAGCAGATATATGCCAGCCCTACCAGCAATCTCCAGATCAGACTGCCTGCTTCGCGTGTGTGAAAAGCGACGGTCAAGTGGACCACACCTGCCAAAACGATAAGCCAGGCAAGTACCGCGTTGACCGCGACGGCGGCGAGAAAAGGCGATCCCACCGCCAGCATGCCCAAGATGATGAGCGAAACGCCCCACACGATGGACCATGTCGAAGCCGAACGCACAATACCGGACGGAGTCTGCTGCGCCATAGAGGCCTCCTCAAATGGACGAGCGGAGTTATCTTGCGAAGGGAGTCTATCTTACCCAAAGAAATGCAAGGGCGCTACGGGGACCGGAAAGAACCCCCTTAGCTGCTGCTGGGCATTCCCCGAGGCATCGTTAATTCCTTCAAAGTCCGCCTGTTACTGAGTCGATTCGAGGGCTTTGAAGAGGGTCCGGAAAGGCTCGCTTTGTGGTATGATTCTAACAGTCCGAAACGGTCCTAAGTATTTGCAATTTCAACGACTTGAAGTCCGGTTAGGGGATTCAAGCGAGGCCCGATCGGGAGGAAGTTTCCAGCCGTATTCCAGGGCGCAAGCAAGACCGGGTGCAGAAAAGAAATCGGGACATTTTCGCGGAGCGAGATGGCCACTAAAGAGATCAATACTCCCATCGCAGAGACCAAAACAAAAAACGGAAAAGTGACTCCGATCAACGGCGGGATTTCAGTACCCGGCACTGCCGCTGACCCTACCCCCGTCCCGGACAACGGCGGCGGCGCCTACAATGCCGACTCGATCAAAGTGCTGGGCGGCATGGAGGCGGTGCGCAAGCGTCCGGCGATGTATATCGGATCGACGGGCGAACTGGGGCTGCACCATCTGGTCTACGAAGTCGTGGACAATTCCGTGGACGAGGCGCTGGCCGGATACGCCAGCAAGATTGAAGTCACGATCCATCTCGACAACTCCATCACCGTGATTGACGACGGGCGCGGAATTCCCGTGGACGACATGGAGATTGACGGCGAGAAAGTTTCCGCGGCGCAAGTGGTGATGACCAAGCTGCATGCCGGCGGAAAGTTCGATACGTCGTCCTACAAGGTTTCCGGCGGGTTGCACGGCGTCGGCGTGTCGTGCGTGAACGCGCTCAGCGAAGAACTCGAACTCGAAATCTGGCGCGACGGCGCGACCTGGCAGCAGACGTATTCGAAAGGCGAGCCGACCAGCAAGCTGAAGAAGACCGGCGTCGCGAAAGTGAAGACCGGCACCAAGGTACATTTTCTTCCGGACCGCAGCATCTTCACCACCACCGACTACAACTACGACACGCTGGCGCAGCGGCTGCGCGAGCTGGCCTTCCTGAACAAGGGACTGCAGATCATACTCACCGACGAGCGTACGACCGATGCCAAAACCGGTGAAGCCAAGCACACCGAGTTCAAGTACAACGGCGGCATCGCGGAGTTCATCAAGCATCTCAACCGCGGCAAGCAACTGCTGCACGACAAGCCGATCTACATGGAAGCCGAGCGCAGCGGCGTGGTGATGGAGATCGGGCTGCAATACAACGACGGATATTCGGAGTCGCTGTTCAGCTTCGCCAACAACATCAACACGGTGGATGGCGGGACGCATCTTTCCGGATTCCGCACAGCGCTGACCCGCACCATCAACTACGCGGGGCAGCAGCTGGGGCTGTTCAAGGATGTGAAAGAGAATCTGACCGGCGATGATGTGCGCGAGGGTTTAGTCGCCGTGATCAGCGTGAAGCTGCCGCAGCCCCAGTTTGAAGGGCAGACCAAGGGAAAACTGAATTCCGATATCGCTGGCATCGTAACCGCATTCGTGAACGAGCGGCTGGGCGCGTTTTTCGAGCAGAACTCGACCGTGGCGCGAAAGATCATCAACAAGGCGGTGGATGCGGCCCGGGCGCGCGAAGCGGCGCGCAAGGCGCGCGATCTGACGCGGCGCAAGGGAGCGCTTGATTCGGGAGGGCTGCCGGGCAAGCTGGCGGATTGCTCGGAGCGCGATCCGAACCGGTGCGAGTTGTTCCTGGTCGAGGGCGAGTCGGCAGGCGGAACCGCCAAGCAGGGCCGCGACCGCCGCTTCCAGGCGATTCTGCCGCTCAAGGGAAAAATTCTGAACGTCGAGAAAGCGCGCTACGACAAGATGCTGGCGCACGAGGAAATCCGCGCCATGATCACGGCGCTGGGCACGGGCATTGCGAAGGAAGATTTTGATGCCACGAAGGTGCGGTACGGCAAGATCATCCTGATGACCGACGCCGACGTGGATGGAAGCCACATCCGGACTCTGCTGCTGACCTTCTTTTTCCGGCATATGCAGGAACTGATCAAGCGCGGCAACGTGTTCATCGCGCAGCCGCCGCTTTTTTCGCTGAAGAAAGGCAAAACGCAGCAGTACATCAAGGACGAGCGCGAGTTCGTGAAAGTGATGGTGAAGCGCGCAGCCGAGGGGCTGAGCGTGCGTTACGGCGAGGGCGCGGCCAAGATCGAAGGCAAAGATCTGGCGCGCTTCATGACGGTGCTCGACGAGTATCTGGGATTTTTTGACAAGCTCGACAAACGCGTGCGCAACGAGCGCGTGACGGAACTGATTCCGAAGCTCGACCTGGCCAAGCGCGCCGATTTTGAAGGCGACAAGAAGGCGGCGCCGAAGAAAATTGAGCGGCTGGAAAGGGAGATCAGGAAGCTGCAGAAAGACGAAGGCTTCAAGACGGTGGAGGCGCGTTTCGACGAAGAGCACAACCTGTGGGGGGTGAGCTTCGTCAACAAGCACGGCGCCGAACACGTCATCAGCTGGGAACTGGCGTCGAGCGCCGAGTGCCGGCAGATGATCTCGAAGTACAAGCAGATTGAATCGTTCATGGAGCCTCCGTTTGTGGTCGAGACCCTGGTCAAGGCGGCGCCGGCGAATGGCGGCGGCGAGGGAGCAGAGGGCGAAGCTGCGGCTGCGGACGGAGAGAAGAGCGAGAAGAAGGCGGCCAAGCCGGCCAAGCGCAAGGCTGACGTGGAAGTCGTAGAAAAGGCAACGGTCCGCGACCTGCGCGATCATGTGATCAACGAAGGGCGGAAGGACTTCACCATCCAGCGCTACAAAGGACTGGGCGAAATGACCGCGCCGCAGTTGTGGGAAACGACGATGGATCCGGAGCGGCGGACCTTGCTTTCGGTGAGGCTCGAGGACATCGCCGAATGCGAAACCATCTTCACCACGCTCATGGGTGAAGACGTGGAGGCGCGGCGGAAGTTCATCGAAGAAAACGCGCTGGATGTGAAGAACCTGGACATCTAACTGCGTTGCCGCGGATTTGCACGGATTCATACGGATAGAACCAACAGAATGATCAGGGCAGCCTGCGGGCTGCCTTTTTCTTGCTGACAGAATCTTGAGCCGATCGTTATTTCACCCTCCTCGCGCGGGCTGCAAGACCGCGCTGATTCGGCGTTCTCTCAATGGAGGAACGCTCATGTCCGCAGTTGCAGATTCGATTCGTGAAGCAGAGAAGCATTGGCGAGGTATCGTCGTGGCCGTCGTGGGTGCGCTGATGCTGGCTGCGGTGGCAACACCCAATCTCCTACGGTCGCGGCCGGCCGCGGAGCTGTCGAGTAGAGTCGCACACCAGCGCACGTTAGAAGGCGACCTGGCTAGCCGGTCCTACTACGCTCCCACCTATGCCCCCGCGATCAAGGCCAAGCCAGTGGCAGCCACCACCACGCTCATGGCGGTGGATCAACTGGCGGACCAGGCCGAGCCCGGCGTCGCGGCGGCTCAGGCGCAGCACACCGAGCCGATCGCCGGGGCTGGCCGGAAGATCATCCGCACGAGTTCGATCGAGATGGTAGTGCAGCATCCGGCGGAAGTGGCCGACAGGATAACCGCCATCGCCGTGAGTCTGGGCGGATACGTGGTGAGCGCGGAAGGCGGAGGACAGAATGCGACGGCGGAAATGCTGACGCTGCGCGTGCCTGCGGCGCATTTTGACCAGGCACGGGCAGAAATTCGCCAGCTGGGGCTGCGCGTCGAGAACGAGAAAATCGAGGCGCAGGATGTCACGCGCCAGTACGTGGATGAGGACGCGAATCTGCGCAACCTGCGGGCGGAAGAAACGCAGTATCTGACGATCCTGAAACAGGCGCACACGGTGAAAGACATGCTTGCGGTCAGCGAAAAGCTGAGCGAAGTGCGCGGTCAGATTGAGCAACAGCAGGCGGAGTTCAATGCCCTGTCACAGCAGATCGAGACCGTGGCCATCTCGATTTCTCTGCGGACGGAGGCCGAGGCGCAGGTGTTCGGACTGAACTGGCGTCCGGGCTATCAGTTGAAACTGGCGGTGCGCGATGGGCTGGAAAGCCTGGCGACTTATGCGACGGCCGTGACGTCGATTCTGTTTTATCTGCCGGCGGTGCTGTTGTGGGTGGGGACGATCGTGGCGGGAGCGGTAATCACGTGGCGCGCAGTGCGATGGGCAGGACGGCGGTGGTTTGGATGGAAAATCACGGCGACAGTGCAGGGATGAGGGTGTGTTCCGTCGCTAAAAAGTCAAACTCTTAACCACAGAGGACACCGGAGACACCGAGGAATGCGCTTTTCCTCCGTGTCCCCTGTGGTAGAGCTTCCCCGCGGGCGAAACCGCTATCTCTCCGGAAGCGTGGTGGTCTGCGGCTCCGGCTTCTCCCCGCGAAAAACGCGCGAAATGCCGCGAACGACGCGGCGCATGGGCAGTTCGCCTTTTGCATCGGCGAAAAACATTTCTCCCGTTCGGGTGCCACGGTAATACCAGCGCTTGAGGAGGGCCAGGTGCTCCATGGTTTCGAGAGCGAATCTTGCTTTCGTGGCAGGGAAGGAATCCAGGGCTTCTTGCACTCGCGATTCCATAGATTGTGACTTGGCGTGTTCGGCGGCTTGGATAACAAACGAAATGGGCCCGGCGATTCGGCCGCTTGCGATGCGGAAGAAGGCGACCGATCCGGCGAGATGACTGGGCTGAATCACGAGCGCCGACATGCGGTCGAGGCGCTGCACGATCTCGGGCAGTTGGCTGAGAAGCGGCTTGAGTTTTTCCACGCGCGCGTGAATGGCAGCGGCGTCTTCAAATGCCAGGTTTGCAGACGCGGTCTCGCGTTCGGCCGAGAAGTGGCGGAGCAGCGAGTCGCCGGCAGAATCGAAATAGGCCTGCACGCGATGTACTTCCACGTCGTACTCTTCGTCGGTGCATCCCTTGAAGCACGGGGCCAGGCACATTTTCATTTCGGAATAGATGCAGCCGGGGAACTTGGGGTCAGGATGCAGGTCGTCAACGCAGCGGCGCATCTTGAAGAAGTCGAGCGAGTCGTTCATGAACTTTTCGGCGGCAACCCGCGAGACGAACGGACCGTAATAAAGCGATCGCCCGTTGAGGCGGCCAAGCCGAGTAGTGATGGAGGCGCGCGGGTATTCATTCTCGAGGTGCAGCTTCACCAGGGGCGCGAAGCGGAAGCGCAGGCGGCCCGAGTAAGTCTTGGGAAACGCGGCGCGGAGAACGGCATAAAGCAAGAAGCCGGACTCGAAATCGGATCCGGTGGGCGAGTATTCGATCAGGCGGACCCGATCGCGCAGATTGAGCTTTATGGTGCGCTCTTCGACCGGCCCGAGAAGGCGCCGCAGACGCCGGCGCAGATTGGCGGTCTTGCTGACATAGGGCTCGGCCCGGGCGTCGGCGCCGCGCAGAAGGAACACCGCCGGAGCGGCGGGGACCGCGGCGAAGACTTCGGCATCCCGCTCAGGCACGAATTCCAAGCGTTCGGTCAGCACGAAATCATTTTAGTTTGCCAGCGCGCCAGGCGCACCCGGGAGAACTTCTTTCGCCACGGATCAACGCGGATTCACACGGATAAATCAAAGAATGGAATTGAGCCGCTTGTAGACGGAGCCAGAGTTTCACCGAAAACTGGCGCTCTTGACTCGCTCACGGTAATCCAGGCCTTCCATGGTGACGATACGGCACATTTCGAGGAGGCGTGAACGCATGCGATCGCCGATTCGATCGCCTAGAGTTTCTCTCTCAGCCGCATATCTGGCGGCTTCGGAGCTTCGGCTGCTTACGTTGCCTCCGAGCCGCTCGCGTTCCGCGAAATTGGGGTAGTTTGTCGTGATAATTGTCGTGCGATTGTCGTTATACCGCGTGTTGAGAATCAGACTCACGGTGTCCCAGACCCACTCGGTCGGCCGGACCGCGCCCAGTTCGTCGAGCACCAACACCTCGGTTTCAAATACGGGCCGAAGCACGTCCAGTTCTGTGGTTTTGACAGAATCGTTGTACGAATTCTGGATCTGCTTCAGCAATTCGCGGTAATCGTAGAAGAGGCAGGCAATCCCTTTGCCAAGGATCAGTTCCTTGATCATTCCGACGGCTAAGTGGGTTTTGCCCACACCAATCGTGCCGATCAGCAGCAGGCCAGTTTTGTCGATCGGATACTCTTCCACAAACTTGCAGGCCGCCATGCGAGCGGGAGCCAAGGAACGATACGGGCCATCGAATTCAAAGTTAGTGAGTTCGCAATGTTCGTAGCGGCGCGGGATGCGAGCCGCGGCCAGCAGGGATTGCGCCCGCGCCCGCAACTGGCAGTCGCAGCGGGTTACGCGGCGTTCGCTGGCGCTGCGGCCAGCGCCGTTGCTGGCAGGCACGGTTTTCCAGCCGGTACCGTCACAAAGAGGGCATACATCCGCGGGAGCCTTGATCACCTGGGACCCTTCACCTTGACCGAGAAATTAGGCAGGATCTGAGTCTCTCCCGAAGCGAAAGTGTCGAGCTTCGCTCGACCGGACAGCCGGGGGCGGCTGTCCCCACACGGACGCGTTTGCTGACTGAGACCTACCCAAACCGCTACATTTTGACTTTGCACCCGAAGGAGCGTTTCGCGCAAGCCGGAAAGGCTGGCGGCCTGTGCACATCCTGTGAAGGAACAGCGCGGCCTGTGGAGGGCGTTGGAAAACGTTGCCGGGCGGGCCAAAAACCGCCGGGCTAGCCCCATTTCGGGCCAAGTAATTGCAAAACAGGCTTCCAGCGCGGATTTTCACAGTTGACATTCGCCGCAGAGGGAGCACAATACGAACCGTCAGGTTTCCCAACTCAGCCCGAGCCAATTTTCCTCCCGGTGCAGGCTGGGAACGAAAGAGACCTGCGAGGAGAAACTATGAACAAGGCCGATCTGGTTGACAAGATCGCAGGCGCGTGTGAAATCAGCAAGGCGCAGGCCACGACTGCGATTGATACTGCCGTGGACAGCGTTACCTCCGCTCTTCGCAAAGGAGATCGGGTGGCTTTGATAGGCTTCGGCACGTTCTCCGTGTCGCAAAGAAAGGCACGGAACGGGCGCAACCCGCAAACCGGCGCCACTATCAAGATCGCTGCCCGCAGAGTCGCGAAGTTTACCCCTGGGGCCGAACTCAAGAAGGCTGTGAATAAGAAATAAGGCCAGAAATAAATTCCAAGATTTTGGGGAACGGCAGGGGGTCGGCCCTGCCGTTTTTGTTTAAACTCAGACCTCAGACCCCAGACCTCGGACTTCAGACCTCAGACCTAGCACCCAAGACCTGCCTCACGCCTTCGCGTATTTCAACCACTTCAGGATTTCGGGCAGATTGGGGCGCTTCCCATAGATGAGCACGCCGATGCGATAGATGCGGGCGCAGAAGATCAGGAGGCCCCATACCGTTGCGATCAGCAAGCTGAGTGACAGTGCAATCTGCCACAGGGGCGGGGTTTGCACCACAATGCGCGCGTACATCAGGATCGGTGCGAAAAAGGGAATCATTGACATCCAGACGACCGCGGCTGAGTCGGGCGTGCGGATCACCGGCATCAGCATGAACACCGAGAGGACCAGCGGAATCACAATCAGGAATTGTAGTTGCTGGCCCTCCTGCTCGGTGGTTGTAATGGCCCCGATGGTTGCGTACATGGTGCTGTAGAGCAGATACCCGAGAAGGAAGAACAACGCAAACGCAGCCATGACCGAGGGCGGGATCGCGAGGTCGCTGAGATTCGGCTGGGTGGCCAGCGAAGGCAGAGCCACAACTCCGGCCATCACGGCCCAGACCAGAATCTGTGTCAGCCCAACCGCGCCGACCCCGAGCAGTTTACCGGCCATCAGCTCGGTCGAACTGGCGGAGGAAAGCAGTACCTCGATGATGCGCGCAGTCTTTTCTTCCAGCACTGAGCGCATAACGGAAATGCCGTAGAAAAGCACGGCCATGTAGAGCAGCATGACCATTACTACGATCTCCAGAAGTCGCCCGGTGCCGCTCCCCTTGGCCTCATGCCCGCCTTCGATGCGAACCGGCTGCACTTTAATCGGCTGGAGCATCTGATCGGCTTGAGCTGGCGTCATGCCCTTGTTGGAGAGTTCCTGCTGCTGGAGGACGCGGCTGACCGTCTCGCTCAGCCGCGATCGCTCCCGAAACGGCATCATTTCGCGGCTGTACCACGTGATCTTGCGGGCTGCAATTGCGTCGTCGGTGAGCCATAAGTAACCATCGATCGAGCGTTGGCTTACCTTGTCCCGCAAGGCGGCGCGCTCAACCTCCGTGGGATTGGCGTCAACGTCAACGATGTACTGGTCCTCGTGTTTCTGTTTGGCGTTATTATCGGCGCCGTTCGCATCGTCTTCCTCGTCGTCAGTGGGAGTGGCCAGAAGCTGCTGGCGGACGATCTCGCCGAGCTGGGGAGACGACGTGACGATCACGATATGCTGTGCCTTCTGCCCCATGGTCGCGAGTTTCGCGGGAAGAGCCATCAACCCCGTCATGATCGCGGGCAGCAGCAGCGTGAGCACAAGAAAGGAACGGGTGCGCACGCGCTGCAGATATTCTCGTTTCAAGATCAGCCAGGTATTACGCATTGGGTTTGCCCACCACGTCGATGAAGATCTCTTCCAGCGAGGGTTCCATCAGTTCGAACTTGCTCAGCCTCGCGCTTGACGAGGCCAGCTTCAGCAAATCCTGCGGGTCAGCGCCCGGCGCCAGCTGCACTTCCACATAGTTGCCGTAATCGTTGAACGACTGCACAAGGCTGGGTTCGTCAAGGAAGCGGGCGTCGCCTTCATACTTGATCTGAACATGGCGGCGGCCGTATCTCGCCTTGATCTGATTCAGATCGCCCTCGAGGACAGCGCGTCCATGGTTGATGAGACAAATCGATTGGCACAAGCGTTCCACTTGATCCATACGGTGCGTGGACAAGAGGATGGTCTTTCCTTTCTTGGCGAGTTCGAGCAAAACATCCTTCAGCGCGACGGCGTTGGCGGGATCGAGCCCCGCAAAGGGCTCGTCCATGATGATCAGTCTCGGATCGTGAAGAATCGCGCCGATGAACTGCACCTTTTGCTGCATGCCCTTGGAAAGTTCTTCCACCTTCTTGCCCGTCCAGGCCGCCAGTTCGAAACGCTCGCACCAGCTCTGCGCCCGCCTCGTTGCCTCGGCGCCGGTGAGTCCTTTTAACTGGCCAAGAAACGTAAGGTGTTCCAGAACTTTCATTTTCCGGTACAGGCCGCGCTCTTCGGGGAGATAGCCGAACCTGTCCTTATGAGCGCGGTTGAGGGGTTCTCCGAAGATGGAAATCTGCCCGGAGTCGGGAACGATGATGCCGATCATCATGCGCAGGGTGCTGGTTTTCCCGGCTCCGTTGGGGCCGAGCAGGCCGTAGATTCCGCCTGGCTGGATCGAGAAGGAAAGGCCATCCACGGCGACAAAGTCGCCGTAGCTCTTCGAGACGCCGGTCAATTCAACCGTGTCCGCGGCATTTGGACGCGAACTCGGCGAAAGCGCGACAGATTCCTGAATCGAGGCCATAGACCGCCAATCGGGGGCATGCTGCCGTTGCCCCTGGTGAGTAAGACATGGTAAAGCCTCGGCTCGAAACTCGTCATGCACAGAGTTAATAGAGCATATTTCAAAGAATATCTTCCAGGCCGGGGGGACGGCCCTCAGGGGCTAAGGCCCGCATTTTTGTTGGCTCTTGTCGGCACGGCTAAAGCCGTGCCCTGCCCAAAACCACTTTATGAAACACGCTCTGATCCTCTATTTGCCGGACTTGGGGTTTCTTGCGAACTGCATGGTGCGGAGAATGCCCTGGCCTTCCTTGACGAAAATCAGCTGGTTTGCCTTGATGTCTTTCAGGGTATCAACCTGGCCGCTGGGCCAGCGAATCTCGAGCACGTCCACTTTCTCTGCCTTCCCCAAGCCGAAGTGAACCCGCAGATCATTCTGCGAGAAGTAGCCGCCGCCGCTGCGGACTTCGTCCATCTGCCGGTGCGGCTTCGATTCTTCCGGGGGATGGGTGAGGCACATCAGGCGGGCGCCGATTCCGCTGCGGTTCGACTTTGTCCCGACGGTGCGAACCTTGATCCAATTGTTGTCCAGTTTGGAATCGCAGCGCAGGAGTTGCGGGTAGTCGTTGATGGTGTTAATGACGACGTCAATATCGCCGTCGTTGTCGAAATCGCCGAAGGCAGCTCCGCGCGACGAAGCTGCGTCGGAGATCCCCGGCCCCGCTTGCAAGGAAACGTCCGCGAAACGGCCGTCGTGCAGATTCTGGTACAGCAGTTTGCGCTGGGCGTATCCGGCTTCGCCTTTGATCTGCTCGACCTCGGGATAGACGTGACCGTTGCAGATCAAAATGTCGGGCCAGCCGTCGTTCTCCATGTCGAAAAAGCCGCAGCCCCAGCCCAGAAACTGCGTGTGCGTGCCCAGACCCGCCGTAAAGGTGACGTCCTCGAAACTGGCCCCGCCCTGGTTGTGATAGAGAGAAGGCGTGTCGCCGGCAAAGTTGGTTTTGACAAGGTCAAGATTGCCGTCCAGGTCATAGTCGGCGGCGGAGACACCCATGCCGGCCTGCGGCTTGCCATCGGGGCTGAGGGCGCAACCAGCTTCGATGGCGATATCCTCGAACTTGCCGTTCTTCTTGTTCTGGTAGAGTGCGCTGGGAGCGGAATCGTTGGCCACGTAAATGTCGGGCCAGCCGTCGTTGTCGAGATCGGCGGTGAGCACACCCAGGCCGTACGTGCTGCCGGTGCGGAGAATCCCGGAGGACTCAGAGACATCGGTGAACGTGCCGTCGCCGTTATTGTGGTAGAGAATGTTCTTTCCCCCCTGCAATCCCGGCGGCCCGCACGCGACCAAAGCGCCCTTGTACAGGCATGGGCCAGATTCAGGCACGGGAGCGGTTGCTAGGTCGAAGTCAATATAGTTGGCAACGAACAAATCCAGGCGGCCGTCGCGGTCATAGTCAACGAAGGCGCAGCCGGTATTCCATCGCGTGCGTTTGCCCGCCACGCCGGCCTTTTCGCTGACGTCGGTGAAAGTGCCGTCGCCGGTGTTGTGATAGAGCACGTTCTTGCCGAAGTAGGTAACGAACAGGTCATCCCAGCCGTCGTTGTCGTAGTCGCCGACGCAGACGCCTTGGCCCCAGCCGGCATGGGTCAAACCGGCTTTCGCGGTCACATCGGTAAATGTGCCGTCACGATTGTTGCGAAACAGATGCGAAGTGGGCTCACTGCCGGCGGGAAAGCCTTCCAGGCGCGAACCGTTCACCAGAAATATGTCGAGCCAGCCGTCGTTGTCGTAATCGTAGAAGGCCACGCCGCATCCGGTGGTTTCGAGCAGGTACTTGTTCTTGTGCTCTCCGCCGAAAATGGTCTTAACGTTCAGCCCGGATTCGCGGGCGACGTTGAGGAAGCTGACGACCAGATCGGTCTTCGGTGTGGCTTCCTTGGAGGGAGTTTTTTGCTGCGGCCGCGGGCCCGCCAGCAGCCTGCGCGGACGAGCCAGCGCCAGCACGCTTTCGAGCGAAAGCACAAGAGCCGAACGGCCGAGAGATTTCAGAAAGATGCGGCGTGAAGAGAACAAGAGGTCGCTACCTGGTCCGCCCGGGTCGTTGAAGATTCGCCCTACCACTTATATTCAAGGGAGGCGCGATTTTGCAAGGTCCGAGCGGCGCGGTACCGTCCTGATCCAGTTTTTTCACTACAGAGGCGCAGAGGCACAGAGAAACCCAACTGCTTGGCAAACTCTTTCCCTTCTGGTTCTTACAGGTTCAAGCTTTTCTCCGTGACTCTGTGGTGAAAAAGGCAAATCAGGACACTACGGTCCGGGGCGGGAAGCAAGCTCATCGGGAAAAAGGTTACACTCAAGATTCGTCGAAAGCCTCGGTCACGGAGTGATCGTCATGCAAGGGAAGTCCTCTTGGATCCTGAAATGCGGGTTTCTGTGCCTGTCGCTGCTTGCGGCCAGCGCGCAGAATTCCGGCAAAGCCGTGGATGCCGCGGGGCATCAATGGTGGCAGAATGCCGTGTTTTATGAGATCTATCCGCGCAGCTTCGCCGACAGCAACAATGACGGAGTAGGCGACCTGAACGGCATCACGTCGAAACTGGATTATCTGAAGAAGCTGGGTGTGGATGCGATCTGGATTTCGCCCTGCTTCCCTTCGCCGCAAAAGGATTTCGGCTACGATGTTTCCGATTACGAGAATATCGATCCCATGTACGGGACGCTGGCGGATTTCGACAAGCTGGCCAGAGAAGCCAGGAAGCATGGGATCCACATCATCCTCGATTTCGTGGTGAATCACACTTCCGATCAGCACAAATGGTTTCTGGATTCGAAATCGTCGCGTACGTCGGAGCACCGGGACTGGTACATCTGGCGCGACGGAAAGGGACCAGGGCAGCCTCCGAACAACTGGATCTCGGACTTCGGCGGTTCGGCCTGGACGTTCGATCCGGCAACGAACCAGTACTATTACCACTTTTTTGAGGCGGCGCAGCCCGACTTGAACTGGCGCAACCCGGCGGTGAAGGAGGCGATGTTCGGTGTTGCGCGATGGTGGTGCAAACGCGGGGCATCGGGATTTCGTCTGGATGCGGTGGACACGCTGTTCGAAGATCCGGACCTGCGCGACAACCCCGTGCTGCCCGGCAAGAACGCTTTGGGCGATCCCAAGGAAGAAAACACGTACAACGACAACCTGCCCGAGGTGCACGACGTGCTGCGCGAACTGCGCAAGATAGCGGATGAATACGACGCAGTGCTCGTCGGCGAAACCTGGACCGACGATATCCCGGCGCTGAACCGCTACTATGGCGCCGGCAACAACGAGTTGCAGTTGCCCATGGATTTTCTCTTTGCCACCGTCAACAAGCTCTCGCCGGCGGAATTCCGCAAGCAGATCGCCGCCGTGGATGCGGCTTCCGGCTGGCCCACATTCGTCATCAGCAACCACGATATTGTCCGCTCCTACAATCGCTACGGCGACGGCGAACACAATGACCAGATTGCGAAAGTGATGGCGGGCCTTTATCTGACCCTGCGCGGAACGCCGATCATGTATTACGGCGAAGAAATCGGGATGACGACCACTCCGCCCACCCGCAAAGAAGACGTCAAGGATCCGCTTGGCATCACCGGCTGGCCTGAGGAGAAGGGCCGGGACGGCGAGCGCACTCCCATGCAGTGGAATGAGAGCGAGAACGCGGGGTTCTCGAAGGCTGCGCCGTGGCTTCCGGTGCCGCCGAGTTACAAGACGCACAATGTCGCCGACGAGTCCAAAGATCCGGATTCCGTCCTGTCGTTCTACAAGAAGGTGCTTAAGCTGCGGCACACGAACCCTGCCCTTTTGGACGGGAATTACGTGTCCCTGAATGAGAACGATCAGAATGTGCTCGCGTACTTGCGCACGTACAAAGATCAGGCGGTACTGGTGGCCCTGAACATGTCGGGGACCGAGCAGACGGTGAACTTTGAGCTGAGCAAGAAAGGGTTCTCTTCCGCAAAAAGCCTGGTGGCGACGGAGAAGTCGAGGGCGAAGGGAGAAACCGTGACGCTGGGGCCTTACGGAGTCTTCATCGGCCGGCTTGCGAAATGATGCGGGAGGAAGCACTCGCTGCGAGCTGCTTCGCGGTTCAGGCAGGCTTCGCGATCGCAGATAGAATACGCAGGGTGGGGGCATGCACGAACTGTCTATCGCGATGGGCATCGTAGACGTGGCTCTGGAAGAGTCCGGGCGGCGCGGCTTGCAGGTGAGCGCCGTCCATCTCCGGCTGGGCGCGCTTTCCGGGGTGGTCAAGGACGCGCTGCTGTTTTCCTATGAAATGGCCTGCCAGGACACCGCGCTGCAGGGCTCGCGTTTGATCGTGGAAGACGTTCCGGTAGTTGTGTTTTGTCCCCAATGCCAGCAACGGCGAACCTTGGACTCGATACAGTCGTTTGCCTGCCCGGAATGCGGTGCGCCCACCCGGGACATTCTGCAAGGCAAGGAACTGGAAGTCTTCGCTTTGGAGGTGCAGGAATGAGCGAGCCACGCCTGGTGGAAGTGCGCCGAAATGTTCTCAAACAGAATGACGTGATCGCACGCGCGTTGCGGGAACAGTTTCGTGGGGCGGGAGTGTATGTGGTGAGCCTGGTTTCAAGTCCAGGGTCGGGGAAGACCACGTTTCTGGAGAAGATCCTCACCGAGCTGCAGCCGCGATATCGAGTGGCGGCGCTGGTCGGGGATCTGGCGACGGAGAACGATGCCGTCCGTCTGGCGCGGAGCAAGGCTCCGGTGAAGCAGATCACGACCGGCACCCTCTGCCATCTGGAGGCGGCGATGGTCGAGAACGCGCTCCAGGAGTGGGATCTGCATCAGCTGGATTTCCTGTTCATTGAGAATGTGGGGAACCTGGTGTGCCCGTCTTCGTATGATCTGGGAGAGAATCTGCGGCTGGTGTTGATGTCGGTGACGGAGGGAGAAGACAAGCCGCTGAAGTATCCGACGATCTTCAACAGCGCCGACGTCGCGGTCGTGACCAAAAACGATCTGGCGAGCGCGGCCGAATTTGACTGGGATGCGGCGCGCACGAATATTCAGGCAGTGCGGCCGGGAATGCAAATCTTCCGCCTCTCCGCCAAGAGCGGCGAGGGAATGGAAGAATGCCTGAACTTCTTTGGCCAGCGGCTCGCCGAGCAGCGGGCGGTGGCCCACACCTGACCGCTGATCCTGCGTCCGACGGCCCTGCGCACATCGTTCGCCTTGCGACAGCGGCCGGCATCGAATCCGTTTCTGTAGTGCTCAACCTGCATACTGGCGCAGGAGGGCGGGTGAAGATATCCGCGCGGGCCCCGGACATAAGTTAGTGTGATCAAGAATCTGATCTTGTGCGAAGGCGAAAGGCAGCCTTTGAACAGAAAGTGTTGTTGAGCTAGAGAAACGATTTTCTAGAGGGTGAAATCAGTCAGGGCCCAAGAATAATGCTGCCTCGTGCATGCCGTTCGATGCTATCATGCGAGGTTCCCAGTTTCCCAGGCGTTTTGCAAGGATGGATACGGACTTATGGCAATCACCGCCCCCAATACTTCGACGACAGTAACGGCGCCCAAGACGGACCAGGGCTACGGAGCCCCGCTGGCTACGGTGACCACGCTTTTTTTCATGTGGGGATTTCTCACCTGTTTGAACGACATCCTGGTTCCCCATCTGAAGTCGATTTTTGACCTTAACTACACGCGGGTCATGCTCATTCAGTTCGCCTTCTTTGGGGCATACTTTCTTTTTTCCCTTCCTTCTGCCCGGATCATTGACTGGATCGGCTACCAACGCTCGATGGTATTGGGCCTCCTCACCATGGGGGTGGGCGCATTCCTCTTTGTGCCGGCGGCCAGCGTTCCATCGTACCCGTTGTTTTTGGGCGCGCTCATTGTGCTGGCTGCGGGGATTACCTGCCTGCAGGTAGCGGCGAATCCCTACGTAACAGTCCTGGGCAAACCGGAGACGGCTTCAAGCCGGCTCAATTTGACGCAGGCGTTCAATTCGCTGGGTACGTTTCTGGCGCCGTTCTTCGGCGGCCTGCTGATTCTTAGCGCGACAGCCAAGTCCATGGGGGATATACGGGCGCTGGCGCCCGACGCCTTGCAAGCCTACCGCCTGCACGAAGCGGCGACAGTGAAGACACCCTATGTCGGTTTGGGTATTGCGCTGGTTGTGTTAGCAGTCGCCATCGGCAGTTTCAAGCTACCGAAGATCGAGCATGCGCAGCACAAAGTCGGCGAGAAAGTAAACGACTCGATCTGGAACCACTGGAACTTGATTTTTGGCGCTGTCGCGATCTTCGTCTATGTCGGCGGTGAAGTGTCCATCGGGAGTTTTCTGGTGAACTACTTCAGCCAGCCGGAAATTGGCGGCCTGACGGAAAAGGTGGCTGCCGGTTTCGTCGCACTTTACTGGGGCGGCGCAATGGTCGGTCGTTTCTTCGGATCCGCACTCTTGAGCGGAGCAAAAGCCGCCTATATGGGGTTGGCGTCGGTTGGAGGTGTTCTGCTCTTTGTAGTCTCCTCCTGGGTTGCGCACACATGGGCTGACAAACTCGCCGCTCCAGTTGGCCATCTCGATTTTGTAGCGCTTCTGTGGGCGATCGTTTCAGTCCTGGTTGCTGCCCGACCGCTATTTGCCCTGGTCGCCGTCGTAGCAGCTGTCCTGGGAATCGGCATGGCTCTTCGCGGCGGCCATCTGGTTGTACCTACGAGGTTGCTGCTTGGCATTTGTGCAGTGTGCGCTGCTTCCCTAGTCGCGATTTCCATGCTGGCCACGGGGCACGTTGCCATGTGGAGCATCATCCTGGTCGGGTTTTTCAATTCCATTATGTTTCCGAGCATCTTCACGCTGGGGGTGGCCGAGCTTGGCCCCCTGACCGGCGACGGCTCGGGGGTCATGATCATGGCGATCGTTGGCGGAGCTATCATTCCGGTGATGCAGGGCGCGATTGCCGATCGTATCGGCATCCATCACGCCTTTTTCCTACCAGTTCTCTGCTACCTCTACATCCTCTTTTTTGCCATAAGCGGATCGAGACCGAACAGTGAGCGTTACGCAAAAGGATAACGGAGGCACCTCAGGGCGCGAACCATGGGCCAAAACGGAAAGTCTCGCCAGAATTCAGGGGCAGTCACACTCAAGACCGTAGCCGGGCATTTGGGGCTTACTCCCGGGACGGTGTCGGCGGTTCTCAACGATGCACCGTCGGCCCGTTCCATTCCCCAGGAAACCAAGAACCGAATCCACGCCGCGGCCAAGGAACTCAACTACCGCCCGAATTTCTTCGCCCGTACCCTACGAAATAAGCGGACCTACACCATCGGAGTGATCGCGGAAGAGATTGGCGACTCCTACGGTTCCGCCGTGATCAGCGGCATCGAGCAGTACCTGAGGAAGCACAACTATTTTTTCCTGACGGTGGCTCACCGTCACGACCCCCAGTTGCTGGATCAGTATTCGCACATTCTGTCAGAGCGGGGAGTCGAGGGCATCATCACGGTGGACACGACTGTAAGCGAAAAGCCGGTGTTGCCCACGGTGGCCGTAGCCGGCCACAAAAGGATAAAGGGAGTCACCAACATTATCCTGGATCACCAGCGGGCAGCAGTTTTGGCTCTCTGCCACCTTAAGAGCCTGTCTCATGAGCGCATCGCTTTCATGAAGGGGAATCCCATAAGCTCGGATTCGAAGGATCGCTGGGACTCGATCTGCCGGGTAGCACAGGAGATTGGGTTGAAGATCGATCCTGATCTGGTCGTGCAGCTCGACAGCGACGATGCCACGCCGATGTTGGGGTATCCGTTCGCCAAGCAGTTGCTGGCGCGCAACAAGCCGTTCACGGCGTTGTTCGCCTACAACGACATCTCCGCGATCGGCGCGATACGGGCTTTTCAGGAGCACGGGCTGCGCGTTCCTCAGGATGTTTCGGTGATGGGATTTGATGACATTCCCGGCGCCGCGCTGCAGACTCCCAGTCTGACCACGGTACGACAGCCACTGAGCCGCATGGGAGAAGTGGCCGCCCAGAGCCTGCTGGAGCGCATTGAGGGAAAGAAGGAATATCCGGCGGAGATTGCCATCGAACCCGAGCTGGTGGTGCGGGAGTCCACCGGGAAGGCTCCCCGCTCAAGCTAGCACCGGGAAAGTGAGCTCCCGCACCAGCAGCGCCAAATCCACGTTCGGCACCCCTTGGCGCAGTGATAACATAACGCCCCAGCCATCCTCATGCCCGCCTCTGACACAGCACAAACTCCAGGCTCCGCCAGAGCTCTGACTCTCTCCGCATACGCGTCGTTCGTCCCTATCGGCATCGTGACCGTGCTGCTGGGCCCGATGCTGCCAACGTTATCGGCGCGATGGTCGTTGAACTACTCCCAGGCCGGCGCTCTGTTTACGGTTCAATACCTGGCTGCGACGATGGCTGTGGCGCTCTCGGGTTGGTTGATCGCGCGCCGCGGATACCGCTTCGCGATCAAGGCCGGCCTTCTGTTGGTAGCTGTGGGGGTCGCCCTGTTGCTCGCCGGCTCGAAGGTGCTGGGTATGGTCTGCATTGCGGCGTACGGAGGAGGTCTGGGGTTGGCAGTGCCGGCGGCCAATTTGCTGGTGGCGGAAGTGAATCCGCGCCGGCGGAGCGCGGCCCTGAATATGCTCAACTTCTGCTGGAGCGCGGGGGCGGTGGCGTGCCCGTTCCTGGTGGCGGCCGCCGCGAAGAGCCTGCGGATTCCGGTCTTTCTGGAGCTGGTGGCGGGATTTTCCTTCCTGATGGCGATTGGCATCGCGGCCATGCCCGCTTCCGTCGCCGAACCGCTCGTCGGCGTGGATGGCGGAAAGAAGGGCCCGCAGATTGCCTGGAGAAACCGCGCTCTGCCCGCCCTGGCAACGCTTTTCTTTGTCTATGTGGGCACCGAGAATGGGTTCGGATTGTGGGTGGCTTCGTATGCGAAGAGCCTGGGGAGCTTGACGCTGACCATGGCGCTGATGACCCCATCTTTTTTTTATGCCTCGCTCATGCTCGGCCGCTGGCTGGCGCCGCTGTTGTTACGAACGATGGACGACGTTCGACTGGTGCAGGCGGGACTGCTGGTTGCGTGTACCGGAATGGTGGGTTTGGTGCTGTCGGATGACTTGCTGGGGGTGATCGCGAGCGCTTCTCTTGCCGGACTGGGCCTGTCGGCCGTGTATCCCATCACCATTTCGCTAATGTCACGAGAATTCGGTCCGGCAGCATCGCGAGTCGGCTCCCTGATGTTCACGCTGTCCAATCTCGGAGGCGGATCGCTCCCATGGATGGTCGGCGTGGCATCGACTCGCTTTGGCACTCTCAAAGCGGGACTGGCTGTGCCGCTGCTCGGAGGCGCGGCCATGTTTCTTCTGTACCTGCGCGACTGGAAACCGGCGCCCGCAGAACAGCCGGTTTGAGGCGCCAGATCACGACTTCCCATTAACAAGAGTTTCCATTCAAGCGCCGGCCAATCTCGCCGCCAGACGAGAAAGCCGCACCAGGCGATACAGCGGGAACAAAGGTCCGGGGAGGTGGACCGCCGCCCATTCGCTGGGGCCGGGAGTAAACACCAGGCGCGCGAGGAATCGTATCCGATCTGCCCGCCTTTCGCGCAGGCGCATCATCAGGCGGAAATAGGCCAGGGACTCGACATTGAAGGCAGACTCGCTAATGATGTGAGTCCGGATCTCTTCTGCCAGCGCAACGGCGGCGCGATCTTCGCGGAAAATCTTCTGCGCGGCGGCGGGGATGGAAGCGCGCAACAGCTGGCTGGCCGCCAGCAGGGTAACGCTCAAGATTCGCACCATTCCCAACTCCTCGGCCTGCGATCCGATCCAGTCCCAGTCAAGGTTGGGCAGGCTGATCAGCTGCGCGATATCGCAGAGCCAGGCGAGGCGTCTCCACACATGCTTGGCCGCGTGCAGCGACAGAGTAAGAAGCAGGTCGGAAGGCGACGGAGTCTTCATCGGCCGGCCGGCCACCGTGATGGTCACGGCCCGTTGGAACAGGCCGTCCATGTCGAAATCAACCGCATAAAATCGTGGCTGAATCGCCCACTGCAACTCCAGAAGATTGGGCCCGGCCTCGCCATCGAAGGCATACTCGTACCCCGATTTCAGATATGCGCGTTCTTCCCTGGCGGAGAAATGATCGTGCGGCGTGTAGCCGAGTTCACGGACCGCATCGCGGGTGCGAGGCAGATCCTGCGGACGGATCATCAGGTCTATGTCGCCAGCCTTGCGCAAGGCAATATCTGCGTAGAGACCTTCGGCCAAGGCCGGCCCTTTGTAGGGCATGACCTCAATGCCGAGCGCAGAGAGGTGCTCGACGATTCGAATCAATTCACGCGAAAGCAACAGGGCCTTGTGCAGATTTCTCTGGCAGCTTTGTTGCAGGGAACGGAACTCCGCGGCAGGAACCGCTTCCTCAAGGCGCGATAGCGACTGGTACAAAAGTGGCTGGGTGCCGTGCTGATCGGCAAGAGCAAACAGTGTCGGCCAGCGAACCGGTTGCTGGAGCTGGGACGAAAGGAGAGATTGCTTCTCTTCGGACGGCGCTCGGGAACACGCGGCTAGCAATATGGACCACTCGTTATCGAAAGGGTCGTCAGTCATCGGTCGTCAGTCATCAGTCCGGATCATTGGCTGGGAACTGATAATAGATCACTGATGACTGCGATCAAGCAGAAATGCTTGCCAAGTCGGGCTGAGTTCGGATCTGCACCAGATTTTGCACCCTTCGTGCTTTCGACAGCATATTTGCCGACGGAACTCCTGTCCTCGCGAATGACTTCTCGCAATCCTGCGTCGAGGGCCCGCGCATGTTTCCTTCCATAAAGGCCAAGCCGGGACATCGAGAGCAGTTGGACACGTGAGAGCACTGGGTGCAGGTGGTCAAGTCTTTGATTCGGATCGAACGTACTTCATTCATCTGATCCGAGTGCCGCCAGATGTCAAGGAACCGCTGTTTCCGCACGTTGCCGGTGGGAAGCGGGAACTGGACGCAGGGAAAAACGTCGCCATACGGCGAGACATAGCAAGTGGTGTGACTGGCGCTGCAGGGCAGGGATGACAGCGCGTTCTCATCGGCGGGGGCCGCGATCGCGCAAAACTCGTCCACATTCCCCACCAGACCCGTATCGCGGAAAACCTGCTGCAGGGCGCTCTGGTCTACGCTCAGGCTCAGGACCGAGCGGTTGCCGTCCATCATGGGCGTGATTGTAGGATCAAGCGTGCACTCGACGCCCAATTCGTCGGCCAGCGCGCGGACTCCGGTGTAGTCCTGTAGATTCTGGACCATCAGAACGTTGGCCATGACAACGCGCAGCCCCTGGGACTTGAGAAAGCGAATTGCATCCAGAGAGCGCTCGAGCGAGCCCCGCACCAGCGTGATGGCGTCGTGAACTTCCGGGCGATGCGAGTAAATGCTGATCTGGATGGATTCCACGCCGAGATCGCGGATGCGCGCCGCCTCGGGTTCGCGAATCAGGATGGCATTGGTCTTGAGCTTTACACAGAAGGTCAAACGGCGGGCGTACTCCAGAATCTCGAAGAAATCCTTGCGAATGAAAATCTCGCCGCCGCTCAGGGTCAGAATGAAGACGCCCGCCCCGGCCATCTCGTCGAGCAGATGCTTGATTTCCTCGGTCGTCATCTCACCGTGATCGTCATGATCGAGATAACAGTGAACGCAGCGCTCATTGCAGCGGTAGGTGAGGTCGAGTTGGACGCTGAGCGGAATGTTCAAGGCCAGCGCCTTCTCGGTCATTTGCTGCAGCAGTCCGCTCATCGGGATTCTCCAGCCACTGCGCTCCTGGACGGGATCGGTTCTTCGGAAATTTGCAGGATCTCATGGCTGGCCAGTTCCCGCGCCAGAGTCTCGGCGTCCTGCAGGGCCTCGGCGGGCTCAACGTCGAACTCCGGGCAAATCTTCGATTCCACGATTTCATCCAGCGGGGTCGTCCCATCCGCCGCCTGCCAGAGGATGGTGGCCGTCCGGTTCAGGGTGAACAGAGTCGAATCGCGGCCGGACATGATCATCATTTCGCCGTCGAGACAGCGCGCCGCCACCCGTGGATTCCGCGCCACAAAAAGCCTGCTCATCGAATCAGCTCCCACACCCGGGCGTCGGGCACAAAGGTAAGGCGGGAAACCGGTACCCGGCTTACGAACTCGAAAGCGGAATGAAACTCGGCCTGCACCAGTTCTTCATCTTCCGCGAAAAACAAAACATTGGCAAGAAGAGACCGGGCGGCGTCGCCGGGCGCGACCGGGTCGATCCTGTTTTCCGGGCCTTGCGCGAGCAGGTAGAGTGCAGCGACCGGCGCGGAAACATTCTCGCCCAGCTTGGCCAGTTCGCCTGTGAACGGAGTGCCGAAGGCAACATAACCGTCGTCGTGTTTGCGGACGTAAGAGATCTCGTCGGTCAGAAGCGTGACGTCCGGAGGGGCCAACCGGGAAATGGTCGTCTTGCCCGCGCCGGAAACGCCCGCGAAAAGAAATGCCTTCCCGTTGCGCAAAGCGCTGGCCGAGTGCAGCAGGAACCCGCCCTGCCCGGCCAGGACGAGGGAATGAACAATGCGAAGCACCACATCGATCGAATAGGGATTAGCCGACTGGCGAATCCAACCCTTCCGGGCCGCCGGTTCCCAGTCGGCCCGGAAATCGCCGCGGGTCAGAGACCAGCGGCCCCGGCGGTGAGTCACGCGCACGCCGGCATCAGGATCGCCGAAGCCAGGTTGAATGAAACCATGCTGAACGAACCCAGGCTGAACCAGTTCAACATCGAATTCCAATTCAGCTTTTTCTGAAGATCCCCAAAAGCCTGAGTAGCGGCGCTCGAGCATGGCTAGGAAACCCGGGTCCGTCGTATTCACGCGGACGGGCATGCCTCCGATTTCGATCACGAGGCTGAGGCGTTCGACTTCGGTGGTTAACTCTGGCAAGGGATAGCTCGATCTTATGACGTTTGACGCATGCCGTGTACGCCCACAACGACACGGGCAGCGATTTCCGAGTTTCGAACCAAAGCTGCAACCGCGCGCTCGGAAAAGCGCGGAGTCCTGCTCGGCTCAATGCACTTCCCATTGCGAACGACAGACGTAACTTTCCCCAGCATATCGCGCTCTGACAGGGGCGGATCCGGCTGCGGCATGGCGTCGCCGCGAGTCAGAATTTTCGTATCTCCGGCCGGGCTGCTCTTCGTCACCACGCGGTGGGCAAAGAGACGGCGGTCACGCTCGAACAGGATGATATCTCCTTCGGAAACCGCGCCGCTCTCCACGCGCTCAATCACCAGCGTGTCACCGGGCCACACGGCGGGCAGCATGCTCCAGCCCATCACCCGCAGGCGCAAAGCTCCAGACGAGCGCAGGACCTCGCCTGCCAGTTCGCATTTGACCGCATGGGCTTCGCCGGATGCTGGCGGCGGAGGATTCATGACGCGCTGCCGAGATGAAGGCAGTTACCCTGCGTGCCGGCCACCTTCCCGCACGAAAGGGCGGTGGTTACAAACACCTGTTCGTAGCGGAAAGAGGGCTTTTCGTAAGGCTTCTTGATCACTGGAGTACGCGGATTGTCGGAGACATCGTTCATAGCCATAGGAAGAACCTGGTCCATCTATTGTAGCAATTGAGATTGAGATGCCTGCACTGCGCAGCCAGTTGTTGTTGTCGGACAAGCCTGATTGGCCAGAGTGCTGAAGTATAGCTCAGAAGCTCCCGCCTGCGTTGTCTGGCTCACAGTGTTATCGATGATAATTCCGCTGGTGCCTCCGAGCGCTTGCAGAGCAGCGGCGGGCAGCACACCGGCATTGACCCACGTCACCGTGCCGTCGGTGGTAGTAAGGCCAGGCGTTGTGGCCCAGGTGGGAACGGTACCGCCGGAAGTTCTCCCCCCTCCCCCTACAATCGCGACTTCGACGTTACCATTGCTGTCGACGATGCGGTTGTGTGCATTATATTTAGTATTGGGTGCCCACGTCCCCAGCGCTGTAAAAACGGCGGTTCCCTGGTTGAGCCAAGTTACGGTGCCATCGGTGGTAATCGTACCGACGGCGGCCGGCCAAGTGGGAGCGGTCGCTCCCGAGGTCCCGGGCGTCGCATTGGTAGCCACATTGATGTAGAGCGCGCCATCCGCAGCGTGCACCACCAGGATCTCCTGACCCACCGAGTAGGTAGTCTTGGCCTGCCAGGGCATACTCACCAAACTCAGGGCGCAGCCCTTGGCGGCGCATATCGTCGGGTGAGCGCTATTTATCACGCTAAAGAACACTCGCTCCTCGGGTGCACCCCCGGCGGCACTTGGGTTCAAGACGTCGGTCACGGGAGAACAGGCGCGATGATTTGCAATGGCAGTCAGCGGCGCAACCTCTAAGGCAGTGCCAAAGGTTCCTGCTGTGATTGGGACCTGGTACAGCATCGGATTGACCCCTGTATCTCCGCAAACATAGATATTTCCGGTGGCGTTCAATGAAGCCTGGTAGGCACTGTCAAAGGCGCCGTCATACAAAGGGTTGGGTGCCGCACTGCTGACCCCGACGACTGCTTCCGCTGCGGTTGTGCTCCCAGTGAAATTGGTGGGCAGTTGGTAGACCGCCGAGCACGCAGCTGGGGCACAACCCACAGTAGTGGTGGTGCCGTCGCTGGAGGCAAAGACATACACCTTCCCCGCGACCGGGTCCACGACGAGGCCGCCAACTATGCTGGCGGCGGGACCATGATCCAACTGGCCCGACTTGACCACCGCTCCAGATGTGGCATTCACGCTGTAGAGAAATCCTCCCTGATCTTCCACGAAGACATTGCCCGACACATGATCGTGGACGGGACTGGTCAGAGCCGTGGGGGTAGTTGCATTTACCTGAACGGGCCAGGGGGCCGTCCGGATTTCGGCCGGCGCGGCATTGAAGACAGGAGTGAACTGATGGAGCCAGCCGCTGGCGTCGCCCACCCACGCGGTGTCACCCACGTAGTCGTAAAAAACGGACGACGTTGTATCGGCGGTGGCAATCATGCTGCCGCTTTCTAAGGCGATCGTAGTCATGCAGGGCGCGGAGCAGCCGAAATACGAAGAAGGAGGGAGAAGCAACGCGGGAGACCCTGGGCTGGTCACCGTCTCAGTGGTGGAGGCTTGCCATTTCAACAGAACCAGGCTGGCTACGCCGCCGCTCGTTTGCACAAAAGCGAGCTGCGAGCCATCGCGCGAAAATACCGGAGAAGTAAGAATCTGCCCGTTAGTGTTGTAGGCCCAATAGACCGAAGGTACGGTTCCGGTGCATCCGGGGTTATAGAGATTGTCGAAGGCAACGATGCTGGCCTGCGTTCCCGAGCCGGGCAAACCGGTGCTGTAAACCACAAAATCCGGCGTAGCTGCAGTGCCGCAGTTTGCCGTGGTGATGCCGAACGAATACTTGGCGGGATAGTTGCCCGCGCCGACGGTGCCAGTGCTCCCGAGACCCTGGGACCAGTCGCGATGAATGCTGCTCTGCGCCGGCTGCCGGTTGCGCCAAGAGGCCATCTCGAGGGAGGTCTCAACGTTGTCAGAGAGGACGCGCGCGACGTTCTGCCGATACCACTGCTGCCAGTACCGCGGATCACTGGCAACGAGGCGGGCCAACTCTGCCGTCGCGGGCTGGGAAAAGATGACATGCCGGTGAGTCCAGTCCAGAGGCAGCCCTTCCAGGACGGGCTTAGCGGCATGGCCGGTCAGGACCCACCCGAGGGTCATCAATCCCAGTAAACCTGCACCAAGCCGAACCACGCGGGAGACTTTTCCTTCCATCTTGCCACTCCTCATCTCGCTACTTCAGGGGCTGGATAGATACACAAGGCCTTGGAGCGTCGGCAGTCGCCTGTCTGCGGCCACGCCGCTGAACACGCGGGCCGAACTCCTGTTCGTGTCTTTCGTCGCCGACCAACGTCGCGCGATAGTCTCGTGCTCGAACCACCGAATGTCAGGCTGGTCGCTCCATCTCCGACTGGTGAGGCTGGAATGGCGCGAATTTTACTCCTACTCGCCGGTGTAAGCAATCCGCGTTTTCCTCATTTTCCGCACCTTTTCAGGAGCGCTCGATTCCGGGCCCGCGGAGGGCGTACGCGACAACACTGTACCCCGTAAAATAATCCATTGCGGTGGATGCTTCTGTCCGCGCAACGCTTGCGGATTATGACATGATGAATAGCAAGACAGGGGAGTACGACCTCCCGGAGGCTGGGGAAACAGATTTGGACCGATACGACAAAGCAGCACAGGAAATGGAGCAAGAAGTACGTTCGCGGGACGCATGGAATGTCCTGACACTGGAAGAGATAGGAAACCTCGGGGCGGAGGGCGGGAAACCAGCCGAAATCCTGATGAACGTCGTGGCGCTGGTCGCCAAGCGGTTTAGAACAGACGTATGCTCGGCATACCTGCTCGAACCAGATCGCGCCAATCTGGTGCTGGCCGCAACGGTGGGACTTCGCCGGGAGTGCATCGGCAATCTGCGGATGGCAGTTCACGAAGGGCTCACGGGTCTGGTAGCGGAACATTTGCGCCCCGTCGCCGTAAGCCAGGTCAAGAACCACCCCCGCTTCAAGTACTTCCGCGAGGCCGGCGAAGAGGCGTACCAATCTTTCCTTGGTGTTCCCCTCATTGATCGGGGTGTTTTGCAGGGAGTTTTGGTGGTTCAGACCATCGAGGCCCGCGTTTTTGGCGAAGATGAAATCCGCATGTTGACCGATGCTGCCACGCAGGTGGCTCCCGTGGTCAGCGAAGCCCGCGCCGTGGACCGCTTTATCGCTCCACTGCAGGAACGTCTTTGGGAGCTCGCGCGCAATCTGTGGTGGAGCTGGGACCACAACTCGTCCAGTCTGTTCCATGACCTCGATCCGGCCCGGTGGAGCAAGCTGAACCACAATCCCGTCTCGCTGCTGGGAGAGCTTCCTCTGGCGCAACTGGAAACCCGGGCGACGGAACTCACGCTGCATAGCCGGGTGAATTATGCCTACCGCCGTCTGCTGGAATACCTGGAAGCGGATCGCACCTGGGGCGCCCGGCATGCCGGCGTGCTGCGGCCTCACCCGGTGGCCTATTTCTCGGCCGAGTTTGGTTTGCACGAGTCTTTGCCGGTTTACTCGGGTGGCCTGGGAGTGCTGGCCGGAGATCACATCAAGAGCGCGTCCGACCTTGATATCCCGCTGGTTGGAATTGGCCTGTTCTATGGCCAGGGGTACTTCCGGCAACGGCTCGATCTGGGGGGATGGCAGCGGGAAGAATATCTGGAGACCGACCTGAATCACTTGCCGATGGAAGTAGCGATTGGCAAAGACGGCAGGCCGGTGGTCGTGGAAATCGAGACGCGCAGCGGCCGGATTCAGGCCAAAGTCTGGCGCGTGAAAGTGGGACGCCGCGACCTGCTGCTGCTGGATTCAGATGTAGATGGGAATGCCCCCGAAGACCGTGAGCTCACTTCGCGGTTGTACGGCGGGGATCTCCGCATCCGGATTCGTCAAGAGGTGTTGCTGGGTGTGGGAGGACTGCGCGCTTTGAAGGCGCTGGGGATTTCTCCCGGCGTCCTTCACCTGAATGAAGGCCATAGCGGGTTTGCGGTGCTGGAGGCCATTCGCATGCGGATGGAGGACGAAGGCATCGGATTTGATGCCGCGGTTCCGCGCGTGTCCCGCGAGGTGGTCTTCACCACGCACACGCCGGTCCCGGCCGGCCACGACCGCTTCAGCGCGGCTTTGGTGGAGGAGCACATTGGGCCCTTGCGCGAGGCGCTGGGCCTGACCCAGGAAAGCCTGCTCGGTCTCGGCCGGGAGAATCCTGTCAACGCCGAGGAACTGTTCTGCATGACGGTTCTGGCGCTGCGCCTCTCGCGCCGCGCCAACGCCGTCTCGGCGCTGCATGCCGAAGTATCCCGCGCTATGTGGACCGGGTTGTTCCATGGCAAGGCGGAGGACGATGTTCCCATTGGCCACATCACCAATGGAGTTCACGTTCCCTCCTGGCTGGCGCCGCATATGTTTCGCCTCTACGATCGCCACTTGGGCACAGGCTGGCAGCAGCGCAGCAGCGAAGCAAAGATCTGGGAAGGCATCGAGGATGTGGACGACGGCGAGCTTTGGGAGACGCATCTTACCCTGAAGTCCCAGCTGATCGAGTTTGTGCGCCGGCGGGCCGTGGAACAGGCAGAACGCCGGGGAGAGTCACGCGAGGTGCTGCAGCGGCTGGGACGGGTGCTGAGTCCGGATGCGCTCACTATCGGGTTTGCCCGCCGCTTCGCCACCTACAAGCGGGCCAATCTGATTCTGAAAGACATCGAGAAACTGGCCTCGATGGTCAACGACCCGAACCGCCCGGTGCAGTTTGTGTTTGCGGGCAAGGCCCATCCGCTGGACGAACCCGGCAAGCGAATCCTGCAGCAGATTGCAGGAATGATGCGCGACCCGCAGTTCCGCGACAAGTTCGTCTTTGTCGAGGACTACGACATCAACGTGGGGCGCCATTTTGTGCAGGGCGTCGACGTCTGGCTGAACAACCCGCGCCGGCCCCAGGAAGCGTCCGGCACCAGCGGCCAGAAAGTCGTGCTCAATGGAGGCTTAAACCTTTCCATTCTGGATGGCTGGTGGGCCGAGGCCTACGACGGCATGAATGGTTTTGCTATTGGGACCGGCAAAACGCACTCGAATATGGGGGTGCATGACACCCGCGATGGGGAAGATCTGCTGCGCACGCTGCGCGAACAAGTGATCCCCCTCTACTACCAACGGGATCGCGACGGCCTTCCCCGAGGCTGGATCATGCGCATGAAACGGGCCATCCGCACGCTGGGTTGGCGGTTCAGCGCCGATCGCATGGTCATGGATTACACGCTGAAGTGCTACGCCCCGGCCGCCGGCGGGATCTCCAGCGACATGCGCCCCAATCCGTGAGGAAATCGCCGTGCAGTGGGGTCGCTTTAGAGGCGTCATCCCGACGCCCCGCGTTTTCATCAGCGGGGCGAGGGATCTCGCGCGCAGTACACTCACACATTGCGCCCACGCGAGATCCTTCGCTCCGCCGGAAGAACGGCTACGCTCAGGATGACGCCGCTTTCAGAATTCAAATTGCGCCACTGGACGGATTTGTGCTTTGACAAAGGCAGTGCGGTCCGGTTAAATGGGCATTGCGTAAACGATTACGGTGAGACGATTGCCGGTTGAGAATCCAGCTTCCATCGTGGCGACAACTCCATGCTGCTGAAGACGCTGCGCGAACAGGTCCTCGAAGCCAACCTGGAACTGGTGCGCCGCGGACTGGTTCTGTACACCTTCGGCAACGCCAGTGGCATTGATCGCCGGGAGAAACTGGTTGCCATCAAGCCCAGCGGTGTTCCATACGAGGAACTGACGGCGGCGCAGATTGTGATTTCCGATCTCGCGGGAAAAATAGTTGACGGAAATCTTCGCCCATCGTCGGATCTGGCCACGCATCTGGAACTGTACAAGCACTTCCCAAATATCGGGGGCGTGGCCCATACGCACTCCGAATTTGCCACCGCCTGGGCGCAGGCGGAGCAGCCCATCCCGTGTTTCGGCACTACCCATGCGGACTATTTCCACGGGCCAGTCCCGGTCACGGAGCGGCTGACCGCTGCGGCAATTGCCGGAGACTACGAGCGGGAAACTGGCGCCGCCATCTGCCGAAGATTTGCAGAGCTCGACCCGGATTCGATTCCGGCCGTGCTGGTGGCCGGGCATGCTCCGTTTTGCTGGGGCCCGAGCGCCGCCGAAGCCGCTCACAACGCGGTGATTCTGGAATATGTGGCGCGCATGGCGTGCCACACGCTGTCAATCCATGCTGAAACCCGGCCGCTGGCGCGCGAATTGCACGACAAGCACTTCCTGCGCAAGCACGGCCGCAACGCCTATTACGGACAGGTCAATAAGCAATGATTCCCGCTCTGCTGGTGTCAGGTTCCTCCTCCACGCTGGTGCACTTGTCGCCCGTGGACCTCATCATTATCGTCTTCTACTTCGTGCTGGTGCTGGCGATCGGGATGTACCTGAAAGAGCAAGCCAACACCGGCGAAGACTTCTTCATGGCCGGACGCGAGATGACGGCCTGGGTGGCAGGGCTGGCGTTCCTGTCGGCGAACCTGGGATCGCTCGAACTGATGGGCTGGGCGGGCAACGCCTATAAGTATGGCATTCTAGCCGCTCACTGGTATTGGATCGGCGCCATTCCCGCGATGCTCTTCCTGGCTCTCGTGATGATGCCGTTCTACCACATCTGCAAGACCCACTCGGTCCCGGGATATCTCAAGCTGCGTTATGGACAAGGTGCCCAGGCGCTGTCTTCGATTTCGTTCGCCTTCATGACCGTGTTGATGAGTGGCATCAACATGTACGCCATGGCGGTAGTGATGAGGGTCGTCCTGGGATGGAACATCCACTTCAGCATCCTGGTGTCATCCATCACGGTCATGATTTACGTGGCCCTTGGCGGCCTGCGTTCGGCGATCTTCAACGAGGTTCTTCAGTTCTTTCTGATCTGGGCGGGGGCATTGCTGATACCGGTTCTGGGGCTAATGGAGGCGGGAGGTTGGAATGGACTCAAGGCCAAGATCCTCCAGAATCTTACCGAACAACATGTGACGAACCCCGGCGCATACACGCACGCATGGTCGACCTTGGGCAGTTTTACAGACAATCCCATGGGGATTAACTGGGTCGGCATTGTGTTCGGCCTGGGGGCAGTCATCTCGATGGGCTACTGGACTACCGACTTTCTGGTCGTGCAGCGAGTCCTCGCAGCGAAGGACCTACGCTCCGCCAAGCTGGCACCCATCATCGGAGCCGCTTTCAAGATGATGGTTCCTTTTATCGTCATTCTTCCCGGTCTGCTCGGCTTGGCCCTCCTCCGAGATCCGCACACCGGCAGTCTGCTGCGGCTTGTGCCCGCCAACCTTGCGTGGTCAGAAACTGGACAGGCGCAGGGGCTGCACGGGTATGACGAAGTGCTGCCACTGATGCTGGCGCGCTACTGCGGACCGGGCCTGCTTGGTCTTGGCATCACCGCGCTGATTGCTGGATTCATGTCGGGAATGGCGGGCAACGTCAGCGCCTTCACCACCGTTTGGACGTATGACATCTACGGTGCCCTGATCAAGAAAGATGCGTCGGACGAGTCGAAGGTGCGAATGGGACGCTGGTGCACCGTCATAGGTGTCGGGATCAGCATCGTCACGGCATACTTCGCGATGCATGCTCAGAGCATCATGGACTATGTCCAGGCCCTGTTTAGCTTTTTCATCGCACCATTGTTCGGCACAGTGATCCTGGGAATGCTGTGGAAGCGGACCACCAAGGCGGGAGGATTCTGGGGACTGCTTGCCGGAACCATGTCTTCGGTTGGCATGTATGTCTGGGTGAAAGTGGATCCCGGAGCGGTGAGGTACGTGGCTCTATCGATGCAGGCGCAAGATCAGGCTCAGAACATGTTCCGCGCGTTGTGGTGTTGTCTGATATGCGTGGTGGTTACGGTCGTCGTCAGTCTGGTGACCAAGCCCAAGCCGGACTCTGAGTTGAAAGACCTCGTGTACGGTCTCACACCGATTCCGAAAGAGGAGCACGTGACGATCCTCCACAGCCCGGTTTTCTGGGGGGCGGTGGTGGCGATCGCGTTTGTCATTCTACAAATCATTTTCTGGTAGGGGGAAACGATGAAATCCGGCGGATCGTTGTCGATTTGGTTCTTCATCGGCGTGTCTTTGGCGGTGAACGGAGCTGTGATCTTCGGCACGGGGATTTACGAGTTGGTCTCTCCGCCGGCGAATCAGGTTGTGCTCTATAACCTGCACGCCAATATTTGGTGGGGCGGACTGTTGCTGATTCTTGGCTTGTTTTTCAGTCTGCGTTTTTCGCCGGCGCGGGAACGTGCGCGGATGGCTGGTAATTCGTAATTTCTCCAAATCATAGAAGAGAGGCATTCTTATGGCTGAAAAGAAAATGACGATGGGCGTCATCATCGGGAACCGCGGCTTTTTTCCTTCCCATCTGGCCAAGAGCGGGCGCGAAGAGATGATGCAGGCGCTGGCCCAGGCCGGCATGGATTGTGTAGTGCTGGGTCCGGAAGAAAGCAAGCACGGCGCAGTCGAAACGCATGACGAGGCGAAGCGGTGCGCCGCGCTGTTCCAGAAGAACCGCGAGCGGATTGACGGAATCATCGTGTCGCTCCCCAATTTCGGGGACGAACGCGCCATCGCCGATACATTACGCCTGGCGGGGCTGGGTGTTCCAGTGCTGGTGCAGGCCACGCCCGACACTCCCGCCAAGATGACCATTGCCTCGCGGCGCGACAGCTTCTGCGGCAAGATGTCGGCCTGCAACAACCTGCGCCAGTACGGAATCCCCTATTCGCTCACTCGCCTGCACACGGTGAGTCCGGACTCTGCGGATTTTCAGAAAGACCTGGCGTGGTTCGGCGCCGTCTGCCGGATTGTCAATGGATTCCGCAACCTGCGCGTGGGCAGCATTGGAGCGCGCCCGGCGGCGTTTAATACCGTGCGCTACAGCGAAAAACTTCTCGAAGCGAACGGCATCACAACCGAGACGGTGGACTTATCGGATATCTTCGGGCGCATCGGCCGCTTGAAAGACGATGACGCCGGCGTGCAGGGCAAACTCGCAGAGATTCGCAAGTATGTGACGACCGGCGGCATTCCGGACCCGGCCCTGATCAAGATGGCGAAGCTTGGCTACGTGATTGACGACTGGATGAAGGCCACAGACGTGAAGATCACCGCCGTGCAGTGCTGGACCGCCATGGAGGAATTTTTCGGCGTTGTGCCCTGCACCATCATGAGCATGATGAGCAACAATCTGCTGCCGGCAGCGTGCGAGGTGGATGTGTGCGGGACGCTGGCCATGCATGCCCTCGCCCTGGCATCGGAGACGCCGAGCGCGCTGCTCGATTGGAACAACAACTACGGCGACGATCCCAACAAAGCCGTATGTTTCCACTGCAGCAACCTGCCCAAACACTTTTTCCAGGATGTGCGCATGGACTTCCAGAACATCATCGCGGGCACAGTGGGCAAGGACAACACTTTCGGCACGGTCGTGGGCCGCGTGAAGCCGGGCGCGATGAGTTTTGCGCGCTTTTCCACCGACGACACAGCGGGCGTGATGCGCGGCTACGTGGGCGAAGGCGCGTTCACCAGCGATCCGCTGAACACTTTCGGAGGCGTGGGCGTGGTCGAGATCCCGCACCTGCAGCATCTCCTGCATTACATCTGTGAGAATGGCTTCGAGCATCACGTGGCAGCGAATTTCTCGACGGTCGCGGGCGCGATCTACGAAGCCACGACGCGATACCTTGGCTGGCAGATGTACTGGCACGGACGGTAGAGGCGATTAACCTTAAGGATTGCCACAGCTTTGAAAGGGCGCGGCTTCCAGCCGCGCCGACACCGGCAAGAAAGGGTCCGGCTTTAGCCGCTGGGGTTGAGCCGTTTGGCTCCGCCATGGCGGTGTTGGAAGGGAAGATAACAGCGCGTTCGTCCCCTGGGGCTGAAGCCCCAATTTTCAGGCGGGCCAGGACGGCGCGGCTCGAAGCCGCGCCCTTTCAAAGCCAGCATCATAAATAAGGCAGGCTAGAGGGCAAGCGATGGGCATCGTTGCAGGAGTGGATTTCGGCACGCTGAGCGTGCGAGTTTCGATTGTGGACAGCGAGCACGGGCTGCTGGCATCGGCGGTCGCGGAGGTTCCTCTGCATCGCAAGCGCGAAGACCCTGACTTCGCGACGCAATCCCACGAAGATCACATGCGGGCGCTGGCCGAGGCCACGCGGCAGGCGGTGAAGTCTGCGGGAATCACCGGCGATCAAGTGCAGTCCATCGCGCTCGACACGACCGGGTCGAGCGTGATTCCGGTGGGAGAAGGTCTAGTTCCCCTGGATGACTACTACCTGTGGTGCGATCACCGGGCGAAGCAGGAAGCCGCCGAGATCACGGATCTGGCGCGGAAAGAGAAGCTGGAGGCCATCGAGTGGTGCGGCGGCGTGTACTCGTCGGAATGGGGATTCGCCAAGCTGCTGCACTGGCTGCGGCATAATCCGGCGAAGCGGGCGAAATTTGTTTCCGCATTTGAGAACTGCGACATGGTCGCGGCCACTCTTTGCGGCATCACCGATGCGAAGCAGGCGAAGCGCAGCGTCTGCGCAATGGGCCATAAGTGGATGTGGAACGCATCTCTTGGCGGTCTTCCTCCGGAGAGTTTTCTGGTGAAGGTGGACCCGCTGCTGGCCGGAGTGCGGGCAAAACTCGCGGGCGAGTATGCGACCTCCGACAAAATCGCAGGGAAACTGTCGGGGCCGTGGGCAGAGAAACTGGGCCTGCGAGCGGGCATTCCCATTCCCGTGGGCGCTTTCGACGCGCACTGGGACGCGATCGGCGCGGGTGCGAAAGAAGGCGATGTAGTCAACGTGGTGGGCACATCCACTTGCATCATCGCCTACGCGCCCAAGGCGCAGCTCATTCCAGGAGTCTGCGGAGTGGTGCCGGGAAGCGTGCATCCGCAGTACACCGGCATTGAGGCGGGGCTTTCCGCCACCGGAGACATTTTCAGCGCGATCGCGCACCGGGCCGGCACCAACGTCGAAGAATTGAGCAAAGGATTGGCCGGCTACCGCGCGGGGCAGACGGGTTTGCTCCGCATGACCTGGGACAACGGAGATCGCACCGTGCTGGTCAACCCCCGTCTAGGCGGCATGACGTTGGGATGGAATCTGCAGCACACGGCGCAGGACGAACTGTTCGCGGCCATTGAGGGAACAGCGTTCCACACCCGCGTGATTCTCGACCGCATGAGCGAGTACGGCGCGCCCACGCAGCGGGTCATCAATGGCGGAGGAATCCCGCAGAGCAATCCGGTCCTGAACCAGGTCTATGCCAACGTGCTGGGGCGCCCAGTGCTGGTTCCATCCAGCAAAGTGACGGGGTTGGGCTCGGCAATTTTCGCGTTCCTGGCGGCGGGAAGCTTCCCAACGATTGATGCGGCTCAGCAAAAGGTTTGCCCTGCGTACACGGTCTTCGAGCCGCAGGCTGAAACCCAACCAGTCTACGGAGAGCTTTATGAGCTGTGGCGCAGCATCTATTTCGAGTTCGGGCGGCCCTCGGAAGGTTCGGCATTCGGCGCGGTCCTGCCGAAGTTGATTGAGATTGCCCGGGGTGGGGGCATGTCCGGGGATTGAGCCCCGCTGTCGAGCTTCGCTCGACCGGACAGCCGGGGGCGGCTGTCCCCACATAGTTGTTTCCGCAAGCTGAGCCGCTACCTGCCCTCCTTCCTTGCTGCATCCGGCCGGGCACAGGTATATACTTTCCTCCATTGTTTATGGGGACGCAGTGGGGCCCTCCAAGTCGTTCCCTGACCAACGCCACATGCAAGAAGAACGGAATCCACGGCTCAATCCGCAGGATGTTGGGAACGCCACGAACCAGGGCGGGGTGAGCATTCCGGTTAAGGGAGACAGTTCGGCCTCCAACGCTTCTTCCGGCCCCGACAGCCCCACGGTGATCGAGTTTTCCAAGACGTCTTCCGATCCCGAAGCCACCTTCGTCGATCCTGACGCGACCATGGTGGAGGGAATGCCGCCGCCACTCTCCTCCCCGCCTCCTTCCGCGCGCAGGCCACCCCGCCTTCAGGTGAGCGCCCCGCTCTTCGAGCCCGGCGATGTGCTCGGCGATCGCTACGAGATTCTGCAACTTCTGGGCGAGGGCGGAATGGGCGCCGTGTATAAAGCGCGGGACCGGGAACTGGACCGTCCTGTGGCGCTGAAACTCATCCGGCCGGAACTAGCCTCCAGTTCTGCGATGCTCGCCCGTTTCAAGCAAGAACTGCTGCTCTCCCGCCAGGTAACGCACAAAAATGTAATCCGCATCTATGATCTGGGCGACGCCGATGGTGTGAAGTTCATCACCATGGAGTTCGTCGAGGGCCGTGACCGGCGTTCGCTGATTCAGGAAAAGAAGAAGTTCTCTCCAGAAGAAGCGGTCGAGATCATGCAACAGGTCTGCCAGGCACTCGAAGCCGCCCACGCTGTGGGTGTGATTCACCGCGACCTGAAGCCGCAAAACATCATGCGGGAGGACAGCGGCCGGATTCTGGTCATGGATTTTGGGCTGGCCCGCACCATGGGCAGCGACGGCATGACCCAGACCGGAGCACTGGTGGGGACAATGGAATACATGTCTCCCGAACAGGCTCTGGGCAAAGAACTGGACCAGCGCTCCGACCTTTTCACTGCGGGCCTGATTCTCTACGAACTATTGACGGGAAAAATGCCGTTCAAGGCGGAGAGCGCGCTGGCCAGCCTGATCAAACGCACGCAGGAACGTGCCATCCCGGTCTCGGATCACGACAACACGATTCCCGGCCACCTCAGCGCGGTAGTCAGCAAGTGTCTGGAGCGGGATCCCGCGCTGCGCTACCAGAGCGCCAGCGAAATGTTGCGCGATCTGGACGCCTGGCAGGGGAAGCGCGCCGCTGCGACTTTGAGTTTTCATCCTGACGTGAAGCCCTGGGGCCAGACGGTTCCCTGGCCGCTGGTGGCGGGCCTGGCCACTGTGCTGATGCTGGCGATTGTCGGCTACGCGTTTCGCAGCCGACTTTTCGCGCCGTCGGCGCAGAAAGGCAGCGCTGGCCCGGTTCCGTCGCTGGCGGTGATGCCGTTTCAGAACGCGTCCGGCGACCAGTCCTGGGACTGGCTTGGACCGAGTCTGGCCGACATGCTGAGCACCGACGTGGGGCAATCGGCGCACCTGCGCACAGTCTCCCCGGACCGTGTGCAGCAGGTCATCCATGACTTGAGAATCACTCCGAACTCGATTGTGGACTCCTCGACCCTGGGCCGCGTCGCGGAATTTACCAATGCCGATACGCTGGTTTGGGGCCAGTACACGAGACTGGGCGACCAGATCCGCATTGACGCTACGCTCCAGGACCGCAAGCACAATCGCACCATTCAGGTGAAGGCGGAGGCTTCGAGCCAAAAGGATCTGTCGGGTGCGGTCGACCGCCTAGCTGATATGATCCGCCAGAATCTGGCACTCTCCTCGGACCTGGTGAAGGAACTGCAAGCGCAGTCGTTCAAGCCGACTTCCAGTTCGGTGGACGCGCTGCGGGATTACAACGAAGGCCTGCAATTCCTGCGCCAGGGCAACAACCTGGAAGCGCAGAAGAGGCTGGAAGCGGCCACGAAAGACGATCCGCAATTCGCTGTGGCCTATTCTCGTCTGGGTGAGGCCTATTCAGCTCTGGGATACGACACCGAGGCCGAGCAGTCGGCGCGCCGCGCCGTCGAGCTCAGCCAGAACCTTCCTCTGGCGCAGAAGTATTTCATTGAGGCCAGCCTGGCCCGCGTGACCAAGGACAACCAGAAGGCGATCGCCGCCTACGAGAATCTCGCGAAGAGTTTTCCCGACGACCTGGATGTGCTGTTCGCACTGGGAAGCCTCTACGAGGATGCGGGGACTCTGGACAAGGCGCGTTCCTATTACGGCAAAGTGCTCGAGGCCGACGGCAAGAATCTCGATGCTCTGCTGGCCATGGGCCGCGTCGAGATCAAGTCCGGCAACCCCCAGGCGGGACTCGATCCTCTCGATCGCGCCCGGCATCTCGCGATTGACCTGGATAACCAGGAGCAGCAGGCTCTGATCCTGCAGGCCACCGGCATCGCCTACAAACTCATGAACAAGCCGGCCGAAGCCCTGCGCAATTATCAGGACTCGATGGCCATCAACCAGCGCCTGGGGCAGAAGCGCGGCGTCGCCGCCAGCCTGGTGGAAATCGCCCAGGTACAGATGCAGCTGGGAAAACCAGATGCTGCGTTGACTGCCTATAGCGACGCGCTGAAGATGCGGCGCGAGATCGGCGCCAAGAAGGAAGCAGGCGACACCCTTATTGACCTGGGTGACCTTTACATGGAGCGCGGTCAGCCGGATCAGGCGATGCAGATGTTCAAAGAGTCGCTGCAGATTCAACGCGACGCCGGGGACGAAACCTATCAGGGTCTGTGCCTCAACAATATTGCCCTCGCTTATTCGGTAAAAGGCGAGAACGAAGACGCCCTGACCTACCTGCAGCAGGCCTTGCAGATTCGCGAGAAGCTGAACGTCCCGGAAGACATCGCCGAAACGCTGCACAACCTGGGCGAGGCCCAAACCGCTCTGGGGCAGTACGATCAGGCCATGACGTCCTATATGCGCGGGCTGGATTTGTATCGCAAGTCGAACAACAACCAGGGCGCAGCCGTGATGTCCCATAGCATGGGATTGGTGTTCGAATATCAGGGCCGGCTGGGGCCGGCGGTCGGTGTTTTGCAGGATTCGGTCAAGGCTTTTCGCGATGCCGGTGACAGAAGCAGCACCATGGCGCAGTCTCTGAGCGACCTGGCCACGGCTCTCGCCGCCGCAGGGCGAGGCGCTGAGTCGGCTAAGCTATTGGACGAAGCCGAAGGTCTGGCCCGGGGCCTGAAAAATGATTCGCTGCTTGCGATCATCTTCGACAGCCGCGGAGACGCCAGCTTTTATCAGGGGGATCTGAAGTCGGCGAAGGGATCCTACGAGCAGGCCGTGCGCCTGGCCTCGCACACCGCCGACAAGGATGTTCTGCTCACCTCAAAATTGGATGCAGCCAGGGTAGCGGTTGCCGACGGGCACGCCCGCGCGACTATGAGCGAATTACGCAACCTGGCTCAGCAAGCGGACTCTCAGGGCAGGAGATATCTCTCCCTGGTCTCTTCGGTGCTTCTCGGCGAGGCCATGATCCAGAACAAGGATTATTCTGCGGCTCGTCAGGAACTGCAACGCAGCCTGGGAAGAAGCGAAAAGCAAGGTCTTCGTCTGGAGGCTGCGCGCGTGCATTACCTGTTAGCCACGGCCCTTCGGCTGTCAGGAAATATGTCGGAGGCGGTTCCCCAATATCGCGACGCCCGGCGGTTGCTGGACGAGATCGGGAAGGAACAAGGGGCCGAGCACGTGGCCGAGCGCTACGATCTGAGACCTATCTACGCCGACACCGCCCAGTTCTCGCAATAGAGCCAAATCCAATGAGGCCGAAGGGGAAAGCGGCGCTGAAGCGGCGCTCTTCCACGGCTGCTCGATCTGTGTCAGAGCAGGTCAAGAAGGGAAACGGATCAGAGGCAACGCGGGCGGGGCGCGTTATTTTGCTTTGGTCGCCTTGCCGTCCATCACGGTCGTCCACTTCGTCCCGTCCCGCGACATTTCGAACGTGAAGTTGTACGAGGTGGGGGAAGTAACCTTCATGGTGAACCGGCCTTTCATGGCCATCCCGCCCATCTTCTCGTCGCTGGTCCAGGTCCACGTGTCGCCGTCCACCGAGCCCTTGGAGTCGTCGAATTCTCCCCAACTATTGAACTCGCGGTAGGTGTAGGTCTTGTCGTCGGTCGAATATCCCATGACGGAAATTCCTGTCCCATTCCCCATCGCACTTTTGAAGTCGGAGTGACAAACCAGGAAGAATCCGCCTTCCATCCACTCGCACTTTTCGCTCTCGGTCATCTTGCCGCCAGGACCCATCGAACTCGGCTTCATGTCGCCATCGAGTGTCCACGAGCCGGCAAACGCGTCGAGTTTCTTGTGTTCAGGACCCGGTTTCGGCATTTCCATCTGCGCCAGCGCCGCCGCCGCCAAAACCAGCCACGCCAGAGAAATCGTTGCTATAGTTCTCATCGTCCCCTCCCAATTCATCGTTGATTGTTGATTTCTGATTGCTGTTTGAAGAGCAGCCGTGACTCCGGCGAAATAGTAGCTTCACTCCTGGAGTGCGTCAACCCTCATCCCGCACGGATTTCAAGCGACAATCAGAACTCAACAACCAACAATTGTTGTTCCTACCAGTCGCCCCAGTGCGAGACGGACATCTGTTGAAACTTCATCTTCCACGCGTCGCCCTGTTTCACCCACACCGTGCTGAAATGCTGATAGCGCGGAGGAGGCCCCTGATCTTGGGCGGCCGGAACGCGCAGGACCACATCGTAGGTCACAATACCAAAGCCCTCGCCGGCGGTCACGACTTTCATGTTATAGGGCAGGAGATCGATGCCGCCAGAAGCCAGTTGGTCAATCATGTCCTGGCGTTCGTACAGCTGCCCGTCGAAGGCAACGAAAGAAAAGTCGTCGGCGAGCGTGCGCTTGAAGAAGGCCGCGTCTCCTTTTTTCGCCGCTTCGACGAAACTCTTCTCCGCCGCCATGAGCGTCTGCTCCAGCGCGCTCGGAGGCCTGGCCGGCGCGGCTGCTTGCCCGAAGACGGCGGCGATCAAGACCAGAAAAACCATGATGAGAACAACGAACCTACATTTCATGCAACACCTCCAGGACATCGACACCGTTCAAAGCACTCCAGGAACGGCCTGCTCCGTACCGATAATCAAGAATCTGAAATCTGAATTCTACAATCTGAAATCGGCGATCGCGCCCGATTACTTCCCTTGAATCTTCCCCGCCAACTCCGCGCGCGCCACCTGCACTTGCTCCCCCGTCGCCAGGTTCTTCACGGCGAACGCGTCGGCCTTCACTTCATTCTCACCCACAATCAGAATGTACTTCGCTCCCGCCCTGGTGGCGGCTTCAAACGATTTTTTCAGCCGGAAGGTCTCATCGCCGAGTTCGACCACGAGATCATGCTGCCGCAGTTCCCGCGCCAGGCGGGCCGCTTCGCCATTCATGCCCGCCATCGGAGCGACATAGACATCGGGCTTGCGAAGCACGCCCTCAGCCGTTTCCTTGAGCGACATGACCAGCCGGTCTTCGCCGATAGCGAACCCAATTCCCGGCGCGGCCGGGCCGCCGAGAGCTTCGGAAAGCCCGTCATAGCGCCCGCCGCCGAGGATCGCGTTCTGCGCCCCCAGCGCGCCATGCGTGAACTCGAACGCCGTGCGCGTGTAGTAATCGAGCCCGCGCACGAGGCGGTCGTTTAATGAAAATCGAACCCCGACCTTGGTTAGGATTGCTTGCACCGCCTCAAAATGCGTGCGGCAGGGTTCGTCGAGGAACTGGCTGATGCGAGGCAACTTCTCGATGATCGGCTGATCTTCCGGGACCTTGCAGTCGAACACGCGCAGCGGATTGGTTACGGCGCGCCGCTGGCAATCGGCGCACATCTTCCCTACGACTGGTTCCAGCGCCTTGCGCAGTGCTTCATTGAACTTGGCGCGGTCGCTGGAACAGCCGACGGAATTCAATTCCAGATTCCAATCAGTAATTCCGAGCCGATCGAGTAGAGTGGCCAGCATCTCCAGCACTTCCGCATCCCGCGCGGGAGATTCGCTTCCGGCGGAAGCGGGCCCAATGACTTCCGCGCCGATCTGATAGAACTGCCGGTAGCGTCCCTTCTGCGGCCGCTCGCGCCGAAACTGCGGGCCGATGTAGTAGAGTTTGTTCAGCCCGCGATCCCAAAGGTGATTCTCAATGTAAGCGCGAACGACACCGGCGGTGTTTTCCGGGCGGAGGGTGAGGGACTGAGAACTTGAGAAGAAGTCCCCAGGGAAGCCTTCGACCTCCAAGCCTTCAGTGTTAAGCCAAGGGGAGCTTCTCGTGGCAGCGTCAGGTACTACCAGTCGAAGTAGGATCTGATAGCTGCCGAATTGGTTCGCGTACTGGCTCCGCGCGATTCCAAGCGCCTTCTTCAGAGCAGCTATCGCATCGGGGGAAATTCTTGGAGCAAAGGCCACGAACTCTTCGCGGCTGCCAACAGCACCAGCCCATGGTCGGGAGGGGTCACCTAGCCCACGTGTAACATACAATTGAATGCAATCCAGTTGAAATGGCGGGTTGGGATTCACGTTGACGCGTCCAAGTTGGACGTGACCCGGCTCGGACGACTGGTTGGCCGCCACCCACTCATCGATCATCTTCTTCTCATTGAATCGCTCGCCGTCCTCCCACGTGTACATCTCCTTCGAAACAATATCGGTCTCCTCGCCCACGCTGCGCGAAAACAGCGCTGTCTCTTCGAAAATCGGCGTGCGAATTTCCTGGAAGTTGTAGGCGCGGAAAACGTCCCGCACCGCGGCTTCCACAAAATTCCACAGCGCCGTATACGGCGGCAGCAGATCGCGCGTTCCTCGGACGGCCTTGATCATTCCAGTTCCCAATCCCCGTTCCTGGTCCCGGAGGGACCTCTGATGATAGTAGCCCGCCGCTTCAGCGGCGGGTGAAGCCACCCTCGGAGTCCGTGCCGTAGGCACGGCTGAAACGTTCCCGAAACCTCCGCGCCTGATCTCAACCGTCCCTCCGGGACGGGATTTCTTTTGCGTCACGCTTACCCGGCGTTGAAACGCCGGGCTACTATCAGGCGTCCCTTCGGGACGCTTGCTTTTCCCCGAGGTCTGAGGTCCGAGGCCCGACGCTTGAGGCCCGACGCCTGACGTCTGAGGTCTGAGCTCCAACGACCGAGGCCAGACGTCCGGCCTACTCCTACCGTTCTTTCAAATACTCATCCTTATACCCGAGATAATTCCTCGCATAGCGCAGAATCATCTCGGCCTCGGCAGGCTCCAGTTTGCGCCGGAACTTGCCCGGAGAGCCCACCCAGAGCGACCGCGGCTCGACCACTGTCTTCTCGGGAATGAGCGTTCCGGCCGCGATGATCGAACCTGCCCCGATGCGTGCTCCATTCAGAATAATGGAACCCATGCCGATCAGGCAGCGGTCTTCGACGACGCATCCGTGCAGCGTAACCGAGTGGCCCACGGTGACGTACTCGCCGAGATAGACGCCCCATTGCTGCTTCATGCCATGGAGCACGCTGTTGTCCTGCACGTTGGAGTAAGCCCCGATGCGGATCTCATGTACGTCTCCGCGCACGACCGCATTCATCCATACCGAGGCGTGTTCGCCCAGCACTACGTCGCCGATGATCTGCGCCGAATCGTCTACATAACACGTCGCCGGAATCGTCGGCCGCACGCCTTTATAGGATCGAATCATGCTGGTTTCAGAAGGAAATTGAAAATACCACGAGAGCATGGTTAGGCGTAAGGGGCGCGACTGGGGCATGCATCTTGTTTGCGTGGAGAACAGGCTGTCGAGCTTCGCTCGACCGGACAGCCGAGGGCGGCTGTCCCCACATGTTTACAGGTTCCATTCCCACTCCGGGAATTACCTCGAAAAAGACTCTCCCCGTCACTGAACTCCCCGGCTCTCGCATGCTATACAAAGCTCGGGTTTCTCCCTAGCCTGCGGAGAAGCTTTCCGGCCGCGCCCTCCTAGGTAGCGCCCTCCGGCACTTCTCCGCGAATGTCTTCCCGTCTCGCGTCCGGTTAACGCGCGCCGGGCCGTTCCTCCGAGCTGATCTCGTGCCATGACTTCGCACCGAGGGGCGACCGTATGACTTTGACGCGCACCGTTTTCGTTCTCACTCTTGCAGTTTGCATTGTGACCCTGCCCGTTCGCTTGCAGGCTCAGGACTCCGCGACCGGAGCCATCCGCGGCACGGTGCTCGATTCAACCGGCAGCCGCGTTCCCCAGGCTTCGATCGTCGTCGTGAATACCGCGACCGGCGCCCGCTACACTGCGACCAGCGACGGCGCGGGCCGCTTCGCCCTGGGCTCGCTTCCCCCAGGGGATTACTCGGCTCGCGTGGTGGCGGAGGGCATGTCGCCCCAGGTCACTCCCCAACTGCACGTGGACGTCGGCGGCGGTGCCGAACTGGAATACCGCCTGACCGTGGCGGGAGCGCATGAGAGCATCACGGTCTCGGCTGAGCCCGCTCTGGTCGAGACCAAGCCCAGTGCGGTCTCGACACTACTCGACGAACGGGCCATCGGGGACCTGCCGCTCAACGGCCGCCGCTTCTCGGACCTGATGCTGCTCTCGCCTGGCGTGGCGCAGGATCCGCGCAGCCTGACCTCCGGCACAAACGGAGATCTTTCCTTCGGCGGCATTCGCGGTTTTCAGAACAGCTTTCTCGTGGATGGAGGCGATTACAACAACGCCTTCTTCGCCCAGGCTCTGGGACGCTACCGCGCCCCTTACCAGTTCTCGACCGAAGTGGTGCAGGAATTCCGCGTCTCGACGAATTCGTATGGCGCGGAAACCGGGCGGTCGGGCAGCGCTGTCGTCAATGTAGTCACGAAATCTGGCTCCAATCATGTGCACGGAACTGCCTTCTACTATCTGCGTGACAGTTCTTTCGGCGCGGCCGATCCCTTTCTGGCTTTCAAGCCGCACAATCGCCAGCAGCAGGCCGGCGGCACCATCGGCGGTCCGCTCAAGCGCAACAAGATGTTCTTCTTTGCCGGATTCGACCAGCACATCTTCCACGTGCCCAACGTGGTCGAGTTTCTGAACGGCAGTTCGCAGGTCGTGCCTCAAGCCAGCACTGGGCCTTACACGCCCGGAGACTACGACTCTACCGATGAAGCTCTGGTCTTCGCGGCTGCGGCGCAACTGACCTCGCTGGCGGGAGAATATCCGGCCGGGCAGATCGGCAATTCCGCCTATGCCAAGCTCGACCTCAATCTCACGCCGCACCACCAGCTCGCGCTGCGCGTAAATACTTCGCGCTACTGGGGATCAAACAACGTCTTTCTTGATCCGGGCAGCCCGGTTACTTACGATTCCATCAGCGACAACGGCGAGGAAACCGTGGCCACCGAAACCGGTTCCCTTTCGCTCACCTCAAGCCTATCGCCGCGCTGGATCAGCCATCTCCGCGCCCAGTTCTCGCGTGACTTGCAGCAGTCTTACAGCAATACCAGCGATGTCTTGGTGAAAATTCCCAACATCCTCGACGGCATGGGCCGGTCCGACCTGCTTCCCCGCCAGACGCGCCAGCACCGCCTGCACCTTGCCGAGACCTTCAGCTTCGAAGGCCACCGCAATTCCTGGAAGGTCGGCGGCGACGGCCTCCTGACCTGGATTTACGACTTTTTCCCCAGCCAGCAGAGCGGAGAATTCCTCTTCTATCCCATCAAAGTCGATCCCTTCACCTTTGAGCCGATGGAAGCCGGGCTTCAACTTTCGCCGCTGCGCGCTTATGCTCACGAAGTCCCGCACTACTATCTGCAGAGTTTCGGCAGCTCCACATCCAATCCCGACACGAACGAATATGCGGCCTTCGGCCAGGACACGATCCGCGTGACCGACCGGCTGGCCGTGAATCTCGGCGTGCGCTGGGATTTGCAGACCTTCACGACGGCGGGACTTCAATCGAACCCGCTCTTCCCGCCCTCGGGCAAAGTTCCATTCCAGCCCTACAACTTCGCGCCTCGCGCCGGGCTGGCCTACTCGATCGGCAACAAGCGTCCGCTGGTGGTTCGCGCCGGATACGGGATCTTCTATGTACGCATTCCGCAGATTTACAACTCGGTGGTCCAGACCGACAACGGCATCACCGACGCACAAATCTTCCTTAATGACACGAACTACTACGATCACCAGGTTTTCCCCACGTATCCCAATGCGCTGGTAAGCTGCCCGCTCTCTGCCGCTTCGTGCTCGCTGCCTGCAGGATTTACCCAGGGCGTGACGAATGAAGTCTCCGCTTTCGCATTGAACTTCGTGACGCCGCGCGTGCAGCAAGCCAGCATCACATTCGAAAAGGAAGTGGCAGACCGCACTACGTTGTCTTTTTCGCTGCTCAACGTTCACGGCGAACATTTGATCCGCGCGCTGGATGTAAACCTGCCGCCGCCGACCGCCCTGACCTATCCCATTTTCGATTCCACCGGTTCGATCTTTCAGGGCGGATACTACACGGTAGACTCCTTCGCCACCTGGCAGTTCACCCAATCGCTGACCTGCCCTTTCCCGCCCTGCATCAATCCTCTCGGGCGGCCGATCGCGCAACTGGGCGCCATCGACGAATTCCAGAGCGCCGCTTCCAGCTATTACAGCGGAGCCACGCTCTCGATCAACCGGCGCGTCGCTCACGGGACCTATCTGCGACTCTCTTACACCTGCGCCCGCGCCATTGACGACGGCCAGGATGCCCTCGTCGCCGGCCAGCCCGCCACAGTACAAAATTCCTACGCTCCCGCCGCCGAGCGCGGACCGAGCGTAACCGACCAGCGCCAGCGCACGGTCGCGGCTGTCTCCGTCGAACCGCGCCCGTTTCACCGGGGCCATGAACTGCTGGGGCGCTTCTTCAACAACTGGAAAATTTCCACCGTCGTCAACTACGGCAGCGGGCGCCCTGTCAACGCGACCGTCGCCGGCGATCCCAATCAGGACGGCAACGACCTGAACGACCGTCTCCCCGGCTATAGCCGCAATGCCTTCACCGGCCCGGACTACGCCACTGCCGACTTGCGCCTCACCCGCAGAATCCATCTTTCTGAGCGCTGCAAGCTCGACTTTGTGGCCGAGTCGTTCAACCTTTTCAATCGCGACAACCAGCGGGTTGCCATCACGTCGAACGGCCTGGTAACCACGGCGAGCACATTCGTACAGAGTTCGGTCACGGCCAACATTGCTCCCTACCCCGGATACTACGAGCTACCGAATAACTTCATGAAACCCAACGCCGCGTATGCGCCACGCCAGGTTCAGCTGGCGCTGAAACTTGTCTTCTAGCACGCTGCTGAAGAACTCGACGAAGCAATCTTTGGAAGAGCGGCCCTTCGGGGCCGCGTAAGGCGGTCAGAGGGTATAAGGCTTCAGCCCCGGTGGTCGCTGTTGTTTCATCCGGAGGCTTTCCGAAGCTTTCCTGAATGGCTGGTGAAAGACTCCACCGACCTCACATCAGCACCAGAACGACCCGCCGGTTACGAAGACTCTCGCCGCAGGCACGCCGTCCGTAATGCTTCCCAAAGCCTCGCTGACGGCCTTGCGCGGCAAAGTTGCCGGGTAGATTGAGCGTGCGATCTAAGCGAATATGACCTAAGGTCATATCGTAAAAAAATCGTCTCAAAATGATCTCAGCTCGTTTCCCCGAAGGCGTTCCCCCTCGGGAATTTCGGCCTTCCCCTTGACTTAGAGCTAAATCCTTGTAATAACTATCCGGTCCATCCGGACGAGTTTGGGGGTGTGTCAGTTTGGCAGAGGTACGGCTTCAAGAGGGTGAATCCCTCGAGAATGCTCTACGCCGCTTCAAGCGCAAGGTGCAACAGGAAGACATCATCAAGGAGGTTAAGCGCCACTCCTTTTACCTGAAGCCTGGCGAGAAAAAGCGTGTGAAGGCCGCGCTGGCTCGAAAGCGAGCCCGCAAGAAAACACGCAAAGAACAGGATTAACGCAGCAAAGGGCTGCCCCTTCCCGGGGCGGCCCTGCTCGATCTGGCCCCCACCAGGTGGAGCTGCAGCAGGGGATTCATACTCATCACTTTCGGCATGTTTTAGCTTGATAGTCAGTACCCACGCCCCATTCCCGGAGCGTGGCGGGCCGAGTCCAAGGGGCAGTGCGAGGGGGGAGATGTACATATCCTGTTTTTCTCCGTACCACCGCAGTTCTTTCCCCGCGAGTGGGCGCGTGGAAACGGGCTGAAGGGAGCCATCCTCAATGGAGTTTCAGGACAAGGTGCTGAAGTGTACGGATTGTGGGAGTGATTTTGTTTTCACCGCCGGGGAGCAGCTTTTCTTCCACGACAAGCAGTTCAAGAACGAACCCAAGCGCTGCAAAGCCTGCAAGGCCAAACGGGTTGCCGTCCTCGGCGCTCCGCCGGCGACGGGACAGACTTACCGCTACACCAAGGTGGAGACCCAGGCCACGTGTTCGGGCTGCGGAAAAGAGACCACCGTGCCTTTTCGTCCCACGCAGGGGCGCCCTGTGTTCTGTCGGGAATGTTTCCAGGCCCGGAGGACCGCTGCCTCCGCCTGATCTCGTAGGTGCGGCGCCGTTCCGGTGACGCGGTTGGTGTGCGGCGCGAGGTCCCGTTGACCCTCTCCTTTCCCTGCCTGGGCCGGGCGGGTGCGCTACCATAGGGATGTGTCGGGATACTACGTAGAGAATTTCGGTTGCCGCGCCACGCAAGCCGACGGCGCCGCTCTCGAACGCCAGTTCGAGGAACTTGGTGTCTCTCGCGCTTCGACTCCAGGGCAGGCTGCAATTGTCGTGCTGAACACCTGCACGGTGACCGCTGCCGCCGATCAGGATGCGCGCGCGGCCATCCGTCGCATTCAGCGTCAAAATCCTGAGGCCCGGATCGTCGTTACAGGCTGCTACGCCCAACGCGCTCCCCGAGAAGTCGCCGCCCTGCGCGGCGTGACCCACGTCATCGGCAACTCGCACAAGCATCAACTCGCGGAAATTGTCAGCGCCACCGGCGACGAATCAGTTCTTGACTTTGGGTGGCGCAGCGCCGGGGCCCCCAGCAAGCTCGATTCTGGCTTGCGTGCGTGGAGCGCTTCGAGCGCTGCGAACAAGGGTGCACAATTGGAAGGGGCTTTAGCCCCTGAGGGGTGCGCGTTCATCCCCGTGGCGAATCTCTCCGCGCCTGACGTATTCCAGAAGCCGGAAGCCGAAAGCCCGATCTTTGTCTCGGACATCTTCGCCCACACGGAACTCCTGGCCGCTCCCGTCTTCGACGCGGCGAATGAGCGCACCCGCCCCAACCTGAAAGTGCAGGACGGATGCGATAACCGCTGTTCCTTCTGCGTGATTCCCTACGTCCGCGGCCAGAGCCGCTCTCTGGAAACAGACCGCATCCTTCGCGAAGTGAACACCCTGGTGAGCGCGGGTTACCGCGAAGTCGTGCTCAGCGGCATCAATCTCGGCCGCTGGGGAAGAGACCTCAGACCTCAGCCCTCGGACCTCAGCCAAACCCTGACGTCTGCAGTCCGAGGTCCGAGGTCTGACGCCGCCTTCCAGAAGAGGGGAAGCGGAAGCCGGAATCCGCGTTTCGAAGATCTCATCCGTGCGATCCTGGCCGAAACTCCGATCGAAAAGCTCCGCATCTCTTCGGTCGAGCCGATGGATTGGAGCGACGACCTGATCTCGCTCGTCGCCGGGTCTCCGCGCATTGCCAAGCACGCGCACGTGCCCATGCAATCAGCGAGCGACGCGGTGTTGCGCCGCATGCACCGCAAGTACCGTCCCTGGCACTATCGCGAAAAGATTGAGAAGATTCACGCCGCCATGCCCACCGCGGCCATCGGCGCCGACGTCATGGTCGGGTTCCCGGGCGAGACCGATACCGAGTTCGAAGCCACGCGCCGCATGATCGACGAGTTGCCTTTCACCTACCTGCATGTCTTCACCTACTCGCCCCGCCCCGGCACTCCCGCCGCGCGCATGGCGAATCAGGTTCCGGTACATATAGCCCGCGAGCGCAACCGTGTCTTGCGCGAGCTGGCGGCGGAGAAGAAGCTGGCGTTCATGCGCAGCTTTATCGGGAAAGAGATTGAAGCGATCACCCTGAGGAGCACGTGTGGCGCTGGCGCCCCTTCGGCAAGCTCAGGACAGGTTCCCGCCCACGTATCCTGCGCCGAGGAGTTCACCGAAGCTCTGACCGACAACTACGTCAAACTGCATCTGAAGGGACGCCACGAGCCCAACCGCTGGCTGCGCGCGCAGATTGACGACGTGGTGGATGGAGCGCTGGTGGGAGTGGCCTAGGAGCCTGAGGCGGATTGTAGCCGCGCCGCGATCCTCTCCAGCAACTCCGCCGTAGCTTGGCTCGCTTCGAGCGTGGAGAACTCGCTTCCCAGTTCAATGACTGGCACGCCGGCGCAAACCTCGCGGAAGGATTTCTCCGTGGCGGGAGAAGCAGTGACGTCCGCGCCCACCAGCAGCAGATCAAAGCGGGTCACTCGCATCAGGATCAAGGCGTCGCGCAGGTTATTGCTGGTGTGCACGTCGTATCCGCCGCGGCGCAAGAGTTCGCGAATGTACGTGACCACGTCCGCATTGCGATCAATGCACAACACGCTTCGTCCCTTGGAAACCGGCTGCTCGGCCTGCACCGGCGCGCGGTAGAACGCGGCCACCGCGTGATCCTCCGATTCGTGGGAGTCAAACAATTTGGTCAGATGCGACAACTGCAGAACTTTGCGGAAATGCTCGGGAACGTGGCACAGCTTCAGGTCGCCGCGCGCCTGGCGCGTGCTGGTCAGCGTGCGCACCATGGTTCCCAGGCCGCTGCTGTCAATGAACACGACGTCGCCGAGATGCAGGACGATGGAGCGCCGGTCACGCAACAGCCATGCGACGTGAGCGCGCAGCGCCTCGCTCTCGCCACCGGCTACGATGCGTCCCTGGCAGCGGACAATGGTGACGCGTCCCACTTGGCGTGTTTCCAGTGATAGTTTCAATGTGCTCCCGAGCAGATGGTCCGCGAGATTACAAGGCCCGGCGAGGCCTGTCAAGCGGAGCAGCGCCAACGACCTCATTCTGCTAGACTGGCGCGGCTACCCCAATTATGTCCGTCACCGCTACGACTCCAATCTCCGCGTCCGGTACGACCAGGACTGAGATCCCGGAAAAGACGCTGCTGGCCGGTCTTGCCCTCACCAGCTTCGCCGCTCTGCTGCTCGAACTAGGGCTGACCCGCCTGTTTTCGGTCGTGCTCTTCTACCACTTTGCCTTTCTAGCGATTTCGATCGCCCTGCTCGGGCTGGGCGCCGGGGGCGTGTTCGCGTATCTGCTGAAGGTACGGCTGGCGGGAACGGAGACGCGATGGCTGGCAGCGCGGCTGTGCATGATGAATTCGCTGGCCGTGGTTGTGGTGTTGGAAATCGTGCTGCATGCCCGGGTCTCGCTTGACGTTTCGGGGAGAAATTTCCTATGGCTGACGGCGGTTTATCTGGCCGCCGCTGTGCCTTTCTTTCTGACCGGGCTGTTGTTCTCGGTTGTGTTTGCGCGGGAGACCAATCGCATTTCGCGTCTCTACGGCGCGGACCTTTGCGGCGGAGCGCTGGCCTGTCTCGCGGTAGTGCCTGCGTTGAACTGGCTGGGCGGGCCGAATGCGATTCTGGTTTCCGCCGTGGCGTTGGCGGTCGCGGGGATGATCTGGGCCGAAGCCCGGATTGTGCGCCGGAATGCGGCTTTGCTGGCGCTGGCGCTGGTGGCGCTGATCGGAGCGAATTATTCCGGCCGTCTGATCGACGTGGTTTATGCCAAGGGCATGTTCCGCGATCCGGCGTGGGTGGAGTTCGCGCGCTGGAATGCGATCTCGCGTGTGGAAGTGGATCGCCAGGGGTGGGCCAAGGCGATCGTCATTGATGCCGACGCGAACACCTACATCATGAATGCGGACTTGGCGCACTGGAAGGGTACGAATTGGGAATACGATCTCATGTCCGCTCCGCCCGCTCTGGCCAACGCTCTGCGGCCGCACGGAGAGTTCGCCATCATCGGTCCGGGCGGCGGGGTTGATGTACTGCGCGCGGTGGCGAGCGGCAGTCCGAACGTTACCGGAATCGAAATCAATCCCATCATCGCCACCACCATCATGCGTGGGCGTTACGCCGACTACTCGCAGCATCTCTATGAGCGGCCCGAAGTGCATATTCACGTCAGCGACGGGCGGTCATTTCTGCGTTCGACGGCGCAGCATTTTGACGTGGTGCAGATGACTCTGGTGGATACTTGGGCTTCGACGGCGGCGGGTGCGTTTGCCCTCAGCGAAAACAGTCTATATACGGTCGAAGCATTCCGCGAATATTTCGATCATCTCAAGCCGGATGGCATGATCGCAATCACGCGCTGGGAATTCCGCCATCCACGGGAGGCGTTGCGCGTGGTGGCGGTCGCCATGGAGGCGCTGCACCGGCTGGGAGTGGCCAATCCGGCGCGGCATTTTATTGTTGCCTCGCAGGGGGAGCTCGACGAAGACGGCATCCCGGTCGTGGTGCTGGCGAAGAAGACGCCGTTCACCGAAGACGAAGAAGAAACGATCGGCAACTACCTGGACGACTACGATAACATTACGGCACTTTATCTGCCGTCGCGGCCTGGGCAAAATCCCTTTTCCGAGTTGATTGCCAGCAACGATCCTTACGCTTTTGCTCGCGGCTACGCCTATAATGTGGCGCCGGTCAGCGACAACGCTCCGTTTTTCTTTTTCACTCTGAAGGCAGGTCAGATTCTCAGCGAGAAAGGCTTGCGCACGGGAATCGACTGGAAGGTCAACCTCGGGGTGCTGGTGCTGCTTCTGGTGCTGATCATTTCTCTCTGTGCCGTAGTGGCGTTTCTGGTTCTGCCCCTGGCGCTGAAAGCGGGAAGAGGCCGCCAGCCTCTTTTGCCCTTGTTTTATTTCGTGGCGGTGGGACTGGGCTACATTCTGGTGGAGATCGCATTCATCCAGCGCTTCGTGTTGTTCCTCGGGCATCCTACCTACGCACTCACCGTGGTGATTTTCCTTTTGCTGCTTTCGAGCGGGGCAGGAAGCCTGTTCTCGCGCCTCTGGCTGCGGCGCACGGAAATGGGCTGGCTGCCGCTGACGCTGGTGATCGCGACCCTTCTGACCTACGTGTTGTTCCTCCCCAGCCGCCTGGCGGGACTGATCGGGCTGGCCTTTGGATACCGGCTCCTGGTGAGCGCCGTGCTTCTGATCCCGCTGGGATTTGTTATGGGCATGCCATTCCCGACGGGCTTGCGCGCACTGGCCGCGGCTTCGGCCTCGGAGTCTCCCGCCGGGCAAGACGGCTCCGACAACGCGGTGGAGTGGGCCTGGGCCATGAACGCGGGGGCCAGCGTGCTGGGATCAGTGCTGGCCATGCTGATTGCCATCCAGTTCGGATTGACGGCCACGCTGGCTTGCGGGGTGGGCGCGTATCTCACGGCGCTTGGACTAATGCCAGTGCTGCGCACAAAAGCGGCCTAGAGCTGGCTCCGGTTTGTTATCATTCTGCCGTGGGCGTGCCGTCAGGAGATGGACTCGATTTCGGGTTGTTGCCGCGGCCAGCTTGCGTCTTGAGGAAATCCGTTGCCTAGTCAGAAGCAGCTCAAGTGGTCGCAACTCCGGGTTGGGATCACCGTAATCGCCGCCAGTCTCGTCCTGGCGTTGCTGTTGTTTCTGATGTCGAACACCGCCGGGCTGTTTACTCCCCGCATCACGATCCGTGCTTACTTCGATAACGCGCAAGGTCTGCGCGAGGGCGCTCCGGTGCGCCTGAGCGGCGTGGACATCGGAAACGTGACCAAGGTCCTCATCGTGACCAGCCGGGACAAGCAATTTACTCCCGTTGAAGTCCTCATGAAAGTAAGCACCAAATACAAGGATGCGCTACGCCGGGATTCGGTAACCTCTCTGGAAACGGCGGGCGTCCTTGGCGAAACCTACCTTGATATTGACAGCTCACAGGCGGTTGGTCTGGAGGCACAGGATGGAGACATCCTGCCCACGCAGGTTCACCCGGATTTCAACCAGGTAGTACGCGCCAGCCAGAGCACGCTGCAAAATATGGACGCGCTGTTGAAGCGCGCTGACCGCATTTTGGCTTTTGCCGAGAGCGGCAAGGGATCGCTGGGCAAGTTGATTTACGATCCCACGCTCTACAACCGCTTCTCGGTCACCGTGGCCGAGTTTCAGAAGATCGTGGAACAGGTAGGCAGCGGGCAGGGCAGTCTGGGTGCGCTGATCAGCCGCAACGACGCTTACGACAAGTTCCTGGCCACGCTCGACAAGATGAACGCAGTCATTGATGACATCCAGCAGGGCAAGGGCACAGCGGGCAAGTTCGTGAAGGATCCTGCGCTCTACGACAACGCCAACGACACTATTTCCAACATCAAGAAGCTGACCGAAGACATCAATGCCGGGAAGGGAACGCTGGGCAAGCTGACCCGGGATGAGGAACTGGCCAAGAAACTCGACACCACGATCACCAAGCTTTCCGAACTGACCACTGAACTCGAAGCGGGTCAGGGTACGGTCGGCCGGATGTTCAAGGACGACTCCCTGTTCAACAACGCCAACCAGGCACTGATAGAGACGCGCGACCTGGTGAAGGGGATCCGGGAAAATCCCAAAAAGTACCTCAGCATCAAGATGCACATTTTCTGAACAGTTGCTCTCCTGTTCTGTTTCGTTCACAACTGACCAGTTTGCCGCGATGCTCGACCGGGAATCCGCCGCTATGGCTTTCCTGAAGTCAGGCACCGCCCCGGGTGTGATATTGTGCGAATTCTGGAGGCGCGGGCGGCAATGGCTCCCATCCTTTTCTGGCTCATTCTGGTCCTGTGCCTGTTGATCTCCGTGGTCAAGTATTTGATGGGGGTCATCATGAGGCTTTCTTTCCCGAGCACAAGGGCCAGGAAGGACTACACCTACGAGCCAACGGTGAGCGTGCTCATGCCCTGCTTCAACGAGGGCAAGACGGTCTACGAGACGATCGAGAGCATCAGTAAGAGCAACTATCCGAATGAGAAATTTGAGGTGATCGCGCAGGACGACTGCTCGGCCGACGACAGCTACGAGTGGATGCTCAAGGCGCAGCGCGATTTCACCAACATCCGCATAAGAACAGGCCGAAATGAAGTCAACAGCGGCAAAGCGCGCTCCGTCTGCAATGCGCTGCATCACTCCACAGCTGAAGTCATCATCTCCATTGATTCTGATTGCATCTTCCATCCGAATGCAATCCGCGAATTAACTGCCTGCTTCGCCGAGCCGCGCATGGGATCGGTAGGCGGCAGGGTGGGAGTCAGGAACCCCAACGACAGTGTGATCACCGCCATCCAGACGATCGTTTACTACTCCGCGTTTCAGCTTTATAAGATTCCGGAGAACTGGACTCGCAGTGTGTGCTGCATCAGCGGATGCCTGTTCGCTATCCGGCGCGCGTTGTTGCTCGAGATCGAGCCTGCGATCCGGGCCCGCCACTGGTTCGGTATCCCGGTGAATCAGGGGGAAGACCGGTTCCTGACTCATCAGACACTGCTGCGGGGTTACGGAACCTACATCAACAATGACGCGCTGTGCTGGACCACGGTGCCCAACACACTTTCAGTGCTCTTCAAGCAGCAACTGCGCTGGCGGCGCAGCATCGTGCGCGATTTCTTCTTCACCCTCAAGACCCTGCCGCAACATGTCTGGAAACTGCACCCCAACACGGTGTTGACGCTGGTACTAGTTCCACTGGGAGCGCTGGTGGGATTTCTGGTCGTGGTTACCGCGCTCACTTCGGATCCGTTGGCATGGGCGGGGCCTGTGCCGATGCTTACAGCTCTTGGAATCGGAGCGGTGCTTACCTGGGTGATCAAGAAATACAGTGCGAAAGAGGCGGTCACGCATCCTCTGGCATTTGCCGCTTATGTAGGCTGGTCGATGGTCAGCAGCTTGATCCTGACGCCCCTGGCTTTGTGCACGATGGACTCGGCAGACTGGGGAACTCGAACCATAGAACAACAAGAGGTGTCCGTTGGAAACACGAACGGTTGATACGGCTCCGCGGGAAGCTCCGCTTGCGGCTCCCCCGGAAACCAAGAAGGCTCCGGTCAAGCAATCGCTGCACTACAAGCTGGTAATTACGCTCTACCGCGTTTTTGCCATCACGGTTCTGTATCTGGTGCTTGCCGGCATACTCGCCTATGCCTTCGTGATGGGCTTTTATGCAGTGAACAGCTCGTGGGCTGCGCCGGTGATTCTCTCTGCAGCAGACGAGAAGAGCCTAGACTTCCGGGAAAAGCTGGTCACCAGCCAGCAGACCATCGAAGATCTGAAGGTGGATACGAACAAACTGCAAAGCGGCCTCACGGAGATGAAAAAACATCGTGGCGCGCTGCTGGAGTTGGAGCCAGAACTCCAGCAAGCCATTGCGCGGGAGCGCGCCCATAATCGTGCCACGGGGCCGGAACTCGCAGCGCTCGACAAACAGAAGGTGGCCGACAACCTGAAAACGCAAAACGTGCTGGCGCAGCTTAAGGAGGTAGAGTCCAACATTAAGAAAGACCTGGCTTCCGGATTGATCACCCAGGGCGACGCGGCGACGCAACTGGCCGCGCTCAACACGGCCCAGGGCGCCTACACGGACAGCAGAATTGCCGAGATCCTACTGACTGACAACGTGCTGGACAAGACCACGACGGGCACGAACTCGCTGGATGTGCTCGAAAAGCAGGCAGAGCTGCGGTCTGAGGTTGCCCAACTGGATGTCGCCATCAATGTTGCGGAGAAACAGCTGCAGGAGGAATCCCGGCAGGTCGATCGATTGAGAGAGGCGATCCGTACGGCCAAGCAGAGCCCGTATTATCTGAATGCGTCCGGGGGGCAGACGCTGTACTTCGCCTTCGTGCCTTATGACAACCAGGCCAACGCGGTGGTCGGAAGTCCGATCTATGACTGTTACGTGAATATGATCCTGTGCCGTAAGGCGGGCACGGTGAAGTCGATATTTCCGGGCGAGGAGCAAGCCATCCATCCCATCTTCAAGACCCAGATTCGCGGCTTCCTGATCCAGATGAATCTGGATCATGCGGAGTCGGCAAAATCAAAGACGGTGTTCCTGGGCCGCAAGCCGGTTTTGTTTTAACCCGTGCGGCGCCGCCATTCTGAGGAGAACGAGAATGTTCCTGAATCACTGGAAGTCCGTGTTGTGCTCAATCCTTTTGCTGGCCGCGCCCGCACTTGCCGCGGACCTGACGGACCAACTGGCTTACTGCTCCTACGTAATGGAGCAGGCGCAGGCCCAGCGAGACCTGCTGCGCACACCCATCGCCGCGGCAGGCATGACGCAGCCCGAAACCGGCCTGCCGCTGCAACTGGTGGGCGGAGCGTCGCTTGGCCTGTCAGACCTGAAGAAAGCCAGTCTGACCATGGATGTGGCGCGCAAGAACTGCGAACTGTATAAGGCCACGACCTGGGCTCAGCAGGACATTCAGTATGCCCTGCCCCGCCTCGAGAAGGAAGCTCTGCGCAACCGGCTCGCTCTAATCGAGCAGGCGTCGGAGTCCCTGGATGCGATGATGGAAAGAACCGCCAAGATGGTGGATTCGAAAAACGCCACCCGCCTGATGCTCTTCACGCTGCAGACGACGAGAATCAAGTTGAACGCGGACCATGCCGACACGCAGTCGAAGATCGCAGCGCTCTATACTCCGCCACTGAGTGATAAGCCATTGAAAGAACTGGTCGCTCAAAAACAGAATAGTGAAGCCAGCGAGCAAAAAGCGCTGGATAGACTAAGCCGCCAGAATAATTGGGACGTGGCTCTCTCGGTTGGGGTTCATCAGCAGGTCAATCCGGTAGCCTACGGCCCGCAGCCGTATGGCGCGGTTTCGATCAATTACAATCTGGCCAGCCGAGCCATCAACAAACATCTCGATCATGCGTCTGAGGCCTACGATGAATGGAAGAGAGTGCAGGAAGGCGATGTCATACGCAATATGGAAGTGCTCCGGCAACAGCTGGTGGACGGTGTCACGGTGCAAGAAGCCAAGCTGAAGTCGCTGCAGGAAGAAGGCGGGCAGATCGAGAAGAACCTTCAGCTGGTCGGCGATCCAGATACTTCGGCAGCGTTCGACTTCCACAACCAGTTGACGGCAGCGCAACTGCTTTTACAAGTTGAGACCGGTGATGCCAGTTTCAGGCTTGACCGGTTGCGGGAATACCTGGCGAAGAATTATTGATGAGCCGGTCCATGGGGAGTGAATCGGGCCGGGGCGGCTGTCCCTCTACATGATCCCTTTAGTGTTCGCCGAGGCCGAACACTGATCCCAGCAGCAGGATCATCAGCAGGCCTAGCGAGATCCATCCGTACTTCCAGTCTTTTTCGCGGAAAAACAGGAAACAGGCGACCATCACGCGAACGACGGGCGTGGCCAGCATCAATAAGACGCCGACGCGCTCGATGTCGAGAGGAATGTGGCCGGTGACAAATAATCCATCTATCAGGCCTGCCAGCATGATGAAGAAGCAACCGAAGGCGCCGACGCGCAGCACCCAGGCTACGGCGCGGTCGAAAGCGGGTTCCCGCAGTTGGCTCATTGCCAACCCCACAGCAGGTGCAGGAACATGTGTCCAGAGAGATAAAGCATGATGGCGACCAGCAGATAGACGACGACCTTCGTATGAACTCGTGGGGCCAGACGCGCGCCCAGCAGTGATCCCAGGAACACGCCGACGGCCAATGGCGCCGCGTACTGGACCAGGATGTCGCCGCGGCGGTAATAGACGATGGCGCTGGCGGCTGCGGTTACGCCGATCATGAAATTCGACGTCGCGGTTGCAACCATCAGCGGCACGTTCATGAAAATGAACATCACCGGAACCTTGATAGGTCCGCCGCCAATCCCAAGCAGTCCCGAGAGTGCGCCCGCTACAAGGGACGCAGCCAGTCCCAGGGGGTAGCGTTGCGGCTGGTAGGGCGGGATCACCGTCTCACCGTTTGCCGGAGCAGACGGTTCTTCTTCCGGTTTCAGCTTGCCGCCGCGGCTGAGGATAGTAATGGAGCTGTAAAGAAGGAATCCGGCGAATAGTCCCTCGAGCGCGCTGCGATTGAAGTAGCCAACCAGGTAAGCCGTGACTGCGGCGCCAAATGCCGTTGCCAGTTCAAGCGTCATCCCCAGTCGAATGTCAGTGGTGTGGCGCTGCAAGTGAACCGAAGAGCTCGCGGCTGAGGTGGTGATCACGGCAACCAGACTCGTCCCGATTGCCTGACGGATGGGAATGCCGAAGTGGAGAGCGAGAATCGGCGTCAACAGTACGCCGCCTCCGATGCCGGTCAGCGCGCCCAGCAGGCCGGCACAAAAACCAAACACAACCAGCAGGATGGTCACCACGGGAAGAGGGACCTCCCCTTGGCGATATTTTCGATGGGGATACTAACCCTGCGCGCCGTACTTTCTGGATGGAAAATTTTGGCGGGAAAACCCGTCGGCCGCAAGCTAAGACACCGCCCGGGGCTGCGCCGAAACATCGGCTTGCTCATGCGCGTGATAGCTGGACCGCACCAGCGGTCCCGACTCGACATGGCGGAAGCCGAAGCGGAGGGCCTCGTTCCGCAGATACACAAACTCTTCCGGCTCGTAAAAGCGGGCAATAGGCAGGTGATCTTTCGATGGGCGCAAGTACTGCCCAACCGTGAGGATGTCCACGCCGCGCGTGCCGAGGTCGCAGAAAACCTCGACCAGTTCTTCTGTGGATTCGCCAATGCCGACCATCACTCCGCTCTTGGTCACCATGCCGGGCGAGAATCTCTTGGCGTTCTCGAGCAGCGTCAGCGTGCGCTCGTAGCGCGCGCCGGAGCGGACGGCGCGATACACGCGAGGCACGGTTTCGGTGTTGTGGTTAAGCACGTCGGGCTTGGCTTCGAGCACGATGCGCAGCGATTCTTCCAGTCCCTGAAAATCCGGGATCAGCACTTCCACGCGGCAACCGGGTGTCAGTTCGCGAATCTCGCGAATGGTCTCGGCAAAGATTCGGGCGCTGCCGATGTTGTCGTCGTCCCGATTGACGCTCGTCACTACCGCATGTTTCAGTCCCAGAGTGGCTACCGCCTCAGCCACACGGCGGGGCTCATCCCAGTCAATCGGCTCCGGGCGTCCCTTGGGCACGGCGCAGAAGCCGCAGCGGCGCGTGCAAATATCGCCCAGCAGCATAAATGTCGCCGTCTTGTGGTTCCAGCACTCGCCGATGTTGGGGCACTGCGCCGACTCGCACACGGTGTGCAGGCCGAGCCCGCGCGCCAGCTTCTTCAGATTGTGAAAGTTGTCGCCCACAGGAGCTTTCGCCCGCAGCCACTGCGGCTTGGGCGCGCGCAGCGCGGGCGTGAGCTCGATCTGAATGAGTTGAAAGCTGCTGGACATCTTTTTGATTCTATCAGTTGTTGGCAGTCCGCTTTCGTGCATCGACTCGATTCGATGCAGGAATGGCTCAACAGGCATTGGGTGGCTGCGGCATTGTGTGCGGCGATTTTGCTGACTATCCTGATACCAGTCTTGGCGCGGCACTGGTCGTCGGCATGGCTGCTTATTTTCGTGATGCTGCCCGCCTACATGTTCCATCAGGTGGAAGAACATACGGGCGACCGCTTCAGGGTGTTTGTCAACCAGCACATATTTCACGGGGTGGAGGCACTGACACACCTGGCAGTGTTATGGATTAACTTGCCGGGAGTATGGGGAGTGGGCCTGCTGTCGATTTATGCGGCGACGTTTTTGAATATTGGCTGGGGACTGAGCATTATTTATCTCGTGCTGGTGAATGCCGTGGCCCACATCGTGGCTGCCATTTTGTGGCGGGAATACAATCCCGGGCTCTGGACGGCACTTGCTTTGTTCGTGCCTCTGGGAACACCGGCTCTGTTTGAGGTTGGAAGAGTTTCGGGCGTGCACCGGATCCATCACGCGGTGGGAATCGCAGTCGGGATCGGAATTCATGCCGCGATTGTGGTCTATACGCGCGGCAAGGCAGCGAAGATTGTGAGGCAACGCGTCGCTTGACTAGCCCACTTCCACTAACCCGTACGTATGCTGCCAGCGCGCGCGCATGTGCACGAGGGCGCGGCTGATTTCTTCGGAGGAAATTTCGGAGTTAGGTCCGGCGAGCACGGCGGCAGCTTCGCGCTTGGCGACTTCGAGCAGCTGGGCATCGCGGATGATATTGGCGACGCGGAAGCTGGGCAGGCCGGCCTGGCGCGTGCCGAAAAATTCGCCAGGGCCGCGCAGTTCGAGATCGAGCTCGGCGATCTGGAAACCGTCGTTGGTGCGGACCATGGCGTCGAGGCGGCGCTGGCCTTCTTCGGTGATTTTGCCGCCGGTCATCAGAACACAATAGGATTTGGCCGCACCGCGCCCGATGCGTCCGCGCAACTGGTGAAGTTGAGCGAGGCCAAAACGCTCAGCGTGCTCGATGACCATAACGGTCGCGTTCGGCACGTCCACACCGACCTCGATGACAGTGGTCGCAACCAGAATCTGCAACTCGCCCTTCTGAAACATGCGCATGACCTGGTCTTTCAGGTCGGCGTCGAGGCGGCCGTGGAGAAGGCCGACTTTCAGATCCGCAAAGACGTGGCCGCTGAGTTCGCGATACATCTTGATGGCGGCCTTGAGCTCGGATTCCTCGTTCTCGGAGATTACGGGATAGACGACGTAAGCCTGATATCCGGCCACGACCTGCTTGCGCACAAACTCCCAGACTTTGGGGGATTGGTCGTCGGCAACGCATTTGGTAACGATGGGGGTGCGGCCGGGCGGGAGCTCGTCGAGCACGCTGAGATCGAGGTCACCGTAGAGCGTGAGCGCCAGCGTGCGCGGGATGGGAGTGGCGGTCATTACGAGAACATCGGGCTCGGCCGGGCCAGAATGCAGCTCGGCAGCCGGGCTTTGCCCGGCCGGACGGGCGGGAGCGCCCGTCCTCACACGATCCGTGCCCACATGAGTATCCTCGCTGCTCTCTCCTGATTTCTTCATCAGCTTCAGGCGCTGCATGACTCCGAAGCGATGCTGCTCGTCCACGATCACCAGGCCGAGTCTGGCGAACTCGACGTTCTCCTCCAGCAGGGCGTGCGTACCGATGACCAGCTGGGCGTTGCCCTGAGCGATGTGGCGGCGGACTTCGCGCTTGCGCTCGGCTTCGAGCGAGCCGGTCAACAAAACGATGCGATAGCCGGCATTCTCGAGAATCCGCCGCGCAGAAAAATAGTGCTGCTGGGCCAGAATTTCCGTCGGAGCCATTAACGCCACCTGGCAGCCGTTTTCAATGGCAATGATGGCGGCCTCGAAACCCACGATGGTCTTGCCCGATCCCACATCGCCTTGCAGCAAACGGCGCATGGGGTGCGACTTTTCCATGTCGGCGGCGATTTCCTTGAGCACTTTCTTCTGCGCCGCGGTGGGATGAAAAGGCAAGATCTTCTTGATGGCGGCCCGCACGCTCTCGTCCAGACGGAAGGCGATTCCGGTCTGCGCCTTCTGCTGTCGCCGCTTCAACTCCAGGCCCAACTCCACAAAAAAAAGCTCGTCAAAAATCAGCCGAATATGCGCCGGAGTACGCGACGACTGCAAATCGTGCAGACTTTCGCCCGGTTCCGGCCAGTGAACATTCCACAGCGCGGCGCGGGGCGAGATGAGGCCAAGGTGGCCGCGCACGACGGAAGGAATCGGATCGGGTAAATCGGGCGTGAGATTGTCGAGCGTGGTGCGGATGGCGCGGCGAAACCAGCGCGGCGTGAGGCGGCCTTGGCCGATGGACTCGTAGATGGGAACGATGCGGCCGATCTCCAGGGATTCTGCAGCTTTTTTCTCGGCGCCGCCATTCTCGCTACCGTCGCTCGAATCCCCCAGGATCTCGAACTGCGGCTGCATGATCTGCAACTCGCGGCTGCGCTGATCCTCCTCGACCTTGCCATAGAGCGCGATCATCTGGCCGGGGATGAACTTGTCTTTCAGATACGTCGCGTTGAACCAGAGGCAGCGCAGGCGGGCGCGTCCCTGGCCCACCGTCAGCTGAAAAATCGGCATGCGGCGCGTGCGGAACAACCCCGAATTGCGCACTTCCCCGATGACCGTAGCCATTTCGCCCGGACGCAACTCGGAAATGCCGCGTGGATTCAGGCGGTCTTCGTAGCGAAAAGGAAGATAATAGAGCAGGTCGCCGACGGTGCGAATCCCCCTGCCGGCGAGGACTTCCGCAACGCGAGGACCCACCCCCTTGACATACTGTACCGGAGTGGAGAGTTCGAGCATGGGCATTCCGGTCGTCAGTCAGCAGTCGTCAGTCGCTGCTGATCCGATCTGTTAAACCGATGACAACTGATGACTGACGACTGACAAGCATGGTAGCAGGCGCGAGCACATGCCGCTGGGTGGCTGGCCGTGGCAAAACTCAGAATCGCAAATTCGGCGCCTGAAGGCGCGATGATAACGCTGTACTTACGGTATGCCTGAAGGCATACCCTGATACGAATCGCACTTGCACCACGGGCTGCTGGCTGGGAAACCGCAGAAGAGAGGCGCGGTGTCTAAACCATCGGTGTTTATCAATTTTCTGCAGGCGCTGCTGGCAGTTGTGCTGGGAAATGTGGCGTATTTTGTTCTGGCTCCGTCGTTTCCGCCCGCGGCCCGGCACCGCCCATTCCAACCAGACCTGGGTCTGGTGGTGGACTTCTGGTTTTGCCTGGTGGCCTACGGCCTGATCCGCACCGCCCGGAAGTGGAAGTAGCTGCGTCCCCCCCCGAGCCTTTGGAGTCTGTTGTTCGTAGCTCTTCTTTTGCCCGTTTGGGGCTTGCCCATTTCCCTCTGGGACCCACGGCTTGCGCCCCTTCGACAGGCTCAGAGCAGGTTGTGGGCTGCATTCTTTCACCGCTGCGCGGCTTGGAGCGGGCCCTGTCTTCCACTTTTTTCGGATGCGATCCAGCTGCGGACGCAGACTCCTCCGGGTCGAAGGGGTTACTTTGGGAACCTCGGTCGGGGACCACCTGTGACGGTAGAATCCGTCTGAATGGAGAAAATCGCGGTTTTGTACGACGCCGGCCAGGCCGTGCTCTCCACCTTTGATTTGGACGAGGTGTTGCAGAGAATCCTGGCGATCGCGCGCGACTATTTTCATCTGCAGAACGTGGCCATCCTGCTGTTCGACAAGGAGGCGCAGCAGTTGTGTGTCCGTTCGCAGATCGGCTGGGATGCCGGCAAGGACAAGGGTTTCCTCGGGGTCAGCGAGGGTCTCGTGGGAGCCGCAGCCTTCAAGAAACAGCCGGTATACGTTCCCGATGTCAGCCAGGATCCGCGTTATATTCGCACGGCCCAATCCACGCGTTCCGAACTGGCGATCCCCCTCATGGTGCGGGATGAAGTTGTAGGGGTGCTGGATTGTCAGAGCGAACGCCTCGACCACTTCGACCACGAAACCATAGATCTGCTGACGCTGTTCTCAACGCAGGCTTCGATCGCCCTGCAGAATGCGCGCTTGTACTCGCTGGAACGGCAGCGGGCGCGGCAACTGGAAGCGATCAATGCCATAGCGCAGCAAAGCACGGCGGTCATGGATCTGGAGGAACTGCTGGCCCGGGCCTGCGCAGTGATTCAGCAGGCTTTCCAGGTAGAGCATGTCTCGCTCTTCCTGCGAGAAGAAGGCGATCTGGTGCTGCGGGCACATCAGGGGACACTGACTCTGTGCATTCCTCCAGGCGGACGTTTTCCGGCGGGTCAGGATCCCTGGCCGCGCCTGCTGGCGGCCAGCGGCACCGTCATCGAAAAAAGTCTTGCTTCGCGGCCAGAAGCCTTCCGGTTTTTCGCTGAAGCGGCCTCGCGCATGAGCATTCCGTTGATTTCCTTCGGGCAGACCCTCGGGGTACTTACGCTGTACAGCTCGCAGCCCGATGCTTTCCGCGGGAGCGAACTGCAGTCGCTGGAATCGGTGGCCGACATCTGCGCCAACTCCATCCAGAACGCTCACTATGTGGAGCGGGTCAAACAACTGGCCTACCTGGACGGCCTTACCGGCATCTTCAACCGCCGATTCTTTGAAATGCGGATTGTGGAAGAACTTGATCGTGCTCGCCGCTTTGGAACTCCCATGGCCGTGGTCATGGCTGACATCGACCAGTTCAAGAAGCTCAATGACGAGTTTGGCCACCTGCTGGGAGACGAGGTGCTGCGGCAAGTCTCTTCGCTGTTTCACCAGAACTTGCGGAAAATTGATGTGGTGTGCCGCTACGGCGGCGAAGAGTTCGCGCTCCTGCTGACCCAGACCAGCGCACCGCAGGCGGTCACGGTGGCGGAAAAACTGAGGAGGCTGGTGGAAGGGTGGCAGTTTCCGGGTGTGCCGCGCACGGTCACCATCAGCGCGGGAGTCGCCGTTTTCCCCGATCATGGCGTTGGCCGGGACGAACTGATCCGGGCCGCCGACAACGCGCTCTATTGCGCCAAGCAATCAGGGCGCAACCGCGTCTGCCTCAACAGCCGCTCGCGCGCTATGTCCAGTGGGCAGTAACCAGAACAGCTTCGGGCACAGCGCCGGCACACCGCGGCAGGACTCGAATCTCCAGCCTCAGCGCCTGAAGGCGCAATCAGAACGCAGTACTTACGGTATGCCTGAAGAGGATGCGGAAAAAGTCCGCGATCGGTAGGAGAACGAGCACCGGAGCTGAAGTCCGCATTGATTTCAAACCGCTTACGCGGCGCTAAAGCGCCTCTCTTCCACTGTGGTGCAGGCATTCGCGACTTTTTCCGTAGCCCGGGAAGGCATGCCCTGACACGCATCGTTCTTCCCAAACACTACCACTACCCGGCCAGCGCGGTGCGGGAAGGCTGGCGCGAAGTGCTATCCTGACCTCGGCCGCTCATGAAGTCCCTGTACGAAAATCTTCCACCGGTAGAGATTGGCGGGCGCAAGCTGGTGGGGCGCGTGCTGTTCGGGCTGCTGGTGCTGGTTTCGGCGCTGGTGGGAGCGACGGCCGGCCTGCTGCTGGTTTACACTACCGACCTTCCCCAGGTAGACGCGCTCGAAGCCTACCGGCCCAGTTCGATCACTGAAATTTACGACGATCACGAGCGCGTGGTGGGATCGTTCGCGCTGCAGCGGCGCGTGGTGGCCAGCTACGACGACTTTCCCCCGGTGCTGCGCGACGCCCTGGTTTCGATCGAAGACAAGGATTTCTACCGGCACTCCGGCGTCAACTTCTGGCGCATCGTGGGAGCGGCCTATCGCGACATCGAATCGGGCGGAAAGGTGCAGGGGGCGTCCACTCTGACCATGCAACTGGCGCGCAATCTTTTTCTGTCGCCGGACCGTTCCTTCCATCGCAAGGTGCAGGAAACGATGCTGGCCATCCAGATCGAGCGCCACTTCACCAAGCCGCAGATCTTCACCCTCTATGCCAACCAGATCTTTCTCGGCCATGGCGTGTACGGTTTTGAAGCCGCGTCGGAGTTCTATTTCAGCAAGCCGGCGAAGCAGCTGACTCTGGAAGAAGCCACGTTGCTGGCCGGTCTACCGAAGGGGCCGTCTGTATATTCGCCGATCAACCATCCTGACCGGGCGCAGAAGCGGCGCAATCTGGTGATCAACGCCATGCTGGAAGACGGCAAGATCACGGCGGCGCAGGCCGCTGCGGCGCGAGCGGCGCCGGTCGTGCTGCGTTTGGCGCACGATCCGAATTCGCTGGCGCCTTATTTTGTGGAGGAGATTCGCCGCTACCTCGAAGGCAAGTACGGAACCGATCAGGTGCATGAGGGCGGCCTGAAAGTTTTTACCTCGCTGGATGTAGACCTGCAGAAGGCCGCAAACCAGGCCGTCCTCGATGGCTTGGCGGCCTATGAACGGCGGCACGGATGGAAGGGACCTCTGGAGAACGTCGTGGCCGAGGGCGCGGTCCTGGAGAAATACTCCCACCCCGACTGGGACGATGAGCCGGAAGCCGGCGGATATGTCCACGCGCTGGTCACATCTGCCGGAACCGGAATCGCCACGCTGAAATTTGGCCGCTATACCGCGGCTCTGGGCCAGGCCGACGTCGCCTGGACCCTGCACAAACTGGCCGACATTCTGAAGACGGGCGACATCTGTTACGCGAAGATTCTTTCGCTGGGCGCAAACGGCGCCGCGCGCGTCAGCCTGGAGCAGGATTCCGGGGTGCAGGGCGCATTGCTGGCCATTGACAACGCCAGCGGCGGGATCAAGGCGCTGGTGGGCGGGCGCGATTTCAACGACTCGAAGTTCGACCGCGCTACGCAGGCCCTGCGCCAGGTCGGCTCGTCGTTCAAGCCGTATGTCTACACCACCGTCATTGACGGAGGGGCCAGTCCCGACGACACAATTCTGGATGAGCCCATCAGCTTTGAAACTCCTACTGGCCCTTACGTGCCTCACAACTATGACGAAAAATTTGAAGGTATCATCACGCTGCGGCGGGCGCTGGCGCAATCGCGCAACATTCCCGCGCTGAAGCTGGCGAATAAAGTCGGGATCAGGAGCGTGATTGACTACGCCGAGCGTTTTGGCATCACCTCCAAGCTTCCGCCGTATTTGCCGGTGGCGCTGGGATCTGCGGAGATTACTTTGCTGGAGCAGACCTCGGCCTATAGCGTCTTTCCCAATGATGGCGTGCGCGTAACCCCGCGCTACATCACCCGCGTGACCGACTACGAAGGGCGCGTGCTGGAGGAGGATTTTCCTGAAGTGAAGGATGTAATCAGCGAGCGCACGGCGCGCATCATGACCTCGATGCTGCGTGAAGTTGTGCTGCACGGCACGGCGATTGCGGCGGCGAGGATGCCGTTCCCGGTTGCGGGTAAGACCGGCACGACCAACGACTTTACCGATGCCTGGTTCGTGGGGTTTTCCCCGACCACGACCTGCGGAGTCTGGGTCGGCTATGACGAAAAAAAAGCTCTGGGCGCGAAGGAAACAGGTGCGCGCGCGGCGCTGCCGATTTGGATGAATTTCATGACTGCCGCGATGGCCGGGAAAGATGCGGGAGATTTCCAGCCGCCGCCTACGACGCCGCACGCCGCGCAGAAGGTAGATACGCCGGATACCGCGCCGGCGACGGAGGAGGCGCACTGAATGACAGGAGAAACTATGCGTCGCATTATGCGAAGTGTCGGCGGTCCGCCGGCTGTCGCGAGAGCGTCTGGCTTTCCTTATATGCCATATCTCTTAGTCATTCTGGCTGCACTACTCATCCCTTCTTGCGTTGCGGCCCAAACCGCACACAAGGGCGCCGTCCTCATGAACACGACTCTGGCCATCACCTCTGTCCTGAGCGCGCAGCAGGACGCCTGGAATCGTCACGACTTGGACGCCTTCATGACGGGGTATTGGAATTCGCCGGAGCTAACGTTTTTCTCGGGTGCGAAAGAGCAGCACGGATGGCAGGCCACGCTCGACCGCTACCGGGCAACCTATACGAGTCCGGGGCACGAGATGGGGAAGCTGGAGTTTTCCGACCTGCGCATAGAAATCTTGGGCACGGACGCGGCGTTCGTGCGCGGGGCCTGGCGGTTGACGATGTCCGACGGGAAGACGCCGCATGGCGTGTTTACGCTGGTGTTTCGGAGGTTTCCCGAAGGTTGGAAGATTGTGCACGACCATACGTCGGCAGCGGAGTGAAGGCCTGGTTTGCCGCGAATCCCCTTATTCGTGTCATCCTGATTCATGTCATCCCGAGCGAAACGAAGGACCTCTGCACTCCCCGGCGGTTGCATCGGTCCTTCGCGGCGAAAAACGCCGTTCAGGATGACAACACATGTGTGATCCTCATTTCCTGACGCGCACCTGCACGCGCGCGCCTTCTGGCAACGTGCCGCTTAGCAACTCCACTTTGCCCCCGCGCACGATGCCCTCGAATTCCTGATCCATCGGAAGCTGAGGCGAAGAGCGCGCGGGCGGGTCGCCCGCATCCACACGGTCCGCGGACAGGAGTGTCCGCGCCACACGTCCCGTGCCTTTGTCCATAGCTTCATTGGCCAGGCGGTCGGCTTCTTGGTTATGCTCGCGCAGAGCGTGGCCGATGGAGAACCAATCCAGCTGGGCGATGAGCTCTTTCGCACGCGCATGCAGATCCTTCAGCGTGGCGTTCTTGACTTTGTAAACGCCTTTGATCTGCCGCACGAGCAATTCCGAGTCGCTGATGAGCTTGAGCGCTCTCGGTCCGTGTTCGAGGGCGTATTCGAGGGCGGCGATCAGTCCCTGATACTCGGCGAAGTTGTTGGTCTGGTGGCCGAGATATTCGCTAAGCGCGGCGACCTTTCGGCCGGACTCATCATTGATCACGACTCCGTATCCGGCGGGACCAGGATTGCCGCGCGCGCCGCCGTCACTGTGGGCGACCAGATAGTGCTCGGGCGGATTCTCGCGAGGCTCGAAGAGATGTCCGGTTCCCAAGGCGCGCGAAGGGTGCATTGATCAAGTTTACAATGCGGCCTCTGTGAATCACCGTGCCCTCTGTGGTTAGGAAATGGCGCCAGCACAGAGGGCACAGGGTTCCACAGAGGATGGTTAGCGCCCCGCGGCCAGTCGCGTCGCCAGGCGCGGCGGCAGCTTGGCGGCGAAGATGCGGTCCTGCGCGGACTTCAGGTTGTAGGGCGTGCGGTGGAAATGGACGATCTGCGCGCTGCTGTCGAACAGCGCGAAGGCGGCGCGCCAATCTCCGTCGCGGGGCTGGCCAACGGAACCCGGATTGATCAGATAACGTGCGGAAGATTTCAACTTCAGCGGGACGGATTCGGCTTGGCCGACCGTGCGGTACTCCGGGCGGAAGCCGTCCGCAGCCGAACCGTTGGCGAAGAATCCGCCTTGCAGATGCGTGTGTCCGAAAAAAGTCAGGGGCGCAGCCAGGGTGATGAGCGGGGCGAGCGCGTCGCCTAACGAGACGACGTACTCATCCTCGTCATTGGGAGAACCGTGCACCAGTTGGATCTGGGGCACGTCCGGCACGGAAACGGGGCCGTGGGGCAGAGCGCGCAGCCAGTCGAGGTTCTCCGGCGTCAACTCGTTGCGAGTCCAGATGGCTGCGGAGGCAGCCATCGGGTTGAAATCGTCAAGGTCCATCAGCCCAGTGGCAGCTTTGTCGTGATTGCCGCGAACAAAGATCTTGCCCAGATCACGGGAACGGTCGGTCACCTCGTTGGGGCTGGCGCCGTATCCGACGATGTCGCCGAGATTGACCACCAGGTCATACGGCGGGGCTGCCGCCAGGCACGCGTCCAGCGCTTCGAGATTGGCGTGGATGTCGCTGAGCACCAGTATGCGCACGGATCACCGGACAAACTGCCGATTATAGACTGAAGAGGGCATTCACGCCGCGTCGGGATGCTGAAGCATCCTGTAGAATCCGTGCCATGAGATGGCAATTCAAGGGCGAAGCGCCGGTCTCGATCAAGGTGCTTTTTGCGCTGATGATTGTCAATTTCCTGCTGATCTTTGGAGCGTCTTTCGCAATCCCGCGATGGTCGCCCATCAGGCCAGATGCCGCTCATTCCTATTCGATCCGCTTCAAAGGTGGCGCTGTCTATTTCGTCCAACCCTGGCTGGGAAAATATTTTGACTATGGGTTCTGGGCGCATTTTGTTTTGCTGGCATTGCTGTTCCTGATTGTGTGGCTCCATCGCGACGAGCTCGAACGCGTCGGTTAGGAATTCACAACGGGGCATCGAGCCCAGTGCCCTGCCGCGACCTCGACCAGCGGCGGCAGCGAGCTCGCGCACTCAGCCACGCGCAATGCGCAGCGCGGTTCGAAAGGGCATCCTGGCGGCACCAGATGCAGCGCCGGAACCGCGCCCTCGATGGTTTCGAGCGGACGCGCGCGGTCGGTCTTGAGATCAGGCACGGCGTGGAGCAGGCCGCGCGTATAGGGATGGCCCGGCGCCTGGAAGATGTCGCGCCGGGCGCCGAGTTCGACCAGGCTGCCGGCGTACATGACGGCGACGCGGTCCGCCACCCGCGAGACTACGGCGAGGTCGTGCGAAATGAAAAGCATGGCCAGTCCGAATCGTGCGCGGAGTTCCGCCAGCAGGTCGAGAATCTGCGCCTGGATGGTCACGTCGAGCGCGGTGGTGGGCTCGTCGGCGATGAGCAACTGCGGGCGGTTGAGAATGGCCATGGCGATCATGACCCGCTGGCGCAAGCCGCCGGACAGTTGGTGCGGATAGTCACGGGCGCGGCGTCCGGCGTCGGGGATAGCTACGTCATTCATGGCGGCGATGGCGCGCTGCCGGGCTTCGAGCTTCGAAATCGAGTTGTGGGCCAGCGCGGCTTCCGCAACCTGATCGCCCACGCGCATGACCGGGTTGAGCGCGGTCATCGGCTCCTGAAAAATCATGGCCAGGCGCGAACCACGCAGCTGGCGGATCGCTTCGTCTGGAAGTTCGCGGAGATTGCGCGCCGTCCCGTTTTCAGCAAACAGAATTTCGCCGGACACGCGCGCCTGTGGCGGCAGTAGGCGCATGACGGCCAGGGAAGTGATGGATTTTCCCGAGCCGGATTCTCCGACCAGGCCAAGCACTTCGCCGGGCGCGATGGAGAAGCTGAGGTCGCGGACGGCGGGGAGGACGGGCAAAGCGCCCGTCGCCACACGGGACCCCGCATGGGATTGTGCCGGGAAATCGATGTTCAGTCCGCGGACGCTGAGCAGGGGGGGCACGTCTTCATGCTAGCAGCCTCAGCGGGAACTGGGCCATGGCTTCGGGGAAGGCTCCGCGGGAGGGGCGGAGGGTTCTCTGTGCGTCCGTTCGAGTTGTTTCAGCAGAGCGGCAACTTCTTCGCTCAACTCCGCCATCTTCGCGTAGTGCTGGCGCGCCTCGATATACTGGCCGCCTTCCTTGAAGTGAATCAATTGCCCGGCAGCGCGGTGCATCCGGGCATGCACCGATTCCAAAATCTTCATTTCCGGCAGATGGCCGTATTTTTCGATGCCAGTCCGGTAGAGCCACTTCCCCAACTCGCATTCGCGGGAAGAAACCGCAAAGGCCGGGTCGGTCTTCTCCGATTCCTCCAGATATTCCCGCACACGGAGGCGCCAGCTGCGATGGAGCAGAATGGCCCGGTTGAGATCGAGGTTCATAGGGTTTCTCAGAGCGGGGCGCTCTGAAGAAACCCATCGGCACGACGCGACTGAACCTTAATTAACCCAATCTTTACTATCCCGGGATGCTGTTGCCCCGGGACTTATTGTCCCAGGATCAATGGCAGGCCGTTTTTGTTGTTCCCGATCACAACCACTTTCGTGTTGGCGCTCTTGGCCAGATTCTCCGTGGCCTCAATTCCCTTCCATTCCAGCAGCGAGGGCGTGATGCCCTGGGCTACGATCTGCTGGAAGTCCCGCACGCCGGCGGCTTCAATGCGCTTGCGCTGTGCCTCCTGCGTTTCTTTCTGCAGGCGGAATTGCATGGCCAGCGACTCCTGCTCGGCCTGCTGTTTGGCTTCGATGGCGGCCTTCAAAGTAGCGGGCAGTTGGATGTCGCGCAGAAGGATGCTCTCCACCGTCATGCCGCGAAGCGCGAGCTCTTTCGTGATTGTGTCCTTGATCTCGTTCGCTACCGCTTCGCGTTCGCCGGTATAGAGCGCGTTAGCCGTATGCGAGGCAGTGGCTTCGCGGATGGCCGACCGCAGTGTGTTTTCGACCACCTTGTCTTCATAGTCGGCGCCGATCGTCTGGAAAACGTGCGCGGCGCTTTCCGGATTCAGGTGATAGATGAGCGAAGTGTCGAGCGCCATCATCAAGCCTTCGCTGGAAGGAACGCTGGCTGATTCCTTGATGGACTGGGTCTGTATGGACATTTCATTATTGGTCTTGAGCGGGTTGATGAGGTGAATGCCCTCGCCCAGCGTTTCGCCCGTGACCCGCCCGAAAAGTGTGAGCACGCCCACGTGGCCGGTATTCACCTTGGTTACCGAGCTAAAGAGCAGGATAATGAGCAAGAAGGCTACGATGCCCAGGCCGACCAGGCGCAGCATGGCGCCGCCGTGGCTGCCGCCGCCATCAATGATTCTGCCGCGAGATGGATCAAAGATCGTCATGATAGTTTTTCCCTCCAGGCGATTATAGGCCGGGATGATGCGCGGAGCACGATCGGTGGCTTGCGCGCCTGGCCCCTGGTCCCTGAATCTTGCCCTCCACTCGCTGCATCTCTTACAGTAAGCCTATGAGCAAGATTCACATTCCTACACCGCTGCGGCAGTACGTGGGCAAGCAGGCTGCGGTCGAAGTAGCCGGGGCAACTGTCGGCGAGGCCATGAGCGCCCTGGTGGCGCAGCATCCCGATTTGCGCAAGCATCTCTATACCGAAGACGGCAAGCTGCGGGCATTTGTGAACCTGTACGTCAACGATGAAGACATCCGCTATCTCCAGAAGGAGGCGACCGCGCTGAAGGATGGTGATAACATTTCGATTGTGCCTTCGATTGCGGGCGGCGCGGCCTGATTGGGGATTTGGGGTATTTCCGATTGCCAACTTCCGATTTTCGATTGAAAAAGCGTCTCTTGTGCACTGCATAATCGGCAATCGGAAATCGACAATCGCAAATCAATTATGGCCACCACTACGGAAGTACCAGTCACGCTCAGCAAAGACGAAATCCTGCGCTACTCGCGGCATTTGATCATGCCCGAGGTGGGCATGGAGGGGCAGCAGAAGCTGAAGGCGGCGCGCGTGCTCTGCATCGGCACCGGCGGACTCGGCTCGCCCCTGACCCTCTATCTGGCGGCAGCGGGCGTGGGCACGCTGGGCCTGGTGGATTTCGACGTGGTGGACTACACCAACCTGCAGCGGCAGATCATTCACTCGACCGCTGATGTGGGGCGCAAGAAACTCGATTCCGCGGCTGACAAGCTGAAGGGGATCAATCCGTTCCTGAACCTGCGCACGTTCGACACCAAGCTGACCAGTGCCAACGCGCTTGAACTGTTTCGCAACTTCGACATCATCGCCGACGGTACCGACAATTTTCCCACGCGGTATCTGGTCAACGATGCCTGCGTGCTCACGGGCAAGCCCAACGTCTACGGCTCGATCTTCCGCTTCGAGGGGCAGGCCAGCGTATTTGCCACCGAGGATGGGCCGTGCTACCGCTGTCTCTATCCCGAACCGCCACCGCCGGGCGTGGTGCCCTCGTGCGCGGAAGGTGGAGTTCTGGGGATTCTCCCCGGCCTGGTGGGTGTGATGCAGGCCACCGAGGTCATCAAACTGATTCTCGGCGTGGGCGAACCGCTGATCGGGCGGCTTCTGCTGATTGATGCGCTGGGCATGAAATTTCGCGAACTCAAGCTGCGCAAAAATCCCGACTGTCCCGTCTGTGGCACCCATCCCACGGTCACGAAACTGATAGACTACAACGAGTTTTGCGGCATTCGCGGGGAGGAAAAGCCGGTGGGCAGCGGAGTTCCAGAGATCCAGGTGGAAGACCTGAAGCGGCGATTGGACGCGAAGGATGATCTGTTTGTTCTCGATGTGCGCGAGCCGCACGAGTACCAGATCTGCAATCTGGGCGGGTATCTGATTCCCCTGAACGATCTGCCCAAGCGCGTCCATGAGCTGGATTCGAGCCGCGAGATCGTGGTGCACTGCAAGATGGGCGGGCGCAGCGCCAAGGCTGTGGCATTTCTGCAGCAGGCGGGATTCAAGAAAGTAATCAATCTGGCGGGAGGGATCACGGCCTGGTCGGATCGTGTCGATCCGACGGTGCCCAAGTACTGAAAGGCAGGGGTCAGGGCCAGGGATCAGTAGCGAGTTTTTCGCTCCGAGGGCTGCCCCCTGACCCCTTATTAGATTTTCCCAATTTTGCCCATCCACACCTGCGCACCCCACCCGAATAAGTTTTCTCCTCTTCCCGCCGATAGACAGATACGTGAGCAATATGTCTGCCGGACAGGGAGCAGCTCGAGCTCGGGCAAAAGACGCAAAGCCGCTGCGCTATGTGGCGCGGCAGCCCATCTTCGACCGCGAGGAGAAAGTCTTTGGCTACGAACTGCTGTTTCGCGACGGGCTGCAAAATGCGTTCAGCGGCGATACGGACGAGGCCTCGCGGGCCACGCTGGATCGTTCCCTGCTGATGGGACTCGACGTGCTCTGTGACGGGCGCCGGGCATTCGTGAATTGCACCCGGGATACGTTGATCAAAGGCCTGGTGATGCTCCTTCCGTCGGCCTCGACGATTGTGGAGATTCTGGAAGATGTTCCCCCGGATGCGGAGGTGATTGCCGCCTGCCACAACTTGAAAGAGGAAGGCTACCTGATCGCGCTCGACGACTACGTGGCGAACGATGCGCGCGAGCCGCTGGCGGAAATAGCCGACATCATCAAGGTGGAACTGCCGCTGACCACCGAGGCGCAGCGGATCGAGTTGATCAAGCGCCACGGGCCATGGCGCTGCCGGATGCTGGCCGAGAAAATCGAAACCCAAGCCGACTTTTTGCGGGCGCGGGAGCAGGGGTTCGTGTATTTCCAGGGCTATTTTTTCCGCCGTCCGGAGATGCTCAACACGCACGACATGCCGGCCAACCGGCTGAATTATCTGCGCATGCTGCAGGAGGTATCGCGGGCCCAACTGGATGTCGGCGAACTGGAAAAGTTCATCAAGTCCGAGGCATCGGTCTGCTACCGGCTCCTGCGCTACCTGAATTCGGCGGTGTTCGGCCTCAAGAGCGAGATTCATTCGGTTCGGCACGCGCTGTCCATGCTGGGAGAGCGCGAGGTGCGGCGCTGGGTGCGGCTGGTGGCAGCGGTGGGCGCGGGGCAGGAGAAGACCAGCGACCTGGTGCTCTCGGCGCTGGTCCGCGGACGCTTCGGCGAACTGCTGCAGCCGCGCGTGCCCCATGGAGAATCGGACCTGTTTCTGCTGGGCTTGCTCTCGCTGATTGATGCCATGCTGGAAATGCCCATCGCCGACGTGCTCGAGAAGATCCCTCTCGATCATGAGACCAAGGCGGTGCTGTTGGGCCAGCCCAGCGTGTTGCGTCCGGTGTATCAGTTGATGCTGGCCCATGAGAGCGGGGAGTGGGAAGCGGCCGCGCAGTTGACCCGTAGCCTGCATTTGGATTCCGAAGACGTTGCCGGATTCTACTGGCAGGCGCAGCAGTGGGCGCGCCAGGTGTCAGCGGTAGTGTGAAGAGAAGTTTGTGAAAAGAAGGAATGTGAAAAGAGGTTAGCAGTCCGTGGTGCGGTACGATCCGTAGCTACGATTCGTATCAGGGTATGCGTTCAGGCATACCTTAGGTGCTGCGCTATCATTGCCTTCAGGCGCTGAATTCGACGACCCTGAGTTTTCGCCACGGCGTGTTAGTAGATGGCGAGTCCCGGCATCGGAGGTGTAGGGTCTGCGGGCACGCCGCATCCTCACAGTCCATGTCCTCCTGTGCAAAAGCCGGGTCGCCGGGGCCTTGCGCGGAGAAGCAAGTACTAGTAACATAAACTTGTTCTCATTGGGGCCTCGTTCCCGCGCAGGCCTTCCGCGCCAGCCGTTCCGAGGCGGCGCCTACGGATCCGATAAGCGGAAAACCGATACTAAATTTAAGCAGCAAATTCGTTCACCAGTAACTGGTTCGTTTAGCAGGTGGGGTTCGTTTCAGGGAGAGTCCAGCCGCAACCGGCACGCCAACAGATTGGGATGGCGCACGCCGGGTGACCTGTGCGTCCAGCAGGGTTGAGGCCGCGGACGGACCGTCTCGCGATATGCATAACTTTGCGACTCGTACCGCAATAGCTTGAGAGGACTATGAACGCAGGACCAGGAAAGACCTCCGGTGGAGGAGGAAGAAACAGACGGCGCCGCGGACGGCGCCCGCACAATCAACGGCACGGCCAGAGCAATGCCCGCCAAAACCAGGTCGGCATCTATACAGCACCCATGGACCATAGCTACCGCGCTGCTCTGGCCGGGGGCAACAACGGGAACAAAGGCGGAAGGCAGCGGCCGGGGTTTGCCACCCAGTATCCGCAGCCGGAGCCGGAGCCTCTGCCCGCGAACGGGGATGCGAACTCGCGCATCTTCGTCTTTATCGAGGATCTCTTCTTCATGGCCAAGATTCAGGAGACCGCGCGCAAGCTTAACGTGAAGGTCGAGTTCGTGAAGACGGACAAGGATTTGATGGAGAAGATGCAGCAGAACGGCGAGGAAAAGCCGTCGCTGATTATCTTCGATCTGAACAACAACAGTGTGAAGCCGCTGACGCTGATCCCAAAACTCAAGAGCAAGTTGAAGAAGGGCACGTCCATCATCGGATTCCTGTCGCACGTGCAGGGAGACCTGAAGCAGAAGGCGCACGAAGTCGGCTGCGACATGGTGCTGCCGCGCTCGGCGTTCTCCCAGAATCTGCCGCAGTTATTGCGCCGCCACGGTGCGCCCGAGGACGAGAACCCGGCAGTGCAGTAGGGGGCGCTAGCACTGCGACATTGCCTTATCTCTGGGTTCCCGGAAGTTGCCGCCCTATCCCGGCGGCCAAGTCAGCCGTCGCCCGCCCAGCAGGTGGACGTGCAGATGGAAGACGGATTGCCCGGATTCGGGCCCCACGTTGAGAACAGTACGGTATCCGTTTTCGATGTTGCGCTGGCGAGCAATCTGCGCCGCGACCAGATGGCAGCGGCCGATGACCTCGGCGTCGGCGGCCTCGGCTTCCTTCAATCCCGCAAAATGTTTTTTCGGAATGATCAGCACGTGCGTAGGTGCTTTCGGGTGGATGTCTTCGAAGGCGTATACGTGGTCGTCTTCGTAAACCTTCTTCGCGGGAAGTTCACCGCGCAGGATGCGGCAGAATGGGCAATTGGGATCTGTCATAGTCAGTTTAGGCTGGCTCACTCACCTGGCGAAAACCATAACATCGAGGGCCGAAACTTGTCAGCCCGGTGTTGGAAGAAAGCGCACTCCGCACCGCTAGCGATACTTTGTGATCAGATCATTAAACGGCCGCACGTCCACATTCCACGTGCCTTCGAAGGGATTGTCCAGGTCTGTCAGCACGAAGTTAGCAAAGAACAGCAGCATGGTTGTAATCGCGACCGATACCATGCCAAGCGCCAGGTTGTGAAAGGGGAAGAAAAAGAGCAGGAACAGAATTGTAAGTGCCGTGATCATGACAAACAGAAAGAGCGTGCGCGGCATACGCTTGGCGCTGATCGCGAGCCGTTCATCGCGGTGCGCGCTGGCCTGACTGGCGATCTCCAGCAGCCGCTCGCACACCGGGCGCTCCGACTCATCTTCGGGCTTGGCGTCAGTGACACTGGAAATGATCGCCGAAAACAGCTTGTCGGTCCTTTCCACGTCCCCGCCGCTGGAGAGCGCTCCCCATTCCGATTCAACGACTCCGCGGGCGTAGGCGCGCACCGCCCGAACGATGGGATCTCTCGTTGCCTCCTTGAGCCGCCTGCTGAACAGAATGAGATCTTTGAGCGCCCCGGACTCTTTCAGGATTTCGTCTTCGACGGCGGCAAACTGTCCCCAGATCACGTACGTGGCGAACGCATACACGACGCTGTAAAGCGTGCCGATGATCTGCAGCAATGCGCCAATCCCTTCCGCGTCGTTCTCAAACAGCTTGTGGAAGCCGGACAGGCGCAGTACCACATAGATGGCCGCCGCACCAGCCATCAGCTTGATTCCGCGAAAGCGCGTTTCTGGAGGAATGATTTCGATGGCGCTCATTCGCTACTAGTCTAGTCTCACCAGGAACACCGCGCCCTCGGGTGTTGTGGTTTCGGCAACCAGCTTTTGGGCGCGATCGTGGTCGTCGTCCAGCACGCGCACGCGAATCCACCAGTCTCCGGCGGGGCTGGCGAAGCACAGGACCTGGGCTGTGTGATAGCGGCGGTTAAGATGCACGGTAAGCTTTCTCGCGGTCTTTTCATCGGAGAATCCGCCGATCTGCACCGCCCATTTCCCCGCCGAACCCGTTGGCGCGCCCGACTGCATCAACTCCACTTTCACCTGAGCGACTCCGGGCTGCCACACGTCCACCTTGCGGGCGGCGGCGAGGGAAAGGTCGACGATGCGCCCGGGAATGAACGGCCCGCGGTCCGTGATGCGCACCAACGCCGCGTGCCCGGTCTTGACATTGGTGACGCGCACGATCGAGCCCAGCGGAAAAGTGCGGTGGGCCGCGGTCATGGCATTCATGTTGTAGACTTCGCCGTTCGATCCACGACGGTTGTGATAGGGCGGACCGTACCAGCTCGCGAGTCCCGTCTCGGTGATGATGGGCTTGGCGTCTGGGGGAATAGTCGGCTCGGCGAGGTCGGCGGCCTCCTCGGCTTTGGCCGGGGCGGCATGCTCATTTGCGGGCGGCGGACTCGGCTCGGGTTGGGCCGTTGGCGCCGACGGGGCCGTGGTTGAGCTCGGCGGCGGTGGCGGCGGGATGTTCACGTGTGCCTGCTTGGGATGTCCGCAAGCGGCAAGAAAGGCGAGCGCGAACAGCAGGACCAGAATCATGACGACGCTGACGAAGTCAGCGCGGCGCCGTATCGTCGCCCCGAAGTTCCCGGCCGGGTGCCCCGCGTCTCGCCGGTTTTGCGAGACGTGGGATCCTGCGAGGTTTGCCACCAAACTGTCGGTTACTTGGGCGGGTGATGCTGTTCCATGTAGTCGGCGAACTCGGCAAGTTTCTGCGAGGCCACACGCAAGGCCTTGGTGGAGTGCGTGCGAACCGCCGGAACGACCTCGTCGTTCAGATACTTGATGAATTCCGGAATCTCTTTTTCCAGATGTTCGGCGGCGTCGTTGATGGTCTTGCTCACACGTGCCGACGCGTCTTCCACCTTGCGGTTGAAGTCGTTCATGATGCTCCTCGCGATGCTGGGGCGTGAGTGGGCTCACGCGCTGTTGCGGATGCCAGGCTCGACTATTATTTCGTGCCCGAGGGGCGGGGTCAATGGCAGGCGGCTGATTTCGCTGGTTCTGCCCGACCGGTTGTGGCTGCTGACCAACGTCAACGCGTGGACCACCGTGGAAGAGCGGCGCTTTAGGGCCGCGTAAAGCGAGCGGTTTCAGCCGCTGCGGTCGCGAAATGAGGCTCGAGTTCTTCGCTACGGTAGAATGCAGATCCAGCGATGGAACTTGCGGCAGCAAAATCGCATACTGAGCCGCGCGCCCAGACATTCCACACGCGCCTGCTCGCCTGGTACGACGCGCACGCGCGCAATCTGCCCTGGCGGGAAAGCCGCGATCCCTACCGCGTGTGGCTGTCGGAAATCATGCTGCAGCAGACGCGCGTAGCGGCCGTGATTGCGCACTATCACGAGTTTCTGCGCCGGTTTCCCACCGTCAGGAAGCTGGCGGCGGCCCGAGAGGCTTCCGTGCTGGCGGCATGGAGCGGGCTGGGCTACTACCGGCGAGCACGCATGCTGCATGCCGCAGCGAAAGTAGTCGTGCGGCAATTGGACGGAAAGTTTCCTTCCAGCGCCGAGCGATGGCGCACCTTGCCCGGGATTGGCCGCTACACCGCGGCAGCGGTCGCGAGCATTGCGTTTGGCGAAGCGCTCGCGGTGGTGGATGGCAACGTCGAGCGGGTGCTGCAGCGAATTTCGGGTCAGAAGGCGGCGGGAGAGACGTTATGGGAAGCAGCCGGGGAGTTGCTGGATGGTAAGCGGCCCGGCGACTTCAATCAGGCGATGATGGAGTTGGGGGCGACGGTGTGCACGCCGCGTGCACCGGCGTGCCTAACTTGTCCAGTGGTCGAGCTGTGCGCCACGCGCGGGGAAATACCGGGAGCCGCGAAGACGCCGCGGCAGAAGAAGCGGGTCATTGATTACGCGCTGAACTGCCACGATGGCAAGGTGTTTCTGGTGCAACGGGCGCTCGATGCGTCACTGATGGCGGGAATGTGGGAACTGCCGGAGGTGTCGGGGTCCGTGGTGGGCGCGAGCAAGAAGCAGGTTCCCCCGGCTCGCTTTGCGGGCCGCCGGAATGACAAAGCGAGTGGGAATGGCAGAGCTGTGGCGACGATCCCAGAGCTTTGCCTCACGCTCAAACATTCGATCACGGTCACGGACTACACGGTGCGGGTATGGCGTCAACCGGCGCCGCCGGGAGCGCGCGGGGAGTGGGTTGCGGTGGGGCGGCTGGGACGTGTCGCGTTGACGGGGCTGGCGCGGAAGATTCTGCAGAAGGCGGGGATGCTTTCAAGAGCCGTGGCGTGAACATACCTCCCTGGCCCCCCGGCCCCTGACCCCTCCATTCCGTGTCCGGCGGACATCTCGCATCATCTAAAATGAAGCAAGCTTGGAGGCGGGTTCATGTCCTGGCTGCGCAACATACTGAAGGGACGAACGGGAGGACGATCCATGGCGACATTGGCGGCGGGAACGAAGGCGCCGGAGTTCGAGTTGAAGACTACAGACGGAAAGCAGTTTTCCTTGAGCGAGGCACTGGCGCGTGGGCCGGTGGCCCTGGCCTTTTTCAAAGTGTCGTGCCCGGTGTGCCAGTACGCCTTTCCCTACCTGGAGCGGTTGCACAAGGCCTACCGGCAGAAGGGATACACGCTGGTCGGCGTTTCCCAAAACGATGCCAAAGAGACGGCAGCGTTCAACAAGGAATTCGGCGTCACCTTTCCCGTGCTGCTCGACGAGTTGAGCCAATACCCGGTCTCGAATGCCTACGGGCTGACCAATGTTCCCACCCTGTTCTGGATTGCGCCCGATGGCGAGATTGAAGTCTCCAGCGTGGGCTGGTTGAGGTCAGATTTCGAAGAAGTCAACCGCAAGATGGCGGAGGCAGGAAAACTCTCAGTCGCCGCGCTATTCAAGCCCGGGGAAAGCGTGGCCGATTTCCGCGCCGGTTGAAGCTCGAAGAACTAGCCCGCCGGTCCGGCGGGATGACAGAAAAAGCTAACCGCAAAGGTCCCAGAGGACCACACGGTAATCTCGCCATTTGGACAGAGCCCTGCGGTACGGGTTCCGGGAGTGGTTGGACTCTCGTGCTTGCTCCGGCCCGACTTCGTATACAACTTGGGTGGTTCCGTCCGTTACAATCCATCACAGACTCCCCAATTTAGAGAGCCTTCCAGCGAGCGCCGCTTTGTTGGAAGAGGACACCTGCCAATGCAAGGAATGGCGAAAACTATCTCTGCGTGCCTGACGCTGTGCCTGACTCTGCCGGTATGGGCGGAGGGCGCGGCGGCAGGCGGCGCGGCGGGTGCAAGGGGATCGAGAGCGCCTTCGATCCGGCTGCCGGGGGCGGCCTATAACGCTCTGGAGACCATTAATCCCGAGCGCATTCGCTGGCATGTCCGTTATCTCTCGCACGATCTGCTGGAGGGGCGGGGAACCGGGCAGCGGGGCGGCGACATCGCGGCCGAATACATGGCCACGCAGTTTGCCGAATACGGCCTGAGACCGGCTGGCGACCACGGCACCTACATGCAGAAAGTTCCGCTGGTCGGGATCACGACCCTGCCCGAGACGCAGTTCGTGCTGGTGCCGCGACAGGGCGAGACCATGAATCTGAAACCGCTCGATGATTACGTCGCCTACGATCAGACCCAGCAAGCGCAGTCCGATGTGGATGCGGAGATTGTCTACGTGGGATACGGCATTGAGGCGCCGGAGTACAACTGGGACGACTACAAGGGCGTGGACGTGCGGGGCAAGGTTTTGCTGATGCTGGTGAACGAGCCGCCGTCGGATGATCCGAAGTTTTTCAAGGGCAAGGCGCTCACCTACTACGGCCGCTGGAACTACAAGTACGAAGAAGCGGTGCGCAAAGGCGCGGTGGGAGTGCTGCTGGTGCACCAGACTGAAATGGCGAGCTATCCGTGGGAAGTGGTGCGGAACTCGAATTCAGGGGAAAAGTCGTTTCTGAAGCTGGAAGGAGCGGGGCTGAAAGTGGCTTCGTGGATTCATCTGGACGTGGCCCGAAGGCTGGCGTCGGCGTCGGGGACCGACCTCGACAAGATGATGAAAGATGCGCAGTCGCGGGAGTTTCGTCCGGTGAGCCTGGGGACGAAGCTGAAAGCGCACATGGTGAGCAAGGTCCGAAATTTCGAATCGAACAACGTGCTGGCCGTTCTGCCCGGCTCGGATCGGCACGTGGCGGATGAAGCCGTGATGTATACCGCGCACTATGACCACTTCGGCATCCGTCCCGACATGCCGGGCGACAATATTCTCAATGGCGCCAACGACAACGCCACCGGATGCGGCATTCTGCTGGAGTTGGCGCGCGCCTTTGGCGCGGCGGCGCAGCGGCCGCGGCGGTCCATTCTTTTCGCGGCGGTCACGGCGGAGGAGCAGGGACTGCTGGGGTCGGAGTATCTGGCGAAGCATCCGCCGGTTGCCGCGAGCAAGATCTCGCTGGACCTGAATTACGATGACGTGAAGCCGCTGGGAGCGCCGGAGGAGGTGGAAGTCTCCGGAGCCGAGCGAACTACTTTTTATCCGGTGGTCGAAGCTATGGCCAAGGAGTTCCGGCTGGCGATTCGTCCGGATGCGCGGCCGGAGGCGGGACACTTCTACCGCTCCGATCATTTCAGCCTGGCGCGGGTCGGCATTCCGGCGTTCTCGATCAACGAAGGGATGAAGTACAAGGGACATCCGGAGTCCTGGGGGATAGAACAGGAGCGGGAATTCGTCGAGAAGCACTATCACCAGCCGAGCGATGAGTACCATCCGGAGATGGATTTCACCGGCGACTCCGCCATGGCGCGATTCGGATTTGCCTTGGGCTGGGAAGCGGCCAGCTTGCCCAAACGGATCGAATGGCAGAAGGGCGATGAGTTTGAGGCGGCGAGACTGAAGAGTCAGTAGTCGTCAGTGTCGAGCTGCGAGTACGGAGCCCGGTACAGCAAAAAAGGGGGCGACGCCGCTAGCCCAGAGAGTCCATTCCGTCGAAGTTGTCCTCTACCAGAACCCATCCGACCATGCCATCGGAGGTCTTGATTTTCACCCACCAATCCTTCACCCCCTCCTCGGTAACAATTGCTGCACAATCTCTCAGGCAGCCCGAGGCATTCATTTCTGTGACGAACGTGCAATCCTCGCTTTTGTGCCAGACCCCGTTGAACCAGACGTTCGCGAAGCCTTCTCCAAGGTACATGTAGCGGAGAACAACATCGCCGGGCTTCAGTCGGAGGTCCGGGATCGCTTGCTTGACGAGAATGCGGTCGGGCTTGCGGGTGATGTGGACCCCGGTGAGGCCGGTCACTTCGTCCCCTGGTTTGAGCTTGGCGAGTTCGGCACGACCCTTCCGCCACGACGAGTAGATAGTGGAATGTTTCTTAACCTTCCACTTGCCAAACGTGCAGCCCTCAAAGGGGCAGGCGTTATAGTCGATGACGGGAAGACTTGGCTCGGCCACGATTCCAGGCTTCGCTGGAGCTTTGGTCGCCGATTGCTGAGCTATCGCGAAGGTCACAAGTAAGAGGGCGGCGGGGAGTCTGGTCGCGATCATGGAGTGAGAATAGTTGGCGTGTCCTCCCTTGACCAAGTTACCCAAGTGCGCGAAGCAGAGTTCAGTCGCGCGAGCCAACTCACCCGCCCCGGATCATTAGCACGAACCCCATAACCGAGGTAACTTGGGCTGGCGCTCGCCCCATGCTAGCCTCGATATGTAGGTTTGTAATCAGCAACTTCCGAACAGAGTCCTGTCTGGATGCCGAGAATTCCTATTTTTCGACTGGGCGGGGCGCCGGAAAAGCCGGCGCTGCCCGATCTCGCTGCCGCCACGCCTGGCGTCTCGCTGGAAGGTTTGTCCCTGGGCGTGGACAATCTGCGCCACGACGTGGTGCTGAGTTCCCGGTTTATGGAGGCGGGACGGGCGCAGATCGCTCGTCTAATCGCCCGTCATGGAGAGTTGGAAGGATTGCTCGCGGCCGAGGCGGCTTCGCCGGGGCAGGGCCCGTCGTGGCTGCGGAATCTGGCGGGCAGGGCGGCGAAGCCGAAGCATGATCCGGGAGAGTGGAAATCACTGCTGACCGAGCTGCAGGTGGGCTCGCTCAATCGCGCGAAAAAAGAAGCCAAGCTCGCAGTAGACGTCCTGGCGCGGCTGGCCGTAACGAAGTTTCTCCGCACCGAAATGAACGCGCAGTTCGCGCAGGTGCTGGAGCGCTGCCGCGTGCTGCTCAAGAGCTACGACAACATGCGCCAGCAGAAGGCCCACGAGTACCGGGAGCGGCTGGCGGTATTTCAGGTGCGCAAGAAGATCATCCTGCGCAAAGCCGGGCAGGAAATCTTTGAGACCGTGCGGGAAGTCGAGAAGAGCACACTGGCTCGCATGCGCCGCTCGCTGTTCGGGGCGGACCTCGGCGATGCCGGATTCCTCACCTATCCGTTGTTCGTGAACCGCCTCCTGTTGTCCGAGGATGGCCGCGACGACTACCTGTGCGCCGAACACTACGTCATGTTGGGCAACTGGGACCGCGATCCGGACCGCTACGGGCGGTTGCGCGAGGTGGCGTCGGTTTTTCTGCGTTCGCTGTATGGCGAGGAAACCAGCGCCGAAACCCTCGACTCCTGGATGAATGTGCCGGAGAATGCGCGCTTGCTGGTGGGGACGGGAACGCCCGAAAGCTCCGACGACGGATTAGCCCAGCAGGAGCGGCTGGCCGCCTGGGTTCGACTGCTGGAAGACGAGCGCGTGATGGAGAACGTGATCGCCTCCTACCACGTCGTGCCCCTGCTGAACGAATATGCGCCGCGCGTCAATCCGCAGCAGCTGAAGAATGCCCTGATTGACCGCACCGAATGCGACCGGGTCGAGCGCATGATTCAGGAGTACAGCAAGCTCTCGCCCAACAGCTTGTATGCCGCCGTGGCGAAAGTCGCCAGTTGCCGCGGAGCCGAGCGGGCGAAGGTGGCAGCCCGGTTTCTGGGAGACTTCTTCCACTATCACCGCGATTTGCGCAGGCTGGAGACTCTGAACGCCTCGCTGGATTTGGTAAACCTCGTGCCCAACGAGCGCTTGCAGGAACTGTCGCGGGTGAATGGCACCCTCTATGAGTTTCTGCTTCCCGAGGAACAGGAACAAACCGACTCCGATCGTGTGCTGCGCCACGTGGTGCTCAAGGCGGACGTGCGCGACTCCACGCGGCTGACGCGCATGATGATGGACAAGGGTCTGAATCCGGCGTCGTACTTCAGCCTGAATTTTTACGATCCCGTCAATAAGCTTCTGGCCAAGTACAACGCCCAGAAAGTTTTTTTGGAAGGGGACGCCATCATCCTGGCTATTCTGGAGCGCGAAGGCGAGCCAGGGCTGGCGGTGAGCCGCATGTGCGTGCTGGCGCGGGAGATTATCGAGATCGTGCGCGGGTACAACGAGCTGATGCAGCGCTCGGGCATGCCGCAACTGGAATTAGGCGTGGGCATCACGCTGCAGGAGTCGGCGCCGCTCTACCTGATGGACGGCGAGCACCAGATCATGATTTCCGAAGCGCTGAACGAGAGCGACCGCCTTTCTTCGTGCAACAAGCGCGCCCGCCGCGTGATGGAGCCGATGGCCGGAATGTTCCACGTGTATGCGTTTCAGGCCGCGGAAACGGATGCGGATGGCAATTCCGAGGATGTCGTCGTCAGTTTCAACCTGGGCGGCATTCGCATGAACGAAGCCGCGTTCCGCAAGTTGCAGCAGGAGATTACGCTGGAGCCGCTGAAGGTGAGGCTGCCGGCTCAGCTGGCGTCGTCAGATAAAGGTGAATACCGCCTGTTCAGTGCCACCGTACCGGTGGACAACGATATCTTCCGCAAGATCGTGGTGCGCGAGAGCCGCATCCCGCGTATCAATTCCGCGGACTTTTCCGTGCAGGGCTGGACCGACCGCCTCTACTATGAAGTCTGCACCGATCCGGCAATTTATGCCGCCCTGGAAAGGCGCAGAGCCGCTCAGGCCTGAGGCATCAGGCCCGATCTACGTAACGTGTGGTCACCATTCCGCTAAAAGCTGCCTAAGCAATAAAACGTAGCGCTCCCATTCAGAACCCCGTTTTCGGCGGGCGGAACGGAATCCAAAAAGTCGCTTCCACGTCCACCGGGACGCCGTTTTTCATAGCCGGCTGGAACCGCCATTGCGCTACGGCCTGGGTAGCGAACCGGTCAAGCCGCTCGTCAACGCCGCGCAACACCCGCACATTTCCCACCGTGCCGTCGGCATGGATGATCGCGTACAGAATCACTGTGCCGCCGACATTCTCTCGCATCAGCTGCAGAGGGTAGCCGGGATCAACCTTGCGGATCGCACTGGGTTCGGAAAGATCACCCACCGGCGCGTTCGCGGAGTGTTCGAGCTCGGCGAAGCGGACGATCCAGCTGCCCCCGGCAGAGTTCAGATTCGGCATGTTCAGCGTGAGGGAATAAAATCTGTGGTTCCCAAAGACGGCGCGTTCGGCCTCGGTCAGCTTGGTCGCAGTCTCCGTTTGCATGGGGTGAGCTGGACCATTGCTCACGCGCGGCGGAGGAATGCTGGCAGCGAGATTCGGGTTGACGGTCGCAGACTTTGTTGGCGCAGGGTCGCCGCCAACGGGCGAGGTCTTCTCGGGAGCTGGCGCACTTCCCACATAAAGTCCTGCAGGAATACCCTTCGCTTCGCTCCCGTGTGGGCCGCCTCCACTTTTGTTGGCACCACGACCGCCGGCTCCGGCAACGGCATCTGCCGAGGCCGAGCCAGGCGCGCCGGAAGCTCCGGAATGGCCTTCGGGTGTGGCGGCAAAAGAGCCGCGGCGGTTTCCAGGGGGCGGGTCAGGCGGCGCGCCCACCGACGGGTGCAAGCTCAGCGCAATGACGCGCCCGGGAGATCCAACGCCACTAGATCCTGCCGCGGAAAACGCCGGGGGCGGAGGCACGACTTGCGGAGCCACTCCGGCCGCCGGAGATCGGCCGCCGGGAACCGCGCGCTGCTCCTCAGCCGCTAGCTGGGGCGCGGGAGCGCTCACCGGACTGTGCCCGATATTCAGCTCGCCCAGGGCGCGAGCCGGTGCGTTCTCGACAACGGGCGGTGGAGCTACCACGGCCGACTGCGGAGCTTCGAATGCCGCCGTGCGCGAGGTGCTGAGGTCAGGCGGAGGAGCTACAACCGAGGTCTGCAGGTTAGGCTGTTCGCGGCCACGCGCAAAATGGACGGCGTCAGGCGGTGGACTCACCACCGACTGCTTCATCCGGGGTGCGATCCGTGTAATGTCAGCGGCTAGATTCATCGGGGCTGCCGGTACCGCCAGCCGAGGCCTTTCCGCTTTCCCAGACCATGCCACGATATTGGGCAGCGCCACGTCGTGCTTCAGCTTTACATTGGGCGGAGCGACAATCGTCTGCGAGTGATTATCTGTCTCTCGAGGCACAGAAATAATCGGCTGAGGCAAAAACGCCGGGTCGGCTTTCTTCGGCAGAGCCTGGCCGGTGTTGCGGGTATCGAGAGGAGGCAGGTACTCCGAAGCCGAGTAGTAGATGACTTGGGAATGTTCAAAGACAGGTCGCGGCACAGGTTGAGGTACCAGCGCAACAAAGCGGACAACAGCCACGAGCAGCACAAAACCCAGGAAGTGGCAGGCGCCGGACTCGAGAAAGCCCATCCAGGGGAGCCCACGCTTCACGAACACGTCAGGCCAGAATGGAGCGGGAGCGGAACTGAGTTCGATGCGGGGAAGGCGCCACGGCAAGAGCAGATCGCGCAGGTTCCCGAAGAAAACTCGAGGCCAGGAGGGCAGCCTGACCAAAAGCCCCGGAACAGGAACCGGACGCGGGTCTTGATGAATCCCCATGGCAAACATCTTGGTATGGTAGATGCGAGAATAAGACTTCAGGATAATCGGAAGGACATTGCGTCGTCCCCAGGTGCCCCATGTCTCGCCTCTCTTGCGAGACGTGGGGGTTTTGATTCTTCGGTTGTTATCCTGACCATGTAGGGGCAGCCGCCCTCGGCTGTCCGGTCGAGCGCAGCTCGACAGCGCATCACCAGCGATGAGAATGTAAACGATCCCGCCGCATAGAGTACGATTGGAGAGGCAGGTGAGCGTCATGAGAAGATTCGGTCTGATCTTCATAATCACGATTGGCGTCGCAGTTCTTTCGGCGACAGCCCTCGCGCAGCAACCCGCTCCGCCGGCGAAGTCCGCGGAGCAGTCCGCAGCCGAAAAGAATGCCAAAACCGGTCAGGCCTATTCCGGGATGTACACCTTCCTGAAAGAAGGCGAATTTGTACAGGTGACCGTGGAAGAGGACGGCAGCATTACCGGATTTGTTTCGCGATTCGGCAACGGAGAGAGCGATAAGGGAGCGTTCCTCGATCAGTTCTTCAAGACCGGCAAACTCGACGGCAACAAGCTGAGTTTCACGACTGAGATTGTGCACGGGGTGTCATTCGACTTTAAGGGTACGATCGAGCGCGGCGAGGGGAAAAATCCGGGGGATGAAGCCTATTTTGTTCTCAAGGGCTCGCTGACCGAGAATGTGACCGACGTGAACAAGAAATCGGTGTCACACTCACAGGAAGTGGTGTTCAAGATGTTTCCGCAAGAGGCGTCGCCGGTGCCCGTGATGCGGAAGTAGGAACAGTTACCAGTTGCCAGTGGTCAGTTGCCGGTTCCTGGCGCCTGTCATCCTGAGGGAAGGAAAGCCTGCCCTGAGCCTGCAAGAAGGGGACCCATGCATTTCCTTCGCATCCTCGGCGTCCTCTGCGGTTTAAGATTTTTCTCTGGCCCAACCCGAAACTCGCACCGCAGACCGGGCACATGGGCTGCCCGTGGGAGGGGCACGGCTTCCGTTCTTGAGCCTTGAGCTACGCCGAAGAGGGGGGAGTTGAAGAGCCGTCAGCCGTGGTGCGTATCAGGGCACGGCTTCAGCCGTGCTGCCAGCACCACAAGAGAGGCGCGGCTTTAGCCGCCGGGGTCAGACTGCTGAAACACTCACTCCCCTGCGCGAATCGGAGAGAGATTCAGCCGTCCCGGCGCCGGCTTCTTGCTGCTGGCCCGTTCCTGTCCGTAGATAAGATCCGGCCCACCGTCGGAATTTGACGACGCCTCGGCCAACGCCGCCGCCAGCGCACGGTACGAGCGGCTGATCTCGGGGCCTTCCTGCAGAACCACCGGCTTGCCATGGTCAATCGCAGGCGACACCTGGTGGAAGGCATTGGGGACCTTCCATAGTACCTTGCAGTTGGTCACCTGCTTCACATCGTCGTCGGTGAATCCGGGAATCTTCTTGTAGCGGTTCAGGACGACGCGCAGACGATCGCGTCCGGTCCCTTCCTCCAGGAAAGCATGAATGCGTCCGGCGCTCCAGAGCGAAACCACGTCGCTCTGTGTGACCAGCAGCACCGCGTTGGAAAGGTCGGAAAGCAGGCGCGTAGTCGGGTCGAGGCGGCTGGAGGCGTCAACCACCACGAAGCGGTAGTGATTCACCAGCAGATCGAACAGCCGGGCCAGTTCTCCCGGCGTGGGTTCCGTAGGATAGGGCTGTTGCGGTCCGGCGAGCAGGTGCAAACCCTCTTCCGTCGGCGTCATGAGGCCGTCGAGCAGCGAGACATCCATGCGGTGCAGGTTCTCGAGCGCGTCCTGCACGCCAAATTGCGGCCGCAGATTCAGATGCAGCGCCGCGTGGCCGATCGGCGCGAAGTCCACCAGCACCACGTTCCCGTGAGACTGCTGCAGCGCCACGGCCGTGTTGACCGCGGTCGTGGTACACCCCGACCCGCCCTTGGCGCCGAGAAACGTGAAAATGCGCGCCTTGCCGCCGCTTCCCGGAGCCCGTGTGCGCGTGGAACTGAAGCGGGTCAGCGCTTCCAGCAGAGCCTCCGGGCCGGCTGAATTGTCAATGTATTCCCCGGCGCCGCTGCGCATGCTGGCCACAATATTGGCTGGCTGCGCCATCTCGCCGTTCGCGAAGATGGCGATCTGTGTGGTCGCGCGGATGAGTTCGATGGCGTGGATGGCGCGCTGCGCGTCTTGCCCGGGAACGTCTACGATCACTACTTCGGCGCGCGAGTCCTGAAGCTGCCGCAAAATATCGTCCGTCGGACCTACCGGGAACCCGACATGGCTGAATGCCGCGCGTCCCATCTGGGTAGCTTCCAGACGAGTCTGCAGTGCCGATAAGTGGTCCCGGTCCTCCGACAGGAGGGCGACGGCAATCCCATGCATAGCGCGGTTCTCGCTGATTTCTCTCGGTGTCTGCATGTTAGAAAGAGAACCTGCTCTCCGCCAAGTGACCTCGGTAACCACCCGCAGGCGTGCCGGTACCTGTTACGCGCGAAAACTCAGGATTCAACAATTGCATGATAGCCGGCTGGGGGGAGCGCACAACGAAGAATAAACTCCAAAAGGACGCTTCACCTCTTAATGCATCGAATTGTAAGCGAAGATGACCGCGATTGGAAGGTCACTGTCGAGCTATCCTCATGAACCCATCGTGCCACATAAGAACGTCGAGATGAGGCCGCTAAGAGCGCCTCCGCGGCTTTTCTTCGCGCCCTTCGCGGTCCCAGCTTTTGACCGCCCTAACCCGCGACCGTCCGGGCCGAAGAGTGACCCGGAGCCCGCTCTTCTTCGCGATGCGTGTGCAGAGCGGAAACGCGCGCGAAACCCGAAGCCGACTCGGCCGCTTCCGGCAGGTATTCGTAGCCGTCAAAGCGAACTGCTACCCCGATTTTCGTTTCCGCGCGGTTGCGCGCCGATGAATCTTCGAACCACGCAGCTGGCCGGACCACGCGCAGAATTCGACCCCGGCACCGGACCGGCATGCCTTCTCCCAAAGTGATCTCGGAGGGCATCCGCAGCGTGAGCTCGACTTCAGCGCCTGCTTCCAGAGGTGTGTCGGTGAAAAAAAAGACGCCCCGCGAACTCAGATCCTGCGTGAAACCCACACCTTCCAGGGAGGTCGCGGTCTGGCGAAGAGAGAGAGGAAGCAAATAGGGGAAGCGCTGTCCAACACGGCGTTCCACCCGAACTGGAGGAGTGGTCATATAGAGTGGCGTCACTTCCTTCTTGCCGAATCGCCGGGGGGAGCGTACGCGCTACTTTAGCTCACGCCGGAGCGAAGGAGAAGTTACAATTTAGTTACATCGTGGAAATCATTCCCAAATTGGTCATTCGCTTGCACTTGCCATCTGCCCGAAGCATGAACTCGACCCTGTAGCGCATACGAGCCTGTGGAAAACTGAAGCGAGAACTGAAGCGCGGCGCTCCGGCTCGAAGCCTCCTTCACCACGACGATATACTGGTGCGTTGCACTGCGCGGCGTCATCCAGGACGAGACATTGTGGCTGAGGCGAAGGATCCCATCCAGGAGAATGCCCTCGTGAACGGCGCTCCCCCTGCCGTTGCGGGCGGGTCACGCTGGCAGGCCGCCGGGCGCGCCCTGCGGCATCGCAACTTCCAGCTTTTTTTCGGCGGGCAACTGATTTCGCTGATCGGCACCTGGATGCAGACGGTGGCGCAATCCTGGCTGGTCTACCGCTTGACCGGCTCCGGATTACTGCTGGGGTCGGTGGGCTTTGCCAGCCAGATACCGGTGTTTTTATTCGCGCCCATCGGAGGCATCACCGCCGATCGCTATGACCGGCGCCGCGTGGTCATCGCCACCCAAACGGCATCGATGCTGCTGGCGTTTGTGCTGTCGGCGCTGACGCTCTCCCATGTAGTCGACCGGCACGTGTGGCTGATTTTTGTGCTGGCGGCGCTGTTGGGGCTGGTGAACGCATTTGACATCCCGGGCCGCCAGTCCTTCCTGGTCGATATGGTGGGCAAAGACGATCTCATGAACGCCATCGCGCTCAACTCGTCCATGTTCAACAGTGCGCGCGTAATCGGCCCGGCTGTGGCCGGCATTTTAGTCGCGAAGATGGGCGAAGGCTGGTGCTTTTTCTCCAACGCTGTGAGCTATATCGCCGTCATCATTGGATTGATGATGATGAATGTTCATGCTCCGCCACGGATTGCGGGCAAGACATCGCCGCTGGAACGGATTGTTGAAGGATTCCAGTTTGTCCGCCATGCGGCGCCGATTCGAGCCTTGCTTCTGCTGTTGGGGCTGGTGAGCATCGTGGGCATGCCCTACGTGGTGCTGATGCCGATCTTTGCCGCCAAAATCCTGCCCCGTGGCGGCCAGGAGTTCGCCGCGCTGATCGGATCGCACGATCTGGGAGCCGTGCGGCTCGGCATCCTGATGGGCGCGACCGGCGTCGGCGCATTGCTGGGGGCCCTCACCCTGGCCGTGCGCTCGGGAGTCAAAGGACTGGGCCGCTGGGTTGCAGTGTGCTGCGCCGGTTTTGGCCTGAGCCTCATCCTGTTTTCCTTCTCGAAATGGTTCTGGGTATCGGTGCTGCTGCTGCTGCCGGTGGGATACTTCATCATGCTGCAGATGGCGTCGTCGAACACCCTGATTCAGGTCATGGTGCCCGACGAACTGCGCGGCCGCGTCATGGCCGTCTATTCCATGATGTTCATGGGCATGGCGCCGGTCGGCGCGCTGCTGGGCGGGGCGCTGTCGGACCGCCTCGGTGCGCCCTTGACCGTCGCCATCGGCGGGCTCGCCTCAGTTGCCGGCGCGGTCTCATTCGGTTTGCACCTACCCAAGATTCGCCTTGAAGCCCGCCGCCTGATCATGGCCCAGCAGATGGCCGGAGGTGAACCGGCCGCGGGAGTGACGGCGCCAGTGGCCGAAGAATAGTGAAGCTCACGTCGAGCGGAGTCCAGGAAACCTGACTCTTGGTCTTACTGGACTTGATCAGAGTTTCCCAGGTTGCTGAAAAACTCGATTTTGGGTGGCGCAGCGCCTTGAGCGCTGCGATGAGGGGCCTATTCTCAGTAGCGGCTTTAGCCGCTGAGGGCTCCGCCCGTGGGAGCGTCAGCGATACGCCTGCGGCGGCAGGCCCGTGATGCGGATTCCGGCATGGCCTTTGTGCCGGATGTTCAATCCGATCAGCAGAGCGGTGATTTGCTCGACGATGCGTGCATTTTCGAGCTTTCCGCCGTCAATGGCGCGGACTCCCGGGATTCTCGCGGCCAGATCGCGCGTGAGCTGAGCCGCGTCGGGATCGTCGCTGCAGACGATGACATCGCAATCCAGCTGCGCATCTCCTCCCAGCAGTTCAGCGGAGACGTTGTGGAAGGCGGCGACGACGCTCACTTCCGCAGGCACGATCTCGGCGGCCTGCTCGGCGGCCGAGCCTTGCCACACGCCCAGGGTTCGCGAAGCTCGTCCGCCAACACCCGCCGCCAATGGCACCGTGGCGTCAATCAGGATGCTGCCCTCGGTCATCGCCGACTTGAGCCGTTTGAGCAGCGAAGCTTGGCCTTCGAACGGCACGGTCAGCATCAGGATATCGGCTGCGGCGCAAGCGGCGGCGTTTTCCATGCCGGAGATTCTCGCCAGAGGAACCCTTTGCTGAACCGCGGAAGCCGCCAGTTGCGCCCGCTGTGCGTCGCGCGAGCCAATGATGATGGTTTCTCCGGCCCGCGCCCAGCGCAGGGCGAGTCCCATGCCGGCTGGCCCAGTGCCACCCAGGATTGCGATGGGGCGCACCGGTGTGGAACCTGCGCTCATGCGAATTCAGCCTCTAGCGCAGGTTCGACGGTGAATTCGTCTTGATTCACCGGCAGTCTGAGGTGAATGCGGGAGTAGGTTGTGTTGCGCTCCGCCGGGATGCGCCCGATCTCCAAAATCAGCGATTGAAAATCTTCCGGGCTGGTGAACTGCCCGGCCGTCGCCCCCGCTTCGCGAGAGATATTTTCTTCCATCAAAGTGCCGCCGTAATCGTTGGCGCCGGCGTGCAGGCAGAGTTGTGAGAGATGCCGGTTCAGCTTCACCCACGAAACCTGAATGTTGTTGATCGATCCGGCCAGTAGCAGCCGGGCCAGCGCGTGAACCTTCAAATGCTCGGCCAGCGTGGGTCCGGTGCGCGCCAATCCTTGTTGGAAGAGCAGCGTGTTCTGGTGCACGAAGCCCAGCGGCACGAATTCGGTAAAGCCTCCGGTTTCCGCCTGAATTTCGCGCAACAAACGCATCTGCCGCACCCAGTGCGCGGGCGTTTCCGTGTGGCCGTACATGAGTGTCGAAGTCGTCCGGATGCCGCAACGATGCGCCGTGCGGATCACTTCCACCCATTGCGCGGTCGAAAGTTTATTGGCAGAAAGAATGTGGCGGATTTCATCGTCCAAAATTTCCGCCGCGGTGCCCGGCAACGTACCCAGCCCGTTGTCGCGCAGCATCGAGAGATACTCCGCCAGCGGCATGCCGGTCAGTTCGACGCCGTACACAATTTCCATGGGCGAAAAAGCATGGATGTGGATGCCCGGGACCGCGTCTTTCACCGCGCGCAGAATGTCGCGGTAATAGAACTTGGGTAAATCGCGAGGCAGTCCACCCTGGATGCAAACCTCGGTCGCGCCGATCTGCCACGCCTCCATCGCCTTCCGCCCCATATCATCGAGGCTATGGAAATAAGCGTCCCCCTCGCGCGGGCCACGGCTGAACGCGCAAAACTTGCATCCGATGAAGCAGATATTCGTGAAGTTGATGTTGCGGTTCACCACGTAGGTAACGATGTTGCCCACGAGTTCGGCTCGCACCAGGTTGGCCGCCACCAGCAGACCAAGCAGGTCGTCGCCTTCCGCGCTGGCCAGCGCGTATGACTCTTCCAGGGACAAGTCCGCGCCATTCTGGGTCTCGAGAATTTTCTCCATCGAAGAACGCAGCGCCGAATTCACGCGCGGCGCGATATCAGACCATTCGAGCGCGGGGAAAGCTTCCAATTGCGAGGATGTAAGTTCGCGAGGCATATGATTTTGTGACCGCAGCGGCTTAACCTGCATTGTTCATGAAGCCGCTTTGAAAGGGCGCGGCTTCCAGCCGCGCCGCCGTGGCTGCGTTATCAGCGCGCCTTCAGGCGCTGAATTTGCGATTCCAGGATTCGTCCGGAATAGTCTACCGGAACAGATCATTCGCCGCCGGCCGCAGCAGCTTGCCGACGCCGCCACCGCCGGCCTCATACTCAAATCCGCGGACGATGCACGCTGGCGTGCGTTTGAGTTTGCCGCAGACCAGGCCCGCCGCGCAAGCCAGTTCGTCGGCCACCGCCTCGACGCTGGCTTGAAGTTTATACCCGTGAGGATCGCGCCGTCCGCGTTCATCACGCAGCGGCTTCATGCCGGCAACGCCGATCGCAACCTCCGTCAGGCCTTCGCGCCAGGGCCGTCCAAAGCTGTCGGTGATGATAACCGGAATGCGGAGCCCCGTGTGTTTCCTCAGTTCGCGGCGAAGATCGTCGGCGGAGCGGTCCGGGTCTTCCGGAAGCAGCAACGCATGCCCGCCGCCGTTGACGTTGGAAACGTCCACACCGCTGTTCGCGCACAGGAAGCCGTGCTGCGTTTCCGTGATCAGAACGCCGTTCTTGCGCCGAATGACGGCCCGGCTCTCGCGCAGGGCCAGTTCGATGACGCGCGCGTCGAGCGCATATTGTTTCGCCCAGGCGACCGATTCGGCCGAAGGAGTGATGCTGCCCAGATCGAGCACGCGCCCTTCGGATTTGGAGACGATCTTGTGCTTAACAATGAGAATGTCTCCGGATTGGAAGCGGATCCGCCTCCGGTGCATGGATTGGAGCAGCCTGTCGGCAAGCGAATCGCCAGGCAGGATTTCCCCCGCAACGAAGATGGGAATGACACGCAGCCCGGAGCGCCCGGTCGGTTTGGTTTGCCGGTTCGATTCAAAAGGCGGCATAAGAGCTGGCTGCCATTCTAGACCGGTTCAAGGAATGCGGCAGCGGGCCCTTCTCTGCGTGCTCGGCGAATCCTCCGCGCCCCCTTCGGTTCAGGCTTTGTCCGCTCCTCCAGGCCTGGCCCGCCCAAATTCCCGCGCCAACCGCTGGGCCCGCGTCTCGCCCTGGAGCGAAATCAACTGCTGCAAGTCGGCAGGAGTGTCCACATCCACGGCGATCCCCGGCAGATTCAAAACCACGCACGGATTCCCCGTGGCCTGCGCTGCCGCGTGATGCGGCTTGAAGCTGTCGTTGCCGAAGCGCAACGGGAAAAGATCTGCCGGACGCCGCAAAGCAGCATTAGTGCCGCGTCCATCGGCAGCGGGCACGAGTACGCTGCCTTCTTCGGGCGCGTTCTTCATGATTTCTTCCAACTCCCACACTTGAATCAGCGGAATGTCCGCCGGAATGACCAGCGTACTGTCCACGCCTCGCTCGACGCACACCCGAGTCGCCATCTCGATCGCGCCGGTTTCTCCCGGATTGTCAGGATCAGGGATGATTTCGAAGCCATACCCCGCCGCCAGCTCCACCGCGTACGGATCACCCGTAACTATTGCAACCCGCGGCCTGTCTTTCCATGAATGCAGAGTGGCCAACACATCGTGCAGCATAGCCTGGGCCAGCCGGGTGCGTGACGGTTGATTGAGAAAGGCGGCCAGCCGCTGTTTCGCCGACGCCAGATTCTTGACGGGAACGAGAATCACGGCTGATCTTGTCGCTGGTCTTGTGACGCCTGGCTTTATCAAGATTGGTCCAGGCGCCGGAAGCCGGTGCCGGCCGCAGGTTCGTCTTGGAGCAGAGCGCCGGAAACAAACGCCAGCACCTCCCGCGCCAGGCCGGCTTTGTCCTCGGGGCTGCGCATGATGGTCTGGGTACACTGCACGCGCAGGCCTTTCTGCCGGAGAGCATCGGCGGCGCGGGCATCCCGGCTATCACAAATCAGGACGTCAAGAAAGTCTTCGTAGGCTTGGGCCACGCCCGCAATCGAGCAGGGCAATCCCTGCGCCGCCATGAGGATTCCCGCCGGGCCTGCCACCGCGGCACTGCCCACGATCGGGCTGACGGCCGCAATCTTGCCGCGGGCCCGCAGCAAAGCGTCGCGAATCCCCGGCACCGCCAGAATCGGACCGATGCTGGTGACCGGGTTGCTGGGCGCAATCAGAACCGCATCGGCGGAGGTGATCGCCTCAATGACTCCAGGCGCCGGCTCGGCATCCGAAGCGCCGGCAAAGCGCACCGATTTCACCGGATCCTGATACCAGCGCTGCACGAAGTACTCTTCAAAGCTCAGCTCGCCTGCGGGCGTATCGACGCGCGTTTCCACCCGCGAGTTGCTCATGGGGAGAATGCGGGCCTTGACTCCCAGCTTGCTGCAGATGGTCGCCGTGGTCTCGGAGAGGGTCTTACCTTCGGCCAGCAGACGCGAACGCAGCAGGTGCACGGCCAGGTCACGGTCTCCGGCATGAAACCATGTCGGTTCTCCCAGTTGCCCCATCGCCTGCAGGCACAGGAATGTATCGCCCTTCACTCCCCATCCCCGTTCGCGGCTCAGCATGCCCGAGAGCACATACGTGATGGAATCAATGTCGGGCGAAACGTAGAGGCCCCACCACATCAGGTCATCGCCGGTGTTGACGATGATGGTCAGTTCCTCCGCTGGCATGACCAGGCGCAATCCGTCCACAAACTTCGCGCCGCCGGTCCCGCCGCTGAGCACGCAGATCATGCAGCCCTCTTTATTCTTGCCAGGCCGTGGCCATCGGCGGCTGCACGCACCTTTTCTGACAAAAGGCCGGACTTCGCTGCCACCGCCGGCAGAAATTCCGGATACACCGGCAGGCGCTGGCGCAAGCTGCATCCCTTGGCCTCAGTGCGCAGGCGCAGCTGCCCCAGGTGCGGCCAGGGGGCTTCCGGATTGATGTAGTCGGGCGTCAGCGGCGACACACCTCCCCAATCGTTGATGCCGGCATCTACTAACTCTTCATAGTAAGGCGCGGAAAGATTCGGCGGAGCCTGAATATTGACCCTGGGGAGTAACAACCGAGCTACCGCCGTGGCCCGCAACATCTCGCCGCGGTTGGGTTCGGACCAGTGAGCCATGGGGATCGCCGGCTTGACCCGGAAGTTTTGCACGATCACTTCCTGAATGTGCCCATAGCGGTCGTGCAAATCGCGGATCGCAACCAGTGTATCCACGCGGTCTTCCGCCGACTCGCCAATGCCGATCAGCAGGCCCGTGGTGAAGGGAATATTCTGCTTGCCCGCGTCCTCAATCGTGCGCAGCCGCTTGGCCGGAACTTTGTCAGGAGCATTGTCGTGGGCCGCGCCGGGAGCCAGCAGCGCCGTGTTGGTGGTTTCGAGCATCAGCCCCATGCTGGGGGAAACGGCCGCCAGGCGCGCGATCCATTCCGGGCTGAGCAACCCGGGATTCGGGTGCGGCAGCAGGCTGGTCTCGCGCAGCACAAGCTCGCACATGGCCTCGAGATAGTGCAGTGTGGACTTGTACCCCAGGCGGCGCAACGTCTCGCGCATTTCCGGGAACAGTAGTTCCGGCTTGTCGCCCAGGCTGAACAGCGCCTCGGTGCATCCCAGTTTCGCTCCGGCGCGAGCGACGGCCAGCACTTCCTCGGGTGTCATCGTGTGCGCGCCCGGATCTCCGGGATCGCGCCGGAATGTGCAGTATCCGCAATAATCGCGGCAGAGGTTGGTCAGCGGGATGAAAACCTTCCGCGAATAAGTGATGACCCCGGGCTTGAACCGTTCTTTGGCGGCGCGGGCGGCGGCGAGGAGTTGGGGAAGGTCGCCGTCGGAGCAGTGAATCAGATGCACTGCCTGCTCACGCGAGATAGGTTCGCCCGGGCGTAGGCCAGCCAGGGTTGCCGCGCACCCCAAGCGGCGTTCCAGCATGGCGGACGTGATGGCGGTCAGGGGCACGATGCTCGATTCCGCGAAACCGGGTAGAACACCTCGCGCGGATGAATCGAATCATACATGAGCCGGGATTGCGGTTGGCAACCGCAGGGCATGGTAATGTAGCGCCGGAGGACGGAGGATAATAGTTAGAGCATTTCCTGGGTTGCTGTGTGGAGTGCAAACCACGAGCGGGAAGGCCACGGCTTCAGCCGTGTCGCCAGCGCCACAAGAGAGTCGCGGCTTTAGCCACTGAGGGAGGCACTCTACACCATCAGGAGAACTGCTCGGATAAGTCCTGGGCAGGCGTGCTCTTGACAACCAGATCTGACAACCAATGACCCTGAATCCTTCCGAATTCCGCAAAGCCATGGGCTGCTTCGCCACCGGCGTAACCATCATCACGGTGGATCTCGAGGGCAAAGTCCATGGCATGACCGCGAACGCGTTCGCCTCGGTGTCGCTCGATCCCATGCTGGTGCTGGTCTGCGTGGATCACAGCACCCGCACCCACGCCCACCTGCACGCCAAGAAGCGCTTCGGCGTCAACGTGCTCGGCGAAGATCAGCGGGCCATCTCCGAGTACTATGCCCGTCCGGACCGCAGCCACGAGCACGCCGAGACCGAGGCCGGAGCGCGCTTCGACCGCACCCGCCAGGGAACGCCCATGCTGCACGGATCGCTGGCCTATCTGGAATGCCGTCTGCACTCTGCACAAGAGGCTGGCGACCACACCATCTTCATCGCGGAAGTCGAGGACGTCGTCGTGCGCGACGGCGATCCCCTGCTGTATTTCCGGGGAAAGTACCGGAAGGTGGGCGAAGTCGGGGAATAGCGGATTCGCGAACTCAGAATTGTCGGGAACTTTGGCCGACCGAGTGGCGCAGCGCTATCAACACCAATATTCGCGTTGTGGGTTTTCCTTCTCTGGTCGTGTTACTTTTGGCGGCCCCGGAACATCCAATCCCTGACGAAATAAATCGCTGATCCAGGAGCCGATGCCATGGTGGAGAAGACTGCAGAGAAGATTACAAAATCAGAAACCGAGTGGAAGCAGAAGCTCACGCCCGAGCAGTATCACGTGACCCGCGAGGCTGGCACCGAGTGCGCCTTCACTGGCGCTTACTGGAACAATCACGAGCCCGGGATGTACCACTGTGTGTGCTGCGGCGCTCCCCTGTTTGATTCGCAAACCAAATTCAACTCCGGAACCGGCTGGCCGAGCTTTTACAAGCCCACCGAGGGCGGCGGCGTGGTCGAGCATCGCGATACGAAGTATGGCATGGTGCGCACCGAAGTCCGCTGTGCCACCTGCGACGCGCACCTGGGACACGTCTTCGAGGACGGTCCGGCCCCCACCGGCCTGCGCTATTGCATGAATTCGGCCGCGCTGGATTTCAAGCCGGCAGAGAAGAAGTAAGCTGAAGTTTGTAGCGCCGGCATCTTCCCGGCTGTCGCGAGGCCATCTTGGCCTCGCGTGCCCTGCCCGGCCGCTCGCTCACGCATCGCACAAAAGCCAGGGGCACGCGCAAGCGTGCCCCTCGTTTACACCGTAATATTCTTCCTGCCAACTACGCGCTGGCTGTAGCCGCCAGAGCCTTTGGATGTTCGGCCGCTTTCGCTTGCGCGTGCGATTTCGGCTCCGCGTGAACCTGGATTCCGCCCTTGAGTGCGGCTCCGTCTTCCACCGTGATGCGCATGGTCGAGATGTCGCCGCTGACGGCGCCCTCGGCGCGGATATCCACTCGGTCCGTGCATTCGATGTTGCCAGTCACCTTGCCCATGACCACTAATTCGCGGGCATGGATACTGGCGTCCACTTTGCCGTTGCGGCCGATGGTAACGCGGCTCTCCGGCATGACGATCTTGCCTTCGACGCGGCCATCAATGTAAAGGGCCTCGGAGCCGGTGATTTCGCCCTTGATGACCAAAGTGCGGCCGATGGTGGCCTGATCCACGGGGGCGGTTACGTTTTTGACTGGGTTGAAAGCGTTGGGGTTGGAAGCCGGTATGCCCGACTTCAGGCTGAACGAGTTCTCCGACGACTGAAGCATGCGACCTTCCTTGGATTCCCGCGGGGCGCCTCGCCGGGCTGCCGCCTGGCGCCGACTCATGCGGTTGGTCTTGAAATTTGTGGCCCTCGGCAGTTGCTGGCCACTCGGCCATCCTGACTATCGCACAGGGGTAAGCGGGAAGGAGAGATTACGGAAGGAGGTGTCCGGTGGGCGGAAGCCTTCAGATTCTTCAGAGCGTGTCGGCCACCCAGCCTGCCTTGAGATCGTCGAAGAGCCTGCCCTGAGCTTTTCTGAAGGACCTATATTCCAAATCCGCGCTTGCAGGGCAATGAGTCTAATCGGGATTTTTCACCAATTGGCTGTGCGAAACTACCTCGCATGCCATCTCCATTCTTGCGCTCGACTGCGGACCACGTCCAGGGTTCTATTGTTTGCTCTGCAAGACGAAATTCCAGACACGATTGCTATCGCCAGATGCGAAGGCGGCGATTCAGAAAGAATGGGATGAACATCTAGCCAGGAGCCATCCTCGTCAATGGGAGCGCGAACAGAAAAAAAGAGCCAGACGCCGTTCTGCACAAGAACGATCCGTTCAGGATTAGGATCTGGGAAGGGTCAATGCATTATGAAAGAGCGCCCTGCTTCAGAAGGTTGAAGCAGATGGTGTGGCGCGGCCTTCACTCCGCTGCGCCGTGCAGGGGCTGCCCTGCGCTACGGCCGCGCTGAGAAGTAAT
>Ga0181530_10000104_pt1 | contig 101793 bp, 85 predicted proteins | sample PEATcosm2014_Bin_42_FD_119769 | JGI IMG/M metagenome (GOLD analysis project Ga0181530, IMG submission 119769) | Peatland microbial communities from MTU Mesocosm Facility, Houghton, MI, USA - PEATcosm2014_Bin10_60_metaG | ecosystem: Environmental > Terrestrial > Soil > Wetlands > Peat | place... | reverse complement strand
GTTTATCGGCGCACGGAAAACCGCTGAAGCGGTTGTCAGGTCTTTCTCCCGCGGAACACCCAGCTAAAGCAGGGTGCTAATGAGATATGGGTTGCAACTGCATAAAAACTGAGATGCGCCCCAATGCCATTCAAGGCGCAAAGTTTTCTTCGTGTCCTGGTTCCTTTGTGGTTAAATTTTCGCGTAAATGCCTCGCGAAACAGTTGAAGCCAAAACCGCGCGCCTGAAGAAAATCATCGCTGCGCTGGACCGGACGTATCCCGGGGCGCATTGCGAGTTGAATCACACCGACCCGCTCGAACTGCTCGTCGCCACGATTCTTTCCGCGCAATGCACCGACAAGCGCGTCAACCTCGTCACCAGGGAATTGTTTAAAAAATACCGTTCGGCGACGGATTACGCGAAAGCCCCGCTCGCGGAACTGGAGCAGGCCATCAAGTCCACCGGCTTTTTCCGCAACAAGGCAAAGAACATTCAGGCCTGCTGCTGCAAACTGGTCGAACTTCACGCCGGCAAAGTCCCGCACACGATGGAGGAATTGACACAGCTCGATGGCGTCGGGCGCAAGACGGCCAACGTCGTTTTGGGCAATGCCTTCGGCATCAACGTGGGCGTGGTCGTGGACACGCATATCGCACGGCTGTCGCAGCGGCTCGGGCTGACGCGGCAGAAGACGCCGGAGAAAATCGAACTGGATTTGATGGCGCTCGTGCCACAAAAGCAGTGGACGCTGTTCAGTCACTGGCTCATCTGGCATGGACGCCGCCGGTGCGCCGCGCGCAGGCCGGACTGTTTGAACTGCGAAATCAAAAAACTGTGCCCCTCGGCAGGTAAGGTGTGAACAAGAAACATCCAACATCCAACATCCAACATCCAACGCCCAAGTCTCCAGACTCGGGCGGACAAGCATTGGATGTTGAGTGTTCGATGTTGGATGTTGGATGTTTTGCTCCTTTGCAACCCTGGCTTTTACTGCAATCCGGCCCCGGCGCTCCGGCGCTCAACATGGCGCTGGACGAGGCGCTGCTCGAAAACATGTCGCATCTGGGCCGGCCGGTGCTGCGGTTTTACGGCTGGTCGGAGCCGGCGGCTACGTTCGGGTATTTCCAAAAATACGCCGACGTGGAGCGCGCCACGCATTTGCGTCCGTTGATTCGCCGACCCACCGGCGGCGGCATCGTGCCGCACGACGCGGACTGGACCTACAGCCTCGTCTTCCCGCCTGGTCACGAATGGCATTTGCTCAATGCCGAGGAAAGCTACCGCCGCGCCCATGAATGGATTCAAGCGTCGTTTGCAAAGTTAAAGGTTGCCACCGAACTTGCGCCAACTCCGAACTCCGAACTCCGAACTCCGAACTCCGCAATTGGCTGTTTTACGGGCTATGAAAAATTCGATTTGCTCTGGGAAGGACGGAAAATCGCCGGCGCGGCGCAACGGCGCAACAAGCTGGGTCTGCTCATCCAGGGTTCAGTCCAGCCGCCGCCGATTTCCCTGGTCCGGACGGACTGGCAAAAGGCCATGTGTGCTGTTGGGCGCATTGAATTCGGGGTTGAGTGGTCGGATTTTGCGCCGGACGGGCCGCTGCGGGAACGGGCGGACGAACTGGCCCGGCAAAAGTATTCACAAAACACCTACCATCAAATGCGGTGAGTTGGGTGGATTCAATTAAGTTGCGACAATTTTATTTGTTTTTCCTGCCGGATTCTTCCGGGGCAATGACCACGCCATCCACAGTTCGCTAAACCGTCCCGACGGTGGCATTGACGCGGATAAAACTTCCGCGCACAATCCCGTCCGGGATGACCTCGCAGGAACGCGCTTTTCACGATTTCGCCAGCTTCGCCGCACAACTCAAAGGCGACGAAATAAGCGAGGCGCAAACGTTTCTCTTTCATCTGCTCGAAGCCTTCGGCCACGACGCCAACACGCTCCCGGAAGGTTCCACCTTTGAATATCGCGTCCGCTTTCCCGGCGACCGCACCAAGTTTGCCGATTTCGTCTGGCCGGGCCGGGTACTCGTGGAAATGAAATCGCGTGGCGAAAAACTGTCGCGGCATTATCAGCAAACCTTCGATTACTGGCTCAATCTGGTTCCGCATCGCCCGCCTTACGTGGTGCTGTGCGATTTCAACGAATTCTGGATATACGATTTCAACACCCAGCTTCACGAGCCGCTGGATCGCGTCAAAGTGAGCGAACTCCCCGCCCGCCATGCCGCGCTCAATTTTCTCTATCCGCGCAAGTTCACGCCTATTTTCGGCAACAACTGGGTGGAAGTTACCCGCGAGGCCGCCCGCGATGTCGCCAATGTTTTCAATTCGCTGGTCGCGCGCGGCGAATCCCGCGAGAGCGCCCGGCGCTTTGTTTTGCAATCTGTCGTGGCGATGTTCGCCGAGGACATCGGGCTGCTGCCGGAAAATTTGTTCACCAGCCTGCTGGATGAATGCCGCAAGGCCGAAAATCCCACCGCCGCCAGCTACGATTTGATCGGCAATCTGTTCCGCCAGATGAACGACCCCAAGCCGGCGCGCGGCGGACGCTACGCGGGCGTGGATTATTTCAACGGCGGCCTCTTTGCCAAAGTCGAACCCCTCGAACTCCAGCCGCCCGCCATCGGGCTGCTCTTTGAAGCCGCCAAGGAAAACTGGTCGCGCGTCCAGCCCGTCATCTTCGGCACCCTCTTTGAAGCCAGCCTCGGCAAGGAGGAACGCCACGCGCTCGGCGCGCATTTCACCTACGAGGCCGACATCCAGAAAATCGTCCGCCCAACCATCGTGCGCCCGTGGGAGGAACGCATCGCCGCCGCCAAAAATGTGTCCGAACTGCTGGAACTGCTCCGCCAGTTGCGCGCCTTTCGCGTGCTCGATCCCGCCTGCGGCAGCGGTAACTTTCTTTTCGTGGCCTACCGCGCCTTGCGCGAACTGGAGCAAAACCTTTTGGTGAAACTGTTCGTGCAGGACAAACGCCAGTTTGAAAAGGTCGGCACCGCCAGCGGCATCTCGCCCAAACAATTCTTTGGCCTCGACGTGAATGACAATGCCGTGGAAACCGCCAAGGTCACGCTCATGCTCGCGCGCCGCCTCGCCTCGCGCTCGGCGCACGAATTTTGGGACGCGCACGCCGACCTGCTGCCCGGCGGCGACACCCACGCGCTGCAATTTGAAAAAGACCTGCCGCTGGACAATCTGGACAAAAACATCGTTTGCGCCGACGCGCTGTTCACGCCGTGGCCGGAAGCCGACGCCATCATCGGCAATCCGCCGTTTCTCGGCTCACGCTATCTGGCACAGGAACATGGCTATGATTATGCACGGAAAATTCACGCTGCATTTCCCGATGTGCCGAAGATGGCGGATTTTTGCGTCCATTGGTTCCGGCTTGCACACGATCATTTGAAGCTTGGCTGCCAGGCTGGTCTTGTCGGAACAAAAACAATTCGTCAAAATGAATCTCGCGAAGCAAGTCTCGACTACATAGTAAATAACGGCGGAACAATCACGGAGGCAGTTGCCCATCAAGTCTGGTCGGGTGAAGCAGCCGTTCATGTTTCCATCGTAAATTGGCTCAAAGGCAAGGAAGCAGGATCGAAAAAACTCTACACTCAAATCGGCGATGCAAAAGACAGCCCTTGGAAGCGTGAAGAACTTCCATTCATAGGATCGACACTTACAAGCAAAACAGACTCCACCAAGGCACAGCGACTGATTGCGAACGAAAAAGCAAAAAAGTGTTTTACTGGGCAGAACCCGGTCAATGCGGGTTTCTTTCTTACACCAGAGGAGGCGAAAGAAATGATAGCCGCAGAATCGAATAATCGGGAAGTTTTGTATCCTTATATGATTGGTCGCGACATGTTGGAACGCGGCGGACCAACTAGATGGATTATTGATTTCGCCCAACGCGACCTTCTGACTGCGATGAAATATAAAATCCCATTCCAGTGGGTCAAAGAGAAAGTCATGCCCGTGGTAATGGATCGAGCTGAACAAGAAAAGAAAGCCAAAGGTGAAGAAGTCACACGTTACACGCGAATCGCGCAACGCTGGTGGCAGTTTTACGACTACCGACCGGGAACTATTGCCGCAATCAACAGCGTGCCTCGTTATATTGCTTGTTCACGGACGACCAAGCGCAGCATTTTCGAGTTTGTCAGCCAGACGATCCACGCAGACTCAAAGATCGTTGTTTTCCCGATGTCGGACGATTACTCATTTGGCATTTTACAATCGGGTATTCATTGGGAATGGGTAGTTGCAAAAGGTTCAACGCTCAAAGGCGACCAGAATTACACCTCGGACACGGTGTTCGACACCTTCCCGTGGCCACAGTTTGAGATTTCGGAGGGACGAGTTACACGAGTCCCCAACTCAAATAAAAACGAGATTCAAAAGAGTGGGACTCGTATAACTCGTCCCTCCGATACAATGGAAAAAATCCGCGCCGTGGCCGAAGCCGCGCTCGCCTTGCGCACGTTGCGCCATGAAATCATGCGGGACAACGGCTGGTCGCTGCGCGAACTTTACAAATCCCTCGAAACGCCCGGCGAAAACCGTCTGCGCGACGCCCACGCCGCGCTCGACACCGCCGTCCGCGCCGCCTACGGTATGAAACCAGACGAAGACATCCTCGCCTTCCTGCTAAAATTGAATCTGGAACTGGCCGACAAGGAAGCCAAAGGCGAACCCATCACCCCGCCCGGCTTGCCGTCAAATTATCCCGACGCCAAGAAACTGGTGACGGCAGATTGCATCCAACCAGCGGAGATTTAATCCATGCGCAAGTCCCGTCGCATCCGCAACCCTTCACCGGTAAAATATTTTCCATCGCATACCGCTTTCGAGCGGTTGATTGATTACAGCGCGCGGGGAAAGTCGAACCCAGTTTTGCAGACCGCAAATACAGAATATGACCATGTGGCGGAACTGCTCTATCTGGTTCGTCAAGATTCTGTCGGCTACCTGGCGAGCGAACCAGAAAGCGACGCTTCCATTGTTTTGCGTATCGTCAATGGATTCCATTTAAAAGCCAAATGGGACTCTGATGTGCAGGCGGCGGAAATGCTTTATGCCATTGCGACCGACACAGCATACCATGTGCTGGACCTTTATTTGCGGAACCGGAAGCTTTTTGACCAGATCGCTCCGCGTAAAAAAGTATTGCCCTGTCTTCTGTCCATTCATCCCAAAACCGCCGGGGTGATCAGAAAAATGCGGCGGGATGCGCGGCTGGGCGAACAAACGGATGATGCCCGGCGGGTCGGCTCAAAAACCTGGTTTGTCAGCGACACGCCGGCAAACGTTTATGCGCGGGCCATTCTCAACACTATCAAAAGAAATTTGAATTTGCCGCCGGTGGCGGAGCAACAGACGTGTTGGGGCGACTTTGATGCAGAAGGGAAAATCCGCTATATCGTGCTGCCCTTCCCCAAATATGTTGACGGGCTGGAAAAACTTCCGATGCCATTGGCACCGGACAACGTCTTGCAGTATTGGCGCAAGGGCAAAGAAATCATTTTGGAGGAAATGCCCGACTTCCATCTTCGGCCTGAGTGGCAGAAATATCGCGAGGCTAGAAATTACCGGGAGGGTGCGAAGAAGGGCGCGATTCAGCACGCCATCTTTAAGGACATTTTAACCGCCCTTAAAACCATCGCCGGGGCGAACAAAAAGCCGGCTTGTAAATAATGCTTTCTTTCGTAGCAGCCGAGGTAAGAAGGCTCTAACCAGATGATTGTTTCCAAGATAATTGGAGTTTCGTTACCTCAGCTGCTACTTCATTAATGGGTTGTTTAGGGAAAACTGCATCGCGATTTTCCCGAAAACAAAAGGTTGTAGGCAGATTCTCCCCTTAGTAGCAGGTTAAAAGCGTGAACCATTATATTGAAATGATTCCGGTCAACTCGTCGTTCATTCGTGCGGTTGGACACGATGGCCACACGCTCTATGTGGAGTTTCGCACCGGAGATACCTATCCGCACCCTCGCGTCCCCTATTTTATGTTTGAGGATCTCATCAATGCCGATTCGCCCGGCACTTATTACAATCAACGCATCCGTGGGAGGTATCGGTGAACACGCCCGATTCCAATCTGGTCGAGGTCAAAGCAATGCTGACCGAAATAGCGGCGGAGACGGAGGATTTGAAATGCGCCGCGGGTGGTTCCATCACGGATGTCGCCGCTGGCTGGCTCACCCCGCAATATCTGCTGGCGGTTCGCAAACAACTCGCCGCGCTGCCCGAAGGCCCGGAACGTTTCAAGTTGTTGCGGCTGGCGGCCGGCGATGTCGTCGCCCTCCAGCGCGGCGGCCATTCGGCAGCCCGGCTGCAACTGGACCGCGAGAAACTCGAACTCGAACGGCACAAGTACCGGGACGCGGTGCAACAGGCGCGCGCGGAAATCCAGAAGCTGCGCGATCCAAAACTGCCCATGAGCGATGAAGACCGCAAGGCCATCGTGGACAAGGTGGATGAAATTCTCGGACTCAAATGAGCACACACCGATTCTATTTTACATAATCATGGCCGCCATTCTTCCAGCCCTGAGCCTTGATGCGAGCGCGAAGAAACTCTCGAAGTATTTTCTGCCCTGGCAGGTCGCGTGGATTCTCGACGATTCGCCGCGCCGCCTGGCGGAAAAGTCCGTGCGCATCGGCTGGACCTACGCCGATGCGATTAAAAACGTGCGCAAACGCATCCTATACAAAAAACGCGATTACCTTTTCGCCACCAAGGATCAACCCAGCGCGGTCGAGTACGTGAAGACGTGCGAAGAGCACGCGGAGATTTTTAATTTCAGCAAATATATTTTATCGCGGGGGGAAGACACCGAACAGATTTCCGGCACGCTGCCTGACGGCGAGAAATTCACGACCGAAGTGAAATTCCAATATCTGCGCTTCGACAACGGCTCGCGCATCATCGCGTTTTCGTCCAACCCCTACGCAATGGCGGTGTTTGGCGGCGACGTGGGTCTGGACGAATTCGCCAAGCATCCGCGCGCGGAATTGCTTTGGGAAACGGCGCAGGGCCGCATCACCTGGGGTTTTGATCTCGGCATGTGGTCGGCGCACAACGGCACCAACACCTTGTTTTATCAGTTCGCGCAGGAAGCCAAGGCCGGCAGGGGCGGCTGGAGCTACTATCGCGTGACGATGGAGGACGCGGTGTCCGGCGGCCTGGCGGAAAAAATAAACGAGGTTCGCAAAATCAACCTGACGCGCGAGGCCTTCATTCAGGAATGCAAGGATCGTGCCCGGCTGCCGGAAGTCTATGAGCAGAGCTACAACTGCAACCCGAGCGGCAGCACGAACGCGATTGTTCCCTGGAGCCAGATTCAGCTCTGCCAGCAGGATTACCAAATCCCGCGCGTGCATCTGGAGGCGGCGCAGATCATCGAGGCGTTTGGCGCGTTCACACCGGCCACGCAGCCATCGCGCGAATTGCGCATTGCGAATTACATCGCATCGGAATTTTCCGCGCTCATAAAAACGCCCGCGCAATACCGGCTGGGCTTCGATGTGGCGGCCAGCGGCGAGGGCGACCTCGCGGCCATTTACATTGACCGCAAGGAGGCGTCGCGATTGAAACTCGCCGGCCTGTTCACCTGCCGGACGGATGACTGGAATTTTTTGCAAACGGTTTTGTGGACGTTCCATCGCCGGCTCCCGGCCTTGAAATCCGCCGGGGATGAGACGGGGCTGGGGCGGCAGATCTGCTGGGAGACGGCCCGTTTTTTTCCGGGCATTTTCACGCCCGTCAATTTCGCCAGCGTTAAACACGACCTGGGTTTCGCGCTCATGAATCAGTTGAGCGTGGCCGAGAAGATTTTTCCGAAGAGCGAGCCGGACGTGGCGCAGGATTTCTTTTCGTTGCGCAAAATCTTTGTCGGGAAAACCTGGAAATTCACCGAGGGCCGCAACCTGCTGAACCCGGCGAGCCACTGCGACATCGCGTGGGCCGGCGCCCTGAGCACCAAGGCCGACAGCAGTGCGACGGAAGTCTGGGCCATCGTCCTATGAAAAAATCATCTCTCAAACCGTGTCCCGACCTCGACCTCGACGGCTCAACGCAGTGCGTGCCGGAAGGAAGGCACGAAATTTATCCGGGTAAATCCGACCAAATCCGACCCTAGAAATTATGAACCTGACCCATAACGGCAAAATCGGGCGCCTGCCCAAGGGCGTTCAGGAACAATTGAACCATCGCATCCAGAACGGCGAAAAAGGCCGGGGGCTGGCAGCCTGGCTAAATTCCCAGCCGGAAGTGCAGGCCGTGGTGGCACGGGAATTTGACGGCAAGGCCATCCGCGAGCAAAACCTGTCCGAGTGGCGCAAGCACGGTTACAAACAATGGTTATGGTGGCAGGAGGCGCTTGAGATGGCGCGCCAGTTGGCCGCCGAAATCGGGGAGTTGCAACCGACTGACGCCCAGCCGATCACCGACCAGATGGCCGGGTGGGTCATCGTCCGTTATCTGATGGCCGTCCGGAAGCAGGTGGAAAAGAACCCCAATGGTGAGCCAGACTTGAAGGTGCTGCGCGAATTTTGCCACGATCTGGTGGCGGTGCGACGGGGCGATCACAGCGCCGCGCGTTTGAAAATGGAGCAAGAGCGGCTGGAACGTCTGCAACGGAGGCGCCAGAATGAGACCATACCGCCGCCATTGACAATGGAAGTGTCGGAAAGGTCATAAAAACATGTTTTTACCAAACGAACCCAGCTTCCAAACCGCAAATCCGCCTCAATCCGACCGGATCAAACCAAAGTCGAATAATCGCAGCCCGCCAAAACGGTGGCATGTTTGCCAGGCATTTTTCGTCCGGCAACCAAAGGCAGTGTCGCAAAGAGCGCTGGACAGAAACTGGAGGGCAAAATACAGTGCGCAAGCACATGAAAGTATTTCTCAAACTGTTATTGTGGAGTACTGGCTTGGAGATTGTATTATTTCTGGTGGACTCTTCTCGTTTGCCGTTTTTGTCGGATATTGCGTTTTATCTTCAAGAACCAGCATTAAATATTGGGGGGGATTTTTGGCCGGATATTGGAAATTCGCGAATTGGACTCGTTCTTGTTCCGTGGTTTTTTTTGTTTGTCCTGTTAACAATCATCTTCGCGTTGAACTGTGTATTTCAGCGGCTGAAATCCAAACCTGATAACCGCGCAGCCAGCTCTGGATGGTTCAGCTTTGGATCATTGGCCGTTATGGATGAAACCAGTAAGGGCATGGCAGATAATCCTAAAATATCTTCCTTTGACAGGGCGGCGTGGTTCAGTCTTATTACTCCGCTCGCTGCGGCAGCAATTACATTTGGACTTTTCCTCGCGGCAAATTATTCGCATTCAAATTCGCTTTCCACCAACAATCTGATCTCCGGCGTTTTGGGTTGTGAATTTCTTATGCTGTTCGTCAGTCTTATTTTTGGAATCGTGAGTTTGTTTGGAATCCAACGGCATAAGCGGAAACTTACTTTATGGATAGCCTTGTTTGGTATTTTGGCAAGTGGCGTTGCTTGGTTCGGGGTTTTGGCCCTGATTGTTTTGATGAGCGGGACAGGGCGTTATTAATCACCATCTGCAAATTTTCTTCGCGGCTAGATTTCTTTTCGTGTCTTTCGTGTCTTTCGTGGTTAAAATTTCCCCCGCGATGATTCAGTACCTTGATTTGCTGCGACGCGTCCTGGAACACGGAAAACTCAAGGCCGACCGCACCGGCACCGGCACGTATTCCATCTTCGGCGCGCAGGCGCGGTTTGATTTGCGGAATAATTTCCCGCTGCTCACGACCAAGAAAGTCCATACCAAATCCATCATTTACGAACTGCTGTGGTTTTTGCGCGGCGACACGAATGTCAAATATCTCAACGAACACGGCGTGACGATCTGGGATGAATGGGCGGACAAGGACGGCAGCCTGGGCCGCGTTTATGGCGCGCAATGGTGCGACTGGCGCACGCCCGATGGACGTTCCCTCAATCAAATTGACCAGGTCATCGAGCAGATCAAAAAGAACCCCGACAGCCGGCGGCATATTGTCACCGCGTGGAATCCGGGCGAAATCGGACAGATGGCTTTGCCGCCGTGCCATGCGCTGTTCCAGTTTTACGTCAGCGACGGCGAATTAAGCTGCCAGCTTTACCAGCGCAGCGCGGATATTTTTCTGGGTGTGCCGTTCAACATTGCCAGTTACGCGCTGCTCACGCTGATGGTCGCGCAGGTCTGCGGCCTGAAGCCCGGCGACTTCGTCCACACCTTCGGCGATCTGCATCTTTACCAGAACCACCTTGAGCAGGCGAAGCTGCAACTGTCACGCGAGCCGCGTCCGTTGCCGCAAATGAAATTGAATCCGGCGGTGAAAAGCATCGACAACTTCAAGTTTGAGGATTTTGAACTGACCGGCTACGATCCTCATCCGGCCATCAAGGCGCCGATTGCGGTGTAGCTGGAGTTCAAGCTTTAGCTTGTGCCGGCAAAACGAATAGAAATTTAACACTGAACAAGCTGAAGCTTGAACTCCAACGCAATCTCAGCAATGTATCTCTGGCGAAGGCTCAACGAGAAACAACGCGGTGAACTGCTTGCCTTTCGACGTTTCAATGACCGTCCCTGGCACAGCCCAAGGCATCAAACCAACCAGAACGGACGTTATCTGCTGACGGCTGCCTGCTACGAACATCACCCCATCATTGGCTTGAATCCGAAACGGCTGGGCGATTTTTCCGAACGGCTACTGGATATTCTGGGAACTTACTGCGAGGAAATCTATGCGTGGTGCGTGCTGCCCAACCATTATCATGCTGTGGTTTTGACCAGAAAACTAACGGAGGCACTTCAAGGCGTCGGACGGCTGCATGGCCGGACTGCCTTTGACTGGAATGGTGAAGACAGCCAGCGCGGGCGCAAAGTCTGGTTCAACTGCGCCGAAACGGGAATGAAATCGGACCGGCACTTCTGGGCAACATTGAATTACGTTCATCACAATCCGGTGCATCACGGTTATGTTCAGCAGTGGCAGGATTGGCCCTTTGCCAGCGGCGGAAGTTTTATCGAACAATGTGGGCGCGGGCAGGCGGAGAAAATCTGGCGGGAATATCCAATTGGCGAGTATGGCAAAAACTGGGATCCGCCGGAACTTTAGCTGGAGTTCAAGCTTTAGCTTGCTCCGGCGAAGTGAAAAGAGATAAACACTGAACAAGCTGAAGCTTGAACTCCAACATGAAACACTTCAAAGCCATCGCTGCCATGTCGCTGAACCGCGTGATTGGCGCGGACGGCAAAATCCCGTGGCATCTGCCGGAGGATTTCAAGTGGTTCAAAAAAATAACGATGGGCAACGTCATCGTCATGGGGCGCAAGACGTTTGAAAGCCTGGGCCGGCCGCTGCCCAACCGGAAGAATCTGGTCCTGACGCGGCATCCGCAGCGGCTCATCAAAAGTCATCCGGAAATTTTCGGGCAATACCACGAGTGGCGCGGCGGCCGTTATCTCAAGCGCGCCTACCAGTTTCATTTCAGCCGGCTGGGTGAAAAACAGGAGACGGAAATTCTGATTTTCAACTCGCTGAACAAACTGAATCCCGACGAATTTCCCAATGATATTTTCATCTGCGGCGGCGCGGATATTTACGCGCAGATGTTGCCGCGCTGTTCCGATCTTTACCTCACGCTGGTCAAACGCGAGGAGGCCGGCGACGCGTTCTTCCCGCCGTTTGAAGACCGGTTCGTGCTGGCGGAAGAAATCAGCGACACGCCGGAGTTCAAAATTCTGCATTACCAGCATCGGAGCTTGAAAGCCACGGCGGAATAAGATGGCCGCCAAATTGCGTTGGAGTTCAAGCTTCAGCTTGTTGGCGGGATGCAGGCTGAAGCCTGAACCCCAACTCCGAAATAAAACAGGCGGACCGTTGCGGCCCGCCTGCGTGTGAATTCAATCTGGCAGAATGATTACTCCGTTTTCTGCGCCTCGTCGGCGGCGTCGAAGGCGTGTTGCAACGCCACGAGGTCTTCGCCGGGCTTGAGGGCATCAAATATTTTCTGCTCTTCCTTGAGTTGTTCGTCGGTGTAGCTGGCGGCCTTGATGGACAGGCCGATGCGGCGTTCGCCCTTGTCAATCTTGATGACGCGGGCGGTCACATCCTGGCCGGCCTTGAGCACGTTTTTGATCTTGTCCACGCGCTCCTCGCTGACCTGCGAGATATGCACGAGACCGTCAATGTCGTGTTGCAAACCGATGAACGCACCGAAGCTCGCGAGCTTGGTGACCTTGCCGGTGACGACGTCGCCGACCTTGTAGAGCTGGTCAATGTTCGCCCACGGGTCCTGGGAGAGTTGTTTGATGCCGAGCGCGATGCGCTGGTTCGGGCGGTCCACTTCGAGCACAACGGCCTCGACTTCGTCGCCCTTCTTGAGGATTTCGGACGGGTGATTGATTTTGCGCGTCCACGACACGTCGGACACGTGGATCATGCCGTCAATGCCCTCTTCCAATTCCACAAACGCGCCGTAGCTGGTGAGGTTGCGCACCTTGCCTTTGACCCGGGCGTTGACCGCGTATTTCGCTTCGGCATTGTCCCAGGGATTGGATTCCAACTGGCGGATGCCGAGGGAAATTTTCTGCTCTTCCCGGTTGATGCCGAGCACGACGGCCTCAATTTCCTGGTCTTGTTTGAGCACGTCGCTGGGCTTGGCCACGCGCTTGGTCCACGACAATTCGGTGACATGCACGAGTCCCTCGACGCCCATCTCCAGTTGCACAAAGGCGCCGTAAGGCACGAGGCTGACGACCTTGCCCTTGACCTTTGCGCCGACAGGATACTTGGTCTCGATGTTGTCCCACGGGTTGGCCATTTTTTGCTTGAGACCGAGGCTGACGCGTTCCTTTTCCTTGTTAACGTCGAGCACAACCACATCAATTTCCTGGCCGACCTTGAGGAGTTCCGATGGATGCGCGATTCGGCCCCAGCTCATGTCGGTAATGTGGAGCAGGCCGTCAATGCCGTTCAACTCGATGAACGCGCCGAAATCCGTGATGTTCTTGACCGTGCCTTTGCGGATGTCGCCGGGCACCATTTCGGCCAGCAGCTTGGCGCGTTTTTCATTGCGCTCCTGCTCGATCAGTTCGCGGCGCGAGAGCACGATGTTCTGCCGCTCCTGATTGATTTTAACGACCTTGAATTCGTAGGTGTTGTTGACAAATTGCGCGAGGTTTCTCGGCGTGATGACGTCAATTTGCGACGCGGGCAAAAACGCCTCGACGCCGATGTTGACCACCAGGCCGCCCTTGACGACCGACTTGACCTTGCCCTGAATCGTGCCGCCTTCGTTGCAAATGGTGAGGATGCGCTCCCAGTTTTTCTTGAACTCGGCCTTTTCGTGCGAGAGCTCGACCGTGCCGTCCTTGTTTTCGAGTTTTTCGATCAGGACATCAATTTCGCCGCCGACCTTGAGCGCGTTGGCATCCAGAAATTCGTTGGTGGGGATGACGCCTTCGCTTTTGTAACCGATGTCCACCAAAACTTCCTTGGGACGGACTTCGATGATGGTGCCTTTGACAATTTCGCCGACGGCAAAACGCATGGCGCTTTGCTTCATGGCTTCTTCCATTGTGAGCATAACTATTTCAGATTGAACTGCGGGAGGCTTGGTCGTCCGCGGAAACGGACTTCGAAGACTCCATTGCCTAACTACCGACGCTGCCGTGGCAACGGAGGGTTGATTGTTAGGTTGTTTGTTGACTGTTTTTTCTCAGCCTCAATGAACATCCGCACACGCGGCGTTCAGGCAAGGGGAAAGTTAAACTTAACGGCAGATAAAGCAAGCGGAAAATCTTGTAAAAAATTAATCACCGGCATTTAAAGTCAACCATTGCCCATGACCTCAAAAAAAAGAAACGGCGCCGGATAAGCGCCGTTTCAATTTTCCGTAACCCCACCCTCCAAATTGATGTATCGCCACGCCGAAACCCATCGCCCGTTCCTCCACCAGACCAGGATCAAGGTGGACAACGCGCGTTTAAGCTGTGGGTATTTTCAGTTTTGCACCCACAACAATGCGGTCGCTCTTCAAACCATTGGCGGCTTTTAGGGTTTGAACCGTTGTTCCGTGGGCTTTGGCGATGCGGGTCAAGCTGTCGCCGGATTTGACCACGTAAAGAGTCTCGGGCTGGCTGGCGGTCGCTGCATTCTCCTTTGAAACGACCGGGGCGGGCCGGCTGATGGCGTTAGGATTCGGCTGCGAAACCGGCTTTGGCTGCTGTTCCACCGTCAGAGCCGGGGTTGTCCAGGACGCCGGCACACCCGTTGATTGGGTGACCTTTTTGGCCGGGGGCGGGGTCGTTGCCTGTTCGCTCATGCAGCCTTCAATTAACAGCCCGACCAGCAGGATTACGACGGCAACCACAGCGGCAATAAATCCCTTTTTAAACCGCTCCCGACGGCGTTGTTGACTGTCCGCCCGCTGCAAACAGGACGGGATTTGGAAAGGGTTCGACGGATTCACAATATTCATAGTCTCTTCAAAGTTGCCAGCATGCCCAATGCCAAGAAACAGTGAATATCCGATGAGAGAATTGACGGGTCTTGCCACCCCGAATCACCGTGCCTTGGGGCAGGTCAAACTGTCCAATTCCTGAACTGAGACACCGGCGACGATCGGATTTGTTTGCCAAATTACGGCACAAACCCCTGCTGTTTGAGCCAGAACAGGCAGTCGCCCGCCCACGGATGCGGATGGGCGAACGGAGGGTTGTCGTCCAGTCCCAAACCGTGTTTGCCCTTTTGGTAGATATGCAAATCAAACGGCACATGATTTTTGCGCAATGCTTCGGCGAACAGCAGGCTGTTTTCCACCGAAACAGTTTTGTCTTCAAATGTCTGCCAGATGAAACAAGGCGGCGTGTTTGCCGTTACCTGCAGTTCATTGGAAAGCAGCTTGACCAGTTCCGGCGGCGGATGGGCGCCGAGCAAATTGATTTTTGAATCCTGATGCGCGTATTCGCCCATCGTGATGAACGGATAGCAAAGGATGCCGATGTCCGGTCGTGAGCTTTGCCGTTCAATTGGATCGGCGGCATTGGTGTTGCCCAAATCAAAATGCGTCATCAGCGTGGACGCGAGGTGCCCGCCCGCCGATGAACCCATGATGCCCACGCGCTGCGGGTCAATCTTCCAGTCCGCCGCCCGCGCCCGCACCAATCGCATCGCTCGCGCCGCGTCCTCCAGCATCGCCGGATGCCGGTAGCCGCTCGAACCGAGCCGGTATTTCAAGACGAAGCAGACGACGCCATGCTGATTCAACCAAAGCGCGTAATTTTTTCCCTCGTGCGGCGCGAGATGGCGGTAGCCGCCGCCCGGACAAATCACCATCGCCGCGCCCGTCGCATTGGTGGTGTCGGGCAAATACAGCGTGAGCGTGGGGATGTCGTTGCTGGTGGCGCCCAGCGCGCCGGGCGCGCCGCCCGGCCAGAGCGGGATGGGAGCCGGCACTTCGGCAGGCGACGAGATTGAAAGCGAAAAAACAAGCGTCAGCGTATATATGGTCTTCATGGCTTGTTGCCAACGGAGCTTACGGCAATTCGCGGCGTATTCAACGAAGAAGCCTCCGCTGAAACGCACTCAAGGGCTGGACGCTGCTGTTACTTAGTTTAAATCGCTGCCAGCAACTGGCAGTGCATCCGCTTGCTGGTTAAGGCAAGATAACGGTTGTTCTTCGATTGGGTTGCCGGAACAGTTTTGCGTGAACTTCACGCAAAATGCGTAAAATGTTTTACGCGGTTATCGGTTGGAGATGTCAACCCTCTCCGCCAAAGCTTCCATCCTCATAATAATTGCAGCCGTCCGTATTGTTTCCTAAACCACAAGGAATGCGATGGTTACCAGGTAAATACATAAGTAAAACCCCGCATGATTAAACGGGCGAGAGTGGCAGAATCCGGGCGGGCAAAAGTGCTTGGCAGACCCTATGCTGGGCGAAAAAACATGAATGCAAATCCCGAGCGGCCGGGGTGTGCCCCAAAACGCGCACTTCCCAAAACCGGTCGTGTCGGGTATTTAACTCGTGTCGCATCTGGGATTAACTCTATGAAAACAAAATCTGTTCTCACCCGGCTGTTTTTGCCAATCCACCGCGTTTTGACTGCCGGGTTCCTTGCCCTGACATTCGTCCAGTTCCCCACAATCGCAACGACTTTTACCAACGGGACGACCATCAGTGTCGGCAATACGAATTACGACGGCACCGACATCGTGGTCAGCAACTGCACGGTGACGGTGGACGGTCCGCACGCATTTTCCAGCCTGCTCGTGGCCGGCGGCGGCGTGCTCACCCACTCGTTTTCACCCGCCGGCGTCATTTCAAATCTTCTCGCCGTGGTGGATGAATCCCAGGTGTTGAACGGCACCAACCCGGTGACGTTGCTCAATTCCAACATTGTAACCGCATCGGTCCTGGTGACGGATTCCGGGAGCACAATTATTTATACCAACGGGGTGGATTATCTGCTGACCAGCCCGGATGGCATTCAGACCCAGTTGCAACGGACGACAAACTCCACCATCCCTGACGGCGCCAATGTCCTGGTGAGTTATGACGTGCTGCTGGGCGTGCTGCCCGCCGGGTTTAATCTCTCGGTGGCGGGCAACGTGGAGGTGGCCGCGGGAGGTGCCATCAATGCGAGTGGAAAAGGCTGCGGTGGCGGTGCTGGCCCCGGCGCGGGCTACACTGCCGGAAATCCGGCGGACGGCAGCGGTGCCGGATACGGTGGCATTGGCGGGATGAGTTCCAGCAACGCAATGGGGGGCACCGTTTATGGTTCCTTTGCCCAACCCACCGACTTGGGCAGCGGTGGCGGCACCAGCTATGTTGGCATCGGGGGCGCCGGGGGCGGCGCGATTCAAATTACCGCCGGCGGAACGTTCATCATCAACGGCACAATCTCGGCCGACGGCGCCAACGGCACCAACAGCCGCTCCGGCGGCGGGTCGGGCGGCAGCATTTGGATCACGGCGCAATTGGTGTCCGGCTCAGGCGCCATCAGCGCGCAAGGCGGCGCGGGTGAACCGACCCACGGCGGCGGCGGCGGCGGCGGACGCATTGCGATTCAATGTGATGTGAACACTTTTGCGGGTTCGCTGGCCGCTTATGGCGGGGCCGGGGCGATGACCGGCGGCGCGGGCACCGTTTACACCGAACTGACCGGACAGAATGGGCTGCTGGTGTTTGACAACGCCGGGCACGCGGGAACGAATTCTTTGGTTGCCATTTCCAGCAGCAGCATTGATGTGCTGATTCGCGGGAATGCGTCCGTGATTCCAAGCGGGGCGTGGACCATTGGGAATTTGACGATTGCTTCCAATGGTTTGCTTATGGCCTCCTCCGCGTTATTCCCCCTCAACCTGACCGCTGGCGGCAACGTCACGATTCAGGCCGGTGGCAGTCTGCTCGCTGACAATGCGGGTTATGCCGCCGGCGCCGGCAACGGCCACGGTTATAATTACTATGGTACTGGTTATCCGTGTGGCGGCGGCGGGTATGGGGGCGGTGGCGCAAATGGTTCTTTGACGAATGCCGGTGGTGGAACGGCCTATGGCTCTCAAACATCACCCACCACGTTTGGCAGCGGTGGCGGAACATATCCGGCCTATTCCGTGGGCGGAACCGGTGGTGGCGCGATTCAACTTAATGTCAGCGGCATTTTGCAGGTGGACGGCCGCCTCTCGGCCAACGGCGGCAATGGTTCCGGCACGGGTGGTGGTGGCGGCTCTGGCGGCAGCGTCTGGCTGACGACGGGAACATTAATTGGCTCCGGTTCCATCATGGCCAACGGTGGGAATGGGGTTGATTCGGTCGGCGGCGGCGGTGGGGGCGGTCGCATTGCCATCTATCCCGCGGCGAACCTGTTTGACGGAACAATTTCCGCCTATGGCGGCGGCGGCGCCAATTGGGGCGGAGCGGGAACCGTCCTCCTCCAGCCCGCCGGGCAGAATGGCCAGCTCATTCTGGACAACGGCGGAAACGTTGGAACCAACACCCCGGTGCAATCCGCAAGTTCCGCGGATTTGATTTTACGCAGCGGAGCGATTGGGTCGGCATCCAGTCCGGTGAGCTTTGCCAATTTGCTGTTGAGTTCAAATGCCTGGCTGGTTCCCAACTTTGGCTACAGCCTGCCCGCATCAACCGTGAATTTCTCGTTCTCTGGAAACGCCACCATTCAGGCCGGTGGCGGCATCATTGCGGACATTGCGGGTTATCCAGCGGGTTCGGGTTCCGGCTATGGACGAAGTTATTCCCTCAGCAACTATCCGTGCAGCGGCGCGGGTCACGGGGGCTATGGCGCAAACAGCACCGGAAATTACGCCCTGGGTGGAAACACTTATGATTATATGACATTACCCACCAGCTATGGCAGCGGCGGCGGAAATTATTACACTTATTCCTTCGGCGGCAGCGGCGGCGGCGCGATTCGGCTCACGGTGACCGGCACGTTGCAAGTGGACGGAGCCATCTCTGCCGGCGGCGGCAATGGTTCGGGAACAGGCGGTGGCGGCGGCTCTGGCGGGAGCATCTGGCTCACGACCGGCACATTGTCCGGCGCCGGCTCCATCACGGCGAATGGCGGCAGCGGGGCGGATTCTGTTGGCGGCGGCGGCGGCGGCGGGATCGTCTTCATTTCCTGCAACTACAATTCATTTGCCGGGGCCGCGGCGGCGTATGGCGGCGGCGGGGCCAACTGGGGCGGGGCGGGAACGGTGTACATCCAAACCTACGGACAAAACGGCCAGCTTGTTCTGGACAACGGCGGCCATTCCGGAGCCAACACGCCGCTGTCATCGGCAAGCTCCACGGATGTAATCGTGCGCAACGGGGCGGTTGTGTTCCAGCAGTACCCGCCGCAAACTTTTGCCAGCCTCCTGATCGGTTCAAACGGCTGGCTGACCGCCAATACCGTTCCCGGCAACAACTATCCCGGCATCGTGAACTTGACGTTGTCCGGAAACGCCACGATCCAGGCCGGCGGCGGAATTGTCACTGATGCGGCGGGTTTCGCGGCGGGCCAGGGGTCCGGCGCCGGACACTACTACAGCAGCCTGTCCACTTATCCGTGCAGCGGAGCGGGTCACGGAGGCTACGGCGCCAACAGCGCCGGGAATTACACTGCCGGTGGATTCACTTATGATTCCACAATGTCGCCCGTCAACCTGGGCAGCGGCGGCGGAACCTACTCCAGTTTCTCCCCGGGCGGCGCGGGTGGCGGTTCGATTCAGCTTAACGTGACCGGCACGCTGCAGGTGGCCGGGAAGATTTCAGCAAACGGCGGCAATGGTTCGGGGACAGGCGGCGGCGGCGGCTCCGGCGGGAGTATCTGGCTGACCGCAGGCACCCTGTCCGGCTCCGGGTTCATCACGGCCAGTGGCGGCAGCGGAGTGGGTTCCATCGGCGGCGGCGGTGGCGGCGGTCGCATTGCCATTTCCTACAACAACAATTCATTTGCAGGACCTGTTTCCGCTTGCGGCGGCGGCGGGGCCAACTGGGGCGGGGCCGGGACGGTCTATCTCAAGGCAAACTCGCAGAGCTATGGCCAGTTGATCCTGGACAACGGCGGAAACGCCGGAACCAACACCACCTTCAATGCCAGTTCCACTGATCTGCTTGTGACCAACAAGGCGGTCGGACAATGGCCATCTGGCGGTTGGAGCGTGAGAAACCTTCAAATCCGTTCCAACGGCGTGCTGACGACCGTTGCCTCCGCTTCGCTTCAAACGGTCAACGTGACCGGCAACGCCACCATCGATGCCGGTGGCGCCATTTCGGTTGATGGGACCGGAAGTGGAGCCTCTTCCGGAACCGGCGCGGGCGCCACCTATTCCGGCAGCATCAAAGGCGGAGGCGGTCACGGCGGCTTTGGGGCGGCCAATCCTTCCGGATATGGCGGCGCCTACGATTCGATCCAATCACCATTCACTGCGGGCAGCGGTGGCAGCAATGGCAGTGGCAGCAGCACTGCTCCATATGGCGGAGCGGGCGGCGGGGCGCTCCGGCTTAACGTCACCGGCACACTGGCCGTCAACGGCAGAGTTTCGGCAAATGGCAATAATGGAGACATCAACAGCGGTGGCGGGTCGGGCGGCAGCCTTTGGATTACCGCCGGCACCCTTGCCGGATCAGGAACCATTTCCGCCAACGGCGGCTCCGGCAACGGGCTGGGCGGTGGGGGCGGCGGCGGGCGCATTTCCTTGGGATACACGACCAGTGCCTTTAACGGACTGGCCTCGGCTTGTGGCGGCGGCGGATACGCGGGCGGTGGTGCCGGAACGATTTACACCAAGGCCAACAACCAGTCCGTGGGTCAATTGCTGGTGAACAATGGCGGTTTGTCGGGCACAAATACGCCTTTGTCCAGCGTTTATGGCACTCCTGCTTCACCTTTTAACATTACGGTCGGCGGTGGCGCGGTGGTCTGCCCGCAACCGTCATTCCCGGTGTTGAGCAACCTGACCATCACCGCCGGTGGCCTGTTTACCAGCCTGTCCGGCCAGTCGAATCTGGATCTGGTGGTCTTGGCGAACGTGGACGTCGCGGCGGGTGGGGCCATGGCCGTGGATGCAAATGGCTTTGCTCAGGCCAACGGGCCGGGCGCCGGACAATCCGCTGGCGGGTCCGGAAGCGGTGCGGGTTACGGCGGTCTGGGCGGCGCTTCTTCAACCGCCCCCGGCGGCACCAACTACGGTTTGGCCCAACAACCCGTGGACCAGGGCAGCGGCGGCGGATTTGGATCCGGACCGCTTTACGGCGGTTCGCAAGGCGGCGGCGCAATCCGTTTGAACGTGGGCGGCGTTCTCACCGTGGACGGCCAGATCAGCGCCAACGGGAATTGGGGCCTCCAAGACAATTCCGGCGGCGGTTCCGGCGGCAGCATCTGGGTGACCGCAGGCACGCTGGCCGGGAACGGCCAGATCACCGCGGATGGCGGTGAGGGCGAATTATATGACGGCGGCGGCGGCGCCGGCGGACGCATCGCCCTCTATTCCCGCGCGAATGTCTTTGCCGGCTTGGTTTCCGTCTTTGGCGGCGAAGGCGATTTTCGGGGTGCCGACGGCTCGATTTTCGATTCCACGAATCTCACCTTGCAGGTTCTCTCGTACACGCCCGCTGGCATTGTCAGCAGCGGCGTGAGTTCGGTGTCCCTGGTTTTCAACGAGGCGCCGGATCCAGCTTCATTCTCCGGCACCGACGTGTCGCTCACGACTCCCAATGGGCCTCTGTCCGCAGATTCGTTCACCGTTTCCATGCTGAACTCCTCCAGCTACAGCGTCAGTTTCCCACTGCAGACGGCCGTGGGTAATTACACGTTCACGGTTGGAACCAACATCAACGACCTGTACGGCCAGCCCATGTCGCAGGTTTGCACGGGTGCGTTCACCATTTCGCTCCCGGTCATTCAAGGCACGATCACCGGCACCAATGGACAACCAGTGCCCGGCGTCCTGATCCAGCCGGACGGCGGATTATCCACCACCACCACCGACACCAACGGCAACTACGCGCTGGGCATTCTGCCCGGCTGGAGCGGCACGGTCGTGCCTTCGGGCGGCGGCTTCGTGTTTGTGCCCGGCTCGCAGGTTTATACCAACGTGACCGCGTCCATCTCGAACCAGAACTACGTGGCGTTCATCACCATTGCCCCCGCCGTGTCCGCCGGGCTGCAAGCCGACAACCTGATGATGAATTGGTTTGGCATCTCCGGAGTGACCTACCAGCTTTATTCCTCCACCAACTTGGTGGACTGGCTGCCTTATGGCAATGCCTTCCCGGGCACCAACGGGCCGGTGGCACTGCTCGTGTCGACAGGTGGCGACCCGGCAAGGTTCTTCCGTGTGAAGGCCGGCAACTGAGAACCGGCATTAATTGGCGCCCGGAGTACAACTTGGGCTGGGATTGGTGAAAACCGTCCGGAACCGGCATCGCTGTCGCCAACCGGGCCTTATGGCTGGGTTGATCGCGCGGCTTGCGCAAACACCGGCCGTTTCAACCCCGAAGCCCGCGTTGACACCCGGCAACTCCGCTCCTACTTTCGCGTGGCATGTTTGAACTTGTCGCGCCATATCAACCCGCCGGAGACCAGCCGCAGGCGATTGCCAAGCTGACCGACGGCTTGCTGTCCGGCGCGAAACATCAAGTGCTGCGCGGCGTCACCGGCTCGGGCAAGACATTTACCATTGCCAATGTCATCAAGAACGTGGACAAGCCCACGCTCGTCATATCGCACAACAAAACGCTCGCCGCGCAGCTTTACGCCGAGTTCAAGGGCTTTTTTCCCCGCAACGCCGTCGAATACTTCGTCAGCTACTTCGATTATTACCAGCCCGAGGCATACCTCCCTCGCACGGACACGTTCATTGAAAAGGATTCCAGCCGGAACGAGGAGATCGAGCGGCTGCGGCTTTCCGCGATGAGTTCGTTGTTCTCGCGCCGGGACGTGATTGTCGTCGCCAGCGTATCGTGCATTTACGGCATCGGCAGCAAGGAGGATTACGAAGCGATGGTCATTCCGGTTCGCACGGGGATGGAATTGTCGCGCGAACAATTCCTCGCGCGCCTCGTGGACCTGCTCTACGACCGGAATGACATCGAGTTTACCCGCGGCCAGTTCCGCGTGCGCGGCGACACGGTGGAGCTTCGTCCCGCCGGGCGCGAAGACGGGCTGCGCGTGGAATTTTTCGGCGAACAAATCGAGCGCATCACCCGCTTCGAGCCGCTCACGGGAAACAAAATTGAAACACTTGACGCCGTCACCATTTTCCCGGCCAAACAATTCGTCACCACCGGCGACAAGATGAAACGCGCCATCCTCGCCATCCGCGAGGAGCTCGGCGAACGCATCGCCTGGTTCGAGAAACACGGCAAGCTGCTTGAAGCCCAGCGCATCAAGCAGCGGACGGAATATGATCTGGAAATGATGGAGGAGATGGGCGTTTGCTCCGGCATTGAGAACTACTCGCGCCACATCGCCGGCCGCGCGTCCGGCTCGCAGCCTTGCACGCTGTTTGATTTCTTCCCGCCGGATTATCTGCTCGTCATTGACGAATCGCATGCCACGGTGCCGCAAATCGGCGCGATGTTCGAGGGCGACCGCTCGCGCAAAACGGTCCTGGTCGAACACGGCTTCCGGCTGCCCAGCGCACTGGACAACCGGCCCATGAACTTTCTGGAGTTTCAGTCCATGCAGGGCCAGACGATTTACGCCAGCGCGACCCCCGCGCCACGGGAAATCGAGTGGGCGAGGCAAAGTGCAATCGGAGCGCCGGCCTCCGGCACGGCACGGTCAGATGATTTTTCAAAACGTGCCGGACCGGAGGCCCGCGCTCCAATCCCCGGTGTCACGGAACTCGTCGTGCGTCCGACCGGACTCGTTGACCCGAAGGTCACCCTCAAACCGCTCAAAGGCCAGATTGATGATCTGATCGAGGAATGCCGCAAGCGCGCCGACACAAAGGAACGCGTGCTCGTAACCACACTCACCAAGCGCACCGCCGAGGAACTGACCGATTACCTGCGCGACATCGGCGTGAACGTGCGCTACCTGCACAGCGAGATTGACGCCATCGAACGCGTCGAGATTTTGCGCGCGTTGCGCAAGGGCGAGTTCGACGTGCTGGTCGGCATCAACCTGCTCCGTGAAGGCCTGGATCTGCCGGAAGTCTCGCTCGTGGCGATTCTCGACGCGGACAAGGAAGGTTTTCTGCGAAGCGAGACGAGCCTGATTCAGACTGCCGGCCGCGCGGCGCGCCATCTCAACGGCGAAGTCATTCTCTACGCCGATGTGATGACCAACAGCATCAAAAAATTTCTGGCCGTCACCGAATACCGCCGCCAGCGCCAGCTCGAATACAACCGCGAGCACCACATCACACCGCGCAGCGTCAGCCGGGCGGTGGAGGAAAGCCTCGCCACCTACGAATCGAAGCGCAGGGCAGCCGATGCCGTCCTTCACGACGCCGGCATGGACGTGGACCTCTCCGAAACGATCAATGAACTCGAAGATGAAATGCTCGCTGCCGCGAACGAGCTGAAATTCGAGAAGGCCGCCCTGCTGCGGGACCAGATCAAGGAACTCAAGCGGATGATGGACGGCGGCCGGCCAGCGAAAGAGGCAACGACAGCCAAGCCGGTGAGCTACGGCAAAAACAAGGGGCGGAAGCGTTTTTCGTAGCGGCGGCACCGAGCAAAATCTTGTTCAATCAAAACCAGCGGGCGTTTGAAAATCAGCCCAAATTCTGGCTTGCGAGATGCTGCACCTGAAGATCAGTGTGAACACCGACAATAACAAAAACAAAACCGTTCCGGCGGGTAACGAAATTGCGCAATCATGATGACTCCAGGTTTTTTGGCCGGGGCATTCCGTATCGGCGAGGAGAATTCGATTCGGGCGTTGATACCCTCCGGATCCACCATTTCTCAAGTCCTTATTTATTTCGGCGCTCTTTTCCTGGTGGCGCTGGCGGGTTTCGTCTGGGCTGTTCTTCGCACGCACCATCGCCGGCGGCATTCGCATCATTGTCGTCCGAAGCCGGCATCAAGACACCGGCATCAGTCCGAGTATCGCCAGCGCCATCCAATACTGGCGGAAACCGGCGGCCTGCCACCCGTTCGCACCGGAAAACAGCCTCCTTCCCCGGCCTGATTTGGAGTGCATGGTTGACCGAACGACAAACCCAAGCCGGTTGGCTGTCGGAAAGCGGACCAACGGCGGGTGTGAAAAAAAACATGCAATAATCCGGCAAAATCCCGGCTGGCCGCTTGACCCGCCATCAACCAGGTGGGAAATTGCAACAGATTCTTATGTTGGGAACAGGCGATCCAAATCAAACTGTTGCCGGGCTGGGCGCGGCATTTTTACTCCTTGCCGGATTATGGCGGTTTGTCGGCTGGGTTCGTGAGGCCCCTCAAAAACCGGATCCTTGGGACGACGAGTTCGAACGAAGGTTGGAGGCTCCGGAGACTCTGGAGGTTTGCTGTCATTGTTCAACTCCACAAGAACCGGGAGCATGGTTCTGCAAACACTGTGGCAGTGCGGTGGGCCCCTACAACAATTTGATGCCTTATGTTCACATCTTCTCTGAAGGTGAGGTGTTTAGAAATGGTGTCACCGGCCGATTTCGAAACCGGCCGCTTATTTTTATTGGTTACGTCCTGATTACACTGGGGATAAATCCCATCTTCGCGCCGATTTACTGGTTCTTTCTTTTGTCCAATCTGAAACATCCGCAGAACGAACCGGAGTCCGCTGAAGACCCGGACGTTCAACAATGAATCTTCCCGCCTGCACTTTGACCTGCGGGCAAATTGAGCCAGGCGATTTGGCGGCAATGGAGGGCGGTCGTGATTTATCGGAAAGCCAAATGCTCAAACTGAGGCATTTCGCAGTCGGAACCGTTCGTTTTGGATCAAGAAACCGCGGGGCTGACTCCGAGCCGGGAACCGGCCAGGGCCGTTTCATGCCACAGACTGATGAGTTCACTCAGGCTTTGCAGCCACGGCAGCACGCGGTTTTCCAGCGCGTTGGACAGCGGAATGGGGTCTTCCGAATGGCAGGCCTCGTTCACGTCCCTGATAATGGCGGCTATCTGTTCCAGCTGCCACTTGCGAAGCTGGGCGAGCGGCGTGCGATTATCGAATGGCTCGCAAGTATTTTCCGGCAACAAACTCAGGGTAATCACCGGCTCTTTGAGGACCGAGGCCAGATTCCACCAGACTTCGTGCGCCACCCGGCCATCGTTGATGAGGACCAGCGTCAGGGCGGTTTCAACGCATTCCCGAGCGAGGTCGGTTTGTTGAAACGCCTTCTTGAGCAGCAGGAGGGAAGTCTCTTCCAAAGCGACGGTCCCGGCCTCGACGCGGCAAAAAATTCTTTGATTAAGCAATGGCAGGGCAAGGTTTACCGGCCGCCCATCCACGCTCAAGGAATACAGAATGCGATGACTTTCCAGGGCGAGCGTTTCGAGATGGCAGCGAATGGCGTTAAGGGAGCGGTGCCCCGGCGGCAGTTCCACCGCCAGACCATCGAGGATTACTTCAATCTCATCGCGGCTTTCAAGGGGATCGAATGAACTTTTGTGCATACGGCTGTCAAAGTATGCATACCGCGTGCCTGAAATGGCGGCCGTTCTAAAAGTTATTCACAAATAATTCACAACCCGCGAACGACAATATCATTTCGACGGATTCGCGCCCTTGACGATTAAATGTATGGAATAAAGCGATTTGCTCGCGGTGATGAAGAGCGTTTGATGGTCCCTGCCGCCAAAGCTGACGTTTGCCGACCAGGGTTCGGGCACGTCAATGTGTTCGATTTGCCGGCCGGTTTTGTCGAAAACCGTCACGCCACGTCCGCAGAGGTAAAGGTCGCCCTTTTCGTCAATCGTCATGCCATCGGAACCTTTCGGACAAAACAGCGTTTTGTTCGTAAGCGAACCGTCAGGCTGGATGTCGTAGGCATAAGTGCGGTCCGCGCCAATGTCGGCGACAAAAAGTTTTTTGCCATCCGGCGTGCCGGTGATGCCATTGGGCTTTTTGAAATCGTTTGTGACCCGCGCCAGTTTTTTGCCGTCGGGTGAAAGATAATAAACCTGCTCGCCGTCCTGTGCCATCGTATCGTGATCCCACCACGTGCGTTTGTAAAACGGATCGGTGATATACAGGCCTCCATCCGGCGCAACCCACACGTCGTTCGGACCGTTGAGATATTTGCCCTGATAATCTTTGATGAGCACGGTCACTTTTTTGTCGGGCGTGATTGCCCACAACGCATTCTTCTCGTCGGCGCAGGCAATCAAGTTGCCTTTGGCATCGAAATACATGCCGTTGGCGCGGCCGGCGGGTTGCAGGAACGTGGATAGCTTTCCATCCACGCTCCATTCCAGGATGCGATCGTTCGGCTGGTCGGTAAAAAAGACGTTGCCCTGGGTGTCGCACGTCGGACCTTCGGTGAATTGAAAATCTCCGGACAGCTTTTCGAGTTTCGCGCCGGGCGTGATGACGCTGCCGGCGGACGCGAAAGGCGACGAGACAACGACCAGACCGATCCAGGTGGCGGTCACAAACAGGGAGTTTTTCATAATAATGCGTACAGCTTGCAACGGTCGTCACGGCAAATCCACCCAAAAACGTTTCTTGTTTTTCAACGTTAATTGAAGCAATTTGCGGAACGCTGTTTTTTCAAAAAACCATGCAGCCCGGCACAAAACGAATCCTGCGCTTTTTGGGAAGCTGGATCATCAACACTCTCGCGGTGGTGGTGGCGGTCATCATTCTGCGCGGCCACATTCGTTGTGAAAGGCTTGCCGACTTGATTGTCGCCTCCCTGTTGTTGGGCATCCTCAATGCCTTTGTCCGGCCGATTCTCATGCTCCTGGCGCTGCCGCTGCTAATTTTCACGCTCGGCCTGTTCACGCTCGTCATCAATGCGCTGTTGCTCTACTTTGTCGGCGTTTTAATGGGCCCACATTTTCAGGTGGACAGCTTCGGATTTGCGTTTCTCGGCGCCATCGTCATCAGCATCGTTTCCATCGCGCTGAACGCTTTAACCGGCATGGGCAATACCCGCGTCACGTTCCAACACCGTCCCCGCCCGCCCAAATCCGACAAGGACGACGGGCCGGTCATTGACGTTTGAAATTCAGGCCGGCGTTCGATAAGCAGCGCGCAAAGTGCTGATGCCGCAGGCGCGAAATTCACGCTCGAAATCCGTGGGCAATTCCGCCAGTTCCGGCGGCGTTTCCATCCGCTGAAACTCTTTGCTCGCGCCAAACACCCCGGTCATTTGCGCAAAGTAATCGGCATCGTCGGTTCGCAAATAAACCCCGCCCCCAGCAACGAGCGCACCTTGGGCCAGCCGTGGAAACGATTCGTTGATGAGCCGGTTTTTATGGTGCCTTTTCTTCGGCCAGGGATCGGGAAAATAAACGTGCAACACGGATGCCGAATGGGGCGGCAAAAGATATTGCAAAAAATAAGACGATTCGATCTGCACGCCGCGTAAATTCGTCAGCCCGGCGCGGCGGCCCTTGCGATCCAGCTTGCGCATGCGGCCGAGGAGCCGTTCAACGCCGATGAAATTCCGTTCCGGATGCCGCCGGGCGTAATCGGCGAGAAATGAAGCGTCGCCGCAGCCGAGTTCCACTTCGAGCGGCCGGGCTTGGGGGAAAAGCGCGGCCAGATCGATTGGTTGCACGATGCTCGTCAGATCGTAAACCAGATTGGCTGGCGCAGTTGCTTGCAGATCCATGTCGCATGGTTAATTGCGAAAATTGAACGAGGTAACAAGTCAAAAAATGTCTGGAAAATTCGCGCCCCGGCGGGGCGTTCGTAAATGACTTTTCCCGGGCGCGGGTTTAAATTGCCACCGAGCATGAGTGATCCAAAGGGAAATCCCCAACGCTACCAGTGGCCGTGGTTTGTGCTGGCGGCGTTTTTGCTGGCCGTGGCGCTGGCGATTGTGTGGATGAGCTTCGCCGTCCATCGGGAAAAAGAAGAACGTGACGTGAACGCCCCTTTGCCGGCCGTTCCCGCGCGTTAACGGTTGTTCTTCAAGATGCCCTGGAATCTTGTGATGACGTCGGGATTCCGGTCGGCGACGTTGTTGGTTTCGCCCGGATCAGTTTTGATATTGTATAGCTCCAGCGGCGCATCGGCTTTTGAACGCATCACCTTCCAGTCTCCCATGCGAACGGCCCGGGTCTCATCGCGGCTTTGGAGCTTCCAATAAAACGACTCGTGCCGGTTGGTTTGGACTTGGTTGAACAGCGTCGTCAACATGGAAATGCCGTCAATGTTCGTCGGCGATTGGATCAGGGCAATGGCTGTCGCCGTCTGCAGAAAATCCCACGCCGCGCAGGGAAGATCACTGACCTGGCCGGCGGGAATTTTACCCGGCCAATGCGCAATCATCGGCACCCGCAGGCCGCCCTCGGCCAGGTCGCCGCGACCGCCGCGAAAGGGCCCGGCGCTCCGGAAAAATTTCGGGTCCGCGCCCCCGTTCGTTTGCGGCCCGGTGTCGCTCGTGAAAAAAATCACCACGTTGTTTGTCATGCCGAGCTTTTGCAATTGTTCCAGCAGTTGCCCGATGTAGCCATCGAGCCGCGTAATCATGGCGGCTTTGGTTTTTTCCGGCTGCGGCCACGACTCCCCGGAATAAGGCGCATCCGTTGGCACGGGTCCGCCGCCGGCGCCCGGCATTCTATAATTCAACAACAGGAAAAACGGCCGGTAATGGTTGAACCGGTCGGGTTGGTTGTTTTTGGAGAAATTCATCGCCATGGTTGTAAACAGGTCTGGCATATATTGGCCGTTTTTGCCGTTGGCGTTTGCGTAAATCGATGCCTTGCCATCCAAATGGGCTTTCAAATCATGCCGCCAGACGTAGTCGGCATAATAATTTCCCGCGTCGGCGGTATCGTAGTAACCGGCGAATTCATCAAAACCCTTGTTCCATGGCGCGCCACTCGTGCCGTCACCGCCCAAATCCCATTCGCCAATAAAGCCCGTATGGTAGCCGGATTGCTTGAGCACTTGCGCGACGGTGATGTCGTCCGCTGCCAGCGGCACGTCCACGTCGGCGCGCTGTTTCAAGCGACTCGAATCCTTGCCCAGCATCAAAGCCGCGCGCGACGGGGAACTCGCCGCGTCGCCTGCATAGTAACTCGTGAAACGAATGCCCCCGGCGGCGAGCCGGTCCAGATTCGGCGTCTGGAATTTCGTCTGGCCGTAACAACTCAAATCACCGTAGCCGAGGCCGTCGGCCACGATCAAAATGATGCTCGGGCGGCGCGGCATGACGGCGGGCGTGGAGTTGGTGAAGATGAACGACAATTCCGCGCGGGCACCCGGTGAAAATCCGAACAGCGCCGTGCCCGACAACAATGCCAGGATGAGCGTCCGGCGGGAACCGTTGCAACAGCTTGATTTCATCGTGAACTTTGATTCTGGAAAGTTTGGCGCGTTCAAACAATCCTTTTTGGCGGCAATTAAATCTATCTTGCCGGACTGTTGGCGGGCGGGGGAAGGGATTGGGTCGCGGATTCGGCCGTCAGTTTCCTCAAATCCTGCCGGGGATAATCCAGATGGTAGAGGCGCATCCGCATGGGTGATTGATAGCAACGGGTCGAACCTGATGCGGTGACGGCGGAAACGGTCATGGCCGTCACTTCCAGACCGGCCAGATCACGTCCGCCGTCAACGGCGGCCAGCGAAACGAACGACCGGTTGTTTTTGATCAACGGCGACAACAAGAATCCACTTCGCGCCATGCCGGGAACCACTTGAAAAACAAGCTGGCGGCCATCCCGCAGGAAAACCGTCAGCTTCAAGGCCGGCGGCTTGTAAAAGGTTGTAACCGCGGTTCCCCAAAATGTTTTATTGATCTCCAGCCCGGCCCATAGGGGGCCGTCGTTTGTGACCACCGTCACCGGCTCGCCCAAACGAACCGGCACGTCGGCAAGAGACGTTAAATGATATTCCCTCGGCCGGGAGGAGCGTTTTAAGATCACAAATTGATCCGTCACATCCTTGACATCATATCGGGTCAACAATTCCGGCCAGGAAAGGCCATCCTCCAGGGAAGGAAAGTTGTTATTTAACGGATCGATGTCGAACAATATGTTGTCCGGAGCCTGAGAACTCCGCAAGTGGGCGGCATTCAACTCCGCCAGTTCCGGTGTGTAAACGGAATAGCTCTGGAGGATCGGCCGCGGATCATACTGCAAGCCGTGCGCAATCAACACGGCCAGGTTCCAGGGGTAAACATCCACCCCCCCTTCGATCGGCGGCATTGGAAATCGCCTTCGAACTTCGGTGAGATTTTTCCCGTAAGTCTTTTGCAAATGGGCCGGATCGCGAAGCAATTTTGCCGGGGCCAGAATGTTTTTAATGTTCAGCGTCCAGGCAAAATCCACCCACAGCCGTTCGTCCGGATGGTGGGCTTCCCGGTAGCCACGGTGAAAGGTGGACGAACAAAAAAAACCAATGCCACCCAGTGCGAGAATATTGGCCGGCCAAACCCACCACCTGTTTTTGGGCCAGACCGGCCAGGTCGCCGCCAGACCGGCCAGGGTGACGAGCAACAGCTCCAGCGCGCCAATGATTTCATGGGCTGGATCGTACCGCACACAGACGTGTTTGAAGTTGAGAAACAGGATTGCCCCAAGCCCAATTACAGGAAAAATCCCGAAAAACCGTCGCCGCATCCATGCCGCGTAACCCGTCACGGCAATGAGCATCGCGCTGAATACCAGCAGCCATCCCATGTCTCCCAATTCCCCCGCGGTCGTCCACATCATCGCCTCGGTGTAACCGTCCGCCAGCACCCACGAATAGCGGAGAAACGGCCAAAGCAGAGACAGGCTTTGCCCGGCGAGCATCCAGAAAAACAGAATGCTGGCGGCAAAGAGAGGCACGATCCAGGGAAACCGCCGTCTCCGAAAAACATTGTCCGCGGCAATGACGACGACCACGGCGGTCACGCCGATCATCCCGGTGAACTTGGTCAAAGCCAGCATTCCCGATAAAACGACCATCAAAACCTGCCGGGCGCTGAGGGGCCGGTCCTCCACAAAGAAATACAGCAGCAACAACAACAGGGTCCAACCCACCATTCGAACGTCAAAATTCTGTTCGACCCGCATTCCCGCCACTCCGGCGAACCCGATGAACCAAAACCAGGCGAAGAGTTTGTTGGTCGAAAAATGACAAGCCACCCGCCATCCTGCCCACCAAAATCCAAACGCCAGCAGGATACACACCATCACCGCGATGGGAAACGTTGGCGGGCAGTATCCGCCATACAAAAACCCCCAAGGGCCGAAGGTAAAGACCAGCTCCCGGCCAAATTGCAAACGGTGTTCAAAGGCCGCGTGCAAAGCCAGTCCCCAGGAACCGTCGGGATCGGTCGGCGGACCTGACACCCAGGGAAAAAACAGTGAAAACACATAGAAGAATGCGCTCGCGGGAAGCAGCCATTTCCCGGCTTTTGACCAATTCGGGGAGGAAAAATTCAAAGCCATGGCTCAATCCGTTCTCTTTCCAAAATTAGAATCCAACGGAACCAGCCGGGCAACCATGAAACTGGGAATGGTTGCCAGCAGCACCCAGATGAAGAAATGCGGATAACCCAGGTGTTCCTGCAACCAGCCGCTCCACATGCCCGGCAGCATCATGCCCAGCGCCATGAAGCCCGTGCAAATCGCGTAGTGCGCCGTCCGGTGTTCGCCGCGCGCGATGTAAATCATGTACAGCATGAAGGCCGTGAAACCGAAGCCGTAGCCGAATTGCTCAACGGCGACGCCCGCGCCAATCGCCCAAAAATTGTCCGGCTGCGCGTAAGCCAGCCAGACAAACACCGCGTCCGGCAGATGAATCGCCAGCAACATCGGCCAGAGCCAGAATTTCAACCCGTGCCGGGCCACCACAAAACCGCCGAGCAATCCGCCGAGCATCAACGCGATGACGCCAATCGTACCGTAAGCCAGGCCGACTTGTTCGTTGGCCAGTCCCAGCCCGCCTTTTTCGCGCGGATCGAGCAAAAAGAGTTGAACCATTTTGACGAGTTGCGCCTCGCCCAGCCGGTAAAGCAGCAAAAAGAGCAGGAGCACGACGATTTTTGGTTTCTGGAAAAACGTGCCGAAGGTTTTAAAAAATCGGGCGAAGAAAGTTTCTGACGAGCCAATGCCCCTCGGGTGATCCGCCGGCGGCTGGGGCAGGATAAAACCATGATAAAGGCCCAGACATAAAAAAAATCCGGAGGCGCACACAAGTGCCATCAGCCATGCGGTCGAATAATCGCCCGTGCGCTGGTAAAATTTTCCAGCCAGACTTACCAGTCCGCCTTGGGCGCAAATCATTGCCACGCGGTAAAACGTGCTGCGGATGCCGCTGAAAAACGCCTGCTGGTATTCCGGCAGCGCGAGCATGTAAAAACCATCCGCCGCGATGTCATGGGTGGCCGAACTGAACGCCAGCAGCCAGAAAAATGCGAGCGTGAGCTGGAAAAAATGCGGCGCGGGAAGGGTCAGCGCCACGCCCGCCAGGCCCGCGCCGAGGAGCAATTGGGTCATCCAAATCCACTGCCGCCGGGTTTTGAGCAAATCCACCACCGGACTCCACAGCGGCTTGATGACCCACGGCAAATAAAGCCAGCTCGTGTAGAACGCAATGTTCGTGTTCGATACGCCGAGGTTTTTATAAAGCACCAGCGACACCGACATCGCCAGCGCATAAGGCAGCCCTTCGGCCACATAAAGCGTGGGAATCCAAAACCACGGGCTGCGCGGAGGCTTTGCGTCGTCGGTTTGAGCTGTTGTCAGCGTGCAGGTGCGAGGCATCATGTTTATTTTAAGACGGCTCTTAGCAGTAAAGATTCTATTCGGGCAAGCAGAAACGCCAGCCGGCCGAAACCGGGGGGCTGTAACCCAAGTTTCCACTCGACTCAGGGAATGGGTTGTGAGAATCAACAATCATGAACCAAACCCATTCGATTGCACCTTGCCTTAATCCGGCAGTTCCTTCCAAGCAAAGCGTGCGCGAATGGACAGCGCTGATTTCAGTCTGGCTGGCCATTTCAATCATGGTGAGCAGTTTTACGATCTGCAATCTGTCGGCTCCGGGGCTTGATTACGACGAGGCGGTTTGCGCCGGACAGGCCAAGGATTTCCTTACGGGCAAACCCCACGGCCATCATATTCCCGGAACGCTGGCCATTAATTTATTTGGCCGCCCTTTCCCACTGCTGGTCCAGTGTTATTTAGGCGCTTTGAAAAGCTGGCTTTTGATTCCCAGTTTTGCGGTATTTGGTTCCAGCGTCCCGGTGTTGCGGTTGACAAACATGGGATGGGGCTTGATCGCCCTATTGCTATTCATGTTGTGGACCCGCAGGCTACTAGGGCTGCCAGCGGCGTTAATCGCCGGGGCGTTGTTGGGACTGGACCCGTCTTACTTTTTCATTACCATGCATGACTGGAGTGAGGTAGTCGCGGCTTTTCTCTGCCGGTTTGCTGGATTCAGTCTGTTGCTTCTCTGGTGGCAACGGCGGAAATGGTACCAACTTTTTCTAGCGTCGGTTTTCTTCGGGTTGGGTGTTTTCAGCAAGGTTGATTTTTTCGTAATCCTTTTGGGCTGTGGCTTGGCGTTGTTGTTAACCCACAGGCGGGAAATCGTTTCCGCCGTCAAGACGACCCCCGGTGTGTTCGCGCTGGGCGGCTTGGGTTTCGTGTTGGTCGCAGTGCCTTTTCTGGTGCCGGAGGCTGGTTGGATTCTGCACCGCTCGCAAGTGGGCGCCACGGAATCCGGGCTGGTGGAAAAAATCAGGATCATCTTGGCCATGTATGACGGTTCGTACTTTTGGCGGCTCATGGATGTGGGCGGACGCTTCAATTGCATGTTTGACTATTCATCAGCGGTCTGGAGTCCTTTTGGACTGGTTGCTATGGCGGCCACCGTGTTTTTGGTTGTAGAGGTGAAAAGGCATTTCCGGACCGATTCGCAATGCCGGCTTTTGGCCTTTTTGTTGCTCAGCGCCCTGTTTACAACCGTGGGATTCCTGTTGCTGCCCGGCGCCAAACGAATTTACCACGCACTCGTGATTTATCCTTTCCCGCATTTGATTATCGCCGCCGCGTTGGTACGGCTTTGGCCGGGGAAATCTGCTGTTGCGGGAACCCGTTTGATTCGAGGTGTGCTCGTTGTGGGAACCGGTCTGGTGTTGATTACGGGCCATCTATTGGCCGTTCAAAAAACTGACGGGTTGATCCAGGAAACCGGGGGCCGTGGCTGGTGGTCAAATGCTTTGGGTGAGTTTTGTGAGACCGTCAAAGGGCGGACTGATTTAACCATTGTCAGTCTTGATTGGGGGTTTAACGAGCAACTGTTGTTTCTCACCGACGGCCCGCACTTGTGGGAGCCTTTATGGCACCGTCAGCCAAACGGAAAGTTCGAGTTCCCCTTGTCTCCGAACACCATGTATCTCATTCATCCACCTGAATACCTGATGTTGCCTTACGGCGCCCAGATTTTGAATCGCCTCCAATCCATGGATTCCCAACAAATGCAGATTTCGGCTTTTCGGGATCGGGAAGGCCAGGTGGCATTTTACGTCATCTGGTTCGTGTCCAAATGACAATCCGCCAGCCATCCGCATTTGCACAGTTGCCCGGGACGACCGGGCAAAAATTTTCGGGCTTGCGCTTTGGCCGCGCTCCGCGTTGAGTCAGCGGATGACCGGCGCATTTCTCAACGCAATGGGCATTTTGATCGGCGGGCTGTTTGGTTTGGCGCTCCGCCATCCGCTGTCCCTCCGCACGCAGGTTTTCTTTCGGTCGGCCCTCGGCGCCTTCACCATTTTCTTCGGCCTGCGGCTCGTCTGGCTGAGTGTCAACGGAACTTTTTTGCCGGCGTCGAAGCAACTGCTCATTGCCGTGCTCGCCGTAACTTTGGGTTTTTGGATCGGCAAACTGCTGCGCCTGCAAAAAATCTCGAATCGTCTTGGCCGCCACGCAGGCCATCTGGTCGCGGCCGCGTCAGCCGGCGCGCCGCGCAAAATCGGCGATGGCTTCACCGCCTGCGCCATTTTATTTTGCGCCGCGCCGCTGGGCTGGCTGGGAGCCGTAACCGATGGCCTCCCGCTGATGGAAAGTCCATCCGGCGATTTCTGGCTGCTGGCGGTCAAAGCCGTGATGGACGGTCTGGCCATGACCGGTTTCGTGAAAATATTCGGCTGGCCGTCCGCGATGTCAGCGTTTCCCGTCTATGCCTTTCTCGGCGGCATTACGTTTGCCTGCCAGTTTTACGCGCAACCGTTTCTCGCCGCGCACGGTCTGGTGGATCCGGTCAATGCCGCCTCCGGCCTGATCGCGTGGGCCATCGCGTTGATGATTTTTGAGGTCCGCCGGGTGGAACTGGCGAATTTTCTGCCCGCCCTCGCCGTCGCGCCGCTGCTCGCGTGGTGGCTGAAATAAATTATCCGAATCCGCGCCGGGCGGCCATGTATAGATGATGAGCGATGACATGACATTGGTGCGGGAGTTCGCCGCCAATGCATCTGAGCCGGCGTTTGCCGCGCTGGTGGAACGCCACATCGCCCTCATCTACTCGGCGGCGCTGCGGCAGGTGGGCGACGCGCATCTGGCCGAGGAAATCACCCAGGCCGTGTTCATCATCCTCGCGCGCAAGGCCGCGTCGCTCGGAACGAAGACCGTTCTCTCCGCGTGGCTGTATCGCGCCACGCGCTACGCGGCGGCGGACGCGCTCAGAGCCAGACGCCGCCGCCAGGCCCGCGAACAGGAGGCGCACATGCAATCCATCTTGAACCAGCCGGATACCGACGTTTGGGCGCAACTCGCGCCGTTGCTCGACGACGCCCTGGCCGAACTGGGCGAAACCGACCGGACCGTGCTGGTGTTGCGGTTCTTCGAGAACAAAACCGCCCGTGAAATCGCCGGGGCTTTGCGGATGGAGGAAGCCGCAGCGCAAAAACGCGTGGCACGGGCGCTGGAAAAACTGCGCGCCATCTTTGCGAAACGCGGCGTGACGCTGAAGGCCACGGTCTTTGCCGGAGCGGTGCTGACGAACTCCGTGCAGGCTGCGCCGGTGGAATTGGTTGTGAAAACTTCCGTGGTGGCGGCAAAAGGAGCGGCGGTTACGACATCAATAACAACCCTTGTAAAAGGAACTCTAAAAATTATGACATACGCAAAACTTAAATTGGCACTTGGTATCAGTGCGGCAATCATGCTGGCGGGCGGCGCAACGACGATGGTTCTTTCGAGTGACAGAGTCAGCGACGATCTTCCATCGAGTGAAATCTTTAAAAGAGCGCAGGAAAAATACGCCTCGCTGACCAGTTACAGCGATGAAGGGAAAACTATCGCCACCTTGAACGGCATGACCCTCACCACTACTTTCACAATCAGACTGGCCCGGCCGAATCTTTATCGGGTTGAATGGGAACAGCCGGTGCATTCAAACTATACCAACAAGGGCGTTGTCTGGTCGGCGGGCGAAGGTGATTTCATGGTGATGGGAGATGGTGAAGCCCAAAAACAACCGGGACGGGAAAGTGCTTTGGGTGGTGCCACCGGCATTTCTGGCAGCGCGGCAGCAACCATTCCAGGGACGTTTTTCAAGATGAACTGGGGCAATCAGCTTGGCGGTTTGGTGTCGAACGAAAAACGACAGGCGGACGAAAAAGTGGGCGATGTGGATTGTTACGTTTTTACGAGCGAATTAAAAGGGACGACGAAGACGCTTTGGATCGGCAAGCAGGACTTTCTGATTCACCAGGTTCGAAATGTGACGAGTGCCAAAGCCATGAAGGCGACAATGGCCGAAGCCGCTAAACGCAACCCTGAGATCGCCGCACGTGTGGCAGAGACTGATTATTCAGACGATATCTCGACAGAGACGCACGAGAACATCGTCGTAAACCAAAAGTTTTCGCCCGCTGACTTCGCCCGTTGAAAAGGTGGGATTGTTTTACGCGGCGTAGCGGCTTTCGGGAGAAAGCCGCCATCTGAAATGCTGCCGTTCAGTTTGCGGCGCTCTGCCGAGCCGCCGCCACGTCCAACTCAATCTCAACGTGATTTTCTGCCGTAAGAGACGAGGTGACGAATCGCCAACTGTATTCCCGGGGCGCGGCGTTCACGCCGCTTCAACTTGCGAATCGGAAGCGACCAGACCTTTCCGGCACTGCTCCAGAATAAACGTTGAAGCGGGCTGAAACCCGCGCGCCGGCCAAAATGTCCGGCCAAGCGATTCGCGCTTCCATTCCCCATCTTCCATCCGCTATCCTCGCCGCATGAACTGCATCGTCACTGCCGGACCCACTTACGAGCCGCTGGACGACGTGCGGCGGCTCACGAATTTCTCCACCGGCCGCCTCGGCACGGAACTGGCCAATTTTCTCGCGGCGCGCGGCCACAAGGTGATTTTGCTCATCGGCACCATGGCCACACATGGCGGTGAACGGCGCGCCCAGCGGGTGGAGACGTTCACCACAGCGGTCGATCTGCGCGAAAAACTAAAAGCGGTGTCGTCCAAAAAAGTGGACGCGATTTTTCACGCGGCGGCGGTCGGCGATTTTGCCTTTGGAAGAATTTTCACGCCCAACGAATCCGGCAAGCTCGCCGAAATCAAGGCGGTCGGTAAAATTCCCACCCGGCAAAGCAAGTTGCTCGTCGAACTGGTGGCGACACCCAAAATCATCGCCGAGCTGCGCGGCTGGTTTCCGCGCACGCGGATTGTGGGATGGAAATTTGAGGCGGACGGCGCGCGCGCGGATGCCGTCGGCGCCGCCCAGCGGCAAATCGCCGAATGTTCCACCGATTTATGCATTGCGAACGGTCCGGCTTACGGCGAGGGCTTTGGCTGGGTGGCGCGGGATGGCAGTGTGGTGCATCTGGCGAGTGCGCCGTTGTTGTTTGAGGCGCTGGATAAATTTTTGCACTTCTCATAGCACTCAATCAACCGAAATACTGCTTGTTTGCGGGCCATGGAACGCCGCCTTCCAGCACGGCGCGATGGTGAAACAAACCTCAACACGCCGTGCCGGAGGCCGGCGCTCCGATGATTACGCCTCGAAATTTTTCAATTGTTGCAGCCCAAATCTCAGGGGCAGCCAGCCGATGCCAATGGACAGCAGCACGAAGCCGGTGATGCCTTCCGCCGCCCAGCTCGCGCGCGCGTGCAGGCCGGCCGCGCCAAACACAAGCAACAACACGGAGGCCAGGATGTAAAACGAACTCAGCACGAAGCAGAGCGTGCCGCCAAAACCGCTGACGATTTTGTTCAGGCTGGCCTCCTTCAGGTTGGGATAAAGAACACCCAGTCCGATGGCGAGGCCATTGAGCGCGAACGTCATCACGGTAATCACCGCGCCGAAAAACAGCACGTGATCCCAGCTCATTTTGAGCAGATAGCAGGAGAGCATGATGAGGCCGGACGTGATGAACAGCGACGAGATACTGGCCAGCCAGAACTTGGTTTTGACCACGCGCGCCATGCCCATCGGCGCCATGCCGACGATCCACAGCCGCCGGCCTTCCAGCGAAAATTGCGGGAACACGAACCGCGTCGTCACCGAGGCGAGATTCAGCGAACAAACACCGAGATTCAGAAACGCGACCAGATTGACCCAGAACGGGCTGGTCAACTGGTGCGTGAAATTGCGCAGGTTGATGACATAGACGCCCAGCAGGCCGAACAGCATTACCGACTGGCCCCATTGAGTGGTGTCGCGCCAAAACATCCGCAGGTCCTTGACCGCCAGCGCGCGCGTGTCGCGGTCGAGCCAGGATAATTTCGCGGCGATTTTTTCGAGCAGGCCGGGGGAAGACCGGCGGTTCTGACGGACGCGAAACCAATTCCATCCATTGCCCGCGCGGCTTTGCACCGCCGACGCCGTTTGATAAAACACATTGCCAAACCGCGTGAGCGCAATGCCGCCGAAAAACAGCGTGTAGCTCAACAGCACCAGCATGAAAAATACCGCGCCGCGCAGAACGCCCTCGGCCCATTGCAACACGGACGACGACAGCCAGTAGCTCGGCAGAAACGGGCACATGGTGAATCGCGTCCTGGCGAGGAGCAGATCGAGCGCCTCGAGGGTGCGCTTGTCGAGCAACTCGTCGTCAACCGGCTGGGCCTTCCACCAAAACGCCGCCACCGCCAGCAGAACGATGGCCGTCCCGATCATGGCGACTTGAAAACGGCGCCGGTCCAGAAATCTCCCCACCCAAATGGCCAGAACCGCGCCCAGCACGCCCGGCAGCACGATAAACAATGCGATGAGCACCAGCGTCACCGGATAGAAATGCCAGGGCACTCCGCGCAACAAACCAAACGCCGCGAGCAGCGGCGCAATCAAAAATACAAACGCCCACGACGCCAGCACCGTGGATTCGATGAGTTTCCATCGGAAAATGGTCCGGGCCGGAACCGGCAGCGTCAGCAGAAACGCCGTCTCCCAATTGCGGAACAAATTCGTGTAGCCGATGATGAGGTTGCTCAACAGCAGCAGCGCGAACAGAAATGCGAACAACCCATACATCAGCCGTTCTGTCAGCACCCCACCCAGGCCCGGAAATTTCGCAATGAATTTCAGCCCGTGATAGAACAGCTCGAACGACACGACGAGATAACCGGCCATGAACAGCGCGATGATGCTGGTGAGCAACCGCGATTGCTCGCGCACGGACAGGAGCCGCCGCCAGCTTTGCAGCGCGTTGACGCGCACGAGCAACCATAATGGCGCGGGTTTTGATTGAACGGATTTTGCGGGCACGCATCAAATTAGCGCCGTGGATTGCCCGGTGCAATCCTTGCACACAGGACAGTTGATTTTTAAAGTAACGCCAGTGCCGCTGTGAAATTCAACAAAATCAGCCGCCGTCAGTTTATTCTGGCCACGTTGCTTTTGACTCCGTGCGTGGTGGTCGCCGACGCCGGGTCGATCGAGCCGCAGTGGATCAAAATTCGCCGGCTGCGCCTGACAGGTGGCCAGCCGGCTCATCGCTTCGTTCATTTCAGTGATTTGCATCACAAAGGCGACCACGCCCATACCCAATCCGTCGTGGACCTGATCAATTCATTGTCGCCGGATTTTGTGTGTTTCACCGGCGACATCATGGAAGAGGGAAAATATCTGCCCGAAGCCCTCGAAATTTTATCCGGCGTCAAATCTCCGATGTATGGCGTTCCGGGGAACCACGATTATTGGAGCCGCGTGCCGTTCAACGACATCACTAAATGTTTTGCCGCGACCGGTGGTGCCTGGCTGGTGGACCAACAGCGGGTGATTGCGGGCGGACAAATCAATCTCGTGGGCATGGCCCGTTTTGGCCCCGGCCATCCGCTGCCTTCCACCGATCCCGGAAGGAAAAATATCCTGCTCGTGCATTACCCAGCATGGGTCAAGCGATTGGCGGGTCAAAAATTCGATTTGATGCTGGCGGGCCATTCGCATGGCGGACAGGTCCGCATCCCCTTTTACGGCCCCATCATGGTTCCCTATGGTGTGGACGAATATGATTTGGGCTTGTTCCAAACCGGGGCCGGCCCGCTGTATGTGACCTCCGGCATCGGCTGGTTTCCCGTACCCATTCGTTTTAATTGCCGGCCGGAAATCGCGGTGATTGAAATTTGATTCCCCGGGGCGGAATTTTTCTGTTGGCATACATTGCAGTTCAATGTATAAGACTGTCATGCTTGCTAAAGATTTGGTCGCCGCGTCATCAAAACCGCTGGTGCTGTCCATCCTCGCCGGCGGCGAGAGTTACGGTTACGAAATCATCCAGAAGGTGCGCGAACTTTCCGGCGGTCACATCGAGTGGAGCGACGGGATGCTGTATCCGGTTCTGCACCGGCTGGAACGCGACGGCCTGATTGATTCCGAGTGGAAGGAGGCCGACACCGGACGCGAGCGGAAATATTACTTCCTGAGTTCCGATGGACGCAAAGCCCTCAAAACCGAACGCCAGCAATGGCTGGCCGTTCACAACACGTTGAGCCGATTATGGAAAATCAAACCCGTTTCAATCTGAATGCCGCCTTGGAAAACTGGCGGCAGGAACTGGCAGGGCAATTGAATCTCACGTCCGACGACCGGCGCGAACTGGAAACGCATCTTCGCGATGCTGTTGCCGGATTCCAGCAACGCGGTTTGAACGACGAAGAATCCTTCTGGCTGGCGCGGCGGCGCGTGGGCCAGCCGCAACAGCTCGCCGAGGAATTTGCCAAAGCCGACCCTGCCAAGGTCTGGCGCGAACGTGTGTTTTGGATGTGGCTGGCAGTTTTCTTATCAAGCACCTTGGGCAGTATGGCTGGTTACATTGTGTTTGCTTTGATGTCGGTAAATACAAATTCTACAGCCAGAGTAGTGACGCAAACGACCTTATATTTACTGGCAAGTTTGATTCCCATAATTATTGCGGTATCGCTGGCGAAGGGAAAATGGGTTGCGTTTTTTTCCAAACTGACACAACTGGTTGAAAATCGGCGGCATTTGGCGATGGCGGCTTTTTTATGTGTTGCCCTATCCTCCTTCATTCGGATTGCAGCCATGGCCATTTTCTATTCGAGACATAACATTCATAATAACTCTTTTATTTTGCAGGAATTAGCATCAACCATTTATCCACTTATCATCGCATTATTACTTGTCTGGCTCATCCCATCGCAAATCCGAAGGACTCCCAAACGGGTTTGAGTTCGGAGCGTTTCCGCTGGAATCGGGGAGCGCGCCCGCCCTCGGGCGCAGTTTTCCGCGCCCCCGCGGAAACCTTCGCGATGCGTGTAAACCAACCAAAACGTTCATCCTTTGCCGTTGTGCGACTGGTGGACGGAGGCGTCCGCCAGAACGTGCGTGGGCGCACGTGCTCCCCAGCGAAGATGTGCTTTCCCGTTGAAGCGGCCCGCGCCGGTTTGTATCGTGCGGGCGATGTCGCCGCCGGAAACCAAAATCTCTCCGCTCAAAACGCCTGCCTGCCGGGGCGAAGCAACGCCTGCGTTGCGAAGACCGGTGACCTCGTTGTGGGGCGTCGGCGCGGAACGCGCGGCGCAACTCGCGCGCCTCGACATCCATACCATCGAGGATTTGCTGCTGCACCGGCCGCGGCGTTATGAGGACCGCCGCCACTTCCGCAAAATCGCCGAACTCACGAAGGACGAACCCGCCACGGCGCGCGGCACGATTGTCGCGCTGGGCCTCCGGCGTTTTCGCGGCGGCAGCAAATCCGTTTTTGAAATCATTCTCGACGACGGCACGGCACGGCTGCATTGCCGCTGGTGGAACCTGCCGTTCATGGAAAAATATTTCGCCATGGGCGACGAGGTTTTTGTTTATGGCAAATTGAGCGAAACCAAACCGCGTGTGATGACGCATCCCGAAACCGAAGTCATCGAAGGCGGCGAGGAAAGTTTCATCCACATCAACCGCATCGCGCCGGTGTATCCACTCACCGAAGGCCTGCCGCAACGCTGGCTGCGCGGGCTGATCTGGCGCACGCTGGAACGCTTTGAAACGCAAATTGACGAACTGGGCAAAGTAGGGCAGGCGTCTCGCCTGCCTGCGTCGGCGAAGCCGGTGCCGGATTTTCCGACTGCTCGCGCTGACGCGCTCGCCGGGCAGGCGGGACGCCCGCCCTACTTTCCATCACGCGCGAACGCAATTCACATGACGCATTTCCCGGAAGAACTGGCCGATGTGGAAATTGCGCGGCGACGGCTGGCACTGGACGAGTTCATTGAATTGCAGGTTCAAATCCGGACCCGGCGGAAAAATTTTGAATCGCACGCAGCAGCGATGCCGTGCGGCGGCAACAATCGCCTCATCAAACCGTTTCTGGCCCGGCTCGGTTTCAAGCTTACCGATGCGCAAACGAAGGTGCTGCGTGAAATCCGCAAGGACATGGGTGGCGCGCATCCCATGCGGCGGCTGCTGCAAGGCGATGTCGGGTCGGGCAAAACCGCCGTGGCTGCCTGCACGGCGCTGATGGCGCTGGAAAGCGGCTTCAACGTCGCGCTCATGGCCCCGACGGAGATTCTTGCGGAACAGCATTTCCAAAATTTCAGCAAATGGTTTGAACCACTCGGCGTGAAGGTGGAACTGCAAACGGGGAATCGGAAAACATTCAACATTCAACATTCAACATCCAACATCCAACGTCATCCCCGCGCGCAACCCTCAACTCTCAACCCTCAACTCTCAACTCTGTTCATCGGCACCCACGCCCTGCTCACGTCCGGTTTTGATCTGCCGAAGCTGGGTCTGGTGATCATTGACGAGCAGCACAAGTTTGGTGTGGCCCAGCGCGAACAGCTCGTGCGCAAAGGCCGTTATCCGCACCTGCTCGTGATGACGGCGACGCCGATTCCCCGCACGCTCGGACTGACGCTTTACGGCGACCTCGATGTATCGGTGATTGACGAATTGCCCGGTGGCCGCGGCCAGGTCAAAACGTTCATCCGCACGGCCGACAAACTGCCCAAGGTTTGGGAATTCATCCGCGAAAAGCTTGCCGCCGGCCGGCCGGCTTACGTGGTTTATCCGCGCGTCGAGGAATCCGGCGAAAAAGATTTGAAGGCGGTGACGAAGGAATTTGAAAATTTGAAAACTCTGCTCGCGCCATTTCGCGTCGGGCTGTTGCACGGGCGGTTAAAGAGCCGCGAAAAAGACGCAGTGATGGCGGAATTTCGCGCCGGCGGGGTGAACGCATTGCTCGCGACTTCGCTCATCGAGGTGGGTGTGGATGTGCCGAACGCCACGGTGATGCTCGTTGAAAACGCCGAGGCGTTCGGGCTGGCCCAGCTTCACCAATTGCGCGGGCGCATCGGCCGCGGCGCGCACGAGTCATATTGCATTTTGGTTTCCGACGCGAAAACGGCCGGGGCGGACGAACGCTTGAAAGTGCTGGAGGAAACGAACGACGGTTTTCGCATCGCGGAGACGGACTTGAAATTGCGCGGGCCGGGCGAGTTGCTCGGCCAGCAGCAAAGCGGTTTGCCGAAATTCCGTTTCGGCAATCTGGCCGGCGATCTCGATCTGATCCGGCAGGCGCGCGAGCTGGTGGCGATGGCATTGTAGCGGCGGACGTCTCGTCTGCCATAGAGGGCGCGCGTCCCGCCGCCCGGAAAGAACGATGGCGTGGAGTGAGGTTTTGAAATGTTCCGGCCCGATTGGTGTGTCGGGTGTTTTCTCCGCCGGGCGGGACGGCCCGGCTCTACGGCAGGCAGGATGCCCGCCGCTACGGAAAATCGGCGTGTGCGCCAAGGTCAATATGAACTGCTATTTTTTGCAATCCGGTCTCCGCCGGGATATGCTCGGCTCCACGGAAAAACCATGACCAAAGCACTCAATCTCGACCTGAAAAAACTCAAAGCCCGCGCCTTTGACCGGGCCGAATGGGCCGGGGAAGTTCTCCGGCGTTATCACGCTGCGACCCGGAATCTTGACGGTGAGGTTGATCAACAACTGCGCGGGCTTTACCACTGGATGTTCGTCCCGCCAACGCTCTGGCCGTTTAATATTCAGGATGTGCTGGAAGATTGTCTTGCTGCTCTGGAAAAAGGAAAACGGCTGAACGCCCGGCACCGGCTGCTCATTGAGCTGCTGCCGGAACCGCCGGACGAAACTATCTGCGCGGCGGTGGCCAGCCACGAACTCCACGTTCAGAAAGGCACCTACGAAAATCTGGACAAAACGCAGGCCAAGTATTCTCAGAACGAACTCGCCATCCGCAACGATCCAGAACTTCGCCGCCAATGGACGCGCATCAAAACCGCCTTCAACGTCCAAGCCTACTGCGACCATAAGGGCGTGATCCGCCGGACCATGAGCGCCGAGCGCAACTTGCGGCCTTCGTTTAATGTCAACGTGCGTCGCCGCGATGATGTTTTTCACGCTGCGTTCGATGCGTTCTGCCTGCGCTGGAACCTTTATGGGATGCAGCACAACGAACCGCTCCTGCTCAAACTCGCGGTCAACTTCACGCCGTACGGGACGATGATCCACATTCCCGCTTATTGGTCATTTGACCCCAAGCGCGACATCCGCTGGGACGCCATCGCCAGCCTCCACCGCGTTCGCGTCCCCGGACGCCAAGGCTCCGCACTTGCCGAAGGAATTGCCGAACGGATGAAAGCCGCCGGGAAACTTCGCCGGCTTGACCAAGAAGCCTTCCGCCTCGGCTTGAAAGGTGAAAAGAAGCATGAGTTCCTGTGCGCTGGTCTTGGCTGGGTGCCAGGCACAAGTCCAAAACGCATCAGCCGGCTCCGGGTGGAATTCAAGAACCGGCGATCGGTGGAAAAACCAAAGTAGATTTCTTCCCGGCGAGCCTTTTCAAAACCTTGTAGGAGCCGAGGTGACGAGGCTCAAATTATCAGAAAAACAGAGACTCCTCACGTCGTCTCCTACACTTTAAAGAACCTACACGTATCTCAATTCTGTCGTGCAAGGTCATGATGAAGCTTCCATTTACGCCGTCCCCGCCTGGGACAGCGATTGGGGACATTCAGTTCCTTTGAAGCAGAACGGAAACCGGGCCATGCTCTAAATCAGCAAAGCATCACGTTATGTTGAATGTCCTTGAATCCATCACGACAGCATCGCCCCAAGCCATGCCAGTAACCGCGCCCGCACCTTGCGGCCCCGGAAAATCCGCTGATAATCCAACCATCATCTGCGACCTCGCCGATTCGGATGCCTTTGTTGAGAATTATCGCAAGCCGCATGTTCCCGTCATGTCTTCCTTTGGCGCGGGACGATTGCATGTCTGCCGGTTAAACGGTTCATTTGATCTGGAACAGGCGGCTTCGGGCCATGCCAATGTCATGTTCCGCTCGATCCGTTGGATTCACACCCCAAATGCCAGGGCGGCCAACGAGTATTGGGATGACCTCACGTTTCAATTGGGTCCCCGGTCGTATGTTTACATGGATAAAGACCGGATCATTGGTTTTGCCACCACACCGGAAGAAGCCGAAGGTTTGGCCAAAAAATTTGCCAAGGCTTACTGCAAACCACCGGCCAAAGCGGATGCGGGCGGGGATTATTATTTGATTCAAGTCGAGACGTTGGAAATCAAATGCCACAAAGTGTCGCTGCCGCCGGACACCATTCTGACCGAGGAAGCCCTCAACTTTCATTACGGGTCGGGAAGCCGCGTCTGGCATCAGGGTTTTGTGGAAAAACTTCGCCTGAAAGATCGCGGCTTGACCCTTTTTGAAGGCCCGCCCGGAACCGGCAAGACCTTTTACATTCGTCACCTCATGGGCGTGCTCAAGGAATCGCACCGCTTCTATTTTATTCAAACTTCCAATTTGAAAATTCTGTCCAGCGCCGAATTCATCAAGTTCTGGGCGGAGCAACGCCAGCGGCATTCCGACCGGCAATTTGTCGTCATTCTGGAAGATTCCGATGCGGCCTTGATGACGCGCGGCTCCGACAACCGCGAACTGGTCGGCGCCATCCTGAACCTTACCGATGGCCTGCTCGCCGATTTTCTCCACCTGCATGTCATCTGCACCATCAACTGCACCGCCAGTGACATTGATCCGGCATTGCTGCGTCCCGGCCGCCTGCTTTGCCATCGCGTCTTTGGCCGGCTGAATTATGCGGAGGCGCTCCAGCTGGCCGAAAGTCTGGACCGTAAATTGCCGGTGGCCGGTGATTATTCCCTGGCTGAAATTTTCGCCGACAACGAAAAGCAGGAAGCAAAACGCCGGCCCATCGGCTTTGCCGCATGAGAAAATTATGAAAACTAAAAAATCAGGAATAGTCGAAGCGCCAAAAGAAAAACACAAAACGCGATTGACTCGTGCCCGACAAGATTTGAAAAAAGCAAAGGTCGAAATGGAACCGTGGGAATGGCGCGAAGAAGAAACCAGAAAGTTGCTGTCGGCGGCCAAACACAAACTGCCCGAATTGAAGGTATTGCTTGCGTATGTTTCGGATCATTGGCACTACGAAGATCCGATTTACCGCTTTTATCATCATTCGTTCAAGGTTCTCCGCGCGCAAACAGTTACATTGAAAATCATCGAAACGCTGCAGTCGCTTGCGCCGCATCTCAAACTGAATCCTGATTTCCTAGAAATCGCGGCCGAAGGCACGTCACGTCCGCCGTCATCCGAACGGGCAATTATCGAAGCGTTCTTCCATGTCCGTCACATGCTGTCCATGCTCTGCAAATATGCTGAGGAACTGCCGGAACCGCCCCCGGTGCTGCCATCAGGATGGGCAACCGTGCTGTATTTATACAACATCCGCTGATTTGAAGCGCAAATGACCCAAACGATGAACTTTGTCAGCCTCGATTTTGAAACGGCGAATCCCTCGCGCGTGAGCATCTGCGCCGCCGGGATGGCCGTCTTTGAGGATGGCAAACTGACCGAAACTCCTTATTGGCTGGTGCGGCCTCCAAAACCGCACGGATGGTTTTTGCCAGACTTCATTGAAATTCACCACTTGACGCATCTCGACGTTTTGGATGCCCCGGAATTTCCCGCCATTGCGCCGGAATTTCTGGCCCGGCTGAACCGCGCCGACCTCGTGATTGCGCATAACGCCGCCTTCGACATCGGGCATCTGCGCGAGACCTTGGATCATTTCGGTCTGCCCCGGCCGGAGTTTGATTATGTTTGCACTTGTCAACTCGCCCGGCGCGTCTGGCCGGAACTGCCCAATCATCAGCTATCCACCTTGACGGCGGATATCGGCCACCAATTTAACCACCACCACGCCAAGGACGATGCTGAAGCCGCTGGCCGGGTGCTGCTGGCGATGATGAAACAGGTGAACGCAAACACGCCGCGCGAGTTGTTAGAAAAGACGGGCATGGAGCCGAAGCGATTTGGTCAGCAAAGAGATTGCCGTGCGCCGGTCAGAGGTTAAAATGTGCCACAAATCAGCCATGAACGAACCAAACTTTCCAACTCACGAACTGAAAGGTAAAATTCCTTACATATTTGCGCTTGGTTCGGTTGTCCAGATGCGCGCCAACCCAATTACCCGCCCAAGTTCGGCTTGGATTTTTCGCAGTTTGGGTTAAATTACCGGCATGAAAGCGTTCTTCCTGATTTCGGTTGCGGCCGGATTGCTTCTGGCCGGTTGCGGCAAAAACAATTCCAATTCTCATCCCAAGGTCACCAGCACAAGTCCCACCACCAACACCGCTAGCAGCGCCCAACCCGCTCCGTCGTCGGTGGATTATCTGGGCACTTTGATGCGGGCAGACAAGAGCGCGGTCAAGACGATTGACGTGTCGTATCTCAACGAGGCCGTCCAGTTGTTCAACACGCAGGAAGGCCATTTGCCCAAGGACCTGAATGAATTGGTGCCGAATTATGTGGGCAAACTGCCGGCGACGCCTTACGGAACGAAACTCGACTACGACCCGGGCACCGGCGTGGTCAAGGTGGTGCCGCAGTAAGTTTCGCGCCGCATTCGCGAAAATTGCCCAGCCAGCAGTCTAAAATCGGCTGGCGCTTTGTTTTTTGTCTCGCCAAAGCTTCCCGCGACGGGCAAACAATTCGTTTTTATTTGAGTCAATCATGGAACAGATAGTCATTTTGGATTTCGGGTCGCAATACACCCAGGTGATTGCGCGGCGCATCCGCGAATGCAACGTGTATTCCGTCATTCTGGCCCACGACACTCCGGCGGTGGAAATCGCCGCGCTGGCGCCCAGGGGCATCATTTTGTCCGGCGGTCCGTCCAGCGTGTATGCCAAAAATGCGCCGTTGTTGGACCGGAATATTTTTGCGCTTGGCGTGCCCGTGCTCGGCATCTGCTACGGCGTGCAATTGTTCGCGCAGTTCCTCGGCGGCAGGGTCGAGAAAGGCCTCAAACGTGAATACGGCAAAGGGGTGCTCACCGTGAAGGACGCGTCGTGCGCGCTGTTCCGCAATCTGCCGGAAACGTTGCAGGTCTGGAATTCGCACGGCGACAAACTCACGAAACTGCCGCGCGATTTCAAACCGGTCGCCGTCACCGAGAACTCCGAATACGCCGCCATCGAAAACCGCGCGCGGAAATTTTTCGGCCTGCAATTCCATCCCGAGGTCGTCCACACGCCGCGGGGGAAGGAAATCATCGCCAATTTTGTCCACGGCGTCTGTGGCTGTGGCAAAAACTGGACGATGCGGAATTACGCGGAGCGGGCCGTCGAGGAAATCCGCGCCCGGGTGGGGAAGGAAGAAGTGATTCTCGGCCTGAGCGGCGGCGTGGATTCGAGCGTGGCGGCGGCGTTGCTGCACAAGGCCATCGGCGCCCAGTTGACCTGCATTTTCGTCAACAACGGCCTGTTGCGCGGACGCGAGGCGGAAGTCGTGCGGGAAGTTTTCGGGCGCCATTTCAAAATCAAACTGCAATACGAAGACGCCGCGAAGCTGTTTTTGAAACGACTCAAAGGCGTGACCGAACCCGAACGCAAACGGAAGATCATCGGCCGGACGTTCATCGAAGTTTTTCAGAATGCGGCCCGGCGCGCGGGCCGGGCGAAATTTCTCGCGCAGGGAACGCTCTATCCCGACGTGATCGAGTCCGTGCCGATTGACGGCAATCCCGCCGCGCTCATCAAGAGCCATCACAATGTCGGCGGACTGCCGAAGAAGATGAAATTCGCGCTGGTGGAGCCGCTGAAATGCCTGTTCAAGGACGAGGTGCGCCAGCTCGGGCTTGAACTCGGTTTGCCGAAGGAAATTGTTTTCCGCCAGCCGTTTCCCGGGCCGGGACTGGCCGTGCGCATTCTCGGCGCGGTGACGCCGGAACGCTGCGCGATTTTGCGGAACGCCGACGCCATCGTTGTTGAGGAAATGAAGTTGAACGGGCTTTACTACAAAATCTGGCAGAGCTTCGCGGTATTGCTGCCCGTGCGCAGCGTGGGCGTGATGGGCGACGAACGGACTTATGATTACACCATCGCCATCCGCGCGGTGGAATCGCAGGACGGCATGACGGCGGACTGGGTGAAACTGCCCTTCGCATTGCTGGAGAAACTCGCCAGCCGCATCATCAACGAGGTCAAGGGCGTGAACCGTTGCGTTTTCGACATTACCAGCAAGCCGCCGGGGACGATTGAGTGGGAATGAACCAGTGCAATTTTTTTCTGGTTTGCGGGGCGGGGCGGGTTTAATCTGGACATGCAGTAATCTATGCCGGCTTATGGATATAGTTTTTAATTGCCCTCATTGCGAACAGGAAATGGCCGTGGACAACTCCGGCGCAGGCTCGGAAATCCAGTGCCCGTCATGCGGCGAGAAAATTACGATTCCGGCGGCGGCAACGCCGCCTGCTCCTGAATCCGCTCCGGAGGATGCCGCCGGTGTGAGCCATCAGTCTGCCGGCCATAGCATTGCCTCGTCCGCCGCCGCCAAAATCGAAATGCATCTCAAGGTGCCCGTGCGCGACAAGCCGGGCGAAGTTCTTATTGCCAAACCGAAGCCGCCGTTGGAGGCGGTGGCCAGGGGCGCCGGCAAGAAAATCCGGGTGCGGACGATTCGCCATTCCAATTGCGTCGAGGCGGGCCATGACAAGTTCGATGAACGGGTTACGGAATTTTTGAATGAAGTCGGCGAGGCCAACCTCATTGGCGTTCATACGGTCGGCTACACACACTTTGACGTCAGTGTACAAAAGATCGTGGAGGATTACGGCATGATCGTTGTTTACCGGGGATGAATCCACTTGTGCCCGCCTTGACTTGCTGATTTCAGGCCGTTACTGTCGCCTCATGAATCGTCCGTTAGGTTTACTGTTCTTCGTCATCGTGTGCGTGGTGTTGGTTCCCTTTCGCGCGCCCGCGCCGCTGTTTTATGTTCCGGGGGAAGGCTGGTATTACGAGATGTATGGCCAGAACGCCAGGTGGCAGCGCCCTCGGGCCAAGGAACAATTGGACGTTGCGGAGCAGGCTTTCGCCAAGGAAGACTACAACACCACGCTCCATGCCGCGCACCGCATCTTGCGCGTGTGGCCGTTGTCGGACTACGCGCCGGACGCGGAATATCTCATCGGCCGCTGCCTCGAGACGACCGACAAAGATGAAGCCGCGTTCAAAGCCTACCAAAACATCATCGAAAAATATCCGCGCAGCAGCCGCTATGATGAAGTGCTCTGGCGGCAGTATCAAATCGCCAACCGTTTCCTCGGCGGCCAGTGGTTCTGGCTCTGGGGTTGCATCCCTTATACCTCGATGGATCAAACGGCGGAAATGTTCGACAAAGTCGTCAACAACGGTCCTTACAACAACGTCGCTCCGCACGCGCAATTGCGCATCGGCGCCGCGCGCGAAAAACAGAAAAATTATCCCGATGCGGTGAAGGCCTATGCCACCGCCGCTGATCGTTACTATAACCAGCCAACCATTGCCTCCGACGCGCTGTTCCGTGAAGGCGTTTCGTATGCGAGGCAGGCGGCGAAGGCTGAATACGATCAAAACACCGCGGTGGAGGCGATAGCGACGTTCACTGATTTCATTACCCTTTATCCCCATGACCGGCGCGTGCCGCAGGCGGAAAAAGCCATCGCCTGGCTCAAGGCCGAACAGGTGCGCGGCAATTTTGAAATCGCGCGATTTTACGAAAAGAGCAAGAAGTGGAACGGCGCGCTGGTTTATTACAACGAAGTGCTGCAACTCGATCCGAATTCACGTTACGCCGCGTCCGCGCGCCAGCGCATTGAAGCGCTCAAGCCGCAGCTGCAAGCGTCACCGGCCAGTTGAAATGCATCTGCCGAAACTTTTTGCCGTTTCCGCGGTGGCGGCGTTGCTCGCCGGTTGCGCCAGCTACCAGCTCGGCCCGGTCAGCGGCGCGGTCGCGGGTGAAAAGTCGGTTGAAGTTTTGCCGTTCAACAACCAGACGCTTCAACCGCGGCTGGGTGACGCGGTCACCCAGGCGTTGCGTGAACGGCTCCAAACCGACGGCACCTACCATCTCGCCACGCACGGTCCCGGGGACGTTGTCGTCAGCGGTGTGATCACGCGCTACAACCGTGAAGGGTTGAGCTATTTGAACAACGACGTCACAACGACGGAGAATTACCGGGTTGGCATCACCGCGCGTGTCATCGCGCGCGAACGTGCCACGGGCAAAGTGTTGTTCGATAAAAACGTGAACGGCTACACACTGATTCACGTCGGCACGGATTTGGCGGACTCGGAGCGCCAGTCGCTGCCGCTGCTGGCGGAAGATCTGGCGCGAAACGTCACGGAATTGCTGACCGAAGGCGTTTGGTAAAAACAGTTGAATTGGTTGAGGCCAATTCGTATTCTGCTTTGCTTTTTGTAACGAACCATTGAACAAACCATCAACCATTATGACAAAAAACACCTCTAAAATTGCAGTTCTGAGCCTCCTTGCGGCGGCTCTCGTCGCCATGCCCGCCGTGTCGCGTGCGGAAGGCTCCAGCACAAACGTTCCGGCGTCGTCCGACCAAACCCCCGCCAAGCCCAAGAAACATGAAGGCCTTGTGTTCCGGGGCACGGTCAGCGCGATTGACGTGAAAGCGATGACACTGACGGTGGAGACGCGTACGTTTGCCATTACTTCCGACACCAAGATCATCAAGGCTGGCAAGACGGCCACACTGGCTGACGGCGTGGTGGGAGAGCAGGTCAGTGGCACTTATAAGAAAACTGACGATGGCAAACTCACCGCCACCAGCATCCACTTCGGCGCCAAAAAAAGGGATACTTCGGGCACCAATGTGACCAATTAATGGTCCGGAGTTTTTTTGAATCTTCCAGGCGGGCGGCAACGCCCGCCTTTTTTATGCCCGTTTCCACCAACTGGTGAGACTTTTGGACTTTTGCTCCTGCGGCGATTGATTTTGCATCACGAGCAACTGGCTGCGCGCCGCCTCCAGTGCCATAATGAATAACTCGTAACTGAGAAAACGCTCCGCCGGATTCTTCGCCATGGCCTTCACCAGCGCATCGCTCGTGGCCTGCGTTATTTCAGGCACGACCAGATTCGGCGGCGTCAGAGGCGTTTGCACCTGGGCAACGATCACTTCCTCGACCGTCGGTGCTTCAAACGGCACATGACCGGTCATCGCGTGATAGAGCGTGGCGCCGAGGCTGTACATGTCGGACAGAAAAGTCTCCGGCTCACGCTTGATTTTTTCCGGCGCGACATAATACGGCGTGCCCCACGTCACGTCCTCCACTTCGTGTTCCACGTCGGCTTTGCGGGCGAGGCCGAAGTCAATCAGCTTGGGTTCGTGATCCGCGTTGAACAAAATATTGCCCGGTTTGATGTCCCGGTGGAGCAAATCGTGCTTGAGCGCCAGGTCGAGCGCGGAGGCGATTTTGATGCCGATGTCGAGCATGTCCAATTCCTGCAGCAGGCGCAGTTTCTCGATGCGCGCGTCCAGGCTGCCGTGATCGGCCAGCTCCATCACGAGATACTGTTGGCCCTCCCATTCATCGAAGGTGTAAATATGGACGATGTTCGTATGGTTGAGCCGGGCACAGGCGCGGGCTTCACGATAAAAACTTTCCAGGGCCTTCTGATCGGTGAGCAGCTCCTTCCGCATCAACTTCACCGCCACCATGCGCTCCAGGGTCGTATCCCAGGCACGATAAACCGTGCCCATGCCGCCCGAACCGACAACGCTCCGCAACTCGAATTGCCGGATCATCATGGGCATCATGATGGGATGCCCGCACTTGCTGCACGGCACCGTGCCCAACGGCGCCAGGTCGCCCGGAATGAAGACCTTTGTCTCGCACCACCCGCATGTGACCATCCGTAATTGTTCGCTCATGCCTGAACCAATTTAGCACTACTTCTCCATCCGACAAGCCTTTAGCAAGGCTGCTTTTCAAAATAAAAAATATTTTGACAAATGCGCCCCAATGGTGTTTCTTCCTGCCAGTTGAATATGAAAAACACGTTTGCTCCAACGCGAGGCTGTGTGAAAACTCATTTTTAGACCATCCCATCCATCGGCTCGTTTCATCAAAATTCGTCATGTCGAAAATTTGATCGTTACCGAATTTCATGTCAGCACTTTTCACACAGCCTCACGCTGAAGCACGCGCAGACCAATGGACGCATGTCCATTTGGACGCGCGTCTGCCGGCGTTTTGGCATCGTGGGGTGAAGTTCTGATTAAAAGGACAATTTCTTTAAAACCCGCGATTGCCAGTCAATCGCGGGTTTTTCGCTTTTTAACCCAAAACCAAAAGAAAGGAAAAAACATGAACAAAAATGAAACCCGGGTGCCGGCTAGGTTCGGTCCCGAAACGCGGTTCGAAGTGCGGCCGGCGCCGCCGGCGCCGTTTCGCGCCACGCAGGAAACCGAGTTCGAGCGGCTCAAAGGCCGTTTGCTCGCGCGGGAATTGGCCGAGGCGCCGACGCCGGAGCTGAACCCTCCGTTGCGGCGCGCGGCCAACGACGCGGCGGCGCTGGCCTGGGCGACCGTTTACCCGTTGCTGGTGTTCCCGGTGCTGTTCGAGGAAAAAACCCGGGCTGCTCTCCGCCAGGCGGAACGCCAGGCGCGCATTTTTGAGAGCAGCCGCGAACTGCTCGCCGTATGAAACCGCGCCAGCTTGAAGTGGGGACACAAGCGTGTGCGGGCGGTCGCCAGCATCAGCGAATGATTTCGCGCTGATGCCGACGGCTGCTCGCCACGCCTTTTGATTTAACTTCGGAGTTCTGTGGCAGTTCCAGTGAACATTGGCACAGTTTGATATGCCTCTGGGAAAAGCGGTGGAGGGCCACCGCACTCCAAGACGCTGTGCGCAATACGCCGATGCCCAAAATATGCGAAGCGTCTTGGACTGCGCCAGCCCTCTGGCGCTTTGCCAGCAGATGAAACATCCTCGAGGTCCGCATGAGCTTTTGCGTGCCGATGACAAAATGAACTGCCATAGTGGACTGAATCCGCATTCGCGCATTTTCAGAGTTTTTTCAAAAAATCGTCTCTGTTAAGCCCAATAATTTTCAAACCGTCTCGAATCTTCTCTGCGAGAATGGATTTCAGTTTGCCATCTTTATCAAGCGATTCTGCATTTGGAATTGGAAAATGAAGTCGGAAGCCTGGGCAAATGTTCAGACTCGGCATCTTTGTGTTGTAAAACTTTTCCTTCAGCTTTTCCGCCGCCTCTTTGGTCATGGACAAAACATTTTGATCCGCCAGGGACTTCAAAAACTTCGGGACATCGGCTCGTTTTTGCTGGCGGATTTTGTCAACATTGTCCTTCCAAAACTGCAAGTAATGTTCGCTGTTTTCTGATTCAAATCCCATCAAGCCGGACGATCTATAAGCAACGTGGAAATTGGGAGCGGCATCCCATTTTGTGCTGTGGAGGTGGCTTACGTTTGGATTAGATTTGTAAAAAGCAATTGCTGCTCGTTGCGTGTCCCCAAAATACAAGCCCAAAGTCAGCACCAGATCGTTTTCTTGTTCATCGTGAGACAAGCAAATCCTTCCAATCTGAGGATATGGCGTTTGGATGAAGTAACCTCCCCCTCGGTGGTAACCAATTTTGCTTTCGTCCCGTTCGTCCTGCAAAAGCGACTTCAGCAAATTATTAATCCGGCGGTCTAATAGTTCTGGATTCCTTTTGCATTGGTGCAGGCTGTCAAACGGGTTCAGGAATGGGAAATTGTCGTCCACAAACGAGAGAAAATCCTCAATCATTATTTTCTCGTAGCCGGAAATCGTCGGAAGATGCAACAAGTGGTTCAATTGCTTGATAATTTCTTTCCACTCCAAACCTATTGGATGGTCATAAACAGCCGTGTAGTCAGCGAGATTTTGCCTTGACGGATTCAACTGGTCAAACCAGACATTGCTTGAACGGGGTTTGTTTTCAATGATAATCGTCAGGCTCTTGCCGAAGGTGATCACGCCGTCATATCTTGCATTTCGCTCGCTTGGTTTAACTCGAGTCGCCGTTTTTAGCTGTTCGTCTGTAATCAGGACAGAGAGCAAATAATTTGTGTCAATTACAGGATTTCCCTTTTGCGTTCCAAAATCCCAGTCTTGGTCTAATAACTCAACTATTGAAATCGGTTTTTCGTCACCTGATGTTTTGTGGTTGCACCGGGCATAATCAATGAAAGTAAAGAAAGCGTGTCCGGAATGTTTCAGTAAGACGAGATACGCCCTGGTGAGCTGGTCTTCGTGAGAGCTGGCTTTTGAATCGTAAGGGTTAAAATAGTTTAGTCGGTTCATGTTATTTTTCCTCGACGCGCTCAATCCGGGCGCCCAGCTTTCGCAATTTCGCATCCATTTTTTCGTAGCCGCGATCCAGATGGTAGATGCGGTTGACCTGCGTTGCGCCTTTGGCCGCCAGACCGGCAATCACCAGCGCCGCCGACGCGCGCAAATCGCTCGCCATCACCGGCGCGCCACTCAGCGGCCTGCCGCCCTTCACAATTGCGCTCGGCCCCTCAATCTCGATGTCCGCGCCGAGCCGCGCCAGTTCGCTTACGTGCATGAACCGCGACTCAAAAATCCGCTCCGTGATGATGCTGATGCCCGGTGCGAGCGCAAACAGCGACATCATCTGCGCCTGCACGTCCGTCGGAAAACCGGAATAGGGCAGTGTTGTCACGTCCGCCGGCTTGAGCCGGCCGCTGCGCCGCACCAGCAGGTTTGCGCTACGCCGCTCGACCGCCACGCCCGATTCATTCAATTTGTCAATCACCGCGCGCAGGTGGTCGGCGCGGGCGCCTTTGAGCGTGACCTCGCCGTTTGTCGCGGCGGCTGCTATCGCATAAGTTGCTGCTTCAATCCGGTCGGGAATAACCTCGTGCTTCGCGCCGTGCAACTTTTTGACGCCGGTAATCGTGATGGTCGGGCTGCCCGCGCCCGAAACTTTTGCGCCCATCGCATTCAGGAATTTGGCCAGGTCCACCACTTCCGGTTCGCATGCCGCGCTTTCGATGACCGTCACGCCTTCGGCCAGCGCCGCCGCCATCATCACATTCGCCGTGCCCAGCACGGTCGAGCCAGCGCGTCCGCCTAGAAACATTGGCACGCCGGCGAGTTGTTTTGCCGCGGCACTGACATAACCTCCTTCGATCGTGATTTTCGCGCCGAGTGCCTCAAAACCCTTCAAATGCAGGTTGATGGGGCGGGCGCCGATGATGCAGCCACCGGGCAGTGACACGCGGGCTTTTTTCAGACGGCCCAGCAGCGGCCCCATGATGCAAATCGAGCCGCGCATCTTGCGGACGAGTTCGTAATCGGCATAACCGCGGACTTTTTGCGCGTGGACCGTCAGCGTGCCGCGCTCGAATTTCACAATCGCGCCCAGCGACGCGAGAATCTGCGCCATGAATCGTGTGTCGCTCAAATCCGGCACGCCCCGGATGACGCATGGTTCGCTGGTCAGCAACGCCGCCGCCATGATGGGCAGCGCGGCGTTTTTGCTGCCGCTGATGGTCACCTCGCCGTGCAGTGGCACGCCACCTTTGATCAAAAAACTTTCCATAACAAATCAAATTAAACCACGGATGGACACGGATGGACACGGATGAAAACCAACCGCGGAAATTTTATTGAAAAGCATCCGTGTTTATCCGTGTTCATCTGTGGTTGAAAATCTTGTTCAAGGCCGTGCGATCAAAATTCTTGCCCGGTGAGAATAATCTTCCTTCACTGCTTCGACAATCCACTTTTCGGCTTCAAAAATTGTCCGGATGGCGTCGGCTTGGCCGTCGCCGAATTCCAGCATGATTTTCCCGTCCGGTTGCAGGAACGGTTTCGATTCCGCCGCCAGCTTCCGGTAAAAGTCCAGGCCGTCTGCGCCGCCGTCCAGCGCGCCGCGCGGATCAAAATCGCGCACTTCCGGCTGGAGCGTGGCGATCTCCGCGGATGGAATGTAAGGCGGATTGCTGATGATGAGATCGAAATGTAGGACAGGCGTCCCGCCTGTCTCCAACTTTTTCTTTTCAGATGGAGACAGGCAAGATGCTTGTCCTACGTTTTGGATCGCGGCAAAACCATCGCCTTGCAAAAATTCAATCCGGTCGGCGATATTGTGACGCACGGCATTTTCCCTGGCCAGCGCGAGCGCATCCGCTGAAATGTCCGTCGCAATGATTTTTGCGGACGGACATTTCATTGCCAGCGCAATGGCGATGCAGCCCGTGCCCGTGCCGAAGTCCAGGGACCTGGGAGCGCCGGCCTCCGGCACGGCAAGTTCCTGTAGCTTATCCCCTTCATGCCGAGCCGGAGGCCGGCGCTCCGATTCCGCCGGCAACCCCGCCAAAAAATCCCACCCCAATTCTGCCAGTAATTCCGTTTCGGGACGCGGAACCAGCGCGCAGCGGTTCACGGTGATTGCGAAGCCGCAAAACGAAGTTGAGCCGATGATGTGCTGGAGCGGTTCGCGCTGGCCGCGGCGCTTGATGAATTCGCGCAGCGCATCCGTTTCCGCCGGGGTGAGCACGCGCTCGAAATTCAAATAGAGTTTCATGCGCGGCAGTTTGAGCAAATGCGCGAGCAGCAACTCGGTTTGCAGGCGCGGCGATTCGACGCCTTTTTTGGCGAGAAATTCCGTGCTCTTTTGAATCGCCTCGAGAACCGTCATGCGCGGAGTCTAAATGGGAACCACGAGGACTTCCAGCACCGTAGGTGCGAACACGCGGATAATTGGAATTCAAAATCAGAATCAAAAAATGATATCCGCCCTCGCCCCGGCCCTCTCCCCCAGGAGAGGGAGAATTGTTCGCCGTCTCTCTGAAACACCTACTGAATTTGCCGAACGCTCATCCGTAAAACCAAAATCGGCCAGTAGCCGTCTCCTCTCCTGGGGGGAGAGGATAAAAGGTGAGGGCGGGCGTAAACACTCATTTCACTGAGATATCGAGGAAGTCGATAAATTTGCAGATTTCATTTTCCTTCCATGCCTTTGAGGTAGGCAAAAATGAGTTCGGGCAGGTCGCGGCTGTAACCGCCTTCCAGCAGGCTGAACATCGGCACGCCCAGCGCACGCAGCGATTGGCCGAGCCAGTAAAAATCATCCACCACGAGCACGCCTTGCACCAGCGGGTCGCGCACGTAGGCGTCGAATCCGGCGGACACGGCGACGAGGTCGGGCCGGAATTTTTTCAAATCGCCCAATGCCCGGGCGAGCGCGGCGCGGTAGTCCTGGCGCGGCAGGCCCGGCGCGACGGGATAATTGAAACAGTTTTTGCCGGCATTCTCGCCGCCGGTGCCGGGATAACATGGAAACAGGTGGATGGAGAAAAACGCGGTGCCGGGCCGGTTGAGCAATATGGCTTCGGTGCCGTTGCCGTGATGCACGTCGAAATCGAAAACCGCGACCCGCTTTGCGCCGGTCGCGGCGGCTTCGAGCACGGCAATGACAACATTGTTGAAATAACAAAAGCCCATTGCCCGGTCGCGGGTGGCGTGATGGCCGGGCGGTCGCATCAAACTGAAAACGCTTTCGCCCTTGCGCGCGGCGGCCAGCGCGGTGAGTGCGGCGGAGGCGGAGGCGCGGGCGTAACCGGCGATGTTTTCGTAAAACGGCGTGTCGGCGTCGAAATCCACCGGCTCGTTCAAGCGCGCGAGATGTTCCGCCGAATGGGCACGAAGAATTTGAGTGTCACTCACCTGGCCTGGTTCAGCCCATTCGATGGTCAATTCGGTCTGGTGGCGCAGGAGTTCGAGTGTGGCGAAGATGCGCAGCGGGCGTTCGGGATGGCTAGGATGGGAATAGCCGGCGCAGCGTTCGTCGGTGATGATTTTCACGCGAAAATTTAACCACGAACCTGTCCTCCGGAGCAACACTGCGGAGGGCGGATGAACACAAATCAACACGAATTTGTCAGCAGGTAAATTTGGCTTGGGAGCGCCGGCGTGTGACGGCGAAACTGGCCGGCGAGACGCCGGCGCTCCTAGGGGTCAATCTCGGGTTCGTGCCACGGATCGTGAGTTTTACCGGCCCCAAGCCAATTCTTTTTATAAAGGCAGCAGATTCTTTTTTGCATATGAGTCGAGTTCCGCTAACGTGGCGCGCATTAAGGATTCAATTATGCATCAAAAATTACTCACCATCGCGGCGGTGCTGGGCGCGTTGACTTTTAATGCCGGGGCGTGGGATTACGAGGGACATCACGCCATCAATGAACTGGCGCTGGCGTCGTTGCCGTCGGATTTCGGCGGATTCACGCTGACGCCCGCATTCAAGAACCGCATTGCGTTTCTCGCGGGCGAACCGGATCGCTGGCGGAATGTGGGTGATCTGCCGCTGAAACATTCCAACGGGCCGGACCATTACATTGATTTGGAGGATTTGAAACTGTACGGCCTGACGCCGGAGACGCTGCCGTTGCTGCGTTACGATTTTGTCGCCATCATTGCGCGGGAACGGGCGGCGCACCCGGAAAAATTCCCGCCCATTGATCCGGCCAAGGATGCCGACCACACGCGCGAGTTGAGCGGGTTCCTGCCGTGGGCCATCACGGAAAATTACGAAAAACTGAAATCCTGTTTCAGCTACCTGAAAACGTTTCAAAAATACGGTGGCACGCCGGAGGAGATCGCCAACGCGCAGGCCAACATCGCCTATGTCATGGGCGTGATGGGACATTACGTCGGCGACGGTTCGCAACCGCTGCACACGACGATGCATTTCAACGGCTGGGTGGGCGACAATCCGCGCGGCTACACCACCAGCCTGAAATTTCACCAGTGGATCGACGGCGGGTACTTTTACCAGACCGGCGGGATCGACGTCGGGAAGCTGGTGGGGAAAATTCATCCCGCCGAGCGCATCAAGAATGCGGGCCAGCCGGACGGCATGTTCCGCGACGCCGTGAGTTATATCGTCGAACAAAACAAATCGGTCGGGCCGCTTTATGAGCTGGAGAAGGAAGGCAAGCTTACTGGCGAAGGTGACAAGGGTTTGGAGGGCCGCCCGTTCCTCGACGGCCAGCTCATCAAGGCCGGCCAGATGCTGGGCGATATCTGGTACACCGCTTGGCTCGAAGCTCCGGAGGACCAATATCTCCAAAGACAATTGCAGGGGCGCACCACGGCGAATTCAGCGGCCGGAAAGTGAAGCACCCAGTGGAATAAACTTGGATGCGTGCGTGGCCCGGCGCAAAATGGTTTCGGTTCGGGCCCGTAGCTCAGTTGGTTAGAGCAAGCGACTCATAATCGCTGGGTCCTCGGTTCAAGTCCGAGCGGGCCCACCATTTGCATCATGGCGTGGGTTTACATGCTGCGCAGGTCGTCAAGCTGCCACTACATCGGCTCCACCATAGACCCAACCCGGCGACTGGAACAGTCATGTCGAACGCACCAGCTTTAACTTGAGGCTGGTTAACCGCCATGACACACGCTAGACGACGGATTTTAGCGAGACTTTTGAAAATCATCAGCATTCTGTTGCCCTTTTCATTTTCCACTTCAATTTCTGCCGGATTCACAACGCAAAGAAGCAATTCCCTGCAATGGCCGCCAAAATCGGGAATCACCAATGGACAATTGAGGAAATGCTTTCGGCAACAATCTAATCCTGCATGTCCAAAATCAGGACACAGCCAAACAACAAAGTTGCTTGACTAATGAACCAAATAGTTGCAAAACTACCATTAGACATGCGAGTATTTGTGACTGAAGAAACCGAGAGCTAATTTATGAGCCGAATCACTGGACAGGTCTGTCCTGTTTCTGGAGTGTACCGTGCCGTTGGAAATTGCGGCCATTCGGTTGAGCGGGTCATTCCCGCAGGACACGCGTTTCCCCCTTGTGAATACTGCCGGGAAAAAGGTGAACGCAAAGACATCACTTGGGTTCTGGTGGTGGAAACTCAACCCAAGTAGTCGCCCACCCAAATTTCCGACCAGCCCGCCCAAGGGGTGGGTCTGTCTTCAACAAAACGGCGCTGACGTTCGGCCATTTTTACCAGCCGATTCGTATTCAGGGAAAGACACAGGGTTTGAAATGGCCGTCCTGTTTTTAGGCGCTGCCGGAACATTTGCCATTCCACCCCCAGAGTAAATGCGATTTCCGAGTTGACTCCCTTTAACGAATTGTCGTTCGTTTCAAAGGGTTCAACCAATTCATAATCACCCTCGTCCTTAGGTTTCATACAGGCCACTTGAAGCAAGAACCGTGCTAAGAACCGATCGGACTGAAATTTTCAAGTGAAGGAACCTCAAACGATACCCCATCACCCACATCGTGGCAAACTTGACGGACGGGGCTAATAAACCTAATTTGTCAGCCGGATGGTGGTCGTAGCTCAACGGTAGAGTCCAAGCTTGTGGAGCTTGTTGTTGCGGGTTCGAATCCCGTCGGCCACCCCATCCTTTCTTGAAAGTGCAGCGAAAACAAAAGGATGCCGCGCCGAAGCGCAAGCGTGTAGGCGGGCTGTTATACCCTTGTGCGAGCAACTACAACCCGGTACCCCACCCCCCTCAAATCGAATAATCGTCGGAGAATACCTTCACGTTCCGCAATTCCACGAACACCGGTTCGCCCGCCTTCGGCTGCAATTGCTGGAATTGTTCCTTGCTCAACTGCACGGTGAATTGTCCGCCCGTGTCGAGCCGCACCAGCTCAAGATTCGCCAGCGGGCCTGCGGCGTTGCTGCGAATCACCCGCGCCGCCAGCGTCGCCGGGCCGCCCGGCTCGCGCGTGACGCGAATGTCGTGCGGTCGCACGAAGGCGATGGCGTCCGAGTCGGATTCGCCGGCGGTTTCCGGCACCGCGAACTCAGTGCCGCCAATAACCACCGTGCCGTCGCGCACCCGGCCGCTGAACAGGTTCACGTTGCCGAGAAAATCATAAACGAATGGCGAGGCCGGGTTGTCGTAAATTTCCTCCGGCGTGCCGATTTGCTCAACGCGGCCCACGCGCAAAATGGCCACGCGGTCGGCCACTTCCAGCGCCTCCTCCTGGTCGTGCGTCACAAACAGCGTCGTGATGTGGATTTCCTCATGCAATTGCCGCAGCCAGCGGCGCAGTTCCTTCCGCACTTTCGCGTCGAGCGCGCCGAAAGGTTCGTCCAGCAGCAGCACCTTGGGTTCGACCGCCAGCGCGCGGGCCAGTGAAATGCGCTGGCGCTGGCCGCCGGAGAGTTGCGACGGGAACCGCTTCGCCAGCGGTTCGAGCTGGATCAGCTTCAGCAGTTTTTCCACGCGGGCGCGGATTTCCGCCTCGGCCGGCCGGGTCTCGCGCGGACGGACGCGCAGGCCGAACGCGATGTTTTCAAAGACGTTCAAGTGCCGGAACAACGCGTAATGCTGGAAGGCAAACCCGGCTTTGCGCTGGCTCGCGGGAATCATGGTCACGTCCTCGCCGTAATACAAAACCTGCGCGTCGCCGGGATCGGGGAACTCCAGCCCGGCAATGATGCGAAGCAGCGTGGTCTTGCCCGAACCGGACGGGCCGAGCAAGGCGACGAGTTCGCCGGACTCGATTTTCAGGTTCACGTTGTCGAGCGCGGTGAACTGGCCGAATTTTTTGCAGACATTGCGGACTTCGACGCTCATGTGATCATATCAATTTTCCGTCCGGCGCTGCCGGTGTGCTTGCGTTCCACCCAGGTTTTCAGCACCAGCGTGACAATCGCCAGGAACGTCAGCAGCGACGCCACGGCAAAGGCCCCGACGAAATTGTATTCGTTGTACAGAATTTCGACGTGCAAGGGAATGGTATTTGTCTGGCCGCGAATGTGGCCGCTGACGACCGACACCGCGCCGAATTCGCCCATGGCCCGCGCATTGCAAAGGATGACGCCGTAAATCAGCCCCCATTTAATGTTTGGCATCGTCACCCGCCAGAACGTCTGCCAGCCGCTGGCGCCCAGCACGTGCGCCGCCTCCTCCTCGGTGCGGCCCTGCGCCTGCATGAGCGGAATCAATTCGCGCGCGACAAACGGGAACGTCACGAAAATCGTCGCCAGCACAATGCCCGGCACGGCAAAAATAATCTGGATGTCGTGCGCGATGAACCACGGGCCAACCAGTCCCTGCGCGCCGAACAGCAGCACGTAAATCATTCCGGAAACCACCGGCGAAACCGAGAACGGCAGATCAATGAGCGTAATCAGCACGGTTTTGCCGCGGAAATCAAACTTCGCAATCGCCCACGCCGCCGCCACGCCAAAAACGCAATTCAGCGGCACGGCGATGCCGGCGGCGATGAAGGTCAGCTTGATGGCGGCCAGGGTGTTCGCGTCGTTGAACGAGTGAAAATAAAAACCGATGCCCTTGGCAAACGCCTCGGTGAAAACCGCCGCCAGCGGTACGACCAGGAACAAGCCTAGAAACATCAACGCCACGCCGATGAGCAGCCAGCGCACGACCGGCGGCTCGGCTGTCACACGGCGGGGAGCGGCGCGGCGCGGCATGGAAAGGATGGATGTGGGAACCATAAATCAAGTTGGTGCGTAATGGCGATGGCTCCACCATTGAAGAAAATTGATGGCGAGCAACAGCACAAAGGAAGCGACCAGCATCACCACAGCAATGGCCGTGGCGCCGGGATAATCAAATTCCTCGAGCTTGGTGATGATGAGCAGCGGCGTGATTTCCGTTTTCATGGGCATGTTGCCGGCGATGAAAACGACCGAGCCGTACTCGCCCAGCGCGCGGGCGAACGCGAGCGTGAAGCCGGTCAGCAGCGCCGGCCGCAGTATCGGCAGCGTGACGCGCCAGAACGTCTGCCAGCGGTTCGCGCCCAGGCTGGCGGCGGATTCTTCAATCTCGCGGTCGAAATCTTCCAGCACCGGTTGCACGGTGCGCACAATGAACGGCAGCCCGATGAATGTGAGCGCGACCAGCACGCCCAACCAGGTGTAGGCGACCTTGATGCCCAGCGGCGCGAGCCAGTGGCCGATCCAGCCGTTCGGCGCGTAAATGGCCGTCAACGCGATGCCAGCCACCGCCGTTGGCAACGCGAACGGCAGGTCCACCAGCGCGTCCACGAACCGTTTGCCCCAAAACTGGTAGCGCACCAGCACCCAAGCGACGAGCAGGCCGAAAAACAGATTGATGAGCGCCGCCAGAAACGACGCGCCGAAACTCAGGCGATACGACGCCAGCACGCGCGGCGCGGTGACGATGTGCCAGAACTGGTCCCACGTCAGCGCGCTCGCCTTCCAAAACGTGCAGGCCAGCGGAATCAGGACGATGAGCCCGAGATAAAGCACCGTGTAGCCAAGCGTCAGCTTGAAACCGGGCAACACGCTGTTGTTTTTATTCGCCATGTAAAATTCTCTTCTGCGGTATAACCGTTGTTAAAATGCAACGAAAGCAATTCTTTACGCGGCAGCGGAAAGCAGCCAGGTGAGGGCTTTGTTGACGTGGTTAAATCTGCGCGTCATAAGGTTTGGATGGTGGTGTTTGAAGGGTTCCGGCCTGGAGCCGGCTCACAACTTCTTCCGCCCGCAGATTGGACAGAAATTTCACCGTGCCGCGCGTGTTGAAACAGGCGCGGCTGACTTCGCGGACGCCGAGGTCGCGGCAGAAATCCTGAAAGTCGAGCAGGGACAGGAAATGCAAATTGTGCGTGCGATACCACGGCGCCGGCAGCGAGCGGGTGATGGGCGTACGGCCACCGAACAACATTTGCAGGCGGACGCGGATATGGGCGAAATTGGTGTAAGCAACGATGACCTCCCGCCCGACGCGGAAGGCTTCCCGAAGAATATCCGCCGGAGCCAGCAGCTCCTGAAACGTGCCCAGCAGCAGCACGTGATCGAACGCACCGGAGGCGTATTGATCCAGTCCATCGGCAATGTCCCCCTGATGCACCACCAACCCGCGTTCAATGCACCGCGAGACCAGGACCGGGTCGCGCTCGACGCCCTCGGCGCGCACCTTGTGGGTTTTCACCAACCGCTCCAGGAACGCGCCGTCGCCGGACCCCAAATCCAGCACGCGCGCGTTGGGCGGCAGCCACTCGATCACCTGGTCGTAAAGCGCGGGGTGCATGGAATTCAAGCGGCGGTGTTCGCCGTGCGAGAGTCGTATTCCTGGTTGAGAAAATGGCTCAACGCCCGGGAAAATTCCGGGTTGTGTATCAGAAACGAGTCGTGCCCGTAAGGCGTCGGCAGGTTCAAGTAGGTTACCGCCAGGTTGTGCCGCTTGAGCAGTTTGACGAGATCGCGCGATTGGGACGGCGGATACAACCAGTCGGACTCGAATGAAATCACCAGGAACCGCGCCCGCACCTGGTCCAGCGCCTCGTGCGTCTCGCGGCCAGCCAGGAAATCAAAACGGTCAATCGCCTTGGTCAGGTAAAGATAGGAGTTGGGATCAAACCGGCGGACAAAACTGTCGCCCTGATGGTGCAGATAGCTTTCGACGGAAAAGAAATCCGGGAACAGGTCCTCCGGCTGGGCAGCGCGTTGCAAACGGCGGCCGAACTTGGCGCGCAGTGAATATTCGCTGAGGTAGGTCACGTGTCCGACCATGCGCGCCACCGCCAGCCCGTGCGCGGGACGGGCACCATCCGGGTTGTCGTAATAGTGGCCGTCGCGCCAGTTGGGGTCGGTGAGGATCGCCTGCCGCCCGATTTCATTGAAGGCGATCTGCATGGCGTGATGAGCCGTGCAGGTGGCAATCGGCACGCAGTTCCTCACACGTTCCGGATAATCCGTCGCCCAGACCAGCGCCTGCATTCCGCCCATCGAACCGCCGGTGACGGCGAAAATTTCCTGGAGCTGGAGATGATCCAGCAACGCCGCCTGCGCGCGCACCATATCGCGGATGGTCACTGGCGGAAAGCCGGTGGCGTAAGGACGCCCGGTTTCGGGGTTGAGGGACGACGGTCCGGTGCTGCCGGAGCATCCGCCCAAAACATTGGGGCAGACGACAAAAAAACGGTTGGTGTCAATCGCCTTGCCCGGCCCCACGTGAAAATCCCACCAGCCGGGACGGCCTGTGGCGGAGTTGAGTCCGGCCATGTGCGCGTCGCCGGACAGCGCATGACAAACGAGAATCACGTTGTCCCGCCGCGGCGACAATTGGCCGAGCGTCTGGTAGGCGATTTGGATTTCCTTGAACTCATGCCCGGACTCGGTGACAAAGCCCGGCAGCGTCGCCACCTGCGAATGCGTCACCCCCAGATCGGAGTGATATTCCCCGAGCACCTGGTCCTGCAAATCGCCTTCGAGCATTTGTTTTTCAGACATAACTTCACCGCTTCCCCGTCCGTCCAGCCTGCCGGAAATAACAGGCAAGCGGAACCAATTTTTTGGTGGTGTCTTAATTCGTTGTAGTGTCGGCGCTGTGCGCCGATTTGGTCGAGCCACAGGCTCGACGCTACACGACATTAAGATGTTACCAATTTTTTTTGGTTCCGCCTGCCGTTTCCCCATCCTTGATTGTTATGACGCCGCCTGCTTGAGCGCCTGGTCAATGTCCGCCTTGATGTCCTCAACGTCTTCGAGGCCAATGGACAGCCGGACATAATCCTGCGTGACGCCGGTTTCAGTCTGTTCCGCCGGGGTCAACTGCTGATGCGTGGTCGAAGCCGGATGAATCACCAGACTCTTGGCGTCGCCGATGTTGGCCAGATGCGAAAGCAGCTTCACCGAGTTGATGAACTTTTTGCCAGCCTCCAATCCGCCCTTGATGCCGAAACCGACGATGCCGCCGAAGCCGTTCTTGAGATACTTCGCGGCAACCTTGTGGCTGGGATCGTCTGGCAGGCCGGGATACGTCACCCAACTCACCAGCGGATGCTGCTTGAGCCAGCGGGCAATTTCGAGTGCGTTGGCGGAATGTTGTTTCTGCCGGAGCGGCAGTGTTTCGAGACCGAGCAGAAACTGGTGCGCGTTAAACGGGCTGAGCGCCGCGCCGATGTCGCGCAGCAGCGTCACGCGGATTTTCAGAATGAACGCCACGTTGCCCAGGCCGGGCACATTGCTCAACGCATCCCAGTAAACCAGGCCGTGATAGCTCGGATCGGGTTCAGTGAATTCCGGGAACTTGCCGTTGTTCCATTTGAATTTGCCGGAATCCACAATGACGCCGCCGATGCTGGTGCCGTGGCCGCCGATGTATTTCGTGGCCGAAGTGGCGAGGATATCCGCACCATGATCAAACGGCCGCACGAGGCCGATGCCCACCGTGTTATCCACGACCAGCGGGATGCCCGCTTCGTGCGCGATTTTGGAAATGGCCTCGAAGTCCGGCACGTCGAGCTTGGGATTGCCCACGGTCTCGACGTAAATCGCGCGGGTTTTCGGCGTGATGGCCTTGCGAAACGCCTCCGGGTTGCGCGAATCCACAAACTTCACCGTGCGGCCCAGCTTGGGGAACGTGTAATGGAAAAGCTGGTAGGTGCCGCCGTAGAGGTTGTTGCCCGCGACGATCTCGTCGCCCAGCCGCGTGATGGCCAGCAACGAGTAAGTGATGGCCGACTGGCCGGACGCCACGCCCAGCGCGCCGGTGCCGCCTTCGAGCGCCGCGACGCGCTGCTCGAAAACGTCCGTGGTCGGGTTCATCAAACGCGTGTAGATGTTGCCGAATTCCTTCAAGGCGAACAGGTTCGCGGCGTGTTCGCTGCTTTTGAAGACGTAGGACGTCGTCTGGTAAATCGGCACGGCGCGCGAGCCGGTGGTGGGATCGGGAACTTGGCCGGCGTGAAGTGCCAGCGTGCTGAGGCCTTTGGTTTTGGTGCTCATGATGGGTATGGTTTGTTAGTGTTGGTTGATGATATTGCGGATGTGGCCGAGGGCAATTCCGGATCGCGGGAAACCGCGATGCGAAGCCTGCGATGCCACGGGATGTTTGCGGTTTGAGGGATGGTTAAATTGGACGGCTGGAGGCCGAAACGAGCTGCGTGAACCAGCGCGTTCGGAGGAGACGCACGACGAAAGTGCAAGCTGCCGTCCGGCCTCCAGCCTGAATTGGTTGTTGATTAGAATTCCCACTTGGTGGTGATTCCCCAGACGTCGTTGGCGTCGTTGTTCAGCACGGTACCGAAATGTCCATAGCCCACCGCCAGCGTCAGGTGTTTGTTGACAACGTAAGCGGCATCAATTGTCCACCAGTCGCTCGCATTTCCGATCAGACTTTGATCACCCACGGCAACGGTCTTGTAATCGGTGGGTTGCTGCCGGTATTCCGCCGCCAGCGCAATGGAATCGGTCACAAACACAACGACGTTGCCTTCAAACAGGAAGTTGTAACTGTCCGTGAAGCCGAGCAGCCCGTTCCAGACGCCCTCGGTCGCGCGACCGCCCAATTCCACCAGCACCGGACGCGGCAACTGGGTGAACAGCTTGGACGCATAGAGCGTGAAGTCCACACCCTCGTTTTGACTGACGCTGATGGCTTTCAACGTTCCGCCAAGTTCGCTGTTTATGTCGTTGTAGGAATCGTTGTACTTGTAATGCACGCCGAAAGTCAGTGCCGGGATCCACTTCTGGTCGAACTCGCCTTCCTTCAGGATTTGCAGCCGGGCGTTGAAGTTATGCAATTCAACGGAGGTCTCCGAGAGGTAGAGCGCCCCGCTGGTCGCCTTATAAACATCCAGTGGCAAATTGCCCAGATTGAAATTCTCGTAACCATAACCCAATTCGAGGCGGCTAAATGGAGATTCCGTCAAGGTCAACGCCTCAAGGTCCTGGCCGTGGCCGAGGTCAACGTAGGAAAAGCCGACGGCCGGCCGGCCGACGGGTTCGCCGTTGCGCGGCGGATTCACAAGGTAGGCCGACAGCGTCGAGAAAATACCGCCGTTGCCTTCAATCTGATGCAGCGGAAGCGGCGGCGGCTTTTCACTCTTCGCCGCCGGGGTGGCATTTGCAGGCGCGGCATTGGTGGTTGGCTCATCGGCCCTGACTCCGCCCGCCGAGGCGAGCAGCAGCGCTGCAAACAGGAGCACGAGACGCGTACGCCGGTTTTGAATGGATTGAATGACTCGGACAAACAGATTGATTTTCATTGGCTGATTTTATTTTCTTAGCCAGCAATCCTCCGGTGGTCCGGTCGGGCTGAACAAACATTGATTGATGATTTTTTAGAGCCTTCAGTTTTCTGATCGGTTTAATTGGATGTTTTATTTGCCGGCGGGAATCAGACCGGTGATGTCGTCGGGATTGGTGTCAATGTCGGCAAACAGCCACGTCGAAAGGTAGCGTTCGGTTGACGACGGCACGATGGCGACGATGGTTTTGCCCTTGTTTTCCTGGCGTTTGGCCAGTTGCAAGGCCGCCCAAATCGCCGCGCCGCTGGAGATGCCCACGGGAATGCCGTCCAACTGGTTGACCTCCTTGGAAACCGGGCCGGAATCCTCTTCGTTCACCTGGATGACTTCGTCCACGATTTTCACGTTCAGGTTGTCGGGAATAAAACCGGCGCCGATGCCCTGCAATTTGTGCGGGCCGGGCGCGCCGCCGGAAATGACCGGCGACTTCGCCGGCTCGACGGCGATCGCTTTGAATGACGGCTTGCGTTTCTTGATGACTTCGGCAATGCCGGTGATCGTGCCGCCGGTGCCGACGCCCGCGACGACAAAATCCACCTTGCCGTCGGTGTCCCGCCAGATTTCCTCGGCGGTCGTTTTGCGATGGATTTCCGGGTTGGCGGGATTGGAAAACTGCTGGGGAATGAAGCTGTTGGGAATCTGTTTGTTCAATTCCTCGGCCCTGGCAATCGCGCCTTTCATGCCTTTGGCGCCCTCGGTGAGCACGAGTTTCGCGCCGAGAATTTTCAACAGCTTGCGGCGCTCGAGACTCATCGTCTCGGGCATCGTCAAAATCAATTTCAATCCCTTGGCGGCGGCGACAAATGCCAGTGCAATGCCGGTGTTGCCGCTGGTCGGCTCGATGATCACCGTGCCGTTGTTAATTTTTCCCGACTTCAGTCCGGCGTCAATCAGGGCAATGCCAATGCGGTCCTTGACGCTGGATAGCGGGTTGAAAAACTCAAGTTTGAGCAGCACGTCGGCGATGGCGACGTGTTTTTTCGCCGTGCGGTTCAGGCGCACGAGCGGTGTGTTGCCAATGGTTTCAGTGATGTCATTGAATATTCGGCTCATATTATGTTAATGTTATAGGTTTGGTGCGTAGGCAATGAATTGGCGGTATTCGGTCAAAATGGTTTTGAGCGCCGTGACAAACGCGCATTCCTTCAAAAAAGTCGGCGGCGCCTGGGGCGTTTCGAGGATGATTTCAAACGGGCGCGGCCGCACTTTCGGCGGCGCGCTCAGCACGCCGTCGTAGGCGTCGCGGATGACGCCGTTACGCGCCTGAAAACCATCAATGATGGAACGGTGGTCGCGCGGCAGAAATTTCCCGGCGGCTTGCAACGCCGGTTCGATGAGATGTTTCGTGAGCGTCGCTCCGCGCACGATGCCGTAAAAGCCGGCGCTGGTGTCGTCGGTGTGCAGCGAAATGATGCCGTTGAAGGAACGCGAAATGAGTTCGGCCTGCAACAGCCGGACCTCCGGCTCGTTGGTGCTGCCCCAGAATTCGCGGTTCAAGTCCTTCCCGTTGCGCGAATGGCGGGTGCCGTCTTCCAGGCCGGTCGGATTGCAAACCGGATAGAGCGACAAATAATAACCGGCGGCCAGTTCGGGCTTCGCTTCCAGCAACTTGATAAATTGAATCACCGCCCGCACACCTTCCGGCTCGTCACCGTGAATGCCCGCAAAAATCCCGACGCGGATCGGCGTGTCGCCGCCCTTGGGCCCGACAAACAAATAGCGCGGCAGGGTATAGGTTTCGCCGCCGGCCTCAAAGCGCGCTTCGTGGTTCGCCACGAGGTTCGGCGATTGAGCGGCGATGGAATCCAGCGGCGCGAGCAGGTCGGCGATGGAACGCCGGCGCGCCGGCGGCGGTTGGCCGATAACCGGGGATTGAGTTGCAACGATTGGCATAATGTTTTCGATTTGGTCCGGCGGTTTCTCCCTGGCGGAAAAATCACGAAGCGGTTTCAAGGTTGAAAGATCTGGTCAAAGACGCTGCCATCGGCGAAATGGGTTTTCTGGGCCTTCTGCCAGCCGCCGAAAGCTTCGTCCACCGTAACGAGTTTCACCGGAGCAAACTGGCCGGCATATTTTGCCGCAGCCTTTTCCGAGCGCGGACGGTAAAAATTCCGGCCGGCGATGTCCTGGCCCTCGTCGGAGTAAAGGTATTCGAGATAAGCCCGCGCTACATCGGCCGTGCCGTGCTTCCTTGCCACCCGGTCCACGACGGCCACTGGCGGTTCGGCCAGGATGCTCAATGGCGGCGTGACGATGTCAAACTTGTCCACGCCGAATTGCTTGATGGCGAGATGTGCCTCATTTTCCCACGCGAGCAGCACGTCGCCGATTTCGCGCTCCACAAACGTCGTGGTCGAGCCGCGCGCGCCGGAATCGAGCACGGGCACGTTTTTGTAAAGCCGCTTGACGAAATCGCGCGCTTGGGCGTCGTCGTGGCCGTATTTATCAAGTGCGTAAGCCCACGCGGCGAGGTAATTCCAGCGCGCGCCGCCGGAGGTTTTCGGATTCGGCGTCACGACCACCACGTTCGGTTTCACGAGGTCGTCCCAATCCTTGATGTGCTTCGGGTTTCCCTTGCGCACGAGAAACACAATGGTCGAGGAGTAGGGTGTGCTGTTGTCCGGCAGGCGCTTCTGCCAGTCGGCGGGCAGCAACTTGGCCTGCTGGGAAATCGCGTCAATGTCGTAAGCCAGCGCGAGCGTCACCACGTCGGCTTCTAGGCCGTTGATGACGGACTGTGCCTGTTTGCCGGAACCGCTGTGCGATTGCGCAACGACCACGTCATCGCCGGTTTTCGCCTTCCAAAACTTGGCGAACGCGGCGTTGTAATCCTGATACAACTCGCGCGTCGGGTCATAGGAAACGTTCAGGAGTTTGATTTCCTTCGCGCCGGCCACCAAGGCAAAGGAAAAAGCCAGCGGAACCAGAATTTTAAGAAATATTTTCATAGTCGTAATTTCCCCGGTCTCTGCTGCCATTAAAATCCCAACTGGATGCGGGTGAACAGCACGTTTTCCGGCTGTTTCGTCACGGTCGCACCGGGCCCGGTTCCACCGTCGAACCAAGTGTGTGAGAAACTGGCATCGACGCGGATGTTGCGATTCAGATACCAGTTCAAGCCGGCGGCCCAGGCTTTTGCCTCCGAGGCCGAGGTATTGGGATTGGCATAGTTCGGGAACGCATGGTTGTCTACGTCCAGTTCTGCGAACCGTCCGACCACCTGCCACGCACCCCACTGCCCTCTTTTGGGATTGAACGGATGCTTCGGCTCCACCCCGTTGGGCGCGGCGTCCTCACCGGTCAGGAGCCAGCTGCCCGAAATGTCCCAGGCCGTGTTTTGCAGCTCGGCATTCAGGTGTCGGGGCACATTCCTGATCTGCTGGTCGGAAATGACATATTCCCCGAACACACCCAGCGGCCCGTAATAATAGGAGCCTTGCGGCGCAATCCGCCAGTGCGTGCCGTGACCCGCCACCCCGTTGGTGTAGGTGAAAAACTTTTGCTGGCCGTCCGTGGTGTAACCCGGCGTGAGCCCCGTGGACGCCGTGTTGGTCCATGCATGGTCCTGCTCGTAACTGCCGCCCAAACCGAACCCGAACCCTTTCAGAACCGCCACATCCGAATTCTTCAGCGGCTGTAAGAAAACGCGTCCGGCAAAAGCCTTGAAACTGTCGAAATCGGCGTTGGTGGTGGTGCCCGAATAGTCCGGCGCCCCGTTGAAAATGCCGGCGGCATAGCTCGCGGCACCGTTAAACAGGTCGCCGTGCAAGGCGAACCCGACGTCACGATTCGGCACCAGGTCCGTGGCCAGCGAACGCTCATTGAACAGGATGTTGACATCCGACTGCAGGGTTTCCAATCCGACCGGCGATTTGAATTTCCCGGCCTGTAGTTGCAGCTCCGGAGCGTAGCGATAGTTCACATAAGCATCAAAAATCTGCACGACGCTCCCGCCAAAATCCGGCACGAACACGAAATCAAAATCGCGATAAACGGTGCCTTGCAGGATCGGCCGGGCCCGGCGCAGCAGAAAACTGTTGTCGCCCTGGACGTTGTCGTTGGCAAAAAAGCTGCGGCTGTCCACCTGCAACACGCCGTGCAGGGCGAGGGAAAAATTCGTGTCGGCGGAAGTGAAGCTGAAGCCGTCCGCGCCGGCCGATATTTTCGGCAGCGCCTTCGCGGTCGCCACGGCGGATTCCTGGTCCAGTTCCCGTTGACGCCCGAGAATCCGCACCTGCTGGTCCAGATCCTGGATTTGCTCCCTGGCGGTGTCAGTGTTGGTTTGCTGGTCCAGATCGCGCTGATGTGCGAGCGCCTGGACTTTTTGACTCAGTTCCTGAATCTCCTTTTTCAAGGCTTCAATCTCCGCCGCTTCCGCGGACTGGGCGGATCCGCCACTCGCAGTATAGGCGGGGATTTCGGCTTGCGCGGCGCCAGTGGAATTGGTGGCCGTGTCATCGGCAGACCGTGCGGGGAAGACAAGCTGCATCCCGGCAACGGTCGCAAGAAACAACTGATTTAGTTTCATGTTGTCTTTGTTGTTGTTTGGTTTCGCCTCCGGAAATCCGGTGGGCGCTCGTTTGTTTCAGGCTCCGACTTTCCGGTCGGCCCAAATAGTTTTGGTTTGAGTAGGAGCCTTGTCCAGCCGCACCCGCTCGGTTTTCTCAATCTGCGTGACCTGTGAATCATGCACGACGACCTGCACCACGCCGTAGCGCAAAGAAGCCACTTGTCGCCGCACAATTTCAAGCCACTCGGGACGGTCATTGGCTGAATGAACTGAATCCGGTTCCGATGCACTCATATTTTTATTTTTTCTTCATTTCCAATTAGCGACAAATACTGTCGTTATTTATTTCAAATAAAAAATCGCGTTTACAACTCAACAGTCACTATTCCTCAAAAACATCACAAGCTTCAGAAGACGTTTTGATTAACGACTTGTTGTATCGTCATTTTGTACCAAATACGAAAATTGTCAATAGGTTTTTTTAAGAAATTTTAGGCACCCTTCTGCCAAATCGGCTGGCTTTCTGCGCGCATGACATTCAGCCGCGGCAACCTGTTGGTGCGCCGGATCCGAACTGGTCTCCACCGCCTTGCCGCCTTCAAATTCAAACGACGGCATTTCCGCCGACGGTGGGGTAACCGACGGTGGGGCAATGACCGATGGCGGGGCGGCTTTCGCTTCTTCCATTACCCTCGGTTTCTCCATCACTTTGGGCGACTCCACTTTCGGCGGCTCCTCCTTCGGTTTTTCCGGTTCCTTGGGCTTCTCCGGCACCTTTTCCTTCACCATCTCGATGCTGATCTTCTTTAATTGCTTGCCCAGCAATCCCTGCCGCGCCGCAAAATACAACGCCACCGCCACGATCAACGCGTGGAGGGCGAACGAGATCAACAGGTTCACCTTCGACGAGTTGCGCTTTTTTCGCGCCTGGCTTTGCGGCAGCATGGTTACAAACAGGATTGATGGATGAATGGATTATTGGATTGGTGGATTCGCAGGCCAACAGCCGCCGGCAACAAGTCCTCCATCCATTCGTCCATTAATCCATTCATCCAAGGTGTTTTCATTTGTTCAGGGGTTCGGTCGCCAAATCCACCTTGGGCAGGTTCGCCTGCTGGCATACGTCCAGCACCGCCCGGATTTGTTTGTACTTGGTCTGGCTGTCGCCGCGCACAATCACGTTCAAGTCCGGATCATCCGTCCGCAACCCAATCAAGGTTTGCAGCATCTCCGCCACCTCCACCGGCCTCTTGTTCAGATAGATGGTCCCGTCGGCCTGGACGGTGATGTAATTGGCCTTGCGCGGCGGGTCTTTCAATCGCTTCGCCGCCGCCGGCAGTTTCAGGTCCAAATCATTCACCGGCGGGATGGTCGTGATGATGAAAATCACCAGCAGCACGAACGCCAGGTCCAGCAGCGGTGTGATGTTCAACTCCGTCAGCGAATGATGCACCGACTTGGAACACTTTTTCATGGTCAGATGGCCGGTGTATTTTCACCCAGTTCGGAACGGGTCAGCGCCATGGCGATTTTGTCTTCCAGATCACGGTTATCCACGTAGCCATGCACGATTTGCGTCGCGTAACGCGTGGCGTAACCATCCAGTTCCTGGGTGATAGCGCGGATGGTGGTGACCATGAAGTTGTAGGCGAACATGGCCGGGATGGCCACGAGCAGGCCGGTGACTGTGGCCACCAGTGCCGCCGCCACACCGGGCGCCATTGCCGTGAGCGTGGCGGCCCGGCTTTCGGCGATGCCGGCAAACGTGGACATGACGCCCCAGACCGTTCCCAACAATCCGATGAACGGCCCGCCCGCAACCGCCGTGGACAACACAATCATCCCCTTCTCCAAAGCCATGGCTTCCCCGCTGGCGGCTTCTTCGAGCGCGACCTTCACCGCCTCGAACGACGCCGTGCTGATGCGCCGCTCGCCTTTCACGGTGACGGGATTGTTTTTCAATTGATACGCCAGTTCGTCCGCGCCGCGGATGTAAAGCTGGTAGGCGGGCGCGCCGTCAAATTCCTCGCCCTTGCGCTGGATGTCGAGCGGGTCGCGTGTGGAGCTATAGGCGGCCAGGAATTTTTTGGTCGCCTGCCGCGCAATCGTCAGCTGGCGGAACTTGGTGATGATGATGGTCCAACTGAACAGCGACAGGACCAGCAGGGCGAGGACGGTGATTTTGCCTTCGGTGGTGGCGTTCTGGATGGCGTACACCGCCGCGTTGGCGGCAAACATTGGCTGAATGAGTGTGGTCATGGATGGATTTGGGGTCTAGGTTCTTGGGTCCGGGGTCTGGCCCTTGGGTGGTTGTTGCTTGGGTGGTAAAATAACCGTCACGCGGCCCGTTTTCTGCGCCAGCAAAATGCCTTTGCCTTTCTTCTTGTTTAAATCGTCGTCGCCCAAATCGTCGTCCGGATTCTCGGTCTTGGTGGTGACGGTGTCAGCTGTGTCAGCGGTGGGCGCGTCGGTTTTGGCGACCTCTGCCGGCGGGAGAGCAGTTGAACCGTTGTCGGAAATGATTATGGGATCAGGCCCGGTTGAATCGGATGGAATCCCCGAAATCGTTGGCGGCGCTGGACCAACAAAAACGGTGGGACCGGGCCCCCAGCCGTTGGCGACAACGATGGGGGGCGTCGGGGCAAAATTGACAAACAACCCGCTGAGCAAACCGGTGGCTTTCAAAATGAGGTTCTGGGCAATGACCCCGGAACCGCCGGCGTCAATATTGCGATTATCGGAAATGCGAACCGCCGTGCCGTCGGTGAGGTTTGCGGCAGAAACACGGTTTCCATTTGCGTCTTGCAATTCATATCCGGCCAGCAACTCCACCGTGGCCTTGGAGGCATCCGTGCCGTTGAAGGAAATCTGGATGACGCCGCCCTGACTGGCTGAAAAGTTTCCATTTGGCGTCTCAACCAGAACATTGCCGAGCGAAGCGTGCGAGCCGAAAACGGTCGTCGCCAAAATGCCGCTGAACGGAATGTCCGCCCCAATGGCATCCAACTGGCCGGTTACCGGATCAAGCTGCAACGCTTGAAGAATCACGAAACCTTGGCCGCCCGAACCGGCGTTCACGTTGCCGTTCAATGATTCCACCGTGACGTTGCCGCCGTTGTAGGCCGCAATGCGCGAGCCGTTCACGTTTACGTCGCCGGTGGCGACGACGGAAACATCGCCGCCGCTCGTCGTGAAAATTCCTTTCGGCGCATTGGCCGAACCCAGCGCGGTCGCCGTGCCGCCGACATCCAGCGTGCCGTCGACAGACAAATCAATCCCGCCCAACAGACTGCCATTGGCGATTTCCGTCGCCGTCATGTCCAGGTTGCCGGAGGTGGTGACATTGATATTCGCGCCGTAGGGTGAAATAGTTGTCAGCGCGGTGTCCGGCGCATCCGGAAAATCCACTGTGATGCCGCCGGAAATGCCAAGGTCGATGTTGCGCGCGTTAATTTTGAACTGGCCGAAACCATCCAGCGCCAGGCTATTGGCACTCTGGCTGTCGGCATACAGAGTCTGCACCGCTGACAGTTGCGCGGCATCCAATGTCACCGCCAATGGTTGTCCGCTGCTGTCAGTCGGATGCAACAGGAAATTGATCTCGCTCGCCGACATCTGGCCGTTGCACGTGAGCGTGCCGGTCGCATTATCGTAAGTGAGCTGGGTTGTGAATTGCGCCAGACCGGCGATGATTTCCGCCGGCAACGGTTCCGCAAGCTGCACGCCGGCCTGGTTCAAACTGTCAGGATAAACAATGTCGCCGGTCACCTTGATGGAAGTCGTTTGAGCGGCTGACAGATTTTGCCCGGTGAAACCAAAGTTGTAAGTGCTGCCGCCAACCGTGATGTTGGCAAACGTCGGCACGATCAGATTAAAATTGTAAAGGCTGCCGGAAATTTCCAGGTCCACCGGATCCGGGTTCGGATCGTTCAGGTGCAGCGGGCTGCCGGCGTGACCGGCAAAATCGTTGTAGTCCGTCAACGCACTGTCGGACATCGTGAGGTTGGGAGAATTGTCACCGGCCATCAGCAAGTCACCGCCGCTGATGATTTTCAGCGAACCCAGGCCCGAGGGATAAAGAACGATTGAATTGTTGATGGTGATTCCGCCCGCGCCGGCGGTCAGACTCAAGCTTGGGCAATAAATCGCCGTGCCCCCATTTGCGCCATAGCTCGGGTCGAATCCGTTGCCGGAAAGATCCTGGTTCAAACTGCCCAGCGTGATGCCATTGCCCGCCCAAAAATTCGCGGCGGCATCCGGCGCATAATCGAACAGTCCGGAGGTTGTCACGGCATTGGGGTCCATGGAGCCGTTTGGATTTCTGACCTCAAGCACATTAATGTTGTTCGCCGCCCAAAGATTCCATGAAGCGCCAGCCGGTCCGCCGATCAAACCGAGCGTCACCGGCTGAAGCAGGCTGCCGATGTTTGCGTTCGCGTTTTGCGCCAGGGTCACGGACGACTCCAGACTTGGCAGCGTGGCGGCGCAGGTATCTGGATTCTGAAGTTGGCTTGCCTGCGTGCCGGTGACCTGCGTGCCGGCAAGAATGGTGCCGGTGCCGTTGGCCACGTTGAAAGTTCCGGCAATCTGGTTTCCGGCAATCAATGTGACGTTGCCCGCCGCGCTTCCGAAAGCGCCCGCCACACCGTAAATTGTTCTTTTGGCGGTAATCGGATTGATGCTGTCGCCGGCGATCAAAGCGACATTGCCACCGCCATAAGTGCCGATGCCGCCATAGCTGGTGCTGGGCGCGTAAGTATCATCAGTATTGAAGGTGTAGCCGGTGTTTCCAGTTCCAACCGACTTTGTGCCCGTGTTGATATCGCCCAGTTGCGCATCGGCGAAAATATTGCCGCCGCCGGTTGTGACAATATAGCCGCTGCCCACCACAATACTGCCGCCCGCCGTCAGATTTATATTTCCCGCCGCCGTCTGAATCGAGCCGCTGCCACTCGCCGGCGTCAAGTTGCCACTCGAATCGGGCAATGGATTCCCGCTTGGATCGCGCACCACATCACCCAGATAAATCGAGCCGGCGCCGGATTGAACCGCTTGGTTGATGAAATTATATCCCGCATCGAGCGTCACCGACCAGCTGTACGCATCCGTGATTTTGGATTTGTTGCCAAAATAAATGTTGCCGCCGGCCTCCAGCGTCAGTTGCCCGCTTGTTTTGTTCCCCGTGGAGGAGTACAGGTTCCAAACCGTGTTGGCGTTGAGGGTGATATCGCCGGAAGCTTCCAACAGGATCTGCCCCGCCGTGATGTTCTGAAACGCGGTGTTCACATTCACGTTCAGAGTGCCGGGACCGCTCCCGCTGCCATCAATCGTACCGGCGGTGCCAGCCGAGGTTGTGCCGGAGTTCCCCAAGATGATGTTTATTGGATCAAGGGCAAACGATCCGCCGCTCCAGCCGGTTTGGGCACCGGCATTCACGCTGGAATTCAATGACAAAATATTGGGCGCGCTGATTTCTACATTGCCGCCATTGCCGCCCTGGGCGCCGCCGGTCACGGAAACCTGGCTGCCGACATCGTCGCTGAAAGTGTTTCCGGATTTCAGTGTCACGTTGCCGCCGGAACTGCCGGACGAAACATTGTCACCGTTCGCAATGATTTGGGAATTCGCACCCAGGGTGAGTTGGTCGGAGGCGATGAGTTCAATGACCCCGTTTTGATTTTGCACGGAATTGGCCTGAATGATTCCGTTTTGATTCACCACTTGGGCCTGCAACGCAATCGTGCCGGCATCGGCGGTGATCTGCCCCAGATTGTTCACCGAACCGGCTGGCACCTGCACGCTGGCGCTGAGGCCGCGACCGTCGGGACGTTCGCTCACCAGCACGGTCTGGCCGGCCGCGAGGCCGATGTTGCCGCCGGGCGCGTTCAGACTGCCGTTGTTCTGGATGTTTTCGGCGATGAGAAACAACGACCGGCCGTTGCCCGCCTGGATGGCCCCATAGTTGATGATGCTCGCCAATGGCGGCATGCCCGTAAATGTCCAACTGGAGCCCGATCCAAAATCCGGCGTGATGGGCGCAGTGGTGGCAATAAAATCGCCGCCGACCTTGATCATGGAATTCGGACCGAAGTAAAAGCCATTGGCGTTGGCGAGGATGACGGTGCCGTTGGCGTTGAGATTGCCAAAAATCTGCGACGGACTGGCGCCGCCGATTTCATTGAGCACCACGGAATTCGCCGAGGGCTGGATGAAGGTGGTGGTTTCGCCCGCCTGGATGTTGAAGCTGCTCCAGTTGAGAAACGCCGCCTGGCTGACGGTCAAATTGAGTTGCGCACCACTCGTTTGGGCGGTGGCCGTGCCGAGCCGGACGGTCATGCCGGTTGGATTGGCCAGCAACTTCAAACCACGGCTGGCGGTGAACAGCACGACCACAAGGCAAAGCCATTCCCGGATGGCACGGTGCCACAGCCGGCGGATTTTTTTTGATGAGCTTTTGATTTTCACGGCGTTGATCAGAATTGAAACCCGAGGCTGAAATATGCCCGCGCCTCTCCGACGTAGGTCGCGGGGGTGTCGTGCAAGGCCCAAGCCAGCGTGAGCCGGGCATCAAAGTGTTCGCCGGCAGTCAGGTAAAAGCCCAGGCCGGTTCCCCATTCCTGGTAGGCAAGGTTGAGCGAGGTCGGACGATCAATCAGGCAGGTCTCCCCATAATCCATAAAGCAGGAACAACGCAGATAAGCCGGAGTTCCGTCACCACCATTGGAGCTGGGAAAATAGCCGACGTTGACCGGCGGCGCGTTCAAGTCGAACATCACGCGCCAGCCGTCGTCTCCGTAAACCTCGCCTTCTTCATAGCCACGCACCCCCGCCGTGCCGCCGAGCGCAAATTGTTCGTTGTTGATGAGCGATTCACTCGCCCATTGGCCGTTGGCGCGAAACAACAGCGACCAGTCGTCGGGCAGATTCTGCCGGCGGGTCAACCCGGCGGTCAGCGTTGTGTAATTTCCACCGGCATCAGGCGAAGCCGCAACCACTTGAAAATTGGTCTGCGACGAAGCGAGGCCGGCCAGGTATATATTCTGGTTCAAGCTGAAACTGGTGACGCCCTGTTTGTCCGGGCGGAAGGCGGACCAGCCCCACGAGAGCGGCAGATAATTCAACGAGGCGCGGCTGTTGGAAGGGAGCCGGATGGTTTGATTGGTCACCAGAAACCGGTTTCCAACCTGATCGAGCGAGTAGAGCGAGAAATAGGTCAGGTTGGTGCCAAAGCTCGGCGCGTCGTAGGACTTGTAGTCCAAGCCAAACAGGAGCGACGAATGAATGCCGAGAAAGTCCCGGACCGGCACGGTGAACTTGGTGCCGAGATTGTTGTTGTAGGTGAGGCTCCGTTCCGCGGACTGTGAGTTGATCTTCGCCAGCGTGTTGGTGAAGATGACGGACAGCGGACCGTAACGAACCGGCGTGTCGGAAACAGATCCGGAAGCATAAAAAACCAGTTCTGGATTTCCCGTGGCCGGCGCCTGGCGGAACGTATGGGTGATTTCGTCATAACCGAAATCCACCGGCTGGCTCTCGCAGGTTTCGCGCAATCCGTCATTGAAGCCCAGCGGCAAACGGTAAAAACCGCTGTAGCTGGCCACCATCGGCTGATTGTAAAACCGCGGCATGTAATCATCCGTCTTCATGGCCTGCGGCGAAAAGTTGTAATCCAGGCCGATCTGGTGGTTGAGTTGCCAGAGATTGTTGTATTGAACCGCGGTATCAAGCCGCAGCAACGGTGTGTCCGGTGAAGATTTGTCATTGACCTCCATCCGACCATGCAACGGCAACTGGTCCTTGACCTTGAGCGTCAGATCGCTGGTGCCCGGTTCAAGCCCGGGACCGATGACGGGATAAATCTGGCGGTCGGCGTTTGCATTTGCCAGGTCCAATTCAGGCTGGAACCATTTGGTGTTGAGCAGAATGTTGGTATCAAGGCTCGGCAGCGCGCGCAGAATATTATTGGTGCTGAAATGGCGATTGCCCTCCACCTTGATTTTGGCGAGTGTGCCCTCGACGATCTTCACATGCACGATGCCATTGGTCAGCTTCTGCCGGGGCAAGGTGACACTGACCGTCGCGAATCCCAGATCGCGGTAGAGCAATTGCAATTTGCCCAATCCTTCGCGCACGCGCGTGAATTCCACCCGGCCGCAATAATTGGAAAGCAGGCCGAATTTTTCGGGTGGCAGAATGGTATTGCCTTCAATGAAATAACCGCGGACTTCGAATGTTGGCGGTGGTTGGGCAGGGGCGTTCGTGAACTCAGGCAGAACAGTGGCAACTGCCGCTGGAACACTTGTGGCCAGCGCGGTGGTGGCCGGAACATTTGCGATCGCGACCGGCACGCGGGTGACAATGTTCACGCGCACAACCCCGTTGGTGAGCTTCTGCTGCGGAAGCATGACGCTGACGTTCGAAAAGCCGGACTGGCGGCAAATCAATTGCAATCGGTCCACCCCCTCACGGATGCGCGCGAGGTCCACCCGGCCGGTGTAATTGGAAAGCGCGGCGATTGCTTCCGGCGGCAAAACAGTGTTGCCTTCGACGAGATAGCCGCGCACGTCAAACGTGGGCGCGGCGAAACTCGCAGGCGCATTGGTTCCAACAATCGTGCCCGGTGAATTGGTTTCTGTCGCCCGACTGTCCGGAATTTTTGTGAGTGCCAGCATCGCGATCAAACAGAACCAAAATCTCATTTGCTGTGGTTGTCCTCTCGACAAATTGTTCTTCGGAGGCGGGACTGTATTGCCAGTCCCGCCCTGTGTTTTAGCTGCAAGTCACGTCACGGAGATCGGACAACTTTGTAAAACCCAACGCTGTCGGAACTGGTGTGCGTCAGCAAATTGGTGTTGCCGTCGCCGACCAGCGAATTGCTGACGACTGGCCAGTTGGTTGACGAGCCGCCGAGTGAGTTGGTGTAAATCAGCGAGTAGTTGCCGCTCAACACCGTGCTGAAGCTGACGGTGCTGGTATTTCCAGAACGCGTGACGCCGGTAACAACCGGTTGCGGCGGGCCGGCGGTGAAGGTCAACACGCCCCCGGCAGTGATCGTGAATGTCCCGATGTATGAATCCAGCGGTCTGGGAGTGGTCGTGGTTGTTGACACCGCAAGAAACCCGAACGATCCCGGCACAACGCCTTCAACCGTGAACGGTGCGGCTCCGCCGAACTGTGGCAGCCAGTCTGCGTTGATCGTGTTTTGCGCGCCGGCCTTCACATTATTGTCCGACGCGACGATGCGGTCATAGGACAAAACTGAAGACGGCGAGAAGGAATACGAAGCCGTCTGCTGGTTCGCCGGCAGGTAAAGTCCGGGCCGCGTGCCGATGGAATTGATCTTGGTCCAGAAACTTTGCCAGACCGACGGCGAGACGTTGTAAGCCGTGTTGAACGGTTCAACGCCGTTGAGCCAGAGGTTTTGTGGCAAGGCCGCACTGAAATACGCGGCCGGACTTGTATTCGTCGGATTCGTGGCCGCGATGAGAACTACGCTCACGCCGGTCAGGTCCGAACCATAAACGCTTGTCACCTGGCTCAAAGTCCAGCCGGTGACAGTCTTGGTGTAGCCGTTTGTCTTGCCCAGAAAGTTGGTGACACTTCCGAGGTCGAATTCGACGTCGTTGAACGGACTTGGATATTGGCTGGGGATGGCGCTCTCGCGAAAAATCAGCAGCACATCGCCGTCGTTATAAGTCCATGCCCGCGCCGGGACCGCTGGCAGCAAGGCCAGCACGGCAAGGGTCAGTTGAAATATTTTTTTCATATCTTCAAAATTTGAAGTTTGTTTTTGTTATTGCCAAGTGATCGGGCCACCATCGAACGAGCGTTGCACTTTCAGCCCGTTATAAGGCACGAAACTTCCTGTGAAAACCGGGTTGGAAGTTTGGAAGGTGATGTTTGTCACCCCGGCCAACAGGTTGGTGATGACCGTCAATTGCGCGGGTGTGGGTGCGCCCTGACCGGTTTTCAACCAGAACCAATGCTCGTAACCCCAAAGCGGATAGTTGCCATATTCCACGTTGGAAACCGAATACGGCACACCTTCGTAGGCCAACGCGATGTTCGTCTTGACGTCCTGCACGGCCACAGTGCCGATGGCATTGGTGATGATGCCGAGAAGAATTCGAATATTGCCACCGCCCGTCTGCCCGCCGGCGGGATCAAGAATTGGCAGGCCGGAACTGTTCGTCATGTAAGTCGCCAATGTGCCGGTAAAATAAATGTTCGCGTCAGTCTCTGTGCGGACGGCAGAGGCGGTATTTCTGCCGACGAAATAAACGGAGTCATTCGTGAACAAGCCGCCGATGTAAGCCGAATGGAAATTCGGACCCGCCGAACCTTCCAAATAATACGCCTGCTGCTGTGTCAGATTGGAAACCGTGACCAGTCCCGGTGCGTAGTTGGTCAGCGGATTTTTGATGAATGCGTAAGGCGCAATCAGCGTTTTGGTTTCCGTGAACGGCGAACTGCTCAAGCCCACCGCTTCCGGCGTCGTGCTGGAGACCACGACGACCGGCACGTTGGTGCTGGTGCCCAGCGCGTTCGTTTCCACGTTTTGGTAAGTGATGTCCTGTAGTCCGCCAACCGCGCCGTTGAGGATGAAATCAATCTGCACGTTCGGACTGCTGCCGGGCAGACTTGAAAGATAACCCTGAAACGAACGCACGGTGGAACTCGAAATGGAACCGACCGTCACAACATTTTGAAACTGGTTGGTGACCCGGTCCCAAAGCACGCTCGAGCTGGCGTTGCCGCCGGAGAAAGTGACTTCGGTGATTGCCTGCGCGGGCAACTTTGGGGCGAGCGCCAGACCGCCGGCGGCCAGGCTGGCAATAATATAATTTTTTAGTTTGATGGTTTTCATGGCTTTCTATTTTTAATTTTTTGCTGCGGTTATTTTAGTGTTTGAAGAAACAATTTATTTTTCTTCGTCGAAGCACTTCCGGCGAACCGGTCAGCCCTCGTAATTTTTTTTGAGTTGCGCCTCGCCCTGTCGGCGTCGGCAAATCCATCATTTGGTCCGGTCAGTCTTCCGAAATTATTTTATTGTTTGTCCGACCCTAGTCGCCTGCTGGTCTCAATGTAATCGTAATTTACTAATAGCGACATATATGGTCGTTATTAAAATGAAATAAAAACGCCGCTCCTCTGGCCGCAAACTTCCGCCAAATGCAGCAACTCGAAACTGTTTGTTTCATTTCATTATTCATTCTATAAACGACTAACATTGTCGTTATTTTCCACGATTGGCCAGAATTGTCAACTGTTTTTTTGATTTTTGTCTAAATGCCTTCCCCGCCAATGAAACTGGCTGAAATTTCCTGTTTTGACACCGGTACGCCTTTGGCAACTTCAGCGAGCGTTGCGTGTTCCATCAACCCGGCAACGTAATTGCGCGCGTCGAGAAACACGCGCCTGAACCGGCAAACCGGCTCTTGCGAACACCGCTGGTAACCCGTGACCGAAACACAATCAATCGGCGCTAAAATACCGTCAAATAGCCGCACCACCTCGCCCATGGAAATCTTGCCTGGATTTCTGGCGAGTACATATCCGCCGCGCACACCCGCCACGCTATCCACCCAGCCTTGTGCCTTGAGTTTGAGCATGATTTGCTCAAGAAACCGTTTGGGAACATCGTTCCGCCGGGCCAGCTCGCGAATCGGTATGGGCGCACCGCCGAAATGATCCACCAAGGTGAACAAGGCGCGCAACGCGTAATCAGTTTCCTTCGACACTCGCATGACGAAAAACGATACGCCGAGTCGGGATTAAGTCAATTGCGGTTTTTGGGCCTGATCAGCAGGCGTCGAATCAACTGCTGATAATACGACGACCTTCATCCAGGAAGATACCCTTGAAATTCATTTCCAGCGCTTGGGGATTGCTGGCCTTGGACATGGCTTCCTTCTCGGTCACGCGCCCCGCCTTGACCAAATCGAACAAGGCCTGATTAAAGGTGAGCATGCCATCGTCCAGGCTCGTTTCAATGGCCGCGGGCAATTTGTCGAGCCGGTTTTCTTCGAGGAGTTTTCTGACCATCGGTGTGTTGATGAGGATTTCCAAAGCCGGGGTTGATTGGCCGTCCAGGGTCCCGACCATGCGCTGGCAGACCACCGCGTGCAAGGTGGCGGCGATTTGCCGGCGGATTTGCTCGCGCTCCTCGGCCTTGAAGAATTCAAGGATGCGGCTGATGGACTGCGACGCGTTGGTTGTGTGCAGCGTGGACAACACCAGATGACCCGTGTCCGCCGCGCTCATGGCCGCGGAAAAACTGAGGTCATCCCGCATTTCGCCGATCATGATGATGTCCGGGTCCTGGCGCAGAACGTGTTTGAGCGCGTGATGAAACGAAACCGTGTCCAGGCCGACCTCCCGTTGTTCAATCACCGATTGGTTGTCTTCAAACACGTATTCGATCGGGTCTTCCAGCGTAATGATGTGCCGCTTGAAATTGCTGTTGATGTGTTCAATCATGGCCGCGAGGGTGGTGGATTTGCCACAACCGGTGGCGCCGGCCACCAGCACGATCCCGCGGGGAGATTCGGCGATTTTCCGCACCTGCGGCAGCAGCCCGAGTTCTTCGAAGCCGGGCACCTGGGTCTTGACAAAACGCATGGACAGACACCATTGGCCGCGCTGTTGAAACAGATTGGTGCGAAAACGGCCGATGCCGGGAACAAAATACGAAAAATCAATTTCACGTTCCTCGTCCAGCCGCTTTTTCAAATGCACCGGCGTGACGGCTTCGACAATTTTTCCCATCCATTCCGCGGTCGGGTGGGGGGAATCCACCGCGATCAATTCGCGGTTGATGCGAAAAACGACCGGCGTGCCGATTTTCAAATGCACGTCCGACGCGCCGCCTTCGATGGCCGTCTTCAAAATGCGCTGAAACAGTTCCACGCCCCCAGTCTAACAAACCGTTCAGCCTGCGCCAACCGGTAAAAATGCTGGCGACTTTTTGCCGGCCCCATGCTATAAAGCGCCCATGTCTAATCATCGCATTGGCATCATTGGCGGCACCGGCCTTTACGACATCGAAGGGTTCACCAACCAGAAATGGGTGGAAGTCGAAACCCCTTTCGGCCCGCCGTCGGACGATTTGCTGACCGGCAAGCTAACCGGACGCGACGTGGTTTTTATTCCCCGCCACGGGCGCGGCCATCGGATTCTACCCGGCGAACTCAACCATCGCGCCAACATCTGGGCGATGAAAAAGCTCGGCGTCGCCTGGATCATCAGCGTCAGCGCCGTCGGCTCATTGCAGGAAAAATGCAAGCCGTGCGATGTCGTGCTCGTTGATCAGTTTGTGGACCGCACCAAACAATCGCTCGCCCACACCTTTTTTGGACGGGGCATCGTGGCGCACGTCGCCTTCGCGCATCCAATCAGCGAGGAATTGCGGCAAATTCTGTTTAAGATTGCCATTCTTTGCCGGGCGCAGGCGCACAACGGCGGCACTTATGTCTGCATGGAAGGCCCGGCCTTCAGCACCCGCGCCGAATCGCTCCTGAACCATCGCGCCGGTTTCAACGTCATCGGCATGACCAATCTGGGCGAGGCCAAATGCGCCCGCGAAGCCGAAATCGCCTACGCCACCCTGGCGATGGCCACCGACTACGATTGCTGGAAGGAAGACGAACACGTCACGCTCGAAATGGTCATTGCCAACCTCCAGCGCAACGCGGACATGGCCAAACAAATCGTCGCCCGCGCCATCCCGCAAATTCCGTCCGAGCCGAACTGGCCTTGCCATTCCGCGTTGAAGAACTCGATCCTGACCGACAAAAAACTCTGGCCCAAGAAAACCGTGGCCGAGCTGAAACCGATTCTGGCAAAGTATCTTTAATGGCCGGCGCCGCGGGCGCGGCATATTTGTTTTCATCCGTCCTCATCCCGGCCTTCTCCCCCAGGAGAAGGAGAATCGTCGCCATCTTTGTGGAAATACCGGCGACGGGATTGGCCGGATGATTATTCAATAATCAGCAGACGGACACCGGTTGCCCCCTCTCCTTGGGGAGAGGGCCGGGGCGAGGGAGGTCGTAACATAATTACGATCGAAATCCAAAAGTGATCTGTACGGAAGCGAACGGCAAAATACAGTCGCCGACGTGAACTAATGAACAAACACGCCCTCATCAGGAAAATCATCGCCCGGCTGACGGACGAGCTGGCAGTTTATTTCCGCGCCGCGAACGCCTCGCGCGCCGAAGCCACGCACGAGCAGAACAAGGCCGAGGACAAATACGACACCCGCGGCCTCGAAGCCTCCTACCTCGCCCGCGGCCAGTCCAAACAGGCGGCGGAAATCGAATCCGCCATCGCTGAATTTAAAAAGCTGGCCGTCCGAAAGTTTGGCGACGGCGAAGCCATCGGCCCCGGCGCGCTGGTGGAACTTGAAACTGGCGGTGAACACTCCTTTTACTTCATCGGCCCGCGCGCCGGCGGCACGGAAGTCGTTCACGAAAGAAGGGAAATCCTCGTCATCACGCCGCAATCGCCGTTGGGCGAACAGCTCCTGGGCAGGAAACAAGGCGACCAGCCACACATCAACTTCGGCGGCGCAAAACAGACGGTGAAAATCGTCAGCGTGGAATGATTTAAAAGCGGGCTGGACAGAAACTTAAAGGCAAAACACACTCAAACCTTGAAACAGGAACGAAACACAATGAACCGACCATGAAAACCGCCTTCCGTTGCCTCGCCTCGTTCGCGGCCATCGTCATCCTGTTCGCGGTGACCGGCTGCAATACCGTTTCCATCAATTCCAACCAGTATATCGGCGTGCAGTCCTATCCGCCGTCAAACCCGGCACAGATCCAGATTCTGCGCAAGGAGCCGGACCGTCCGCACGTGCAGTTGGGCGAGATCCGGGCGGAACCCTCCAGCGAGAATGTCAGTGTGCAGAAAATTGAAGAGTCCTTGCGCAACGCGGCGGCCAAAATGGGCGCCGACGCCATTGTGATTGTGTTTGACCGGACGGAAGTCACGGGCGCAATGGTCACCGGGCCCTGGTATGGACGTTCCGTTCAACAGATTGTCGGGCGCGTGGTGGTCGGCGTGGCGATCAAATATACGGGGGCGGAAACGGGAAGCTGACTTCGAGACCCGACTGGGAATTTCGCGAAAGACCGTAACAACTGAACGGGTGGGTCGGAACAACCGGGTCGAAGACGTTCCTCCCTTCGGCCCGGTTGCCTCCGCAGGTTTTTCAAATAATTAGCCGATGTTTGGTTGCGGTTGTGGGTGAACCGGGTAAACTTCGCGGCAGATGACGAAATGATGCGGCTGGTTTCTTCAGCCGGGCTTGCCGTACGGAGGACCTGAAACCAGAGAAGGTTTTGTGCAAACAATCCAGACCGGAAGAAAGGAATTGTTTTTGAAAAGACAAACGATCTTGAATTTAACAAGCAGAACAACCGCTCAACCAAACAAAAACAATTGGATGAAAAATCTTAAATCACGTTGAAAAGCCCCAAGGCATCCACGGCGCCACACCATTCATCACCAATATTTCCACCATGACATTTAAAAATCCAACGGCTTCCCGGATATTGAAGTTCGCGGTAACGGCGCTGATGCCGGCGGCCCTGCTGGCAATGACCTCCTGCTCGTCAACACCCGCCACGGGAAAGGTGAATGAGCCAACCAATCCCGCCGCCTACGCCAACGCCAGCGATTTTGGCGGCGAAATCGTGACGGACGCCGCCTCGACCACCGCGACGGTGGTTTCCGTCGATCACGCCAAACGTCTGGTCGTGCTGAAACGCGCCGATAGCAGCCTGGTCACCTACAAAGCCGCTCCGGGTGCGCCCGGTTTTGATGACATCAAAGCCGGCGACGTGGTCAAAGTCTCGGTGGCGGAGGAGCTCGCCGTGTTTCTCGGAATGAACAGTGTGCCGGTCGGTGTCGGTTCGAAATCCGCCAGGCTGCGCGTCCGGCTGCCGGGCGGGACGCAAGCCATCGCCACCGAAGTGGCGACACTGGTGTTCACCGCCAAGGTCAAGGCCATCAATGCCTGGAACTACACCGTGACCCTTCAATTGGCCGATGGCTTGACCAAGACGATCCACGTGAGCGAAGCCGTCAATCTGGCGGATGTCAATGTGGGAGATAACGTCTCGGTGCGGGCCACGGAGGCGGTCGTACTCGTACTGGAGAAACCGTAGCCCCTCAATTTCCCGGACACAAATCACATACCAACCTCCAAAAAGAGAAAGGCGCCAATGAAAAAACAAATTCTGAAGTTAACAGTGATGCTGTTGATGCCGGCAGCCTTGTTGGCATTCACCGGCTGCTCGTCAACGCCCAAACCGCAAACTGCCGCCGGCCAGGAGGCCATGCGAGGTGGTGTCGTCATCGATGAAGTGTCGGCGGTCGCCACTGTGCAATCCGTCAATGCCAGCAACCGCATCGTAGTGCTCCAGCGCCCGGATGGCAGTCTGATCACCTACGAGTGTGGACCGGAGGTGATTAACTTCGACCAGATTCAGGTGGGCGACCAGGTCACGGCCCAAGTGGCCGATGCCGTCGCCATCGGACTGGTCAAGGGTGGTGTGCCGCCCATGGCCGGTGCCGCCAACATCATGGTCCGGGCGGCGTTGGGAGAAAAACCGGCTGGCAAAATAGTCAATACCGTCGGATTCACCGCCAAGGTCATGAGTGTGGACAAGCTAACTCGGGAAGTGACTTTGCAAATGGTGGATGGCAAGACCCAGACGGTAACAGTCGGTTCCGACATAAAACTGTCCAATATTAAACCCGGCAACGACGTGGGGGTGCGGCTCACCCGGGCCTTCATGGTTGCGGTAACGACGCCGGAGCATGCTCCGGTTACACCCCCGCCAGCCGCGGTTGCACCGGTTGCAGCCGCGCCCGCCCCGCCCGCGCTGACGCCGGATGAGGCTGCCGCGATCGGCACCGAGGCCTACATTTTCGGCTACCCGCTGGTTACGATGGAATACACCCGGCGCGTGCTGACCAATGTGGAAAAACCCGAAGGCAAGGCCGCCCCCATGGGACAGTTCCTCCGGTTGCGTAACTATCCGACCCCTGATGACAAGCAGGTAACGGCACCCAATGCTGATACGCTCTACACCATCGCCTGGCTGGACGTGAGCAAGGAACCGTGGATACTGAGCCTGCCCGATGCAAGCGACCGTTACTACCTGTTTCCCATGCTCGATGGCTGGACCGACGTGTTCCAGGATCCCGGCAAACGCACCACCGGCACCGGGCCGCAGAAATACGCCATCACCGGCCCCGGCTGGAGCGGCACGCTGCCCGACGGCGTGACCGAATATAAAACGCCGACCAGTCTGGTCTGGATCATCGGTCGCATCTATTGCACCGGCACACCGGAAGATTATGACGCGGTGCACAAGCTGCAGGACGACATCTCCGTGGTTCCGCTCAGTTCGTACGGCCAGCCTTACACACCGCCACCGGGCACCGTGGACACGAATATTGACATGAAGACGCCAGTGCGCAATCAGGTGAACGCCCTGAGTGCGGAGGATTATTTCAAGCTGCTGGCCAAATTGATGAAGGACAATCCGCCGACCGAAGCGGACGCACCGATGGTCGGGAAAATGGCGAAGCTCGGAATCGCCCCCGGCCAGGACTTCGACATCAACAAGTTCGGTCCGGACGTGGCCAGGGCCCTGCAAAGTGTGCCGAAGCCGGCCTTTGATAAAATCATGGCCCATTACAAGGATGCGGGCACCCTCACCAACGGCTGGCTCTTCACGACCAAAGCCGGCGTTTACGGCGCGGATTATCTCCAGCGGGCGACGATCACTGCCATCGGCCTCGGCTGCAACCGACCGCAGGATGCCGTCTATCCGACCTCTTTGGGGGATGTCAACGGTAATCCCTACCAGGGCACCAACCAGTATGTTCTGCACTTCGACGCCGGCCAGATGCCGCCCGCCGAAGCGTTCTGGTCATTGACGATGTATAACGGCGCATTCTTCTTCGCGGCCAACCCGCTAAACCGCTACACGCTCAGCAGCCGGAATCAATTCACCACCAACGCGGACGGTTCGGTGGATCTCTACCTCCAGCACGATTCGCCGGGCGCAGACAAGGAATCCAACTGGCTCCCGGCGCCGGAAGACAAATTCATCCTGATGCTCCGGCTTTATTGGCCGAAGGAAACGCCGCCCTCAATCATTGACGGCACGTGGACGATTCCGCCGGTGAAACTGGTGCCATATACCAGTTCCAGCTAACACGACTGGCAGCGACTTCGGGAGGATTGATTGGGAATGGTCACTGGCCGCGCCGGGCGGCAAGGTAGGAATCAACGGCGGCGGCGGTTTTGCGCGCGTCCAGCACTACGTCGGACAAAGAAGCGGGGCCGCGCACAATGGAACCGCTGGCGAAAACGCCGGGGAAGTTCGTCATTCGATTTGCATCCACCTGCAGACAACCACGCCCGTCTAGGGACAGTTTACCGAAATCGTCGCTGTCCGGCAATCGGGGCACGGTGAAGCCATACGCCACGAACACCGCGTCCGCGGGCACATCGAATTCCGAACCGGCCACCGGCTTTACGCAGTGTCGGCCGGTGGGGTCGGGTTCGCCCGTTTCCATGCGGATGCAGCGGACATGAGTCACTACGCCCGCCGCATTCCCGAGCACGGCCACGGGCCGGCTCAGGAACTTGAACTGCGCGCCTTCCTCACGGGCGTCCTCGTATTCCTCCGCGTCGGCGGGCAGGCTGGCCTCGTCACGACGGTAGATGCACAGCGCAGCGGCGGCCCCGCGGCGGATGGCGATGCGCAGGACGTCCATCGCGGTGTCACCGCCGCCGAGCACCGCCACGCGTTTGCCCCGCACATCCACCGACGGCTGGCCCGCCGGAAGCGCATTTTGGCTGACGTACGGAAACGACTGGTAAACTCCGCGCAATTCCGCTCCGGGCACGTCCAGCGGCATGGCGTCGGCGAGGCCAAATCCAAGAAACACGGCGTCGAACTCGCGCCGCAGTTCGCTCAACTTCACATTCTGTCTGAAGGTAACGCCCATGCGAAAACGGATGCCGCGCCGCTTCAAGGATTCCAAGCGGCGTTCGACCAGTTCCTTGTCCACGCGGAACCCGGGCAAGCCATTCATCACCCGGCCGCCGGGTTTCAGCCGGGAATCGAACACGGTGACCGCATAGCCGCGCCGGGAAAGGGTGTCGGCCGTCACCAAGCCGCCGATGCCGGAGCCAATCACGGCCACGCTCTGGCCCGTGGAGTGTTCCAACGCGGGTTCGGCCAGGCTGTGTTTCCAGCCGTAGTCCAGCAGGAACCGCGTGAGGGCGCGGACCGGCACCGGGTCGGATTTTCCCGCCAGGATGCAGGCTTGCTCGCACACGCGCCCGCCCACGCAGACATGGGACGCCAGTTCGGGAATGCTGTGGGTGAAAAAAAACAGTTCGGCGGCTTCCTTGAACTGTCCGTCGGCAATCAACGCCAGCAGTTCATGGATGGGTGTGCCCAGCGGGCAGGCCTCGACGCAACGGGGATTCGGACACTGGATGCAGCGGCTGGCCTGGGCTCGGGCTGTGGCTTCGTCGTAGGGCAGATGGGTTTGATGAAAATCGGAAACCCGGTCGGTGGCCGGGCGCTTGGGCGGTTCGGCGCGGTCAATATCACTCCAGGCGTATTTCGCTTTCCCACTTGGCGAGGAACTTGGGTTCATGCTCCGCCTTTCGTTGGGATGCGCTCAGAAAAACTCGCGGTCGCGCGTCACCGCCGTGCTGCCGTGACCCGTGGCCAGCTCCAGCGATTTCTTGGGACAAATTTCCACGCAGTAGCCGCAGGTGATGCACCGCAAACGGTCAATGGCCCATTTCTTTTGCGCGCGATTCACCAGCAGCGCGCCGGTGGGACATTTCTTCGCGCAAACGGTGCAATAAACGCAGTTGTCCTTCGTGAAAACCAGCTGGCCGCGCGAGCCGGCGATGGGATTGCGCGGCTCGAACGGATAGCGGGTGGTTGGCGGCTTTGTGAGCGCCCACTTCAAGGCCAGCTTGGACATTTCGAAATAACCCATATCACCTTTCCGTGCAACTGATGCAGGGATCAATCGTGAGCACAATCATCGGCACGTCGGCCAGGTCGCAGCCCGGCAGCACCTTCAACATGGCCGGGAGGTTGGCAAACGTCGGCGTGCGCACGCGGAACCGCTGCAGGTTCTTGGTGCCGTTGGCTTTCAAATGGTAAACCACCTCGCCGCGCGGCTGCTCGGTGCGCGTAATGGTCTCGCCGGTGGGATTGCCGGTGACTTTCACGGTGATCTCGCCCTCGGGAATCTTCGCGAAGGCCTGCCGGATGATGTTGACCGACTGGAAAAGCTCTTCGCAACGGACGGCGCAGCGGGCGTAGGAATCGCCCTCGGTGCGTGTGACCGGTTCCACCGGGATGTCCTTGAACGCGGCATAACCAAGCTTGCGCATGTCCTGCGCCACGCCGCTGGCCCGGAGCATCGGGCCGACGCAGCCGAGATCATAGGCCTCCTGTTTCGAAAGCACGCCGATGCCGCAAAGCCGCGCCTTTACCGAGCGGTCGTTGATAAACACGCTGGTGATACTCCGCAGGTCCTTCTCGATTTCGTCCAGGTCCTTCAAAATGGTTTTGATCATGTCGGCGTTGATGTCGCGCCGCACGCCGCCGACCTTGCACGAGCCGAAAATGACGCGGCCCCCGGTGGTGGCCTCGATGATGTTGAGCACCTTTTCGCGCATGCGCCAGGAATGCATGAACAAACTTTCAAAGCCCATGCCGTCGGCCATCAACCCCAGCCAGAGCAGATGGCTGTGAATGCGTGAGAGTTCGCCCCAGATCGTCCGCAAATACAGCGCACGCGGCGGCACCGCGATGTTCATGATGGTTTCGACCGCCTGGCAATAGGTTTGCCCGTGGATGAAGCTGCAGATGCCGCAGATGCGTTCGGCGACATAGACGAATTCGATGTAATCCTTCGTTTCCGCCAGCTTTTCCAGCCCGCGATGAATGAAACCGATGGACGGCCGCGCCTCGATGACTTTTTCGTCTTCGACGACGAGATCGAGATGGACCGGCTCCGGCAACACCGGGTGTTGCGGGCCAAAGGGAATGACAGTGCGTGCCATAAAAATCTATTTGGGTGCTCCCGTGGTTGCCGGTGGCGTTGTCGCGCCAGGGGCCGCCGCGCTGCTCGCGCAGGGAAGCTTGGCGGTGGCGAACGGGAACTTGATGGCCGTCTTGTAAAATTTGCCTTTGAAATCAATCGCGATGCCGGCCACCTGCACGCCGAACAGATCGTGAATTTCGTTCTCGTACAGGACGGCGCAGAGATAGATCGAACTGATGCTCGGCAAATGCGGCTCTTCGCCGGGCAGCGACAGGCGCAGGTTGGTCAACTGGCTGTTGAGATCGAAGCTGTAGGTCAGCTCGATCTGGCCGGGCAGTTGCGTGGCGCTGATTTGCACCAGCCGGCAGCCCTGGTCCTTTTTGGCCCGGACTTTTTCCAGCAGCGCGTCAATCGTGATCAGCTCGATTTGTTCCTGGCTCATTTACGTTCCTTTTGCAGATAGACCCACGTGATGGCGGGCGTGAACGGCTCGGTCTTGAATTCCTGATAACCCGCCCGGCCCAGCAAATGCAGGCTGCGTTTGTTCGGCCGGCCGGTGAAAGCCTCAAAGCGTTTCGCCTGGGGAAAGGCTTTTTCAAGCTCCTCCACCAGACGGCGGCCGATGTCACGGCGCTGGAAGTAAGGATGGACACTGATGCCGCTCACCAGCGCGGTGTCGTCGCGGGCCTGGCCGCGCACCGAGCCGATGATCTTGCCGTTGACCACGGCCTTGATGAAAACCGCCTTGTCAAAATCGTTCTGGAGTTCCTCGAACGTCTGCTGCAAAGCCGGCAGGTTTTCGTCGTTGTAAACTTCCGCCTCGCACTGGCCGGCGGTCTTTTGCAGGGCGAGGATTTCCGGCGCGTCGCTCTTTTCCGCCCGCTGGTAAAGGACGTTGTCCATGTTGCTGACGGCGGCCTGGGTGTCCTTGTGTTTTTGTTCCAGCACTCCGAGGGCACGGACCACGCCGTCCACGATGGCCTCCGGCCGCGCGGCGCAGCCCGGCACATACACATCCACCGGAATCACGCTGTCCACGCCGCCGGAGATGTTGTAACACTCGCGGAAGATGCCGCCGCTGGACGCGCAGATGCCCACCGCCACCACCACCTTGGGTTCCGGCATCTGGTTGTAAATGTTGCGGATGACGGCCCGGCTCTGCTCGTTGACGGCGCCCGTTACCAGGAAAATGTCGGCGTGCTTCGGGTTGCCGGTATTGACCACGCCCAGCCGCTCAACGTCAAAAATCGGCGTCAGACACGCCAGCACTTCGATGTCGCAGCCGTTGCAGCTCGAAGCGTCGTAGTGGATGATCCAGGGTGATTTTGAAAGGCCGGACATGATTCAATTCCTCCGGGCAATGGCGTTGGCGTTGTTCAGGGCCGGCGTCGTGGCGGCGGCAGGAACCGTCTGGCTGGCGCCGGGTTGGGTGACGGCGGCAACCGGGGCGGCGGGAATGGCCGGTTTCGCGGACAAAAGCGAGAGCACGAAGATGTTGCCGAAACCGAACACGACCGCCACGATCCACGCGCTGCGAATCGCCGTCTGCCATTTGAGCCGGGCGAACACGTTGTCCACCAGGATGACGAACACAAACACGAACAACGACATGGCCACGCCCAAAACCGGCATTGAGGCAAAGAACAGATAGACCCAGCCCAGCAGGAACACGTTTTCATACCAGTGCGCGATTTCGATCAGGGCCAGCGTGCGTCCGGAAAATTCGGTGGTGATGCCGCGCACCAGCTCCTGATGCGCGTGGTGCGAGCACGACAGGTCGAACGGCGATTTGCGGAACTTGATTTCGAGCGTGTAAAGGAAGCCGAGGAAAATTCCCGGCAGCGCCAGCACCAGCAGCGTGGGATGATTGGCGATGTCATTCACGGCAAAACTTTTGGTGACCATGTACATCCCGATGGCCGTCAGCAGCACCATCGGTTCATAGGCCATCATCTGGATCAGTTCACGTTCCGCACCGATGAAGCTGTAAGGCGAACTGGTCTTGTACGCGCCCAGCACGAAAAAAATGGCCGCCAGCGTCAGCGCAAAAATCACCAGCAGCAAATCCGACCCGCCAAAGAACAGCGCGCCGGTGAAGATGACCATCAGCAGGAAGAACACGATGTAAAAGTTCTGCGAGCGGCGGACGACAATGTTTTGTTTCGACCACAGTTTCTGTACGTCGTAGAATGGCTGCCGGATGGGCGGGCCGCGCCGCGACTGCATGCGCGCCGAGATCCGGCGGTCCCAGCCCGCCAGCAATCCACCGACGATGGGCGCCGCGACCAGATAAATCACAATTCGAATCCAGGAATTCATAAACAAGCCACCACCAGCATCACCGTCAACATCGCCGCGCAGCCGATCACACCCCAGCGCGAAAGCCAGGCTTCACTGAAAATGTTGCGCAAATAGTAGTTGCCGATCGCTACATCCTGCACGCTGTCGGCGGTGCTGCGAAATTGCACGCTGCTGTGCACGTTCGCGCCGCCCAGATAAGCCTCCACCACCTTCACGCCGCGGCCGTAGTTCATGAAACTGAGCGGGAACAGCATTACCATCGCCATCATAATCGTCATGATGATGACGTTGCCCTCGCCCAGCGAGGCCGACTGGCCATAAACCGCGTAGATGTACGGTTCAATGAAATGGGAGGAAATGAGCGGAAACAACAGACAGGCCAAAGCCGTTGCCGCCGACAAACCGTAAAGCGCAATGGCCTCGCCGAGAACCAATTCTTTCTTTATCCGCTCAGCCGGTCCGACGACTTGTATCAGTTTGCCCATCCATTTGACCCAGAAGAACAGCGTGGCGGCGCTGCCAAAGGCGATAAAGACCGACAGCGAAGGATAGGCATCCACGACCGCCTTGAGCACCGCCCATTTGCTGATCAACATGCCGAACGGTGCCAGGAACATGCCGGCCATGCCGATCTGCATCATGATCGCCACGCGCGGCATGCGCACGACGAGCCCGGACATGTCCTCGATGTTCCGGCTGTGCAACTTGTGTTCCACCACACCCACGCATAGGAACAACAGGCATTTGGCCACCGCATGGAAAATAATCAACAGGATGCCCGCCCAGACCGCCTCGTAAGTTCCGATGCCGCCGCAAAGCACGATCAGGCCGAGGTTCGCCACCGTGGACCAGGCCAGAACCCGTTTGGCCTCGCTGCTGGTGATGGCCGCCAGGGAGCCGACGACAAAAGTGACCGCGCCGACCAGCGCCACCATCATCCCGACTTTTGTGCCCGCGACCAACGGCGCCATGCGCAGGACGAGATAGACGCCCGCCTTCACCATCGTGCTGGAATGCAACAGCGCCGACACCGGGGTGGGTGCCACCATCGCGCCCAGCAGCCAGCTGGAGAAAGGCAGTTGGGCGGATTTCGTGATGCCCGCAAAACACAGCAGCGCCGCCGGCAGGAGCACCAGCGCCTTGTCGGGGGAGTTGATCATCGCCTGCAATTCAATGCCGCCGGTTTTCTTTTGCAGCCAGACAATTGCCACCGCAAAGGCAAGTCCGCCGGCGAGGTTCATCACCAGCGCCCGCAGCGCGTTGCGTTTCGCCTCATTAGTCTGCGTGTAACCGATCAGCAGGAACGAGCAGAGTGTGGTGATCTCCCAAAAGAGGAACAGCCACACCAGGTTGTTGGCGAAAATGAGGCCAAACATCGCGCCCATGAAAATGAACAGCAGCGCGAAGAAGAGCGGTCGCCGGTCCGGCACGTCGCGATGCGCCACTTCGTGATATTCGCGCATGTAACCCAGCGCATAAATGCAGATGCCGCCGCCCACGATGCCGTTGATGAGGGCCATGATGACGGTGAACTTGTCCACGAACAGGTTCTGCGCCACCTCCAGATGCGCGCCGGCGGTGAATTCAAACCAGACCATCAGCCCCGCCTGGGCCAGCGTGAGCAATACAATCAGCGGGTTTTTCGCGCGCACACCGACAAAAATAATGAACAGGCTCATCACCATCTCGACGAGCAACATGCCCAGATTGATTCCATGCTGACTCCAGGGAAGCTCGCCCAGATTGAGCGGCGTGGGCAACCGGGCCAGGGCCACGGAACCGCAGCAGACCGCCAGCGTCACGACGGACACCAAGACCTTCCGGGGCAGGTCGGGCTTCAGGCACAACAGCAACAAGCCGGCGGCCAGGGGGACCAGAATCAATGTTAAAACCAGCATCACAACAGTTTAAGTGTTAAGAGTGTTTCTTGCAGCCATTCTGGGCATTAGCCCTGGCCGGCACGAGCTTTTCCGTGCAAAACCTTTATCAAATGCCTCAATGGGATATAACTTACCGGCTGGGTGCAGGTTGGCTTTGCGCTATTTGGCAATCAGCAAACATCCTTTGTCAGTGGCTTTGCTTAAGCAAAGAATCAGTTGGCGGAAAGGAAAAATTACACGGCTTTTTAACCACGGATGGACCCAGCGCGGCCAAGTTGCAACTCCATATCCACAAACCTTAACGCAGAGATGCCGAGGACGCCGAGGACCGCAGAGAAAATCAAACTCTGCGAATCTCTGCGCTCTCCGCCTCTGCGTTGAAACCTCATTGAATATTTGCGATTAAGCGCCCAACGGATCGCGCGTTTTTATGGCCTTGTGCTGCTGGACCAGAAAATTGCACCAAGCATCCATGCCTTGGCCGGTTTTGGAGGAGAGTTCAAACACCGGCGCCTTGGTCGCAAGGCGGCGGAGATTGGCCAGGGCCGCTTCCCGGTTGTAATCGCAGGCTGTCGCCAGGTCCAGTTTGCTGACCACCGCCGCGCCCGCCGACTGGAACATGGGCGGATATTTCAACGGCTTGTCCTCGCCCTCGGTGACGGACAATAGAACCACCCGTAAATCTTCGCCCAGATCATACGAGGCGGGACAGACGAGGTTGCCGACGTTCTCGATGATGAGAAGATCGAGGCCTTTCAGGTCAAGTTGCTTCAAGGCGTTCGCCACCATCTCCGCTTCGAGATGGCACACCGTGCCCGTGGTGATCTGCACCACCGGCGCGCCCGATTCGCGGAGGCGTTCAGCATCGTTGTCTGTGGCCAGGTCGCCGACGATGACGCCGGTCTTCAGGCGTTTCCCCAGCGAGCGGATGGTTTCGCGAATGAACGTGGTCTTGCCCGAACCGGGCGACGAAAGGACATTCAGCACCAGCAGGCCGCGCGCATGGAAAAAGCCGCGGTTGCGCTCTGCCAGCCGGTCATTCTTTTCCAGAATCGCCTGGCGCACTTCCAAAACCCGATGCTGGCCCGTGGCGTCTCCGTGCGAGTGAGTATGGGAATGCGGGTGGTCGTGGTCGTGATGATGGTCATGGCCATGGCTGTGACCGTGTTCATGGTCGTGATCGTGGTGATGATGGGCGTTGATGCCCACCGGGTTTTCACCGGGCAATCCGCATCCGCATTCCTGGCACATCAGTCAACCTCCAATGAAGTGAGTTCCATTTCGCGTCCCGCGCGGAGTTCCGCGCTGGGGCGATGGCAATCGGGACATTCGGCAAACATCCGGGTGGCCTCAAATTCCTGGCTGCACGCGGCGCACCAGAACCGCGCCGGGACATCCTCGATGAGCAATTGGGCGCCTTGCGCCGGCGTGCCGTCGGCGAGGGCCTCAAAGGCGAATTGCAGCGCGTCGGGCACCACGCCGCTCAGGGCGCCGATGCGCAGGCGGATGGCATGCACCCGGCTGGCCCCGGCTTGCCGGGCCTTTTCGAG
>Ga0181530_10000103_pt1 | contig 101807 bp, 96 predicted proteins | sample PEATcosm2014_Bin_42_FD_119769 | JGI IMG/M metagenome (GOLD analysis project Ga0181530, IMG submission 119769) | Peatland microbial communities from MTU Mesocosm Facility, Houghton, MI, USA - PEATcosm2014_Bin10_60_metaG | ecosystem: Environmental > Terrestrial > Soil > Wetlands > Peat | place... | reverse complement strand
GCCGCAATCGCCTGCAAGCCCTTGACGAATGACTGAGACGTCAAAGCCGCCGACTCGAGTTGCGTCTTGCTGATTTTCTGAAAGTCTTCAAAACTGTTGGCCATTTGATTTCCCTTGGTCGAGTGTGCGCCGACTCTTCTCAGCTCGAGGCGGCAAGCCGAGAGCGAAAGATGCCCCCACGCTTTTTATGGTGCGGTGCACAATTCTCGTCAAGGTGATATTGCGTCGCACCATTTTTGCCCTGCCGTGGCGCCCGGCGAGCGCCGGCGACCGGCGTTCGTCGTCAATCGAAGGCGTGTTTCGAGCTTTCCAAAGAAATAAATTTGACGCTCATGCAGACTGAGTCGGGACTGTTGTCTTGCCCACGCAATACGGCGGTCTTAAACTTGACTCGGCGCGTCTTGGCTCCTCAAGGCCGGAGCCGAGGAAACGCCGCATTTGCATCTCATTTAAGCGCGATGCCTTAGCCGCGCGCGCTCCCGGAGCAGAGGTTCGAAAGAAGTTGAAGAGTGACGAATGACGACCCTTCCGTTTCCCGAACTGAAAGCTGACCGGAGCCAGCGTCGTTTCGACATTCGCGCGCTGATCGCCGCGCGCGAGGAAGAGCGTTACAGCCTCAACGCCAAACACCTGAACGAAATGATGGTGCGCGTCTTCCAGACGATCGGCACCGACGTCGGCTTTCAGAGGGGCGTCGGGCAATATCTTTACGATCGCCGTGGCGCCCGCTACCTCGATCTTCTGAGTGGCTGGGGCGTTTTCGGCATCGGCCGCAACCATCCGCTGCTGCGCGAGACCCTGAGCGGCGTGCTCGGCGCCGATCTGCCCAATCTCGTCCAGATGGACGCCTCACTGCTCGCGGGGCTGCTCGCCGAGCGCCTGCTCGGTTTCACGCCCTGGCTCGACAAGGTCTTCTTCGCCAACTCGGGAACGGAGGCGGTCGAGGCGGCGGTCAAATTCGCGCGGCGCGCGACCGACCGCCCGGAGATCGTCTATTGCAGCGACGCCTTTCATGGCCTGACCTATGGCGCGCTGTCGATGAACGGCGACGCCGTGTTCAAGGAGGGCTTCGAGCCGCTCGCGCCGGGCTTTACCGAAATCCCCTTCAACGATCCCGCCGCGCTGGAGCGCGCGCTTGCGGCGGGTCAGGCCGCCGCCTTCATCGTCGAGCCGATCCAGGGCAAGGGCGTCAATATGCCGGACGAGTCCTATCTCGCCGACGCCGCCAGGCTTTGCCGCAAATATGGCGCCCTCTTCATCGCTGACGAGATCCAGACCGGCATGGGGCGCACGGGACGGTTTCTTGCGGTCGAACATTGGGAGGTCGAGCCGGACATGGTGCTGCTCTCCAAGGCGCTGTCGGGCGGCCACGCGCCGGTCGGAGCGGTGCTGACGCGCAAGCACATCTTCGACAAAGTGTTCGACCGCATGGACAACGCCGTCGTGCATGGCTCGACCTTCGCCCGCAACGACCTCGCCATGGCGGCGGGGCTCGCGACGCTCGAAGTGATCGAATCCGAGCGCCTGATCGCCAATGCGGCGCGGACCGGCGCGCGGCTCCTGAAAAGCTTCGAGGCGATGGCGCAGCGCTATGAATTGGTCAAGGCGGTGCGCGGCAAGGGGCTGATGATCGGCGTCGAATTCGGCAATCCCCAATCGCTGAAGCTGAAAGCCGCCTGGAGCCTCGTCGAAGCCGTCAACGCGGGCCTGTTCTGCCAGTTGATCACGATTCCCTTGTTCAAGGAGCACAACATCCTCGTTCAGGTCGCAGGTCACGCCAATCATACGATCAAGCTGCTGCCGGCCCTCGTCATCGATGAGTCCGATTGCGACTGGATCGAACGCGCCTTCGACGCCGTGATCGCCGATAGCCACCGCGTTCCAGGCGCCGTATGGTCGCTCGGGCGCACGCTCGCCGACCATGCGCTGAAAGCCCGCGCGTCGAAATAGGGCTTGAAAAAAGAGCCTGCAAACAGAGCTTCGAAACAGAGCTTATGGACGATCGCCGCCTACTCGTCGGACGTTTCGGCGCGCCGCATGGCGTCAGGGGCGAAGTGCGGCTGCAAAGCTTTACTGGCGACCCTGGAGCGATCGCCGGCTATCGTGAGCTTAGCGACGCGAGCGGCGCGCGGCGCTTCTTGATCAACTCGTTGCGGCGCGTCAGGGACAATCTGTTCGTCGCCAGGATCGAGGGAATCGCCGATCGCGCGGACGCCGAACGCCTGACCAATGTCGAGCTCTATCTGTCCCGCGCGGATCTGCCGGCGCCCGCAAGCGACGAGTTCTATCTCGCCGATCTGATTGGCCTCGCGGCGCTCGACGAGGCCCGTGCGCCGATCGGCCGCGTCGCGGACGTGCTCGATTTCGGCGGCGGCGACATTCTGGAGATCGCTCCCGTAGGCGGCGGCGAGACGCTGCTTTTCCCTTTCACCAAAGCGGTCGTCCCTGAAATCGACGTCGCGGGCGGCTGGCTCGTCATCGTCGCGCCAAGCGAGATCGCGGGAGAGGGCGAGGGCGAGGGCGAGGCGGCGTCCTCGCCGCGGCGCGCGTCCTCGGGCAAGACGTGAACGGCGATGTGGCGCGCGACGGTCTTCACGCTTTTTCCCGACATGTTTCCAGGTCCGCTCGGCGTCTCGCTCGCCGGTGAGGCGCTCGCGCGCGGCCTCTGGTCGATCGCGGCGCATGATATTCGCGCGCAGGGGCTCGGGCGCCACCGGGCGGTCGACGACACACCGGCGGGCGGCGGCCCCGGCATGGTCATCCGGGCGGATGTTCTCGCCGCCGCGCTCGACGCCGGACTCGAGGCCGACGACGCGCGGCCGCGGCTGCTGCTCAGTCCGCGCGGCGCGGCATTGACGCAGGCGCGGGCGCGGGCGCTCAGCGCGGGCGGGGGAGTTGTTCTCGTCTGCGGACGTTTTGAGGGCGTCGACGAGCGGGTCATCGCCGCGCGGGGCCTCGAGGAAGTTTCGATCGGCGACTATGTGCTCTCGGGCGGCGAGATTGCCGCGATGGTCGTTCTCGACGCCTGCGTCCGGCTGCTGCCCGGCGTGATGGGAAAGGAAGCGTCCGGCCTCGAGGAGAGTTTCGAGAGCGGCCTGCTCGAATATCCGCACTTCACCCGCCCGCGCGAATGGGAGGGGCGCGAGATCCCCGAAATCCTGCTGTCCGGCGATCACGCGAAGATCAGGGCCTGGCGCGAGGAAGAGGCGCTGCGGATCACCCGCGAGCGGCGCCCGGATCTCATCGCCAGCCTCCCGGCCAAGGCGCGGAAGACTTCATAAGAAAAGGCTCGGTTAGATAAGACTAGTTTAGATACGGCTTGGCGAGATTGGACCCGTGCAGACGATCGGCGGCGCCCGCAGGCTGGAGCGTTGACCGCGGCGCGTGCGCCTTGACCCGCGCTCCGCCTTTTCTTCCCGTCCGAGCCAGCCCATGCTCGGTCTTGCGCCAGTGAAACGGCCGCACGGCGAGGTCGTAGAGCGCCGCCCAGGCCGCGACGGACATCAGGAAATAATAGAGCGGCAACAGCGGCAGAAACAGCCAAAGGCCGAGCAGTTTGCGCCGCTTCATGCCAAGCAGCGTAAGCCAGAGCAGCGAAGCCGCGCCAAATATCGCGACCGAGAGCCAGAGCGTCGTCTCGACGATGGCCAGGATCGATTCAGGCTGTGGCAGACCGGCGCTCGCCAGATGATAGCCGAGCAACGCGGTCAGGACCGGCCACAGCAGCGGCGCCAATACGAGATTGACCATCATCAGGGCGAGAACGCCGGCGCCGGACCAGCCGACCTCGCGAACGAGGCGCGCCGGATCGCGGCTGATCGTGATGAAGGTCTGCGTCCACCCCTTAGACCAGCGCATCCGCTGCGTTAGCCAGGCGTTGAAACGCGCCGGCGCCTCCTCGTCGGTGGTCGACTGCAGTGTTTCGCAGCGATAGCCGAGCCGGGCGAGGCGCAGCCCGATGTCGGCGTCCTCCGTCACGTTCCAGGCGTCCCATGCGCAAATCTCGCGCAGGACCGCCGTGCGAAAATGATTGGACGAGCCGCCGAGCGCAAGCGGCAGGCGCAAGCTCGACATGCCCTGCAGCATCACGTCGAACAGGACGGCGTATTCGATGGCGAACAGCCGGGTCAGCCAGGAATCCCCGGTATTGTCGATGCAAAGCTGCGCCTGCAGGCAGGCGGTCCGCGGCGGGGCGCGCAGAAAGCGTTCGGCCGCATCGCGCAATTGGCGCGGCGCCGGTGCGTCCTCGGCGTCGAAGATGGCGACGAACTCCCCGCGCACCAGCGGAAGGGCGACATTCAGAGCGCGGGGTTTGGTCCGTGGCCAGCCATTCGGCGCGACGATGATTTCATAGCTTGGCGGCAGCTTGAGAGCCGCCAGCGCCCGGCGCGTTGCCAGGTCATCGGCTTCGATGACGAGCTTTATGTCGAGCTTGCCGCGCGGATAGTCGATGGCCTCGAGGGCACTCGCGAGCTGGCGCACGACCCGCGCCTCGCGATGCAGCGCGACGACGATCGAATAGGCGGGCAGCAGGCGATCGTCGACGGGAGCCGGCAGCCGCCGGCCGGGGCGGGCGCCGTCGAGGCTCGCTGCGCCCGCGAACAGGCGCAGACAGAGCGCCGCCAGAAACACGCAACTCATTGCAATGTCGAGCGCCGGCGGCCCAAAGTCCGGGGCGAACGCGTAGACGAGGCTCAGCGTCGCCATGATCGCAGCGGCGACGCAACATTGGGCCGGGCTCGCGCCTGATTTGGCCGACAGCGCCGGGTCGCGATTGGCAAGAGCGAGGCTTGGCTCGCGCGCGATCGCGGGCGCGGCGGCGGCGCGCACCAGCCGCGACAAATGCGCCGGCGTCGCAATGGCGAGGCTCTCGCTCATTGTTTCGCCGCTCTGCCTGCGCCGCAGCAGGACGGCCAGCATCTCGCCGCGCGGCGCGACGAGCCAGCGCGGATCCCCGTCGCCCGCGAGCGGCGCGACGCCGGCGTGGATCGAATGGGGATAGCGCGCGGCGGGTCCGAGTGCGACCGCGCCGTTGACGAAGGGGACGCCAAGATGACGCGCGAGCGATCGATAGTAAAATGCGTCGGTCACCGCGCCGGTTGCGAGAAGCGCCGCGTCCGGCGTGATCCCCTGCGTCCGCGCCATCGCCGCCGCTTCGATCAGCAGGGCGGGCGCCGCGCCATAAGCCGAGAGAAAGCTGAGTTCGAACGGCAGCGCCTCAAGCCGGCGCCCGGACGAAAGGTGGCCGATTTCGTGATGCCCCCGCGCCGCCGAGGGCTGAAAATCCGTGTGGCGCGCGGGGGCGTGGCGGCTCAGGCTCTCGACATTCATTTCGGCGGGCCGCCAGTCGTGGTTGAACGAATTGTGCTTGTTATCAGACGTCCTTTAACAGACAATATCTGTGCAATGGAAACCGTCTTTTCTATGGCTAAGATTGCGATTGAATGAGATTTCGCGCGGGAGATTCATGCGTGGCGCGCAGTCCGATGGGGCTGCTGCAAAACTGCCGCCCCAAACTCACTTGGCGCTCGCGGTGCGGTCGTTAACGGCGACTTGGCCGAATATGAGAAGTCATCAAATGTTTGTCAGTTTATGGAACCGCTAATGCATCAGTGCGTTTTAACACCTACCCAGCGTAAACGGCGCATATGATATGGGCGCGCCGCTGACCAGGCCACCCTCATTGCCGGCCATTACAAATATAAAAGATTGGTTACAGGCGTATTGAACCAATAAATTGGCGACAAAGATATGTTTCGAGGGGAAGGAACCGCAGAGATGTATATTATTGTGGCTGCTTGCATTTTGTTCGGTGCGTTGCTCGCTAAATCATTCAAATGTTTCATCCTCATTCCGGCTTGCGCACTTATTGTCGGATTTGATTTATTCATCGATCATGGTGTCGCGCGCGGAGTCCGAGGCGCCGCGCTCGAAATCGTGACCCTCGTCACAAGCCTGCAGATCGGCTATGTCGCGGGCGCCCTGTCCCCGCTTTTACTGGCCGCGCTCGCGCGGCAAAAAACGCCGGCCATTTTCGCCAATGCCCCCTTCGCGCGCGCGCTGAGCCGAGACGGCCGGATGCTCGGGTCGACGCGCAACGGCGTTGCATCGGAGGCGTCGGGCGCCCAGAGAAAAGACACGATCAAGCCGGCGGCCTGAATCGGCGCACGCGCCGCCGCTCACCGCGCGGGCGCGGCGTTGCGGACGAAGGTGAAATAGGCCGGACGGCGGCCCTCGCGCAGTGCCTTCGCCTCGTATCGGGTGCCGCTCCATCCCTCCCATGGGTTGCGCCAGTCGGCGGCGCTCCGCGGCGTCCAGGAGAAATGCGGCGCGCGCAGAACGCGGGCGAGGGTCCAGCCCGCATTGTCGTCGATGTCGGTGGCAAAGCGCAGCTCGGCGCCCGGACGCATCGCGCGGGCGAGGCGCGTCAGCATCAGGTCCGAAAGGAACCGCCGCTTGCGCTGGCGTCGTTTCGGCCAGGGGTCCGGGTAAAGCAGGTAGACCCCGCCGAGCGCGCCCTCCGGCAGCGCCTCGATGACGGCGCGGGCGTCGCCCTCATAGAGGCGGATGTTGCGCAGATCATGCTCTTCGATGAGGGCGAGGGCCTTGGCGACGCCGTTGCGAAACGCCTCGCAGCCGATGAACAGAGCCGAAGGGTCGGCGCGCGCCGCGGCGGCGAGGTGTTCGCCGCCGCCGAAGCCGATCTCGAGCCAAAGCGAGGAGAGGCCAGGCGACAGCGCTTGCGGCTCGATCGGCCGCGAAGGGTCGAGCGCGATCGCCGGCAGGGCGCTCAGCAGCAATTCGTCGTGGCGCGCGGTGAGCCGCTTGCCCCTGCGCCGGCCGAACAGGGTTGCGCGCGGCGGGGCCAAGTCCGCGTGCGGATCGCCGGGATTCATGGCCGCGTCTGATCGGAAAGGATCGCCGGCCGACTGAGAACCGGCGCGGCGGTCAGGAAAGATGCGCCTTGAGCTTATCGCCGAGATCAGTTTTCTCCCAGGAGAAGCCGCCCTCCGCGTCGGGCGCGCGGCCGAAATGGCCATAGGCCGAGGTGCGCGCGTAGATCGGCAAATTCAGCCTCAGATGCTCGCGGATGCCGCGCGGCGACAGGCGCATGCTTTTGCCCAGCGCCGCCTCGATCTTTTCTTCGGCCACCCGGCCGGTGCCGTGCGTATCGACATAGATCGACAGCGGCTCGGCGACGCCGATGGCGTAGGCGAGCTGGATAGTGACGCGGTCGGCGAGACCGGCTGCGACCACATTCTTGGCGAGATAGCGGGCGGCGTAGGCGGCGGAGCGATCGACCTTGGTCGGATCCTTGCCGGAGAAGGCGCCGCCGCCGTGGGGCGCCGCGCCGCCATAGGTGTCGACGATGATCTTGCGCCCCGTGAGGCCGGTGTCGCCGTCGGGGCCGCCGATGACGAATTTTCCGGTCGGATTGACGTGCCAGGCGGTTTCCGGGCTGATCCAACCCTCCGGCAATGTCGCGCGGATATAGGGTTCGACGATGGCGCGCACATCGTCCGAACTCAGGTTCTCGTCGAGATGCTGGGTCGATAGCACGATCTGCGTGACGCCGACCGGCTTGCCGTTAACGTAGCGGACCGTGACCTGGCTTTTGGCGTCGGGGCCGAGCTTGGCGGCGTCGCCCTTGCCGGACTTGCGCTCGCGCGCCAGCACCTCGAGAATCTTGTGGGCGTAATAGATCGGCGCAGGCATGAACTCCGGCGTTTCGCGGCAGGCGTAGCCAAACATGATGCCCTGATCGCCCGCGCCTTCATCCTTGTTGCCGGCGGCGTCGACCCCTTGCGCGATGTCGGCGGATTGGGCGTGCAGCAACACCTCGACCTTGGCGTCGCGCCAATGGAAGCCAGCCTGTTCATAGCCGATGTTCTTGATCGCGGCGCGGGCGGCGGCCTCGATCGCCTCGGGCGAGATAGCCGGGCCGCGCACTTCCCCGGCGATGATGACGCGATTGGTCGTCGCCAGGGTCTCGGCGGCGACGCGGATCTGATAGGGATCGACGCCAGCCTTGGCTCCTTCGCGAAAGAACAGATCGACGATTTCGTCCGAGATCCGGTCGCAAACTTTGTCCGGATGGCCTTCAGAGACGGATTCGCTCGTAAAAAGGTAGTTTTCGCGAGCCATGGCGGCCTCCGGTTGCGAACGTGAAACGGACCCGGCGAGGTCGCGGCGCGGGACCTGGAAAAGAGACCGGAAATTTCAACATCACGTTCGTTTTGTCAAGCAAATAGGCCCGTTACGTTCGTTTAAGCGAACGCTTTGCTCCGGCGCGAAAATGACTGGAAAATGCTGTGGAGAAGTTGCGGGCGCGGACGCTAGCCGTGCAGCTCATCCTGATCCGGGCGTCGCGTCAAATCGCCACTGATGTCCTCGCCGGCGAGCGCCGAGACGAGATCGATGATTCGCTTGCGCACCTTTGGATCGTGAATGCGCGCAAAGGCCATGTTGAGGTGAAGCCCCTCTGCCGTGGACAGGAAATCGGCGACATAGCTCGTGTTCGAATCTTCGGCGACGCCAAGGCGGCTCTCCACCGGCCCCGCCGCGGCCTCGAAAGACGGCGCGCCTTCGAAGAAGAACGCCGGCGGGACATCGAGCGTGCGCGAGATCTGCTGCAGCCGGCTCGCGCCGATCCGATTCGCGCCCTTCTCATATTTCTGGACCTGCTGGAACGTCAGACCCAACGCCTCGCCGAGCTTCTCCTGGCTCATGCCCAGAATCACGCGGCGCATGCGCACGCGGCTGCCGACGTAGCGATCGATTGGATTGGGCACCTTCTTGATTTTTTCCACTGCAATGCTTTGATCGCTCATCGCCCCCACCTAGTCATATGAAAAATCGCTTTTTGTGAGCGTTTATACCAGAAGCTACCGGCTCCCTGGCGGTTCAACTTTTTTGACAATCATCCATCGAAAACATCCATCGATAACAAAACACACACCGAATCCACCGAAAAATAAAGCAAACCGTTAAGCTGATGATGAAAGACGACAATAATTAGATGACATTTGACGCGGCATTGTCAAATTCCTTGATCAAAGCCGCCACGCTCGAACCCCTCTTAGCCAGGCCGCCGCGGCCGCCGCGGCGATGACTGCGAGCCATGGCAGAAAAGCCATCAGGAAAGGCGCGCGGGCGAACGCCGGCGGTGCGATCGGCTGCGGCAGCGATCCTTTCAGCAATCCCGCCGCGCCCAGCGGCAATTTCTCGAGAACCCGCCCGTAAGGATCGATGATCGCCGAGATCCCTGTGTTAGCGGCCCGCGCCAGCGGCAATCCCTCCTCGACCGCGCGCAGCCTCGCCTGCGCAAAATGCTGGTAGGGACCAGCTGTCAGTCCGAACCAGCCGTCGTCGGTGACGTTGAGCATGAGGCCCGGGCGCGGCGCGCCCCGTTCCTGGGACAGCGCTTCACCCGGAAAGATCGCCTCATAACAGATCAGCGGCGCAACCGGGGGCAATCCTGGCACATTCAGCGTCCTACGCCTTGATCCTGCTTCGAAGCCGCCGGGAATATGGACGAAATGATGCAGGCCTGCACGGGAGAGGATGGATTCAAACGGCAGATATTCGCCAAATGGCACCAGATGGGCCTTGTCGTAGGTGTCGAGAATCACGCCGCTGTTGGCGATCACCTGGATGGCGTTGAAAAAGATCGGATGGGCGATCTCGGACGAGGGCGGGCCGAGCCCGCCCGCGGGGCTTGCGGGGTCTTCCTCAGCCCGCGCGGCGCCGGTGACGACAAAAGAGCCGGGCGGCAGCGCCGCCGCGATTTCAGCCACCGCTTCGGCGTCGCGCGAGAGGATGAAGGGAAACGCCGATTCCGGCCATATGACGACGGTTACGTCGGTCGAATCCGCATCCTTCGCAAGGTCCGAAAGCTTGATGTAATCGGCGAGGATCTCGTCTTTGTACTCGGGACGGTACTTGTCGTCCTGCGCCAGATTGGGCTGCATGATCTTGAGCGCGACCCCGGCGACGAAAGCGTCCTTCGCGTGCGCCAGGCGTAGGGCGCCGAAGGCGAAAATGGCGGCGAGCGCGATCGCCGCCGCGCCGCAGGGCGCGATCGCCCGCGCTGACAAGGGCTTGCCGGCGAGCGTCGCCGGTGCCGAAAAGATCAGGATCGCGACGAGGGTCAGGCCGTAAAGGCCGATGATCGAGGCGAGCTGCGCCGCGGCGAGATTGCCGCCGAGCGCCATGCCGAAAGCGTTCCAGGGAAAGCCGGTGAAGAGGTTGCCGCGCAGCCATTCGGTCAACGTCAGCGCCGCGGCGAAGACGAGGACGCGGGCCGGCCCCCGCGTCCAGACAAGTCGCGCCAGCATGAATCCGAACGCCGGATAGAGCGCCATGGCGGCCGGGAGTCCAATGACGCCAAGCGGCATGATGTAGATATATTTGCCGCCGTCGGTGAGGAACGCCGCCCCGAGCCACCAGAGGCCGGCGACGAAATAGCCAAACCCCCACCACCAGCCGGCTGCGAACGCGCGGCGACCGGCGACCCCAAGGCCGAACCGGCGCCAATCGCGAACGGATAAGCCGCGCGCCGCCTTTTTCGGGGCTCTATCGCGCGAGCCGTCGATCAGCCAGACGGCGACGGTCATCGGAATTGCGAGCGCGGGCCAGATGTCGAAAGGCGCCATGGCGAGCGCCCCGGCGGCGCCGGCGGCGAAGGCGATCAGGCAGCGGCGCCAGCCGGCGGCCTCGGTGATCGATGCGGCGACAGCGAACATGTGAGGCGGGCGATCGGTCAATGCGCTTTTGCGGCATCCCCCGCATCCGGCGCGTCCTCGGGCTCGCCGCTCTTTGCGGGCTCATCCTTGACGCCGAGGCGGATCCTGACCCGTTTCACGCGGCGCGGATCGGCGTCGAGAATCTCGAATTCGAGGCCGCCTTCGACGATGATTTCGCCGCGCACGGGAACGTGGCCGGCGAGCGTCGTGATGAGGCCGCCGAGGGTGTCGACCTCCTCGGCGTCGCTGATCGCGGTGAGATCGGCGTCGATCGCCTGCGACACATCCTCAAGGCTCGCGCGCGCGTCGACGATGAAGCCGCCGTCGGCGCTCGCGATGATTTCAGGGCTTTCGTCGAGGTCGTGCTCGTCTTCGATGTCGCCGACGATCATTTCGACGATGTCCTCGATCGAGGCGAGACCGTCGGTGCCGCCATATTCGTCGATGACGAGCGCCATATGGGTGCGAGTCGCCTGCATTTTGACGAGGAGATCGAGGGCCGGCATCGACGGCGGCGCGAACAGCACCGGACGCAGGATATTCGCCTCCGACAGGGGAATGTCGAGATCCGCGAAATTCCTGAATTTACCGACGGCCGGTTCGGGCGCCGCCGTAGGCGAAGCAGATGCAGATTCGGATTCCTCGGCGCCGGGAATGTCGGCGGTGAGATAGGCGAGGAAATCGCGGATATGGATCATACCGCGCGGGTCGTCGAGCGTATCGCCATGCACCGGCAGGCGCGAATGGCCGGCCGTGCGAAACGTCCGCAGCACGTCGATGAGGCTGCAATCGAGCGCAACGGCGACGATGTCGGCGCGCGGAACCATGACGTCCTCGACCTGAACCTCGTGCAGGGCGAGGACATTCTTCAGCATGGTGCGCTCTTGCGGCGAAACGTCGACCTCGGTCGAGGAATCGGCGAGCGCATCCTGAATGTCGTCGCGGATCGAGGCGCCGCCGAGACCGAACACGGCGCGCAGGCGGTCGAACAGGCTGGGCTTGGCGGCGCCCGCCCGCTCAGATCCAGCCTCGCCGGCCGCCGGACTCTCGCGTTCGCTCATGATCGTCGTCACTTCTGGGCCTGCGCCCGCGGCGCGGCGTAAGGGTCGGCGATCCCGAGCCGCGCCAGCACGTCGCGCTCCATCGCCTCCATCGCCTCCGCGTCGGCGTCTGCGACGTGATCATATCCTATCAAATGCAGGAAGCCGTGCGCCAGCAGATGGGCGACGTGATCGCGCAACGGCTTTTCCGCCTCGGCGGCCTCCTTCGCGGCCGTCTCGAAAGCGATTACGATATCGCCGAGCACAGGCGTCGAGGCGACCGGGCCGCCGCTCGGAAAGGAGAGCACATTGGTCGGCTTGTCGAGGCGGCGCCATTTGCGGTTCAGCTCCGCGATAAAGGCGTCGTCGCAGAGAACGATGCTGATTTCGGCGCCGTCGGCGATCCTGACGCCGCTTTGGCTGATGGTCTGCCCGATCACGGTCTCGGCAAGCAGGGCCGGGTCCGCGAAAGCCTCCCACGCCTCCGTCTCGATCGCAATGTCGATCACAGGCTTCATCGCCTCGCCTTCGCGTCCGGGCGCAATTCTTCGGGACCCAAAGCGCGCGCGTGGGCGTGCTCATAGGCGCCGACGATGCGTCGCACCAGATCGTGGCGAACGACGTCGCCCTCCTTGAACACGACATGGCCGATGCCTTCGAGGCCGGAAAGCAGCTGGATCGCTTCGCTGAGGCCCGATTTCTGGCCGATCGGCAGGTCGGTCTGCGACGGGTCGCCGGTGACGATCATGCGCGAGCCTTCGCCGAGGCGCGTCAGGAACATTTTCATCTGCACCGAGGTCGCATTCTGCGCCTCATCGAGCAGGACGCAGGCATTGCTTAAAGTGCGCCCGCGCATGAACGCGAGCGGGGCGACCTCGATCATGCCGGTCTGCATGCCGCGCTCCAGCATGCGGGCGTCCATGAAATCGGCGAGGGCGTCGAAGATGGGCCTGAGATAGGGGTCGACCTTGTCGCGCATGTCGCCGGGCAGGAAGCCGAGCCGCTCGCCGGCCTCGACGGCCGGACGCGAGAGAATCAGGCGCTCGACGGCGCCCTGTTCGAGCAGAAGTACGGCGTAGCCGACGGCGAGCCAGGTCTTGCCGGTGCCGGCCGGGCCTTCGGCGAAGACCAATTCGTGGCGTTTCAGGGTGCGCAAATAAAGGTCCTGCGCGGCGTTTCGCGCCCGCACGGGGCCGCGCCGGCGCGTTCCGATCTGCTCGAAGGCGATGCGGCCCGCCTCGGCCTCCTTGGGGAACAGCGAGCCTTGCAGCGCGCCTTCCTGGATCGCGCCGTCGACGTCGCCGAGCGTAACCGGCTGGCCAAGCTTTACGCGCCCATAGAGGTTTTCGAGCACAAGCCGGGCGTGCTCGCAGGCGTCCTGCGAGCCCTTGATCGTGACGAGATTGCCGTTGGCGTTGGCGATGACGCCGAGCCGGCGCTCAAGCTTGGCGAGATTTTGATCGTAATGGCCAAACACCAGCGAGGCGTAGCGATTGTCGTCGAAAGAGAGATTGATCTCGACGCTGTCGGCTTCGCCTTGCGGGCGCTTGACCTCGGGCCTTGGAAGCGAAACGGGACGATCGGATGGTTTCAAACGGATCCTCGCGGGGTCTGGACGGGCTCTGGCAGGGATTGGGCAAGCCGCCCCGCCGGGGAAGGGGCGAGCCGCCCGAACAGGGAATTGGAGCCGGTCGCGACGATCTCGACAGCGACGACGGCGCCGATGAGGCCGGCGTCGGCTTCGATCTGGACGGGCTGGAGATAGCCGGTCTTGCCGGCGATCTGGCCGGCGTGGCGGCCGCGCTTTTCGATGAGGACATCGAGCGTGCGGCCGACCATGTCGCGGTTGAACGCCTGACGCTGGCCTTCGAGCAGCGCCTGCAGGCGCGCGAGGCGGGCGATTTTGACGTCTTCCTCGACCTGATCCGTGCGGTCGGCCCCCGGCGTGCCGGGGCGCGGCGAATATTTGAATGAAAAGGCGCTGGCGAAGCCGATTTTCTCGATCAGCGCGAGCGTTGCAGCGAAATCATCCTCCGTCTCGCCAGGAAAGCCGACGATGAAATCCGACGAAAGCGCGATGTCGGGCCGCGCTGCCCGGATTTTCTCGCACAGCGTGACATAGGCCGCGCTGGTGTGCTTGCGGTTCATCGCGGCGAGAATCCGGTCGGAGCCCGACTGCACCGGCAGGTGCAGGAAGGGCATCAGCTTTTCCTCCCCGCGATGCGCTTCGATGAGGGCGTCGTCCATATCGTTCGGATGGCTGGTCGTATAGCGCACCCGCGCGATGCCCGGCATGCGCGCGACCTCGGCGCAGAGCTGCGCCAGCGACGATGGCCGGCCTGCGGTGTCCGCGCCGTGATAGGCGTTGACGTTCTGGCCGAGCAGGGTGACCTCGCGCACGCCCGCCGCCGCCAGCGCCGCAACTTCTTCCAGGACGGCGCCGAGGGGCCGCGACATCTCCGCGCCGCGCGTGTAGGGCACGACGCAAAAGGTGCAGAATTTGTCGCAGCCTTCCTGCACGGTGACGAAAGCGCTGACGCCGCGCTGGCGGATCCGTGCCGGCGACGGGGGGCTGAGGAAATCGAATTTGTCCTTAGCCGGGAAATCGGTGTCGATGACTCGGGCCTCGCGCTCCGCCCGGCGCAGCAGCTCGGGCAGGCGATGATAGCTTTGCGGCCCGACGACGACGTCGACGGCGCTCTGTCGGCGGTAGATTTCGGCGCCTTCGGCCTGCGCGACGCAGCCCGCGACGACGATTCGCGTCGTCCGGCCCGCTTCCGCCCGCGCCGCCTTCAGCGCGCGCAGGCGTCCGAGTTCGGAAAAGATCTTCTCGGCGGCGCGTTCGCGGATGTGGCAGGTGTTCAGGATGACGAGGTCGGCGTCTTCGACGGCGGGCGTCTCGGCGTAGCCTTCCGCGCCGAGAAGATCGCTCATGCGCTGGGCGTCATAGACGTTCATCTGGCAGCCGAACGACTGCACGAACAGCTTACGCGCGCGAGGCGCCGGGGCTTCCCGTCCGGCGCAGCAGGCTTCCCGAGACTCGCCCGGCGCCATCGTCAAATCATCGAACTGAGACATCATCCCCGCGATCTTCGAGGCCTGAAGCCTCGCACGCTTATTCTAAGGCGTTATGACGCCAGAGCAACGTCTTCAATGAGAAGCCCGGTCTTTTGTCAGACTTGCCCACCCAAATCCAGCCGCATGACGAGGGCGCTCGCCGGCGGCAGATCGCCCTTGCGGTAATAGGCCTTGCGCTCGGCGACCTGGTAGAAGCCGCGCCCGGCGTAGAGCGCCCGCGCCGCGATGTTTTCCGTATCGACCTCGAGAAACAGGCGTCTGACGCCCCGCGCGGCAAGGCTGCTCAGATGCGTCGCAAGCAGCATCGCGCCGACGCCGCAACGCCGGCGCTCGGCGACGACGGCGATAGTCAGGATTTCGGCTTCGTCGAGGGCCGCGCGGGAGACGACGAAGCCCGAGAGCGTTTCGTCCCTGATCTCGATCGCCCCATCCGACACGACTTCCGGGCCGGTGAGGAGCCGTTCGAAGTCGGCTTCGTCCCAGGGGTGGGCGAAGCTCGCCGCGTGGATCAGGGCGCATTCGGCGCAACGCTCGGGGCCGATCGGACGATAGGCTGGCGCGGGCGCTTTTGCGAACGGCCTGAACATGGGTCATGAGCTCAAGGGCGGACGATTTTCTTCGTCTGTCAAAGGATCCTGTAGATGCTGGGCGCCCTGCGGCTTGGCGTCGGGCGCCTTCAGATAGAGCGGCCGCGGCGGCGCGAGCAGCGGATCGGCGAGAAGCCCTAGCCTCGCGACGAAAACAATGTTGGGAACGTGATTTACGTCGTCGATTTCGACGCTTACTCCGGCGTTGGCGGCTTCGATGGCGACGAGCGCCGCGCCTGAGCCGACGAGCCGGACGCGGCCCGGGCCGAGGGCGCGGGCGACCTCGCGCGCCGGCGCGATGTGAGGCTCGACCACGGGTCGCCCGTCTGGTCCGAAGGCGGCGAAGTAGACATTGCCGTGGCGCGCGTCAATCGCGGCCCCGACGACGAGGTCGGGGCTTTGCTCCATGATCAGGGGCGCGGTGAGCGCGGCGAGCGTCGAGACGCCGACGACAGGAATGTCGCAGGCGATGCCGACGCCGCGCGCCGCTGCGATGCCGACCCGCAAACCGGTGAATGAGCCAGGTCCGACGGTCACGGCGACCCGCGAAAGCGCCGCGAAACCGCCGTCGATCCGGGCCACGACGCGATCGATCAGCGGCACAAGCGCCTCGGCGTGGCCGCGCTCCATCGCGATGCTCTCGATCGACTCGGCGTCAACCTCTTCGTCGTCGAGCACGCAGGCGGAGACAGCGCCAAGCGCCGTATCGATCGCAAGGATCTTCACGTCGGAAATCCGGCCGAGCAAGGCGGCTCGAGGAGGGGCTTTGGTTCAGATCTGTTCGACAGCGCGCACATCCGGCACATAATGTTGGAGCAAGTTCTGAATGCCGCGCTTCAGCGTCGCGGTCGAGGACGGACAGCCCGAACATGAGCCTTTCAGGGCGAGAAAGACGGTTCCGTCGCGAAATCCGCGAAATTTGATGTCGCCGCCATCGCCCGCGACGGCGGGGCGCACATGCGATTCGATCAGCTGCTTGATCGCCGCGACCGTCTCCGCGTCGCTCTCGGCGAAAAATTCCACCCCATCGGCGTCCGGCGCCGCGGCGACGGCGTCTTCGTTGAGGAGAGGCGCGCCGGACATGAAATGCTCCATGATCGCGCCGAGGACGGTCGGTTTCAGCTCCTGCCAGTCGGCCCCCGCATTCGTCACCGAGATGAAGTCGGACCCGAAAAAGACGCCTGATACCCCATCGAGCGCGAACAGGGCCTCCGCGAGAGGCGACTGCCGCGCCCCTTCCGCCCCGCGAATATCGAGAGTCCCCGAGGCCATCACGGGACGGCCCGGCAAGAACTTCAAGGTCGAGGGATTGGGAGTCGTTTCGGTCTGAATGAACATGGTTTTCTCCCAAACGTCCGGTTCAAGGCCGGAGCTGGACAGGATAGGGGGCGACGCCGCGCTGAAATCGCCCGAGGTCAATCAGATAGATAAGCGGCGCCGATCGAAATGGCGAGCCCGTTCTTCAGGGCGCGCCGGCGGCGCGTCCAAGGCGACGCCGTGCTGTCGGGCGCGGCGGGAGGAGCTGGAAGAGTTAATTGAAGGATCAGTGACGATTCCGCGCGAGCCCCCGCGAAAAAGTCAGCGCGCGATCATCCCGGTCGAGTCGCCGTCGGGCAGGCGCAGATGTCCGGGGGCGAGGCCGCCGCCCGAGCCGCTGGCGGCGTTGACGCGCACGGCGCTTCCGGTGGCCCAGCCGGTGTCCGGCGAATCGCCGCCGCGCGAGCCAAATCCGACCCGGACGTGGCCGCCGATGAAGACGCAGGTGTCGCTGCCCGGGACGGCCGTAAATCCTGGCCCGTAAGCGGCGCACATGGCCTTGGCCCGGGGCGAGGCCTCGCCGGATGCAAGATCATTGGCCTGCGCGACGGCGCCCAGCCCGAAAAGCCCGGCCGCAACGCTTGAAAAGGACAAAATGGATTTCGAGCCCGAGGCAATCAACGTGCGTAAGTTCATGAAGCGTTCCGAGCCTTTGCGTTCCGATCGCGTCGCCGATCAGAACGCCGATTCAATGCGCTTTGAACTGAGCCTATAATGGGGCGATTTGATGATCTCTTAACGAAAGCTTCGCCAGTCGCCCAGGCCGGCCTGGACCAGCGCCAGAGCCGCGACCGCCGCTGTATCGGCGCGAAGAATGCGCGGACCCAGCGACAGGCGCAGCGCATGCGGCATCGCAAGCAGGGTTTCCCGCTCCTGCGGGTCGAAGCCGCCCTCGGGACCGATCAGGACGGCGAGGGAGCGCGGAGCGGCGTCCGCGAGGGCGCGCAACGCCTCGATCGGGTTATCCACAGGCGCGTCCTCATCGCAGAACACCAGGAGCCGGCCGGGGCTCCAGGCCTCCAGCGCCGCACCGAGCCGGACAGCGGGCGAAATCTCCGGGATCGAGAGGATGCCGCATTGCTCGGCGGCTTCGATGGCGTTGGCGCGCATCCTGTCGAGGTTGATTCGCTGCGCCTGGGTCCGACTGGTCAGAATCGGACAGAGCCGTCCCGCCCCCATTTCGACCGCTTTTTGCACCATATAATCGAGACGGGCATGTTTCAGCGGCGCGAACAGGTAGTGCAGATCGAAGGGCGGGTGCTGGTCGCGGGCGCGTTCGATGGCGACAAGGGTGATGGATTTGCGATTGGACGCATCCAGTCTGGCGCGCCATTCGCCCTCGCGGCCATTGAAGACGAGAAGATCGGCGCCATCCTGCAGTCGCAGCACGTTGCGCAGATAATTGACTTGCGCAGGATCAAGCGCGAGGCGCGCGCCCGGCGCCAGCGGGGCATCGACATAAAGGCGGGGAGAGGTGAAATCATAACCGGGCATCGTCGCGCTCAAAAGATCGGCCAAGGGTCAACTGCGCCGCAAGGCCGCCCGGCTTGCCTGTTAACGCTCGTTTTTGCTATTGAACCCGTTTAGAGCGCGGCCATCGCCGCCGAAAGGCAGAACATGCACGTCATGAAAGCGATTAGCCTTCTCCGCGGCGCGCGTAAAGCGGCGGCCCTCGGCGCGCTGGCGTTTTGCCTTGCCGCCGCGGGGACAGCGCGCGCCGCCGATTGCAACGCGGACGTCGGGGGCCTCACAAAAAAGCGCCAGGACATCATCGATTCCCTCAACAATCTCGCCAAGGGCTCGAAGAATCATCAGCTGGATCCGGTGCAGGCCTGTCCCAAGCTTAAGGCGCTCGTCGGCGTCGAACACGAACTCGCCGCCTATCTCGTAAAGAACAAGGACTGGTGCAACATTCCCGACGACGCCGTCGCCAATATCACCGCGAGCGCCGAAAAATCGAACTCCGTCGCCGGCCAGGCGTGCAAGATCGCGGCCCAGATGAAGAAAGCCCAGGAACAGCAGGCGACCGGAGGCGGTCAGCCACAGGGCCAGAAACTGCCGACCGGCCCGCTTTGACCGGGACGGCCGAGCGCCTTCCCGACGCGGTCGACAACCCTTTCATCCTGCGCCTTGCGCCGCAATCCTGGCGCCCGTTCCTGCAACTCGCCCGCATCGACCGTCCGACCGGATGGTGGCTGCTTCTCCTGCCTTGCTGGCAGTCGAGCGCGCTCGCCAGCGTCCGGGCCGGCGCGCCGCCGCATTGGCGCGATCTCGCTCTGTTTCTGATCGGCGCCATCGCAATGCGCGGCGCGGGCTCGACCTATAACGACATTATCGACCGCAAGCTCGATGCGGGGGTGGAGCGCACGCGCCGGCGCCCGCTTCCGTCGGGCCGGGTCAGCGTCGCCGCCGCCGCCGCCTTTCTCCTCGCCCAATGCCTCGTCGGCCTCGCGGTCCTGCTCAGCCTCAATCGCTTTTCCATCGCGCTGGGGTTTTCATCGCTCGCATTGGTCGCGGTCTACCCCTTCATGAAGCGCGTTACCTCCTGGCCGCAGGCGGTTCTTGGGGCGGCCTTCGCCTGGGGCGCCTTGATGGGCTGGGCGGCTGCGTTCGGGTCGCTGGCGCCGGCGCCGGTCCTGCTCTATGCCGGCGCGATTTTCTGGACCATCGGCTATGACACGATCTATGCGCTGCAGGACGTCGAGGACGATGCGATCATGGGCATTGGCTCGACGGCGCGGTTTTTCGGGTCAAGCGTGCGCGCCGGGGTCGGGTGCCTCTACGCCGCCTCCGTTATCTCGGTCGCGGCGGCTGTCATAGCGGCGGGCGCGGGCGGCCTGGCGCTGGCCGGGCTCATCGGATTCGCCTGCCATCTTGGCTGGCAGATCCTGAACCTCGATCCGGGGGCGGAGAGCGCGGCTAAAGGCGTCGATGCGCTGGCGCTGTTTCGCTCAAACCGCGACGCCGGACTCATTCTCTTCGCCGGCCTGTTCGCCGAGGCCCTTCGCCTGTCAATTCTCTGACAAGGGAGCTTGAGGAAGGCGCGTCAGAGAAAGCTTTCGAGCGTGATCGGCGCGTAGCCGGCCCGCTCCATTTCGATCACGAAGGCGACGCTCCGGGCGATCAGCTTGTCGCGCTTCGCGATGCCGACGAATTCGGCTTTGGGCGAGACGATTTCCGCGATTTCGGCCCCCCGCGCCACGGCCGCGCCATCGCGCGCAAGACCGCGGATGCGGCCCGACGCCGGGGCCGCCAGCTCGGTCGCGCCGACGCAGCCGACGATCTCGCCTTTGGCGACCGGTTCGCAGATCCGTTTTGCGGCGTGGAACACGCCATGACGGGGCGCAAGGACCATTCGCCCATCGGCGAATCTTTTGTCTTCCGCACGTTCCTCGCGAAGAATCGATCCGTGGCGCAGCACCGCGCCGGGGTCGCGCGCGCCAATGTCGATGACGACGTCGCAATGCTCGCCGGCGCAATAGCCGCCCCCGAGCCCGATGGTGAAGTCGCCGCGGTGCCGCAGTTTTTCAGGCGCGTCGGCCGTCTCCGTGCGCGCGTCGACGATGACGTCCCACGGCCAGCGCGTCGTCACATCCTCGAACGGGTGCCGGAGCACCGGAATGAAGGCGCCGCTGCGCAGCGCCGCCAGGAAATCCTTTGACTTGTCGGCGCGGTGGGCTTCAACGCCTTCGAAGGCGCAGCTTCCATCGGTCCAGGCATCTGCGAAAGCCATCCGCCGGCGAATGGTCCGCGGCGGCGTCGGCTGGTGGATGGCGACGGCGTGACCGGCGAGATGCAGCTTTCGCGCGACCGCGGACGCCAACTCGTCCATGCCGAGCACAAGGATGGAGGTTTCGTCGCTCATCGCGCCATTCTCATGAAAAAAGGCGACTCGACTTTGTCAGTTCGGCGCCGGGATGGCAAGGGCACGCGGGCGCGGCGGGTCAGCCATCGCGACAGCGGCTGCGGCATCTTGCCGCCCAGAGTTCTTCGCCGGTATCCGCCCTTGGCGAAGTCGCACAGCGACTCGGCTGCCGCCCGGCGCTCGGCGCACTGGGTCATCATGCCGCGCACAGCCCCGCCGCGATCCAGGCGTCAAGATCGCGCAGACCCCGCGCGCTGATCGCGGCTTTCTTCAGGGCGGCCTTTTCAACGCCGCGCACGCGCCTGCCTTCGGACGTCGCGAATTGCTCGAGGAGCGGGGGAAACAGCCCGAAATTGACGTTCATCGGCTGGAACGACGAAGGCCCCACGTCGATCGTTTCGATATGTCCGGCGGTGATGTGGTTGATGAGGGCGCCGATCGCCGTCGTCGCCGGCAACGGCTCGAACGGCTCGCCGCGTTGCTCGGCCGCCGCCATGCGGCCGGCGATGAGCCCGATCGCCGCGCTCTCGACATAGCCCTCGCAGCCGGTGATCTGCCCGGCGAAGCGCAGCCGCGGATCGGCCTTGAGCCGCAATCGCGCATCCAGCACTTTCGGCGAATTCAGGAAGGTATTGCGATGCAGGCCGCCGAGCCGCGCGAAATTCGCCTGCTCCAGCCCGGGAATGGCGCGAAACACGTCGACCTGCGCGCCATGTTTCAGCTTGGTCTGGAAGCCGACCATATTGTAGAGCGTGCCGAGCGCATTATCCTGCCGCAGCTGCGCGACGGCATAGGGCTTGGCGCCGGGCGTATGCGGATTGGTGAGGCCAAACGGCTTCATCGGGCCATGGCGCAAGGTCTCCGGCCCGCGCTCCGCCATGACCTCAATCGGCAGGCAGCCGTTGAAGTAGGGCGTATCCTCGAATTCCTTGAATTCGGTCTTCTCGGCGGCGTTGATCGCGTCGATGAAGGCATAGTACTGGTCTTTCGTCAGCGGGCAATTGATGTAATCCGCGCCCGTTCCTCCGGGTCCCGCCTTGTCGTAGCGCGACTGCATCCAGGCCTTGCCCATGTCGATCGAGTCGCGGTGAACCACCGGGGCTATTGCGTCGTAGAAGGCGAGATCGCGCTCGCCGGTGAGGCCCGCGATGGCGGCGGCGAGCTTGGGCGAGGTCAACGGTCCGGTGGCGATGATGACGTTTGTCCAGTCGCTCGGGGGAAGCGCGTCGACTTCCTCGCGTAGAATCTCGATCAGCGGATGGGCGGCGACCGCAGCCGTGACATGCGCCGCGAATCCCGTCCGGTCGACGGCGAGCGCGCCGCCCGCCGGCAGCTTATGCGCGTCGGCGGCGGAAAGGATCAGCGAATCGAGGCGGCGCATCTCGCGGTGCAGCATGCCGATCGCGCTGACCGGATTATCCGCGCGAAACGAATTGGAGCAGACGAGTTCGGCGAGATCGCCGGAGCGGTGCGCCGGCGTTTGCCGGACGGGGCGCATCTCATGCAGCACAACGCGCAGATTCTGGCGCGCGATCTGCCAGGCGGCCTCCGCGCCGGCGAGGCCGCCGCCGACGACATGGATGGGAGAGGGGTTTTCATTCGACATGGCGCATCTTTAGCCGATTTTCAGCCGATCGCCACGCGGCGCTTCATGTGACCAGAAACCAAGTCGAAAGGCCTGTCGCCCGCCGATCGGCGATTGAGGATTCGATGACCCATCTGCCCGGATTGTCGGCGACGAAGGCGACATGCTTGGTCCTGCCGGGGGCGATGAGCACGCTGTCGCGCCAATAGGGCTCCCAGCCGTCGTCGAGATCATGTAGCAGGCGCATCGCGTGGCCGTGCACATGGATTTGCTGGACGGCGGTGGAGCGGTTGACGATGGCGAGCGTCACCGGCGAACCGCGCTTCACCGAGAACAGCGGCTTGTCGGAAAACGGCGCCGCCGCGCCAACCGCCCCCTGGCCGCCCGATGCGGCGGGCGACTCTTTGACCGCATCGATGACGATTTCGATCCGTTTTGCATCCTGCAGCCGGATCGCGGCCGGCAGCTGGGGATTGAGGTCGAGCGAGGCGATCGGCGGCAGGGGCGGGCGGGCCTCTCCCTCGGTCGCGAAGGCGATCAGCACGCGGTCCGGCTCATCGCCGCCATTCAAAACAAGGCGCGCCTCGGCGTCCGCCTCGCGCGGAAGATCGAACATGATGTCGAAACGCGCGCCGGGTCCGACGGGAAAGGTCGCCTGCGCCGGCTCGAAGGCCGAATCGGCCGGCTGGCCATCGACGGCGAGGATAAAGGGCCTGGCGCCTTCGAAGGAGAGCGACATGATCCGCGCGCCGGCGGCGCTGAGGAGGCGCAGCCTGACCCGCGCGCCCGGCGCCATCGTCAGCGCGAGCGGAACCGGCTTTGAATTCAGCGTGACCAGCGAGCCGCGCCCAGTTTGGGAATCGAAATCCGCGACGATCTCGCCCTTCTCGCCGAGCCGCCAGTCGGCGATGATCGCCAGCAGGTCGCGGTCGGCCTGCGGCGGGCTGGCTTCGTCGACGATGAGCGCGCCGTATAGGCCGCGGCCAAGCTGTTCATTAACGAAGGGCGAAACGCCCGGCCGGTATGCTAAAAGCCCGCTGTCCGGCGGCGTGAAGCGATATTCGAAGCTTGCGCCCGCCGCGACGGACTCCTGCGTCAGGGCGCCGACGCCATCCATCGCATTGGCGATGCGGACGCCTGGCCATGTGAGGCTCGTCGGCTGCGGCAATTTGTTGATAAGCCGGATTTTGACTTCTTCGCCTTTCTTGAAGCGCAGCAGCGGGCCGGGGACGGCGCCGTTGTAGGCGAAGACCGGCGTTTCAGGGACCGGTTCGGGCAGCAGGCGAAGGGTTTTTGGCGCGGCTTCGAGAACGAAGAACCCATCGGCGTTGATCGCTGGCTCGGCGTGCGCGGGCAACTCGAAAAGGCTGATCGCGAGACTGGACCCAAGAAAACGCCGGCGGCTGAAGAGTTTTGCGGGCATCGGCGCCGAGGGTTTGAGGGGGGACAAGGGGTGCAAGTCGAGACTTTGCGGCGACCGGGATCGACTTGCTGACCGGCCCGGTTTAGGGGGCAAGCGGCGGCTTTGGCAAGGGCGACGTCAGCAAGGCCGACATCGGGCCGATCGGGCTAAATTTGCCATTTCGCCCCCTCAAGCCTAATTCTTGCTTTTTTTGCTGCATCGATTTGCGCCCGTTGCTATAGAGCGCGACCCGCATCGGCGATCTGGGCGATTTCCATGGCCCGCTGAAGGGTGCTTGAAAAGGCGCGCGCGGGCGTGGCGGAACTGGTAGACGCGCCGGATTTAGGTTCCGGTGGTGAAAATCGTGGGGGTTCGAGTCCCTCCGCCCGCACCAAATCCGCGGCTTTCGGGCAGAGTTAAAGACCGGTCCGGGCGGCGCGGATCGAAGGAAGATTGTTAACCAGGCGAAGCGTTCAAAAAGGTCACTCAAACGATGCAAGTCACGGAAACCCTCTCGCAGGGCCTCAAGCGCGAATTCAAGGTGGTGCTTCCGGCGACCGACCTCGCGACCCGCCTCGACGGCCAGCTCTCCGAGATGCAGGCCAAGGCGCGCATCAACGGATTTCGCCCGGGCAAGGTGCCGGTGGCGCATCTGAAGCGGCTCTATGGCCGCTCGATCATGACCGAAGTGGTGCAGGAGGCCGTCAACGATGCGCAGCGCAGAATCGTCGAGGACAACGCCATGCGTCCCGCCGCGCAGCCGAAGTTCGATTTTCCCGGCGAACAGGACGAACTGGAGAAGGCGTTCGAGGCGAAGGCCGATTTCGCCTTCACGATCGCGCTGGAGGTTTTGCCGAAAATCGAGATCGGCAGCTTCGACGATGTCGAGATCGTGCGCCTTGTCGCCGAGGTCGATGACGCCGAAGTCGACGAGGTGCTGAAGCGCCTCGCCGACCAGAGCCGCACCTATGCGCCGAAGGAAGGCGACAATGCCGTCGCCGCGAATGGCGACAAAGTGACAATCGATTTTGTCGGGAAGATCGACGGCGAGGCTTTTGAGGGCGGATCCGGCGAAGGGCAGGATCTCGTGCTGGGCAGCGGCAGCTTCATACCGGGCTTCGAGTCGCAGCTCGAAGGACTTGCTGTTGGCGAGAGCCGGACGGTTTCCGTCACATTCCCGGAAGATTATTCGGCCGCGCCGCATCTTGCCGGAAAGGCCGCGACCTTCGACGTGACGCTTAAAGGCGTCGCAGCGCCCGGCGAAGTCGCCATCGACGACGAATTGGCCAAAGGCTTTGGTTTGGAGGATCTCGCCAAACTGAAAGAGTCGATCAGGGCCAATATCGCGCGCGATTACGACGCCGCCTCCCGCCGCAAATGGAAGCGCGAGCTTCTCGACGCGCTCGACAAGAAATATTCCTTCGAACTGCCCGAAGGGCTGGTGACGCAGGAGTTCGATCAGGTGTGGCGCCGGGTCGCGGCGGAGCAGGGCCAGAGCGGCCGCAGCTTTGAGGACGAGGGCACGACCGAGGAAGCCGCTCGCGCCGAGTATCACAAGATCGCCGAACGCCGCGTGCGTCTTGGTCTGTTGCTCGCCGACATCGGCGAAGGGGCCGGCGTCAAGATTTCGGACGAAGAGTTCGGTCAGGCTCTCGTCGCCCGCGCGCGCTCCTTCCCGGGGCAGGAAAAAGTGGTGTGGGAGTATTACCAGAAAAATCCGGAGGCGCGGGCCGAGATCAGGGCTCCCCTCTACGAGGAAAAAGTGGTCGACCACATCCTCGGCCTCATCAAGGTGACCGACAAGACGGTTTCGAAAGAAGAGCTGCTGGCGATCGACGATGAAGAGGAAGAGCCCGCGGCTTCCGAGCAATCAGCTCCGGCTTGAGCGCGCGGCCTTCGGCAAAACAGCTTGGGATCGATGAGGCGGTTGCGAACGCGCCGCAAGCTCCATATCTCAGGGGCGTGACTGTCGTATACTAATCGGCGCCCGTCTTGCCAGGCTTCCCGACGAGCCCCATCCAATCGTCGGCAAAGAGGAAGAACCCGCATGCGCGACCGCGACCCACTCGAGATTTACGCTAATTATCTGATTCCGCAGGTCATCGAGAATACGAGCCGAGGCGAGCGCGGGTTCGATATCTATTCCCGCCTGCTGCGCGAGCGCATCATTTTCCTCACCGGTCAGGTTGAGGACAATATGGCGTCGGTGATCATCGCGCAGCTTCTCTTCCTCGAGGCCGAGAACCCGAAGAAAGAGATTTCGATGTATATTAATTCGCCGGGCGGCGTCGTGACGTCGGGCCTTGCGATCTATGACACGATCCAGTTCATTCGGCCGAAAGTGTCGACGCTCTGCGTCGGCCAGGCGGCTTCGATGGGCTCGCTGCTTCTCGCCGCCGGCGAGGCCGGTGCGCGTTTCGCGCTGCCGAACGCGCGAATCATGGTGCACCAGCCTTCGGGCGGCTTCCAGGGTCAGGCCTCGGACATTCTGCGCCACGCAGAGGACATCATGAAGGTGAAGAAGCGGCTGAACGATATTTACGTGAAGCATACGGGCCGCGACTACGACACCATTGAGAAAACGCTCGACCGCGACCATTTCATGTCGGCGGACGACGCCAAGGACTTCGGCATTGTCGATGTCGTCATCGCGAAAAGGCCGGATGACGGGCCTGGTTCCGAGAAGAAATAAATACGTGGTTGAGAATTTATGAGCCGCACGCCGCGGCCGGATAAAAAAACAAGCTAGATCAAAGGCTTGTGTCGGCTGCGGCGAGGCCTTATTGCATGGGCGCGTGCCGGCCCGCACGGATTTCCTCCCAATCGTGGCGTGGTTTTTGCCTCTAATTTTTGCCTTTAATTATTGGTTTTTTATCCGAAGGCTCGTCAAATAGACCAAAGCAAGACTATTTGTTGTCGTTTTGCCGCTCGCGTCGTTATGACGCGGCTCAAACTGAGCCGGCTTTGGCGACGCAAGCCCTTGCTTCTATGCCGCGAACATGATTGCATTTCAGTTCGGGCCGCAGTTTGAGGGAGAACGAGGCGAAGAAGTAGCTGAAACGGCTGGTCGTGTGCGGATCCGCCGGCCGAGAGTGGCGCCCGGATCGTCAGATTCGCATCTGCGTCCTTTAGCATGACCGAGATTCGCACATGATTTCGGTCGGTACGGAGACTATCCATGACCAAGGTCGGCGGCGGCGACGCGAAGAATACGCTCTACTGCTCGTTCTGCGGCAAGAGCCAACATGAGGTCCGCAAACTGATTGCCGGTCCGACGGTGTTCATCTGCGATGAATGCGTCGAGCTTTGCATGGATATCATCCGGGAAGAGAACAAATCCTCCCTGGTCAAAAGCCGCGACGGCATTCCGACGCCAAAGGAAATCTGCAAGGTGCTCGACGATTACGTGATCGGGCAGCCGCAGGCCAAGCGCGTGCTCTCCGTCGCCGTGCACAATCACTACAAGCGGCTGAACCACGCGACGAAGCACAATGACGTCGAACTGGCCAAATCCAACATCCTGCTGATCGGCCCGACGGGGTCGGGCAAGACGCTGCTCGCCCAGACGCTCGCGCGCATCCTCGACGTGCCCTTCACCATGGCCGACGCCACCACCCTGACCGAAGCCGGCTATGTCGGCGAGGATGTCGAGAACATCATTTTGAAGCTGCTGCAGGCCTCCGACTACAATGTCGAACGGGCGCAGCGCGGCATCGTCTACATCGACGAGATCGACAAGATCTCGCGCAAATCCGACAATCCCTCGATCACCCGCGACGTTTCGGGCGAGGGCGTGCAGCAGGCGCTGCTGAAGATCATGGAGGGGACGGTGGCCTCGGTGCCCCCGCAAGGCGGCCGCAAGCATCCCCAGCAGGAGTTCCTGCAGGTCGATACGACGAATATATTGTTCATCTGCGGAGGCGCTTTCGCCGGCCTCGAGAAGATCATCTCGATGCGCGGGAAAGGCACGTCGATCGGCTTCTCCGCGACCGTGCAGTCACCCGACGATCGCCGCACCGGCGAAATCTTCCGCAAGGTCGAACCCGAGGATCTGCTGAAATTCGGCCTCATTCCCGAATTCGTCGGCCGCCTGCCCGTCATTGCGACGCTTGAGGATCTCGACGAAGAGGCCCTGAAGAAGATCCTCACCGAGCCGAAGAACGCGCTCGTCAAACAATATCAGCGCCTGTTCGAAATGGAGAACACGGAGCTCACGTTCCAGGACGAGGCGCTGAACGTCGTCGCCAAGAAGGCTATCGAACGGCGCACCGGCGCGCGCGGCCTGCGCTCCATCATGGAGGGCATCCTGCTCGACACCATGTTCGACCTACCGGGTCTCGACAGCGTCGAGCAGGTGGTCATCGGCCCGGACGTGGTCGAGGGCAAATCGCGTCCGCTCTATATCTATGCCGACCGCAATGAGAAGAGCGGCACGAGCGCCTGATCCGGCGCGGCACGGCAAGGGTCAGGAAGAGCGTCACGGGCATCCTGAATTCGAACGGGCGCTTGAAACGGCAAGCGCTCGTTTCCATCTACATTTTGTAACGTATCGACGCAACCCGCCCAATCTGTCGTGTGGCGCATTTGGGTCCAGGCGCGCCGGCGCCGGAGCCCAGATGAATCGGAGCGCGTTTCGAGATAGGAAAGAAAAAAATGACACAGAAGCGTGAGCCCGCAGCTCCTGGCGCCGTCGAGAGCTATCCCGTCCTTCCGCTGCGCGACATCGTCGTGTTCCCGCATATGATCGTGCCGCTGTTCGTCGGCCGCGAGAAATCGATTCGCGCCCTCGAGGAGGTGATGAAGGCCGACAGCCTGATCCTCCTCGCCACCCAGATGAACGCGTCCGATGACGATCCGGCGACGGAGGCGATTTTCACCACCGGCACGCTTGCGTCGGTCCTGCAATTGCTGAAGCTGCCCGACGGCACGGTGAAAGTCCTCGTCGAGGGGCAGGTGCGCGCCAAGGTGCAGGGCTATACGCGCACGGATGATTTCTATGAGGCCGACGCCGAATCGATCGCGGACGATCCGGTCGACAAGGTCGAGGTCGAGGCGCTCGCGCGCTCGGTCGTCGCGGAGTTCGAGGGCTACGTCAAGCTCAACAAGAAGATCTCGCCCGAAGTCGCCGCGGCCGTCACCCAGATCGAGGATTACGCCAAGCTCGCAGACACCATCGCCTCGCATCTCGCCGTCAAGATCGCCGACAAGCAGGCGGTGCTGGAGACGACGTCGATCACGAAGCGGCTGGAGAAGTGTCTCGCCCTGATGGAGGGCGAAATCTCGGTCCTGCAGGTCGAGAAGCGCATTCGCACGCGGGTCAAGCGCCAGATGGAGAAGACCCAGCGCGAATATTATCTCAACGAGCAGATGAAGGCGATCCAGAAGGAGCTTGGCGACGAGGACGGCAAGGACGACCTCGCCGAGCTCGACGAGCGCATCAAGACGACCAAATTGTCGAAGGAGGCGCGCGACAAGGCCACCGCCGAGCTGAAAAAGCTGCGGCAGATGTCGCCGATGTCGGCCGAAGCGACGGTCGTGCGCAACTATCTCGACTGGCTGCTCTCGATCCCGTGGAACAAGCGCTCCAAGGTCAAGAAGGACCTCGGAGTCGCCGAAAGCGTGCTCGACGCCGAGCATTTCGGGCTCGAAAAGGTCAAAGAGCGCATCCTCGAATATCTTGCGGTGCAGACCCGCGCCAACAAGCTGACCGGGCCGATCCTCTGCCTTGTCGGCCCTCCCGGCGTCGGCAAGACCTCTCTCGGCAAGTCGATCGCCAAGGCCACGGGGCGCGAGTTCGTGCGCATGTCGCTTGGCGGCGTTCGCGACGAGGCCGAAATCCGCGGCCACAGGCGCACCTATATCGGCTCGATGCCCGGCAAGATCATCCAGTCGATGCGCAAGGCGAAAAGCTCCAACCCCCTGTTCCTGCTCGATGAAATCGACAAGATGGGGATGGACTTCCGCGGCGATCCCTCGTCCGCCCTGCTTGAGGTCCTCGACCCCGAGCAGAACCATTCGTTCAACGATCATTACCTTGAGGTCGATTACGACCTCTCAAACGTGATGTTCGTGACGACGGCGAACACGCTGAATATCCCGCCGCCCCTCATGGACCGCATGGAGATCATCCGGATCGCCGGCTACACCGAGGACGAGAAGATCGAGATCGCAAGACGCCATCTGATCCCCGCCGCGCTGCGTAAGCACGGACTTTCCGATGCGGAATGGTCGATCGACGACGATGGCCTCATCCTCTTGATCCGGCGCTACACCCGTGAGGCCGGCGTTCGCAACCTTGAGCGCGAAGTGTCGAAACTGGCGCGCAAGGCTGTTAAGGAGATTCTGACGGCCAAGACCAAGACGAAGACCGTGAAGGTGACGGCCGAGAATATTCCCGATTACCTCGGCGTGCCGCGCTTCCGCTATGGCGAAGCCGAAACCGAGGATCAGGTCGGCGTCGTGACGGGGCTCGCCTGGACCGAGGTTGGCGGCGAATTGCTGACGATCGAGGGCGTCATGATGCCGGGCAAAGGCCGCATGACCGTCACGGGCAATCTCCGCGAGGTCATGAAGGAGTCGATCTCGGCGGCGGCCTCCTATGTCCGCTCGCGCGCGGTGGATTTCGGCATCGAGCCGCCGCTATTCGACCGCCGCGACATCCATGTGCACGTGCCGGAAGGCGCGACGCCCAAGGACGGGCCGTCGGCGGGCGTCGCCATGGCGACGGCGATCGTCTCGATCATAACCGGGATCCCGATCCATCGCGACATCGCCATGACCGGCGAGATCACGCTGCGAGGCCGCATCCTGCCGATCGGCGGCCTCAAGGAGAAGCTGCTCGCCGCGCTGCGCGGCGGTCTGAAGAAGGTGCTGATTCCCGAGGAAAACGCCAAGGATCTCGTCGATATTCCGAACTCGGTGAAAAACGCGCTGGAGATCGTGCCGGTCGCGCGGATGGACGAGGTTCTGGCCCACGCGCTGGTGCGTCAGCCGAAGCCGATCGTCTGGGAGGAGGACCTGAAGCCCGCGCGGCCGCTGGTCTCCGAGGATGACGCCTCAGGCGCCATCGCCCACTGATCCCGCGCCCACTGATTCGGGCGCTCGCTTTTGCGAAAAGGGGGCCGTGACGCAAGTCGCGGCCCCTTTTCGTTGCCGGCCGGGCGGATCCGTTGACCGGGGCCGCAAGCTGTGTAATCCCGTCGCCGGATGATCCGGCGTCGCAGGGGCGGTTAGCTCAGTTGGTAGAGCATCTCGTTTACACCGAGAGGGTCGGCGGTTCGAGCCCGTCACCGCCCACCACGCAGGGCGATGCCGCCAAAAGACTTTCCGGCGCCTGGCGTCATGAGGATCGCTGCCGATGTCATCGCCTGATCCTGGCTCCGATCACCCTCGGCGCCCCGTCCCGAACGGCTATCGCCAGGGTATCGGCAACGCGATCACGATTTTCATTGGCTTCTCGATCACGTTCCTGCGCGGCTGGGCGTTTGAGGCGCCCGGAGACTGGACGCTCCGCTCTTTCGCCGCCGCCGTGGTCCTGACCATTCCGATCCTGCTCGAGATCTACGTTCTCTTCAGATCCCTTCGCATCGCCGATGATGACGAACTCGAATATACGAAAACAACCCATTGGTTCATCGCATCGGTCATCGCCATGCTCGTCGGAGTCCTGCTGGCGGCGGCGATCTTGTCCGGCGCATTTGAGCCGGGCTCGTCGCCGCCGACCCCAAATACGCCACGCATCGAGAAATAAGCATGAACGGCGCAACGGCGTTCAGGACGCCGGGTTTGGCCCACTGAAGTCCCGCGCCTGCCGGGACCCGACGACGCCCTGTCTTCGTGGGGGATCGCGTTCATGCTTGACTTGCAGGCCCGCCTATCCTATCCGGCTCATTCTCGATGTGGCCGTCAAGACGCCCGCATTTGCGGGGGAGTAGCTCAGTTGGTTAGAGCGCCGGCCTGTCACGCCGGAGGTCGCGGGTTCAAGTCCCGTCTCTCTCGCCATATCGGATTTCGCGCCATATCGGCCCCCGGCCGCGCGCAGCCCTTTTCTAGTGCGACAAAACAGCTTCGCTGACAAGCATTTGAGCAGATTCGCGCCAACCCGGCTGAGGTCCGTTTAAAACATCATCTTGCGCTGCGAATGGCGCTGGGCTACGGATCGCTGCATCGCCGCAAGATGAGGGGCGCGCCCCTTTCGCGCCGGCGAAACCTTCCGGCCTCGCCGGTCCAGACCGAGCTTGTTCATGCCGAGCCTTCTCGATCAATATCTCCCTCTCGTGGTCTTCATGGCCATCGCCGCCGTCATATCGGGGGCTCTTCTCGTCGCCCCCTTCGTCGTCGCGTTCAAGGCCCCGGATTCGGAGAAGCTCTCGGCCTATGAATGCGGCTTCAACGCCTTCGACGACGCCCGCATGCAATTCGACGTGCGCTTTTATCTGGTGTCGTTGCTGTTCATCATCTTCGACCTCGAAGTGGCGTTTCTGTTTCCCTGGGCCGCGGCCTTTCGTCAAGCAGGGGCGTTCGGCTTCTGGGCGATGATGGCGTTTCTTGCGATCCTCACCGTCGGCTTCGTCTACGAATGGAAGAAGGGCGCCCTCGAATGGGATTGAACCCTGCGCCCCAGGACAGCGTCGCGCTCGCCTCCGCCGGAGCGATCAGCCCGGCGACCGACCGGCTGCTGAAACCCGACGATCCCTATTTCCACGCGATCAACAATGAACTCGCCGACAAGGGGTTTCTGGTCACGACGACCGGCGAACTGATCAATTGGGCGCGCACCGGCTCCCTGATGTGGATGACCTTCGGCCTCGCCTGCTGCGCGGTCGAGATGATGCAGGCCTCGATGCCGCGCTACGACGTCGAGCGCTTCGGTTTCGCGCCGCGCGGCTCGCCGCGCCAGTCCGACGTCATGATCGTCGCCGGGACGCTGACCAATAAAATGGCGCCGGCTTTGCGCAAGGTCTATGACCAGATGCCGGAGCCGCGCTATGTCATCTCCATGGGCTCATGCGCCAATGGGGGCGGCTATTATCATTACTCCTATTCGGTCGTGCGCGGCTGCGATCGGATCGTGCCCGTCGATATCTATGTTCCCGGCTGTCCGCCCTCGGCGGAAGCGCTTCTTTACGGGATCTTGCTCCTGCAAAAGAAAATCCGCCGCACCGGAACGATCGAGCGCTAGAGCGTTACGTCGCTTGCGGACCCACCGCGATGCGAAATTGAGTTGATCTTGCGCCGCGCCGGACGGCCGCGAGGCGCGAAATCTGAAGGGTTGAGATGGACGACGACCTGCAACATCTCGGGGACGCGATCGCCGCGGCGCTTCAGGGCCGGGTCCAGTCCAGCGTCGCCTACGGCGAACTTACCCTGACCGTCGGTCTCGACAATCTGATCGAGACGGTGACTTATCTGCGCGACGATCCCGCCTGCCTGTTCGTCTGCTTCATCGATCTCACCGCGGTCGATTATCCGACGCGCGAAAAGCGCTTCGACGTCGTCACGCACCTGCTGTCGCCAAGGCATAATCGCCGTATCCGGGTCAAAGTCGCGACCGACGAGGAGACGCCGGTGCCTTCACTCTCCGGCCTTTATCCGGCGGCGAACTGGTTCGAGCGCGAGGCCTATGATCTCTTCGGCGTCTATTTTTCGGGACATCCTGATTTGCGTCGGCTGCTGACGGATTACGGCTTCGACGGCCATCCGCTACGCAAGGATTTTCCGATGACGGGCTATGTCGAGGTCCGTTACGACGACGAGCAGAAGCGCGTCTTGTACGAACCCGTGCAACTCGCCCAGGAATTCCGCAACTTCGACTTCCTCTCGCCCTGGGAGGGCGCGATCGACTATGTGTTGCCCGGCGACGAAAAAGCCTCGCGCGGCGACAAGGACGAGGCCGGCCGATGAGCTTGCGCAGGCCTGTGATCGGCGTGGTGCTGGCGATGCTCGCAGGAGCGGCGGCCGCCTATGCCGATGATACTCAGAAGCTGCCGGCTTCCATCGAGAAGCGTCTGCAAAGCTTCGATCCGGCTGCGGTGACCGCGGCTCTCCATTATTTTACGAGCCCGGCTCGGAAGACCTCCCTTGAAGCCATGCTTCCAAACATCATGCAGGCGATGTCCGTCGCGCTGGACCGCGCCAATCCGGGGATTGATCCGGAAAAAAGAAAACAGGCTCTGCAACTCGCGCAGGAGGCCGTGATGGACAAACTGGATCTCCTGATTGATCTCAGCATGATCAGCGCGCTTGAGGTTTTTTCGAAAGATGAACTCATCGCGCTCGATGAATTCTATTCAACGCCCGTGGGCCAAAGCGTACAGGCGAAAATGCCTCAGCTCGTGGCCCGCCTGCCGGCGACGATGCAGGTCGTCATGCCTCTCGTGATCGAAGACATGCGTGCGAAACTGAAGACAAACGGCCTCGAAGTGAAGTTGTGACGAGCGAGCAATGAACGAGCAACCGGTCCGTAATTTCACGATCAATTTTGGCCCGCAGCATCCGGCGGCGCATGGCGTTCTGCGTCTGGTGCTGGAACTCGATGGCGAAGTCGTCGAGCGCGTCGATCCGCACATCGGGCTGCTCCATCGCGGCACCGAAAAGCTGATGGAGGCGCGCACCTATCTGCAGAACGTGCCCTATTTCGACCGGCTCGATTACGTCGCGCCGATGAACCAGGAGCACGCCTTCTGCCTCGCCATCGAAAAGCTGCTCGGCCTCGAAGTGCCGCGCCGGGCGCAATTGCTGCGCGTCCTTTTCTGCGAGGTCGGCCGCATTCTGTCGCATCTCTTAAACGTCACGACGCAGGCGATGGATGTCGGCGCGCTGACCCCGCCACTATGGGGATTCGAAGAGCGCGAAAAGCTGATGGTTTTCTACGAGCGCGCCTCGGGCGCGCGGCTGCACGCGAATTATTTCCGGCCCGGCGGCGTCCACATGGACATTCCGGACAAGCTGATCGACGATATCGAGGCCTGGTGCGATCCCTTCCTCAAGACCTGCGATGATCTCACGACGCTGTTCATCGACAACCGCATCTTCAAGCAGCGCAATGTCGACATCGGCGTCGTCAGCCTCGAGGATTGCTGGCGCTGGGGGTTCTCCGGCGTCATGGTGCGCGGCTCCGGCGCGGCCTGGGATTTGCGTAAGGCGCAGCCATACGAATGCTATGAGGAAATGGATTTCGACATTCCGGTCGGACGCCATGGCGATAATTACGACCGGCAGGTCATTCGCATGGAGGAGATGCGGCAGTCGGTCAGGATCATGAAGCAGGCGATCGAAAAGCTTCGCGCGCCGAATGGGCAGGGGCCTGTGCTGGCGAAGGGCAAGGTGGCGCCGCCGTCGCGCGCGGAAATGAAGCGCTCGATGGAAGCGCTGATCCATCATTTCAAGCTTTTCACCGAAGGTTTCCACGTACCGGCTGGCGAGGTTTACGCCGCGGTCGAGGCGCCCAAGGGCGAATTCGGCGTCTATCTCGTCTCCGATGGGACGGACCGGCCCTATCGCTGCAAGATCAGAGCGCCCGGCTTCGCCCATCTCGCCGCCATGGACTTCCTCTGCCGCAAATCCATGCTGGCGGATGTCAGCGCGATTCTCGGCTCGATCGACATCGTGTTCGGCGAGGTCGACCGGTGAGCGCGCGGACTTTCCCCGGCCGGCCTCCGCTTGCGCTCTTTGCTCCACCCCCTGGCCGCAGCGCCCTGACGCGTGAGTGTTGCTGATGTCCGTTCGAAGGCTCGCCGAAGTCCAGCCCGAATCCTTCGCATTCACGCCCGAAAACGAGGCGTGGGGCGACGCCATCATCAAGAAATACCCCGAGGGGCGCGAGGCCTCGGCGGTGATCTCGCTTTTGTGGCGCGCGCAAAAGCAGAATGATTACTGGCTGCCGCGGCTCGCGATCGAAGCCGTCGCCAACAAGCTCGGCATGCCCTACATCCGCGTGCTGGAGATCGCGACCTTCTACACGATGTTCAACCTCGCTCCGGTCGGCAAATTCTTCGTGCAGCTCTGCGGCACGACGCCCTGCCTTCTGCGCGGCTCGGATGCGATCAAGGCGGTGCTGAAGAAGCGCATCGGCGAGTCGGGACAGGTGACGGCGGACGGCCTGTTCTCGTGGACCGAAGTCGAATGTCTTGGCGCCTGCTGCAATGCGCCGATGGTTCAGATCAACGACGATTACTACGAGGATCTGACGCCCGAGAACTTCACCAGATTGCTCGACGATCTCGCCGCCGGACAGCCTGTTCACGTCGGCTCGCAGACCGGCCGCGTCACCTCTGAGCCGGCCGGCAGCCTCACCAGCCTCTCCTCCTTTTACGGCGCCGACGGCCATAGCGGCCCGTTCAGCGCCAAGGCCGCGCAAGAGGAGGCCCCCGCCGAACCCGCCGCCAAGCCAAAGCGCGCGACCCGGACGGGAGCGAAGCGGACCGAGGCCGTCGCGTCGGAGGAGGCGAACGCCGCGTCCGAAGCGCAGGACGATGCTCCCCCGGCAGAGCCGTCGCCGACCGATTCAAAGCCCTCCTGAGGTCGAAGCCATGCTCGAAGACAAGGATCGCATCTTCACCAACCTTTACGGCTTCGGCGATTGGGCCCTCAAAGGCGCGCGCGCGCGGGGGGCCTGGGACAACACCAAGGAGTTGATCGAGAAAGGCAAGGACTGGATCATCGCCGAGATGAAGGCCTCCGGGCTTCGCGGGCGCGGCGGCGCGGGCTTCCCGACAGGCCTCAAATGGTCGTTCATGCCGAAGGCCGATGCGGCGCGGCCCTCCTATCTCGTCGTCAACGCGGATGAATCCGAGCCCGGCACCTGTAAGGACCGCGAGATCATGCGCAATGATCCGCATTTGCTGGTCGAGGGCTGCTTCATCGCCTGCTTCGCGATGGAGGCGCACGCCTGCTACATCTATGTGCGCGGCGAATATATCCTCGAGGCCGACCGGCTGGAGGCGGCCATCGCGGAGGCTTATGAGGCCAATCTCGTCGGCAAGGACAATATCCACGGCTGGCCGTTCGACATCTACGTCCATCGCGGCGCCGGCGCGTACATCTGCGGCGAAGAGACGGCGCTGCTCGAATCGCTCGAGGGCAAGAAGGGCATGCCGCGGCTGAAGCCGCCGTTCCCGGCCAATATGGGCCTCTACGGTTGCCCGACAACCGTCAACAATGTGGAATCGATCGCGGTGGCGCCGACGATCCTGCGCCGCAGCGCCGCCTGGTTTTCGAGCTTCGGCGCCAAGAACAACTCCGGCACGAAGCTCTTTTGCATCTCGGGCCATGTCAACAAGCCGTGCAATGTCGAGGAGGCGATGTCGATTCCGTTCCGCGAGCTGATCGACAAGCATTGCGGCGGCGTGCGCGGCGGGACAGACAATCTTCTCGCCGTCATTCCCGGCGGCTCGTCAGTCCCCTGCGTTCCGGCCCATCAGATCATCGACGCGGCGATGGATTTCGATACGCTGCGCGATCTGAAATCGGGCCTTGGCACCGCCGCCGTCATCGTCATGGATAAATCGACCGATATCATCCGCGCCATCGCGCGCCTCAGCTATTTCTACAAGCACGAGAGCTGCGGCCAGTGCACGCCGTGCCGCGAGGGCACCGGCTGGCTCTGGCGCGTCGTCTCGCGCATGGCGGAAGGGCGCGCGCAAAAGCGCGAGATCGACATGCTGCTCGAAGTCACCACCCAGATCGAGGGCCACACCATCTGCGCGCTCGGCGACGCCGCCGCCTGGCCGGTGCAGGGCCTTATCCGGCACTTCCGTCCCGAAATCGAAAAGCGCATCGACCAATACGCCGCCAACCCGCATCCCGAGCCCGCGGCGGGCTATCATGTTGCGGCGGAGTAGGGGCGGATGGCGGACCGAATTAGGAACAGGGCATGAGCAAGCTTATCGTTGACGGAGTCGAGGTCGACGTTCCGCCCGAATACACTCTGCTGCAGGCCTGCGAGCAGGCCGGCGCCGAGATACCGCGCTTCTGCTATCACGAACGCCTGTCGATCGCCGGCAATTGCCGCATGTGCCTCGTCGAGGTGAAGGGCGGCCCGCCGAAGCCGTCGGCCTCCTGCGCCGTCGCGGTGCGCGATCTGCGCCCCGGCCCCAATGGCGAGCCGCCCGTCGTCCTCACCAATTCGCCGATGGTGAAGAAGGCGCGCGAAGGCGTCATGGAGTTCCTGCTCATCAATCATCCTCTTGATTGTCCGATCTGCGATCAGGGCGGCGAATGCGACCTGCAGGATCAGGCCATGGCGTTCGGCTTCGATTCCTCGCGCTACGCCGAAAACAAGCGCGCGGTCGAAGACAAATATATCGGGCCGCTGGTCCGCACCTCGATGAATCGCTGCATCCACTGCACGCGCTGCGTCCGCTTCACGGCGGAAGTCGCCGGCACCGGCGACATGGGCGCGATCGGGCGCGGCGAGGACATGGAGATCACCACCTATCTCGAAACCGCGATGGGATCCGAGCTGCAGGGCAATGTCGCCGATCTCTGTCCCGTCGGCGCGCTGCTGCCGAAGCCCTATTCGTTCAAGGCGCGGTCGTGGGAGCTGGTCAAGACCGAATCGATCGACGTCATGGACGCGCTCGGCTCCGCGATCCGCATCGACACGCGCGGGCGCGAGGTCATGCGCATCCTGCCGCGCACCAATGACGCGGTGAACGAGGAGTGGATCTCCGATAAGGCCCGGCAGATCGTCGACGGCCTCAAGACGAAGCGCCTCGACAAGCCCTTTGTGCGCGAAGGCGGCAAATTGCGCCCGGCGACATGGCGCGAGGCCTTCGCTCTCATCGCCGAGAAGATCAAGGCGACGACGCCCGCCCGGATCGGCGCGATCGCCGGCGATCTTGTCGCGCTCGAGGAGATGTTCGCGCTTCAGACGCTTTTTGAAAGTCTCGGCGCCGTCTCGCTCGACTGCCGTCAGGACGGGACCAAGCTTGATCCAAAATTCGGCCGCGCCAGCTATCTCTTCAATCCGGCCATCCCGGGGATCGACGAGGCGGACGGCCTCATGATCATCGGCTCGAACCCGCGCCGCGAAGCTCCCGTCCTCAACGCCCGCATCCGCAAGCGCTGGCTGAAGGGCGGCTTCAAGATCGCGGTCATCGGCGAGAAGGCGGATCTCACCTACGATTACATCTATCTCGGCGCCGGCCCGGACACGCTCGCCACTTTCGCTGAGCACCCGCCGGCCAAAATGGTGAAGCCGATGTTCCTCATCGGCCAGGGCGCGCTCGCGCGGCCGGATGGCCTCGCGATTCTTTCGCTCGCGGCGAAGGCTGCCGCCTCGCTCGGCGTCGTCAAGGAGGGCTGGAATGGCTTTGCCGTCCTGCATACGGCGGCCGCGCGCGTGGGCGGTCTCGACCTCGGCTTCATACCCCGCGCGGGCGGCCTCGACGCGAGCGCCATGGCGAAGGCGGGCGCGCTCGACGTGATCTACAACCTCGGCGCCGACGAGATCGACATCGCGCCCGGCGCCTTCGTGATCTATCAGGGTTCGCACGGCGATCGCGGCGCCGCGCGGGCGGATGTGATCCTGCCGGGGGCGGCCTACACCGAAAAATCCGGCCTTTACGTCAACACCGAAGGGCGCGTTCAGCTGGCCGACCGGGCCAATTTCCCGCCCGGCGACGCGCGCGAGGACTGGGCCATCCTCCGCGCCCTTTCCGATGTATTGGGCCATCGCCTGCCGTTCGACTCGTTGAAGGCTCTACGCACGCAGCTCATCGCCGCGCATCCCCACTTCGCGGCGATCGACGCAATCGCCGCTGGCGCTCCCTTCGACGCGGCGGCGCTGATCGCGGCGGGCGGCGTCTGCGCCAGCGCGCCATTCGTCTCGCCGGTCGCCGATTACTATCTAACCAACCCGATCGCGCGCGCGTCGGCGGTGATGGCGGAATGCTCCGCCCTTCGCCTCGATCTCGCGCGCCAGGCCGCGGAGTAGCGCGATGCAAGAGACCGGCTGGTTCCTGGCTTTGCTGCTCACCGTCGTGAAGAGCGTCGCGCTGCTCGTCATTCTGCTGATCTTCATCGCCTATATTCTCTACGCGGACCGCAAGATCTGGGCGGCGGTGCAGCTCAGGCGCGGGCCGAACGTCGTCGGCCCCTGGGGGATATGGCAGAGCTTCGCGGACATGCTGAAGTTCGTCCTCAAGGAGCCGGTCATCCCGGACGGCGCCAACAAGGGCATTTTTCTGCTCGCGCCCTTCGTCATGGGCCTGCTGACGCTGGCCGCCTGGGCGGTCATCCCGGTCGATGAGGGCTGGGCGATCGCCAACATCAATGTCGGCATTCTCTACATCCTCGCGATCTCCTCCCTCAGCGTCTATGGAATCATCATGGGCGGCTGGGCGTCGAACTCGAAATATCCGTTCCTTTCGGCGCTGCGCTCGGCGGCGCAGATGATCTCCTATGAAGTCTCGATCGGCTTCGTCATCATCACCGTGCTGCTCGTCGTCGGCTCGCTCAATCTGACCGACATCGTCAAGGCGCAGGACACGGGCTGGGGCTTGCTCGGCTGGTACTGGCTGCCGCTGTTCCCGATGTTCGTCATCTTCTTCGTCTCGGCTCTCGCGGAGACGAACCGTCCGCCCTTCGATCTCGTCGAGGCGGAATCCGAACTCGTCGCCGGCTTCATGGTCGAGTATTCCGCGACGCCCTACATGCTGTTCATGCTCGCCGAATATGTGGCGATCATCACCATGTGCGCGCTGACGACCATCCTGTTTCTCGGCGGCTGGCTTTCGCCGATTCCGTTCGCGCCCTTTACATGGGTGCCGGGCGTCATCTGGTTCGTTTTGAAGGTCTGCGCGGTTTTCTTCATGATCGCCATGGTGAAAGCCTTCGTGCCGCGCTATCGCTACGATCAGCTGATGCGGCTCGGCTGGAAGGTGTTCCTGCCGATCTCGCTCGCCATGGTGGTTCTCGTCGCCGCGGTGCTGCAACTGACCGGCTGGGGCGCGGGGATGGGACAATGATCGCGCAGCCGAATTTGGTGCGAAAGGGGCGAACATGAAACTCGACCAGGCCGCGCGGGCGCTGTTCCTGACGGAGTTCGTCGGCGCCTTCGCGCTCTCGATGCGCTACTTCTTCAAGCCGAAGCCGACGCTGAACTATCCGCATGAGAAAAACCCGCAATCGCCGCGCTATCGCGGCGAGCACGCGCTGCGCCGCTATCCGAACGGCGAGGAGCGCTGCATCGCCTGCAAGCTCTGCGAGGCGATCTGCCCGGCGCAGGCGATCACCATCGAGGCGGGGCCGCGCCGCAACGACGGAACGCGGCGCACGACGCGCTACGACATCGACATGGTCAAATGCATCTATTGCGGCTTCTGTCAGGAGGCCTGTCCGGTCGACGCCATCGTCGAAGGGCCGAACGCGGAATTCGCCGTCGAGACGCGCGAAGAACTCTATTACGACAAGAACCGGCTGCTCGAGAACGGCGATCGCTGGGAGCGGGAGATTGCCCGCAATCTCGCGCTCGATGCGCCCTATCGATGAGCGCGGCCTTTCCAACCACACGGGAAACCACGATGCGGCGGTTCTCAAAAGCGACTTCTGCAAAAGCGAACTATGCGCAAGCGGCGTCAGCCATCGACGGGGCTCGCCGATGAACATCCCGGCGCTGTTCTTCTATCTGTTCTCCATCATGATCATCGCCTCGGGCTTCATGGTGATCTCGTCGCGCAATCCCGTGCATTCGGTGCTGTTCCTGATCCTCGCCTTCTTCAACGCGGCCGGGCTGTTCCTGCTGCTTGGCGCGGAGTTTCTGGCGATGATCCTCGTCGTCGTCTATGTCGGCGCGGTGGCGGTTCTGTTCCTGTTCGTCGTCATGATGCTCGACGTCGATTTCACCGAATTCAAGCAGGGATTCCTGAAATATCTCCCCGTTGGCGGAACGATAGGCGCGATTGTCCTGCTTGAGCTGTTCGTCGTCGTCGGCGGCTGGACCATCGACGCGACTTCGCTCGCCAATGTGGCGACTCCCGCGCCGCCCGGCATGAGCAACACGCTGGCGCTCGGCCGCGTGCTCTACACCCAATATGTCTATCTGTTCATGGCGGCGGGACTGGTGCTGCTCACCGCCATGATTGGCGCGATCATCCTGACGCTGCACCATAAGGTTGGCGTCAAGCGCCAGGACGTCGCGGCGCAGAACGCAAGGACGCCGGCCGCCGCCGTCGAGCTTCGCAAGAAGCCATTCCGGGAAGGCGTCTGAGATGCACGCCAGCTTAAACCTGTCGCGCCGCCGCGCGGGAGAAAACCCATGACGCTTTCGCTTACGCATTTTCTGTTCGTCGCGGCGATCCTGTTCACCATCGGGCTTTCCGGCGTCATCCTCAATCGCAAGAACATCATCGTGGTGTTGATGTCGGTCGAATTGATCCTGCTCTCGGTCAACATCAATCTCGTCGCCTTCTCCAGCTTTCTCGGCGACCTCACGGGGCAGGTCTTCGCGCTGTTCATCCTCACCGTCGCCGCCGCCGAGGCGGCCATCGGCCTCGCCATTCTCGTCGCCTATTATCGCAACCGCGGCTCGATCGCGATTGAAGACATCAACATGATGAAGGGCTGAGCCGGCATGTATGCGGCAATCGTCTTCTTCCCGCTGCTCGGGTTCTTGATCGCCGGGCTGTTTGGGCGCCAGCTCGGCGCGCGTCCGTCCGAACTCGTGACGACGAGCCTGCTCTTCATCTCGGCGGCGCTGTCCTGGGTCGTCTTCGCCGAGGTCGCGCTTGGAACGGCTCCGGCCAGTGTTTCGGTGCTCGGCGACTGGTTCACGTCGGGCGCCCTCAAGGCGGAGTGGTCGCTGCGCATCGACAGCCTGACAGCCGTCATGCTTGTCGTCGTCACCACGGTTTCGGCGCTCGTCCACCTCTACTCGATCGGCTATATGGCCGAGGATCCGTCCCGCCCGCGATTCTTCGCCTATCTCTCGCTCTTTACCTTCGCCATGCTGGCGCTGGTCACCGCCGACAATCTTTTGCAGATGTTCTTCGGCTGGGAAGGCGTCGGCCTCGCCTCCTATCTGCTGATCGGATTCTGGTACCAGAAGCCCTCCGCCAACGCCGCCGCGATCAAGGCCTTCGTCGTCAACCGCGTCGGCGACTTCGGCTTCCTTCTCGGCATTTTCCTTATTTTTGAGCTGACCCGTTCGGTCGGCTTCGATCAGATCTTCGCCGCCGCGCCCGGACTTGCGCATACGACGATTCACGTCTTCGGCGCCGACTGGGACGCGATGACCATCACCTGCCTCCTGCTGTTCATGGGCGCGATGGGCAAATCGGCGCAGTTCCTGCTCCACACCTGGTTGCCGGACGCGATGGAGGGACCGACGCCCGTTTCGGCCCTGATCCACGCTGCGACCATGGTCACCGCCGGCGTCTTCATGGTGGCGCGGCTGTCGCCCCTGTTCGAACAGGCGCCCGCCGCGCTCTCCTTCGTCATTTTCATCGGCGGCACCACGGCGTTTTTCGCGGCGACTGTCGGCCTCGTGCAAAACGACATCAAGCGCGTCATCGCCTATTCGACCTGCTCGCAGCTCGGCTACATGTTCGTCGCGCTCGGCGTCGGCGGCTATTCGATCGGCATCTTCCATCTCTTCACCCACGCATTCTTCAAGGCGCTGCTGTTCCTTGGTGCGGGCTCGGTGATCACCGCGATGCATCACGAGCAGGACATGCGCCATATGGGCGGGCTCTGGCGCAAGATCCCCTTCACCTTCGCGATGATGACGATCGGCACGCTGGCGCTGACCGGCTTTCCCTTCACCTCCGGCTATTTCTCCAAGGATGCGATCATCGAGGCTTCTTTCGCCTCGCATCGTTCGATGGCCTTCTACGGCTTCCTGACCACCGTCATCGCCGCCGCGCTGACCTCGTTCTATTCCTGGCGGCTGGTGTTCCTGACGTTCTTTGGCGAAGCGCGCTGGGCCGCGGACGATCACGCGCACGCGGCGCACGGCGCCGGCGCCGACGCGGTCGATGCTCACTCCGACGCGCACGGTCACGGCGAGCATGCGCTCGATCCGCATGAATCGCCGCTCACCATGCTGGTCCCGCTCGCCGTCCTCGCCTTCGGCGCCCTGTTTGCCGGCGCGATCTTCCGCTACGACTTCATCGGCGGGGGCGTGGCCGCCTTCTGGAAGGGCGCGCTCTATTTCGGCGCCGACAATCACATCCTTGAGGAGATGGAGGAAATCCCGAGCCTCGCCGCGCTGTCGCCGACGGTGATGATGGTCCTCGGATTCCTCGTCGCGCTCTACTTCTATATCCTGAAGCCAGGAACGGCGACGCGGCTCGCCGAGGCCATGCCGGCGCTCTACCGCTTCTTCCTCAACAAATGGTACTTCGACGAACTCTACGACAAGATTTTCGTGCGTCCGGCGTTCTGGCTCGGCCGTCTGTTCTGGAAGGGCGGCGACGGCGCCATCATCGATCGCCTGGGGCCGGACGGCGTCGCCGCGCGGGTCGTCGACGTGACGGGCCGGGTCGTCAAACTGCAGACCGGCTACATCTACAATTACGCTTTCGCCATGTTGATCGGCCTCGCCGCCCTCATCACCTGGTATCTGGTCGGGGGAGTGCGTTGATGTTCGGCTTCGGCATTCTCTCCTGCATCGTGTTTCTGCCGCTCGTCGGCGCGGCCTTCATTCTCGCGCTGCGCGGCGAGGATGAAGCCACGCTGAACAACGCCCGCTTCGCGGCGCTGGCGACGACGTTGATCGTGTTCGTCCTGACGCTCGTCGCTTACGGCAGGTTCGACACATCCTCGTCGGCGTTTCAGCTGGTCGAGGAAAAAAGCTGGTTCGGCTCCGGCCTCGTCTACAAGCTTGGCGTCGACGGCGTGTCGATCCCCTTCCTGCTTCTCACCGCCTTCCTGATGCCGCTCTGCATCGCCGCCTCGTGGAAATCGATCACCTATCGGGTGAAGGACTATATGATCGCCTTCCTCGTGCTCGAGACCCTGATGCTTGGCGTCTTCGCGGCGCTCGATCTCGTGCTGTTCTACCTCTTCTTCGAGGGCGGCCTCATTCCGATGTTCCTCATCATCGGCATCTGGGGCGGCCAGAGGCGCGTCTACGCCAGCTTCAAATTCTTCCTCTATACGCTCGTCGGCTCTCTCCTGATGCTGCTCGCCATCATGGCGATGTATGGCGTCGCCGGAACGACCGACATCACGGTTCTCCTCAAGACCGCCTTCCCGACATCGATGCAGAAGTGGCTGTTCCTCGCCTTCTTCGCTTCGCTGGCGGTCAAGATGCCGATGTGGCCGGTGCATACCTGGCTGCCCGACGCGCATGTCGAGGCGCCGACGGCGGGCTCCGTCATTCTGGCCGGCATCCTCCTGAAGATGGGCGGCTATGGATTCATCCGCTTTTCGCTGCCGATGTTCCCCGACGCCTCGGCCTATTTCGCTCCGCTCGTCTTCGCCCTCTCCATCATCGCGATCATCTACACCTCGCTCGTCGCGCTGGTGCAGGAGGACATGAAGAAGCTGATTGCCTATTCCTCCGTGGCGCATATGGGCTTCGTCACCATGGGCCTCTTCAGCATGACCCAGCAAGGCGTGCAGGGCGCGATGTTCCAGATGATCTCGCACGGCCTCGTCTCCGGCGCGCTGTTTCTTTGCGTTGGCGTCGTCTACGACCGGATGCATACGCGCGATATCGCGGCCTATGGCGGTCTCGTCGCGCGCATGCCGCTCTACGCCGTCGCCTTCATGATCTTCACGCTGGCCAATGTCGGCCTGCCGGGCACGTCCGGCTTCATCGGCGAGTTCTTGAGCCTGCTTGGCGGATTCCTGGCGAGCAGCTGGGTCGGCCTCCTGGGGGCGACCGGCGTCATCCTGTCGGCGGCCTATGCGCTCTATCTCTACCGGCGCGTCATCTTCGGCGTCCTCGACAAGCCGAGCCTGCAATCGATCCTCGACCTCTCGGTCCGCGAGCGCGCCATTCTCGCGCCGCTCGTCGTGTTGACGATCTATTTCGGCGTTCACCCCGGGCCGGTGCTCGACAGCTCCGTCGCCTCCATCACGGCGCTGATCCATGACTACCATTCGGCGCTGGCGGCGACGAAGACCGCCGCGCTCGCGCTTCACTAAAGGCTGACCAAATGGAGCCCTTGTCCTTCGCCCTCGCGCATTGCCTGCCGCAAGTGCTGCTGACCATCGGCGTTCTGGCGCTTTTGCTGTTCGGCGCCATTCGCGGCAAGGTCTCGGACGGCCCGGTGACCGAGATCGCGGTTGGCCTCCTCGCCGCCGCCGTTCTCGTCATCGTTCTCGGCCCTAAAACCCAGGCTATCGTCTTCGACGGCGCCGTGGTCGACGACGGCTTCGGCCGCTTCATGCAGGTGCTGGCGCTCATCGGCGCGATGGTGACGCTGATCATGGGCCAGGATTTCCTCGCCCGCGAGCGCATCGACAAATTCGAGTTCCCGATCCTCATTCTGCTCGCCACGATCGGCATGCTGACCCTGATCGCGGCGCAAAATCTCATCGCGCTCTATCTCGGGCTCGAACTGATGTCGCTTGCGCTTTACGTCATCGCCGCTTTCGATCGCGACAATGTCAGGGCGACCGAGGCCGGGCTCAAATATTTCGTTCTGGGCGCGCTTTCCTCCGGGATGCTGCTCTATGGCGCCTCGCTGATCTACGGCTTCTCCGGGACGGTCAACTTCGCGGGAATCGCCGCGGCCGTGCAGGGCGGGGCTTCGATCGGCATCGTCTTCGGCCTCGTGTTCCTGTTCGTCGGCCTCGCCTTCAAGATGTCGGCCGCGCCATTCCATATGTGGACGCCGGACGTCTATGAGGGCGCGCCGACGCCGGTCACCGCCTTTTTCGCCTCCGCCGTGAAGATGGCCGCCGTCGCGATCACGGTCCGGGTGACGATGACCGCCTTTCCCGGCATCGCGCCGCAATGGCGCCAGATCATCGTCTTCGTCTCCGTCCTGTCGATGGCGCTCGGCGCCTTCGCCGCCATCGGCCAGGCCAATATCAAGCGCCTGATGGCCTATTCGGCGATCGGGCATGTCGGCTTCGCCCTGGTCGGGCTCGCGGCGGGCACTGAGGCGGGCGTCGTCGGCGTCATCGCCTATATGGCGATCTATCTCGTCATGACGCTCGGAACCTTCGCCGTGATCCTGTCGATGCGGGTCGCGGGGCACAGCGTCGAGCAGATTTCCGACCTCGCGGGTCTCGCCAAGACCGATCCCTTCACGGCTTTCTTCTTCGCGATGCTAATGTTTTCGCTGGCCGGAATCCCGCCGCTCGCCGGTTTCTTCGCCAAGTGGTATGTCTTCAACGCCGCCATTCAGGCGCATCTTTACCCGCTCGCCGTGATCGGCGTGCTCTCCAGCGCGGTGGCGGCCTATTATTACCTGCGCATTGTCAAGATCATGTATTTCGACGATGCCGCGCCCGCGTTCGACCGGCCGGCCCCGGTCCTGCGCGTCGTGCTTGCGGTGAGCAGCCTTCTCATGCTGTTCTTGTTCGCCTATCCGGGGCTTTTCATCGACGCCACGACAGCCGCTGCCAAATCGCTGTTTTAAGTCGCTGTTCCAGGTCCCGCTTTTCAAGAATTTTCAAATGGCGGATTCCCACTGTCGCACCTTGAAGCATCGGTTCGAGCCCTTGGATTTCGATTAGCCGCTCACGACGCGCTGGTTTCGACCAATGATGAGGCTTTGCAACGGGCGAGATCGGGGGATCCCGGCTGTCTCTGGATCACCGCCGCGCGTCAAAGCGGCGGCCGGGGCCGCAACGGCCGCGTCTGGACGTCGGAACCGGGCAATCTCTTCGCGAGCCTCCTGCTGATCGATCCCGCGCCGCCGGCCCGCGCCGCCGAACTCGGCTTCGTGACCAGCCTTGCGCTCGCTCTCGCGCTGCGCCAGATTTTGGGCGACGATCCGGCCCTCAGGATCAAATGGCCGAATGACATTCTCTACGACGGCGCCAAACTCGCTGGGATTCTGCTTGAGAGCGTCGCGCTGCCACACCGTTTCGCCTGCGTCGCCGGAATCGGCGTGAATTGCGGGTCGCACCCGGAGGGGACGCTTTATCCGGCGACCGACCTCGCCACCGCCGCCGGCCGCGACATCGCGCCTTCCGCCGTATTCGAGGCGCTGGCGAGCGCGATGGCGCGGCAGCTTGACCTCTGGTCGAACGGGGCTGGGTTTGCGACGATCCGCGCCGAATGGCTCGCGCTCGCCGCGGGCGTCGGCGCGCCGATCACGGTCGCGCGGCCAAATGAGACCCTTGAGGGCGTTTTCGAGACCATCGACGACACAGGGCGTTTGATCCTGCGCCAGGAATCCGGCGAGAGGGCGATCGACGCCGGAGACGTTTTTTTGGCTGCGCCGCCGCCGCGCGCCCATCTATAAACAATCTATGAACATGAAAAACGAGAGAGCACAGGAAAGGTCTTGATTTATGAACGCGGCAAATGACGAACTCGTCTTCGTGCCGCTCGGAGGCCTTGGCGAGATCGGGATGAATCTCGCCCTTTATGGCTTTGGCCCGAAGGGCCGCATGAAGTGGCTGATGGTCGATTGCGGCATCGCTTTCGCGGGGCCGGAGCTGGCGGGCATCGATGTGATGATCCCCGACACCAGCTTCATCGAGAAGATGAAGCAGGATCTCGTCGGGCTCGTCATCACCCATGCGCATGAGGATCACATCGGCGCCGTCGCCGATATCTGGCCAAAGCTTGGCGGCTGTCAGCTCTACGCCACGCGTTTCGCCGCCGAGCTTTTGCTGACCAAGCGCCTGTCCGAGCCGGGTGCGCCGGAGGTGCCGATCAAGGTCGTTCCACAAGGCGGTAGGGTCGACATCGGGCCGTTTTCGGTCGAATTCATCGCTATGGCGCATTCAATTCCGGAAAGCTGCGCACTCGCCATCAGGACCCCGCTCGGCGTCGTTCTTCATTCGGGCGACTGGAAAATCGATGCGGCGCCGGGCCTTGGCGCGCCGACCGATGAAAAGCGGCTGACCACGATCGGCGACGAAGGCGTCCTCGCGCTCATCTGCGATTCCACCAATATTCTGCGCGAGGGGGTGAGCCCGTCGGAAGGCGATGTGGCGACGACCCTGCGCGACGTCATCGCCAAATCGTCGGGCCGCGTCGTCGTCACGACATTCGCCTCCAATGTCGCGCGCATCCGCGCCGTCGCGGAGGCCGCCAGCGCCGCCGGGCGCCATGTCGTTCTGGTCGGGCGCGCCATGGAGCGCGTCGTCTGCGTCGCGCGCGAATGCGGCTATCTCGACGGCGTGTCCGATTTTCTCGGCGTCGACGCCTTCGCCCATCTGCCGCGCGAGAAGGTCGTTCTGGTGGCGACGGGAAGCCAGGGCGAGAGCCGGGCGGCCATCGCGCGCATCTCGGAGGGCGAGCATCCGGCGGTGACGCTCAACGCCGGCGACAAGGTGATCTTCTCGTCGCGCACCATCCCCGGCAATGAACGGGAAGTCGGCCGCATCATCAATAATCTGATCCGCTCGGGCGTCGACGTCGTCACCGATCGCACCGCGCTCGTTCACGCCTCCGGCCATCCGCGCCGGGGCGAAGTCTCCCAGCTCTATGCCTGGACGCGACCGCAAATCGCCATTCCCGCCCATGGCGAAGACCTGCACCTCGCCGAACATGCGGCCTTCGCCGAGGCGCGCGGCGTGCCGCATGTCGTCAGGGCCCGCAACGGCGATATCGTCGCTCTCGCGCCGGGCCAGCCGGCCATCGTCGGGCAGGTCCAGAACGGGCGGCTGCTGAAGGACGGAAACATCATGGCGGCGGCGAGCGACGAGGCGCTGCGGATTCGCCAGAAGCTGGCGGTGTCGGGAATCATCACCATCGCCCTCGCGGTGACAGCGAAAGGCGACCTCGCCGGCGTGCCGGACGTGATGACCGCCGGCATCCCGGCGCGCACGCGCGAAGGCGCGGCAATGGACGCGATCGTCGACGACGCCCTGTTCCAGACCTTTGACCAGTTGCCGCAGCAGAAGCGGCGCGACGCCGACCTCGTGTCGACGGCGATCGAAAAGGCCGTGCGCAATGCAGTTGCGTCCGCTTGGGGCAAGCGTCCCGCGGTGCATGTGCTGGTGGTCGAAGTGTAGCTGTCGGCGCGCGCCCCACACGGGTCATCGCCCGACGCTTCGCCTGAAGCTCGGCGCGTGTTGCGCGAGGGCCAAAATCGCGCTGCGCGGCGAGCGGTTAATTGTTTTTTCCCGAATTGTTCTAGCGCATGGACCAAACCCGAATGGATCAAACCATTACGGGGGTAACCGTAGAATGTTCTTGCTTTTTCGGACATAATGGGAACAAATAGGGACCATAACTTGCCGTATCGCCGTAACCTGTGCGTAACAACCACGCTAAAGTTGCGCTGCGTTGCAAGATATTGGAAGCAGGTTGTACGCAACGGCAAAGTGATTCGCGAAAATGTCTGTCTCGATCCGTCGATTCCTGAATTTGGTCCGCATCCCGTCCGCCCGCGCGATTTGCGCCGGCCCGGTCGGTAAAGATCTGGATCGCAGGGGCCCGGGTCGCACGACGATGTCGTAAGGGACGCCGACCGCCTCATCGCCAGCTTCCGCGATCAGGCCTATTACGAGGCTCGCGATCGCGCTGCGGGCCGTTGCATCGATGGCGCCGGTTCGGCGCGGTATTGGACCCGCGTCAAGCTGGAAATCGCGAGGCGTCAGAGCATCCCAATCGGGCTCACCGGCGCTGATATGCGGGCCTGACGGGCGAACTAAGCGGAAACTGCCGGTCTTGATGGCTCTGCGCGGGGCGCCATGCGCAGATTAATCGTCCGAAAATAAATCGCGCTCAATTCAATCTTCCGCGAATTCGCTGGCGACGACGAGGTCGACGTCTCGGGAGATCAGCGGGTAACCGGCGTTCATGCCGAATTCGAGCCGATTGATCGTCGCGTGGGCCTTGACGTCGAACAGCGCATGCGGCTTCGCGCTCTGACGACGAACCTCCACGTCGACGGTCAGAGGCCGCGTGATGCCCAGCATCGTCAGGTCGCCGGCGACGCGGACCGTTTGCTCGTCGATCTTCTCCACCTTCGTCGAGACGAACGCGATCTCGGCATAGCGGGCCGTATTGAAGAACGTCTCGCTGCGCAGATAATCGCTGAGCAACGTCGAGCCGGCGTCGATCGACCCCGCCTCGACGCGGAACGTCACATGGCTCATCGCCGGATTGTCGAGGTCGACGGCGATGCGCCCCTCGAAATTGTGGAATTCGCCTTCCGCGCGGGGAAAGCCGACCGCGTCGACGGAGAAGGATATGTGCGTGCGCGCCGGGTCGAGCGCCCATTCATCGACCGCCGCACCGGCCAGAGGAACAACGGCGAACCATGCAGCCATGGCCGCGGCGGCGCCCGGAATGAGGCGTTTTCTCACGCTCGGCGGCAGCGAACACATCGACCTTCACCTCGTTCTCTCGTTTGACGGCGCAGCGTCGCCGCGCTTCGGCGAAAGCTCCCGCGCCGCCGTGGCATTTTTTTGTCGGCGGCGGATGCGTCGGCGCTCATCGTTAAGAAATCTGGAACGTGCGGCCTAACCAACCATCTGCTGGATTTGGATCACCTCGAACTCGGCCGGATACAGCGGCGCGAACCCGATCTCGATATTGACGATGCCGAGTTCGGTGCTGGATTGGGGATTGTTGTCCAAATCGCATTTGACGAAATAGGCCTGCGCCGGCGTCGCGCCCTGAAAGGCGCCCTCGACGAACAGCTGCTGCATGAAGGCGCCGACGCTCGTGCGGATCTGGCCCCAGAGCGCCTCGCCGTTCGGTTCGAAGACGACCCACTTCAAGCCCGCGTAAAGGCTTGATTCGAGGAACAGCGCAAGGCGCCGAACCGGCACGTATTTCCATTGCGAACCGGCCTGATCGGCGCCGAGCAGCGTGCGCGCGCCCCAGATCACCTCGCCAGAGGCCCCGAAATGGCGCAGGCAGTTGATGCCTTGCGAATAGAGGTCGCCGTTTTCGATGTCGGTCAAAGCGTATTGCAGGCCGACCTCGCCGGATAGGGCCGCGGCGGCGCCGGCGGGGGCCTTCCATACGCCCCGCGCGCTGTCGGTGGCGGCGTAGACGCCCGCCACGAAGCCGCAGGGCGGCCAGAGTTTCGCCTGGTCGCCGGAGAGCGGATCGGGCGCGAGCACCCAGGGAAAATAATAGGCGGAATTGGCGGCGTTCGGCGCCGATGCGACGCCGGCGGGGGCGCCGCCCAGCGTCGTGCCGACGGGGCCGGACGCGTTGAGGCTCGCGAAGCTCGCCGTCCGCGGCGGATCGATGATGTAGAAAGCCCGCCGCCGCGCGCAATAGTCTTGCAGGACCTGGATCGTCGCCGCGTCGGTCTCGCCCGGCACGCAAAGCAGGTTGAATGCGACCCCGTCCAGCAGCTTCACCCCGCCGGCCGCGTTCGAGGCGAGGACGAGTTCGAAATTTCCATCCGACGCGGGGACGAGGATCGCGCCGTCCAATCCGTTCGCCAGAGGTGCGGGCGCCGCGGTCGCGGTGGGCTCAGCCGTTGGGACGACGGCGGCGTTCGTGGCGGGGTCGATGAAACTGATGTAGCTGGATTCGCTGTCGATCACGCTCACCACATATTTTGGATCTGTGGCCGTGATGGAGAGGTCGGCGAAGCTCTCGACGATGGTCCCGCCGGACCAGACCTGCAATCCGAAGCGGCCGGGATTGGCGGGCGTCGTGGTGACCGCGACCGTGATGGAGTCGCCCCAGAGCCCCGGGCTGGCGGCGAAAAGGGTGAGCCCGCCGCCGACGCCGGCGGCGCTCGCGGTGGCGCTGGCGGCGGGCGTCGTCCCAGGAGCCGGGGTCAGGGCTCCGTTCCAAACCAGACGAACGATGTAAGCCTGCTGGCCGCCATTGGCGAAAAACTGATTGACGGCGTAGCCGAGGTAAACGCCATCATTGGCGTTGAACCCGCCGAACCGGGCCTGAAACTCCGCCCAGCTTTGCACGAGCGTCGCCTGTGTCGGACCCTGCGCGGCCCAGCCGATGAAAGCCGCGACGGACGTCGCGACGCCAGCGATCGTATGAGCGCCAGCAAGCTCTTCGACATAGACGCCGGGATAGGTGAAGCTTCCGGGCATGGCCAGCGCTCCTTGCTTGGTTTGGCGCCGAGCCGACCCGCGGCCGCGTCCTCGCCCGCCTTCGCCGAGTATAGCCCAGGATTTCCCGCTTGGCTCAGGAAGGGCGAGCGCGCGTCCGCGGATCTTTTGCTATAATTCGCCTGACGCGACGTTGGAGCTATCCCCGTTTGAAACATTGGCGGCTAAGGCGCCCCGGTCAGGATCTTGCGCCATGCGTTTTATCGCGGGACTGTTATGCGCGATGCTGCTTTGGCAAGGCGGGCCGGCGCGGGCGGCGGATGGCGAGTCAGCGCCGGTGATCCCCGCCGCATGGCTCGTCGAGAAAATCAGCGTGGAAGCGGCTGAAGCGGAGCATCCGGGCGTCAGCGACGAACGGGTGGAGCGTTTTCCCGAGGCGGCGAAGCCGTTCGGATTCCAGAACGGCGAATGGGAATCCCTGAAAGCGTCAATGAGACCGGGGGACGAGATTTGGTCCTTCTCGTCGCCCGGGGATTACTGGAAAAACCTTGCCGGCCGCGGCGGGGTCGCGCTGGTTCGGGACGGCGTCCCGATCAAAACGGTCGTCACCGTTCTGAACTGAAACGCTTTCTATCTCAGCTGCTTGAAATGGTGGGCGCGACAGGGATTGAACCTGTGACCCCTCCCGTGTGAAGGGAGTGCTCTCCCGCTGAGCTACGCGCCCGCTCGCTCGCGGGAAAGGCTGTTCCCGGACGACGACAGACCTTTATGAAAGGCGAAGGATCGAAGTCAAGCCGGATTTCCGCGCCGTGGCCGCCAGCGTCCGTCGGCGCCGTCAACAAAATGCAATATGATGCGCCAAAAGATGCGCCAGCATATCGAGGCCGGACCGGCCGCATTCGGGGAAAATGATGCTTATTCGACTTTGGCGTTCGGCTCTGGCGGCCGGCGCGCTGCTGCTTTTGCCGGTTCAGGGCGCGTTCGCGGACGACGCGCTGCGCGCGCCCAAGGGACTTGAAAAAATCGAAACGATTGTCGTGCTTTATGCGGAAAACCGCAGCTTCGACAATCTTTACGGCCGCTTTCCCGGCGCCAATGGCCTCGCGGGCCTCGCGCCCGACGAGGGGCGACAGTATGACCGCGATGGCGCGCTCCTGCCTGAATTACCGCCGGTCTGGGGCGGCCTCACCCCGCCCGGCGTGGAGCCGGCGGTCGATCAGGAGCGCACCGCGCATCTGCCGAATGCGCCATTTGCGATCGACGACCCAAACGGCCTCAATACGCCGCTCGGCGTTGCGACGAGAGATCTTTCGCATCGATTCTATGAAAATCAGATGCAGATCGACGGCGGCAGGAACGATAAATTCGTCGCTTTCGGCGATTCCGGCGCGCTGGTCATGGGCCATTACGACGGCTCGAAGCTGCCGCTCTGGCCTATCGCGCAGCGCTATGTTCTCGCTGACAATTTCTTCATGGGCGCGTTCGGCGGCTCTTTCCTCAATCATTTCTATCTCGCCTGCGCCTGCGCGCCGCGCTACCCGGACGCCGACAAAAGCCCGGCGAAGGGCCTGATCGCGGCCGTCGAACCGGATGGCGTTTCACTGACGCTCGCGCCCGATTCGCCGAAATCCGCCCTCAATGGCATCTCGGTATTCGTCAATGACGGGCAGATCACTCCCGATTTTTACGCCGTCAACACGATGCAGCCGCCCTATCAGCCAAGCGGCGTCAAGCCGGCCCCCGGCGGCGATCCGGCTTACGCCGATCCATCGAAGGCGAGCACCCTGCCGCCCCAGACCGCGCCGACGATCGGCGATCTCCTCACCGCCAAGGAGGTAAGTTGGGCCTGGTACGCCGGCGCCTTCGACATCGCGCTCTCGGGGGCGAAGGTCGAGCCCAATCCGAGTTTCCAGTTTCACCATCAGCCGTTCAACTATTTCGCCGCTTTCGCGCCCGGAACGCTTGCGCGCGCGGATCACCTGCGCGACGGCGGATTGAACGGCGCGAAGTTCATCGAGGCGATTGACCGGGGCGCATTGCCGCATGTGACATTCTACAAGCCGCAGGGGAGCCTCAACGAGCACCCCGGCTATTCCGACGTGCTGGCCGGCGACGACCACCTCGCCGAACTCGTCGCCCATCTCGAAAAGAGCCCGCAATGGGATCATATGGTGGTCATCATCACATATGATGAGAATGGCGGCTTCTGGGATCACGCCGCGCCGCCGAAGGGCGACCGCTTCGGGCCGGGAACGCGCATTCCAGCGCTGATCGTCTCGCCCTTCGCGAAGAAAGGCTTCGTCGATCACACGCTCTACGACACCACCTCCGTGCTGCGGCTGATCACCGAGCGCTTCGCCCTGCCGGCGCTGCCGGGCCTCGATGAGCGGGCCAAGGCGATCGCGGCGGGCGGCAAGACGCTCGGCGACCTCACCAATGCGCTCGATCTCTCCGCGCCGTGAACGCGCCGCCCGATCTCGAGTCCAAAGTCGAAATGCTGGCGCGCGATTTCGCCCGCCGCGCCGCGGAACATGACGAGGCGGGATCGTTTCCCTTCGAGAACATCGCGCGGCTTAAGGAGGCTGGCCTTCTCGCCTTCGTCGTCCCCGGTGCGCTCGGCGGCGGCGGCGCGGGCCTATCGGCCGCCGCCCATGCCGTCAACGCGATCGGGGCCGGCGAACCCTCGACCGCGCTGGTGCTGGCGCAGCAATATCTTTTCCATTTCCGCATGTTGCGCAATCCGGCCTTTCCGCCGGCGCTCGCACAAGAGATTGCACGTTCGGCCGTCGCGAATGGCGCGCTTTGCAACGCGCTGCTGGTCGAACCCGAACAGGGCTCGCCGATCCGCGGCGGCCTCCCGGCGACGATCGCACGCCGGGTCGAAGGCGGCTTTCGCTTAAGCGGGCGCAAAATCTATTCGACGGGGAGCGTCGGTCTGCGCTGGCTCGCCGTCTGGGCGCGCACCGACGATTGCGAACCGCTCATCGGCGGCTTCATTATTGCGCGGGAATCCCCCGGCGTCTCCATTGAGGAGACCTGGAATCATCTCGGCATGCGCGCCAGCGCCAGCCACGATATGGTCTTCAACGACGTCTTTGTCCCCAGGGATCACGCCGTCGATCTCAAGGCCCCGGCGGACGTCGAGCCGCCGGACGACGCCGCGACCGCTTGGATCGCGACCCTGTTCAGCACGATTTATGATGGAGTCGCGCGGGCCGCGCGGGAGTGGCTGATCAGCTTCCTGCACACGAGGACCCCCTCGAACCTTGGCGCGCCGCTCGCGAGCCTGCCGCGCATGCAGGACGCCGTCGGCGCGATCGACGCGCTGCTTTACGTCAACCGCGCGCTTCTCGCCGACATCGCCGGGCGCTGCGACGCGGGCGCCGCGCCGCCCGCGCGCGAAAGCCAGTTCATGAAGCTCGCCGTCACCAATAATGCGGTGGCGGCGGTGGAAAAGGCGCTGGAAGTATCGGGTAATCCGGGCCTTTCGCGCCATCACGCGCTGCAGCGCCACTATCGCGACGTGCTCTGCGCGCGCGTGCATTCGCCCCAGGACGATGCGATCCGGTTGAACGGCGGCCGCGAAGCCCTGTCCATCCGGCCCTGATTCGCGTTATTTTTCAGTGATCTTCAGTTCGATGCGGCGGTTGCGCTGATTGGCCTCGTCGCTATCGCCGGGGTCGATTGGCTGGAATTCGCCGAAGCCGGCGGCGGCCAGCCGTTGCGGCGGAACGCCTTTCGAGATCAGATATTGCACAACCGCGATCGCGCGCGCCGCCGACAGCGACCAGTTCGAGGGAAACTGCGCCGACTGGATCGGTTTCTTGTCGGTGTGGCCGTCGACCCGAACGATCCAGGGAATATCGGGCGGAATCTCATGATCGAGTTCGATCAAGGCGTTAGCCAGCTTGTCGAGTTCGACCCGGCCGGCCGGATCGAGCGCCGCCTGGCTTGAGGGGAACAGCACTTCCGACTGGAAGATGAACCGGTCCCCGACCACGCTGACGCCCGGCCGGTCGCCGAGGATCTGGCGCAGCCGCCCGAAGAAGTCCGAACGGTAGCGGGCGAGTTCCTGCACCTTTTGCGCAAGGGCGACATTGAGGCGCGCGCCGAGATCGGCGATTTTCGCCTGCGATTCGACGTCCGACTTCTCCGATGCGTCCAACGCCTGCTCGACGGCGCCGAGCTGGCGCCTCAAAGCGGCGATCTGCTGATTTAGAATGTCGACCTGCGCCAGCGCCTTGGCCGAGAGATCCTGTTCCGCCGCCAGCTCTTGCTGCGCGCCGGCGGCGCGGGCGCCCGCCGCGTCGACGCTGGCCGCGCCCGCCTTGTCCGATTCGAGCAGGCCCTGCATCCGGGCTTTGTCCTGTTGGGCCGCTTCGAGATTCGCCGACAGGACCGCGGCCGCCCCTTCAGCCTCCGTCTTGCTGGAGCGCTCCAGCGCGAGCAGCTGGCTCAGCTCCTGGATCTCGCGATTGAGCTTCGTCAGGGCGGTGTCCTTGCCGGTCACTTCGCGGGCGAGGAAGAATTGCGCCAGCATGAACACGGAGAGGAGGAAAATGATGACGAGGAGCATGGTCGACAATGCGTCAACGAACCCCGGCCAGTAGTCGATCGGGCGCATCCGCGCCCGCGCGCGCCCCGCCATCAGAAACGCTCGCTGTTTGCTGCCGGCATCAACCGCGCTCCTTCAGCCCCTCGGCGAGCCGCTCAAGCACGTTTTTGACCTCGCGGCCCTGTTCGGCCTGGGCCTCGACCCAGTCGCGGATGATCTGCTGTTCCGAGCGCATGTGCTGCACCAGCGACTGCACGCCATCGGCGAGATTGGCCACCGCGATCGACGTCGCTTTCGCCTGAGACTGGTCGACCGAGGCCGCGATCTTTTCAAGCGCCACGCGAAAATCGGCGGGCAGCCCGTCATAGACCGGCGCGATTTCGGCCGTGGTGGCGGCCGGGATCGCGGTCAGATTGTCCTCGAGTTCGCTGAAGAAGCGGTTCTGCGCCTGTCCCGCCTGAAGATCAAGGAAACCCAGCACGAGAGAGCCGGAGAGGCCAAACAGGGACGAGGCGAAAGAAATGCTCATTCCGGCGATCGGCGCGGAAAGCCCGTTCTTCAGATCGTCGAACATCACGCCGGCGTCTGAGCCCGTCTGCATCGATTTGATGACGCCGCCGATCGAACCGACGGTCGCGATGAGGCCCCAGAAGGTGCCGAGCAGGCCGAGAAAAATAAGCAGGCCGGTCAGATAGCGGGCGGTGTCGCGCGATTCGTCCAGTCTGGCGCCGATGATGTCGAGAACATTGCGCAGCGGCATCGCCCCGCGGTCATCGACCGCGAATCCGTCGCGCAGGGCCTGCTCCACCGGCGCAAGCAGGATCGGCGGCTTGACGCGCCCGGCCTCGCGATCGAGCAGGGCGTTGGCCCATTTCACTTCGCGAAACAGCCGGATCACCTGGCGCAGCCCGAGCAGGATCCCGAACGCAAGCACGCCGAGGATCAGGCCGTTGAGGCCAGGGTTGGCCATGAAAGCGGTCGCGATCTGGCGATTGAGAATCAGAACGCAAAAACCGGCGAGGATCAGGAAAACCAGCATCCGCACAAGATAGATGATTGGATAAGTCAGCCGGCGGCTGTCGCTAGCGCGCATGTCGATCACCGCGCATGTCGATCGCCAGCGCGCGCCAGGGGCGACCCGAAAAGGCGTCTGCGAAGTTCATCCTGTCTGATCCTTTAGCGATGAGTTTAACAAGATTCGAGCGCATCGGGCCAGAGCTTGGATCGGGGAATCGACGATGAGGCAAGTAAATTTGACCGGGGGACGCAATTTTGGGAGGCTCGCCGCTCGCATCAGCGCGACCGGGACGAACAGCCCGCGCGCTGGGCAAGCCGCGCGGATCGCCGGAAAAAGGCGAAATTTCAGGGCGCTGCGGGATCGCCGCCGGCGCGCGCGGAACTTTGAGCTGCGCCAGACGTTGCGGGGCCTCCACTGAGGGCGTTTCGGATGGCCGATCTCATCGATGTTTCCGCCACCCGTCCGCGCAGACAGCGCGACGCGGCGCGGACGCTGGAAATGCTCGCGACGCTGATTTCCGTCGCTTTCGCAATCGCCTTTCTTTACTTCGGTCGCGACATCCTCGTTCCCATCGCCATTGCGGTTCTATTGAGCTTTGTGCTTTCGCCGCCGGTCCTCGCGCTGCGGCGATTGGGCCTTCACCGGACCGTCGCCGTCCTGGCGGTCGTCTTCGCGAGCCTTCTCATCGCCTTCGTCGTCAGCGCCGCCTTGACCCGGCAAGTCTCGGAGCTTGCCGTCGACCTGCCGAAATATCAGACGACGATCAACACCAAGATCGGCAAATTGCGGGACGCCGTCTCGGCCAACGGCTTTTTTGCAAAGGGCGTGAACGCGCTGAAAAGCTTTGGCGATCTTGGCCGCAAGCAGCTAGGGTCGCCTGAACCCACCGCCTCGTCGCAAAACGAGGTGGCCGGCGGCGGTGCGGAAGCGCAGCGTCCGGTGCCGGTCGAGGTGGTGCAGCAGTCGCCCAGCCCGTTCTCATTGGCGCAGACCATCGCCGGGACGGCGCTGTCGCCTCTCGAAACGACGGCCCTCGTCGTCATCTTCGTGATTTTCATCCTCCTGCAGCGCGAAGATCTGCGCAATCGATTCATCAGGTTGGCCGGTCCGAACGATTTGCAACGCACAACGGTCGCGATGAATGACGCCGCCGGGCGGCTCAGCCGGTTTTTTCTCTCCCAGACTCTCGTCAACGCCATGTTCGGCGTCGTCGTCGCGGCCGGCCTCTACATGATCGGCGTTCCAAGTCCGATCCTGTTCGGGCTCATCGCATTCCTGATGCGCTTCGTTCCCTATGTCGGCGTGTTCATCGCCGCGGCCTTTCCCGTCGCGCTCGCGGCGGCGGTCGATCCCGGCTGGACCATGGCGCTGGAAACCCTCGCCTTGTTCATTCTGCTCGAATCGCTCGTCGGCAATGTCGTCGAGCCGCTGCTCTATGGCCGCAATACCGGCCTGTCGCCAATCGCCGTCGTCATCGCGGCGACATTCTGGACATGGCTCTGGGGCCCCGTCGGCCTCGTTCTCTCGACCCCGCTGACCGTTTGCCTCGTCGTCATCGGCAGGCATGTCGAGCAGCTGAGCTTTCTTGACGTCATCCTCGGCGATGCGCCGGCGCTGTCGCCGGTCGAGCATTTCTATCAGCGACTTCTCGTCGGCGACGCGGCCGAAATCGCCGACCAGGCCGAGCAGTTTCTCAAGACGGAGCCGCTCGTCGCCTACTACGACGAGGTGGCGCTGAACGGCCTCTTGATGGCGCAGGACGATTTTTCGCGCGGCGTTCTCGACGAAGCGGGGCAAACGAAGATCAGGGAGACGGTAGAGGAAGTCATCGAGAATTTATCCGATCACGTCGATGAAGCGCCGGAGGCGCCGGTCCCGGCCGCGCGGCGGCCCTATGGCGACCTTGGGACCGGCGCGCCGCCGCCCGCCGAAGGGGAGGCCCCGCCAGGGCTTGCGCCGGCCGCGCCCGACGGACCTCGCAAGCCGATTCTCTGCATCGCGGGCCGTAACTCCATCGATCAGGCGGCCGCCCTGTTGCTGGCGCAAATTCTGGAAAAGCACGGTCTGCCGGCCAAGGTCGAACCGCCCGAATTATTGACGGTCGGCGGGATTCTGCATCTGCCGGGTTCGGGCGCGCAAATCATTTGCCTGTCTTATGTCGGGGCGGATATCCGCGCGCCCCACGTGCGCTATGCGATCCGGCGCCTGCGCCGGCGCCTGCCTGAGGCGAAGATCATCGCGGGGTTCTGGCGCTGCGACCCGGACGCCGCGCGCGACCTCTGCGCCCAAACAAGGGCCGACTCTTGTCCGACTCTGTTGGCCGCGGCGGCGGCTTTCTGCGTCGAGGAGGCGAGAGCGGCGCTTGCGCCCGCGGCGAACCCGCCGGCGGACTTCCGCGCGGACCCGGCTCACGGCGCTCCGCCCCTGCGGGCGCTCCCGGGCGCCGCCTGACGGCTTGTTCGGGCGCCTTTAGATCACGATGACTTTCGATCCAAAGCCACCAACGTGATCGATTCCAATAGCTTAGAGCAGGATGAGGGCGAAAAAGTGCTTACGCTTTTTCTCATCCCGCTCTAGCCGAGCGGGCCGAGCGCGCCCGCTTCCGGATCGCTGAGGCCGTGCAGCCGATGCGCGGCCGCATGGGCGAAGCGCATGAGGACGGCGCGGCGCGTCGCGGCGGCGATCTTATGCTCCGGCGCCTCGCGCAATATTTCGGCGCCATAGGCGTCGGCGACGATGAGGCCGGTGTCCAGCGGCATGATCTCAATCGGCACGCTCGCGGGAATTGCGAAATAAAGGCGGTCGCAGTGGGCGCGATAGTCGCGCCATTTCAGGTCGGCGCGAAAATCCGCGATGGAGGATTTGATCTCGACGATATGCACGCGGCCGTCTTCGGCGAGCGCGACGATGTCGGCGCGCCGGCCGGACAGCAGCGGCAATTCTGTGAGCGTCGAGGATCTGAGGCGGCGCAAAAGGCGGCGCGTCCCGCGCGCGACGTAGAGCGCGGTCTCCGACTGGCGCCCGTCCTGCGGCGCGCGCGGCAGCATCAAAAGTGGCGTTCGAGGGGGCATTGGGGCGGCCGTCGGCTCCGCTGGGGCTCTAGATCACGATGAATCTGGATTGCTCATCGCGCTCTGTCATAGCGCGGTTTCCTTGCGCGAAACAGGCGTCGCAGAGATTGCGCTTCCCGAAGCGGCCTCAGTTCGGCTTTGTCGCCGACGCTTCGGAAATGCTGACGCCGTTCGCGGCCGCTTGAGGCGCGTTGGCCGCCGTTTTGGTGAAATGGGCGCAATCGAGCAGACCGGCGGCGGCGTTGAAGGCGAGCTTATAGCCCGCGGAGGTCGCGGAGAGCGCGTCGGGGATGATGCGGGCGGCTTGCCGCAAGCCCGTGAACGCCTGGCCCAGAACCGATGCCGGGGGCTCCTCCGCCGTCGGCGTGGCGCTGGTCAACTCGCTGTAATTCGATCGGTCGAGCCGCGCCGACACGATTTCGTCGTCCTCGTTTTCGGCCGCGCCGGCCGTCGTGGCCCGCTGCCTTGACGCCCCCGTCGGGGTCGCGGTGGCCGCATAGCCGAGCACGCTCGCCGGCAGGCCCTGCTGGTCTTTCGGGCCTCGCGTGATGACGACCGGCAGGCTCGCCGCGCGCGCCAGCTGCCCGGCCGAATCGATCTTTGCAGAGTTGGTCTTGGCAGCATCGATCTTGGCGGGTTCCGTCTTAGCGGGGGCGACCTTGGCGGCGTCGACCTTTGCAGCATCGGCCTTGGCCGTCGCCTCGGCGCCGTCGGCGCCTTGCGGCGCCAGCGAGGCGAGATGAACGAGCCCCTCGGGGCGGCTTGGCGGCGTCGGAACATCGGCATAGGCGACGAGATCGGCGGGGCGCGGGGGCGGCAGCGGCGCGAGAGAGGCGACGAGAGCCTTTGCGGCCTTGTCCTTGGCCGGCGCCGGGTCCGCAGCGGCGTCCTGATGCGCGGCGGGCGCGGCGGCTGCAACATTTTGCGGCGCGAGAGCTGCGACCTGCGCCTTGCCTGCGTCCGCGATCGGCGCGGGATCGGGCGCATTGCTGGCGTCGATCGCGGCCACCGCGGGAGCGGCCGCGGCGGTGCGGCGTTCGGCGGCGGTCATATGAGCCGGCGCGGGGGCGCTCGGCGGGGCGAGCGACGCGACCTGCGGGCCGCGGCCAGGCGCCGCCTCGCGCGCGGCGATCGCCTCCTCCTCGCGGTCCTGCTCGTGATTGCCGAACAGCCAGCCGAACAGATTGGGGCCTTGCGCCTGCGTCGGCACATCGCTCGCGACGCCGCCGCGCGCGGAAATCTCCGCTAGCGCCTCCTGATAGTGCGGCTGGGCGCGGCCGTCGGCGGCGAGATGGACTGTTTTGCCGTCCGGGAACAGGCGGGCGATCTGGTCGTAGCTCATGCGCGGCCAGTGGCGCACATTGCCGACGTCGAGATGGACGAAGTTTTCGCGTTGATAATAGCCGACGCCGCCCCTTTGCAGACGCATGCCGATCTCGCGAATCTGCTCCATCGACAGGCCGGTGATGCGGCTGTCCATCGCCTTGCCGAGGATATGCTGCGAGTGCTCCGCCACCGCCTTCGACCGCGCGCGCAGCATCGCGTTTGTCTCGGGCGAGCGATAGGCCGAAACGACCTCGATCGGCTGGGTGGCCCCGGCGGTGCGATAGACTTCCCACACCGTATCGAACAGGCGCGGATCCATGTGGGTGACGTCATTGTTGCGCCAGTCGCGCAGGAAATAATTCAGCTTTTCGAGGACGGCGGGATCATAGGCGCCATTGACGCGAAACGTCGCCTGGATCGATTCGCCGGTGTGGGAATGATAGAGATTGAGCGTGCGGGTGTCGCCATTGGCGACCGCCGTCTCGGTCGAGGACGCCGCCAACAGGCTGCAAAGGGCAGCGGCGATATAGGAAACCGCGATGCGGAGCTGGGTTGCTGAGATCAGTCGGCGGGCCATTCGCAAATTCGATCTCACAGGTTCGACGGCGCCGCCCTCGGCGATCTTTAAAACTTGAGCGATCTCACTACTGGAGCCAGACCCGTTAACGTCGCGTAACAACACACAACATCCCACGACCCGCCGCCGCAGCTATCATCGCGAAAGCGGCGATGCCCCCAACGACGTGTTAACTATCCCTGGCGTCTGTTCCAAAGCAGAGATTAAGTCGGCGAATGTGGCGGTCCTATGTCGCCTCGAATCGGATCGCAGATTCAACGCCTTTGCTTGTGCGAAAATTGCGGGCCGTTGCTTTCCGGCAACATCCCGCGCGCTTCAGGCGGCGAGGTCGGCGACGACCGCGTCGAGCACGGGAAATCCCTCGGCGCTGACCCTGACGCGGCCCGCCGCGGTGTATTCCACCATGCGGTCGCCGATCAGCGACGCGAGGCGGCGCGGATCGAGAACGCGTCCCGAGATGGCCTCGAACCGCCGCGGCTCGATGCCTTCGGCAAGACGCAGGCCCATCAGCAGGAATTCGTCGCCCTGCTCTTCGAGCGAAAGGCCTGAATCCTCGATGAGCCCATGGCCGTTCGCTTCGACCGCCGCGAGCCACTTTTCAGGGTCGCGCTCGCAGGCCTGCGCGCGCCGGCCTTCGGCCGCGAGGATGCGCCCGTGCGCGCCGGGGCCGATCCCGGCATATTCGCCATAGCGCCAGTAGATGAGATTATGCCGGCTTTCGGCACCGGCGCGCGCATGGTTGGAGATCTCATAGGCGGGCAGGCCCGCCGCGTTCATCATCTCCTGCGTCGCGTCCCAGAAATCGCGGCCAAGATCCGGGCCGGGAGCGGCGAGCTTTCCGGCTGCGCGGAGACGCTCGAACATCGTGCCGGGCTCGATGGTGAGCTGGTAGAGCGAGAGATGATCGCGCGCGAGGGGCAACGCGCGGGCAAGCTCGGCGCGCCATTCGGAAACGCTCTGGCGCGGCCGCGCATAGATCAGATCGAATGAGATGCGCTCGAAAACCCTGCCGGCGAGGGCGACGGCCGCCATCGCCTCGGCGCTGGTGTGCATGCGTCCGAGAGCCTTAAGGTCGGCGTCGTTCAAGGCCTGCACGCCGAGCGAAACGCGGTTGACGCCAGCGGCGCGGTAGCCCTGAAAACGCTCCGCCTCGACGCTGGTCGGATTGGCTTCGAGCGTGATCTCGGCGCCCTTGGCGAGGCTCCAATGGCGCGCGATTTCATCAAGGATGGCGCCGACGGTCGAAGCCTTCATCAAGGACGGCGTGCCGCCGCCGAAGAAGATCGAGGCGAGCTCGCGACCGGGCGTCAGGGCGGCGCGATGGGCGAGCTCGCGCTTGAACGCCGCGACGAAGCGCGCCTCGTCAAGCTCGCCATGCGCGCTCTCTGGCCGAACATGACTGTTGAAATCGCAATATGGGCATTTCGACAGGCAGAAGGGCCAGTGCACGTAAACGCCGAAGCCGGGATCCGCGCCGCTTTGGGGGTCGTGAGCCATCGTCATCTTGCGACGTTCCTTGCTTCGCTCGCGGAGCGATCATTTCTCATCTCGTGACTTTTACGGCGGAGCCATCAATGATTTTTGCGCGTTCCTCTTGAAAAGCGCGCTCCGCAGCTGGATCACCGTCAAAGTATTTTTCCCAAAACCCAAATTTCGCCCATGCGGCTGGCCCGATGAAAAGTCCGTTATCGCGCGGCGTTGGATAGATGCCCCAGCATTCTGGAATAGTCTGATCGACGATCTCGAACTGGTCCAACGAATGCAATGACGGACCAGGTTCATTGCCTCCAATAAGTCGCACGAAAACCTGCCCCTGCTCGCCCTGCTGAACTGTCAAAGACAGAACGTCGTAAATATCGCCGATCCGCTTCCACGGCGAGCTGGCTATTTCACGACCAAAGACATCGAGAAGCTTGATGCAGCGAACCTTCATTGTCCACCTCCCAATGCCCTGTTAAAGGCGGCTGCCACTCGCCGCAATCAAAGTCGCGCCATATTTTGGGTCACACTGGCCCCCCGCTGGTCTGAAGCCAGCCGATCATGTTGATCTGGCTTGATCGCGCGCCTTGCAATTGAGCCGCCCGCTTAAGGGAGCGTTCACCACGTCTGCCTATCGTGGAGCCGAAACGGATTTGCGTCAGGCTCGACAGCTTCAGAACGGGTGAACATTGAGTTATCTCGCGCCCCCGCCGATGCCGGCCCCGGTCGTCGTCATGAAAGACGTCGGCGGCTTCGTGAACGAATATCAGAGCCAGACCGAACTCTACCGCGCGACGGACCGCGAAGTCAGGCTGCATGAGTGCCGCTCGGCCTGCACGCTGGCGCTCAGCCTTCCCAATGTCTGCGTCTATCCCGATAGCACGCTGAAGTTTCATATGGCTTACGATCCGCGCAACCATCAGAGCAATTACGATGTGTCGCAGCAGCTGTTCAATTCCTATCCCCTGGCCGTGCGCGAGAGGCTTGGCAGCCTCACCCGGGACTATAAGGTGCTGCGCGGCGCGGAGCTGATCGCGCTCGGCGTTCGCGACTGCAACGCGCCGCGGGAGAGTGAGACCATGGTCGCCTCCAACGCGGCGCGCAGAGCCGCCGCCGCGCCCGCGCTGGCGGATTCGAGCGCGCCACAGCAGGGGTCTCTCTTCGGCGGCCTGATGCGCAATGTGGCGTCTGTCTTCGGGGCGCCGGGCGGCAAGAGCGAGCCGCGGCGCCGGCCTATCGAGCAGGATATCGAGATCGCGCGGATGGCGCCGGGCAAGCCGCCGGCCCCCGCCGATCTCACGGCTGAGGCGCCGCTGCCGCCGCCTTGGCCCGCCGATGTCACGCCGTCGGAAGCAGCGCCCGACGACGGGCCGCCTGTCGAAGCCGCGGATGAGGCGGCCGGGCAGGGCGATGCTTCGCCGCGCGAGGGAGTGAAAATCACCTACGCTTATGGGATCGGCCCCGCGATCCTGCCGAAAGTCATCGATGGCGCGCAGCCGATTCTGCCGACGCGGTTCGTCGCTTATGCAGAGCTTGTTCGGTAGCAAATAGGGGCAGGGGCGCGGCGCCCGATGCGGCCGCGCGTCACCGCGCGAGGCGCGCTCCGGCAGGGATGCGGCGGCTGGTCTTGCGCTCGACGACGACCGTGCGCGGCGTGCGCCCGCTCGACGTCACGATCTGTTCGGCCTTGCGCGGCGAGGCGCTTTTCAGCACTTCGGCCCGCACCTGAGCGACCGGCAGGTCCATCAGAGCCGCGGCGATCTCGACCTGCTCCAGCACCTGATCGGTCAAGCCTTGCGCCGCGAGGATCGCCTCCTTCAGCGTCGGCGGATCGTGCCTTACCCGGCGCGAGCCATATTTGGTGTTCCACACGACGGACATGGCGTCTTCACCCTGAATTCGATGTAGTTTATTGCGCTGCAATATATTATTGTGCGGAGCATTTTAAATCAAGTGCCCCGGCTCGGGATTTGCAAAAAATGGACAGTTTGACGCAAGCGCGGGGGGAAGGCCCGAAGGCGCTTTCAGGCGCCAAGGCGTGCGCGCGCAAAGGCTTGGAAAGCGCGCGCGCGATGCGACAGGGCTGGCGATCCGTCGGGCGGAATGGCCTGCTTTTCCTCCAGCGTCATCTCGCCGAAGGTTTTGGCGAGATTTTCCGGCAGGAAGATCGGGTCGTAGCCGAAGACGAGCGAGCCTCGCGGCGGGAAGACCAGTTCGCCGTCGACGCGGCCCTCGAAGCTCTGAATCTCGCCATCGGGGAAGGCGAGCGTCAAAATGCAGATGAAATGCGCCGTGAAGGGCGCCTTTGCGCCGACGCCGCGCAGCTCCTCCTCGACCTTCGCGCGCGCGATTGCGAAATCCCGCGTGGGACTAGCCCATCGCGCCGAATAGACGCCCGGTTCGCCGCCGAGCGCATCGACGCAGAGCCCCGAATCATCGGCGAGCGCCGGGCAATTGGCGCCCTTCGCGGCGGCGATCGCCTTCAGCTGCGAATTGGCCAGAAACGTCGTTCCCGTCTCTTCGGGCTCGGGCAGACCGAGTTCGCCGGCGGAGACGGCCCTGACGCCATATTGGTCCAGCAACTCGCGCATTTCGGCGAGCTTGCCCGCATTATGCGTGGCGATGACGAGCCTTCCGTCGAGTCTGCGCTTCATTCAGGCGACGGCGCTCTTTTGCAGGTCGATCAGCTTCAGGATGCCGCCGCGCGCCAGCGCCATCATGGAGAGCAACTGCGCCTCGCTGAAGATGGCGGCCTCGGCGGTCGCCTGCACCTCGACGAGCGCGCCGGCTCCGGTCATGACGAAATTGGCGTCGGTTTCGGCGGCGGAATCCTCGGCGTAGTCGAGATCCAGCACCGCCTCGCCACTGGCGACGCCGCAGGAAATTGCGGCGACATGGTCGCGCAACGGCAGATCCTTGATGATCGAGCGTCCGTGCATCCATTTGAAGCAGTCGTGCAGCGCGACCCAGGCGCCTGTGATCGAGGCCGTCCGCGTGCCGCCGTCCGCCTGCAGCACGTCGCAGTCGAGCGTGATCTGCCGCTCGCCCATGGCCTGCAGATTGGTGACGGCGCGAAGGCTGCGGCCGATCAGGCGTTGAATCTCCTGCGTGCGGCCGGATTGCTTGCCGGTCGTCGATTCGCGCCTTGTGCGGGTATGCGTCGCGCGCGGCAGCATGGCGTATTCGGCGGTGACCCAGCCGCGTCCCTGACCGCGCAGCCAGGCCGGCGGCTTGTCTTCAAGCGAAGCCGTGCACAGCACATGGGTCGAGCCGAATTTGATGAGACAAGAACCTTCCGCATAGCGCGCGACATTGCGTTCGATCGTGACTGGCCGCAATTCGTCGGCGGCGCGTTTGGACGGACGCATGAAGACCCTCTTGTTGATTAAGGCGCATCTCTAGAGCGTCGGCGCCCGCGACGCAACTGCGCGCGGCCCCTGTTCAATCGATCCGCGCGGCTGTATTAGCGCGGAAAGGGTGGAAGTATCGAAAGGCGAGAACATGCGTCGTCAGAGGCTCGCAGCCGCGATTATCCTGATTTCAGCGATCCCCGCGCTCGCGGCGGACAAGCCGACGCGGTTCTGGAACCTGACCGCGGCGACCGTCACGGATCTGCGGCTGTCGCCGGCGGGCAAGGGCGCTTTCGGCGAAAACCTCGTTCTGAACGACAAGGACAAGGAGGTCGATCATGACGAGCGGCTCGCCATCCCCGGTCTTGCGTCCGGCGTCTATGACGCGCGCATCGGCTTTCCGGACGGAACCGTCTGCGCCGTGAAAAACATCTCGATCGGAGCCGGAGACGTGTTTTCGATCGAGGACAAGGACCTCGTCGACTGCGCGAAGTGATGGTGCGACCGCGTCAGCTTTTCGGCGGCGGCAGACTCCGTTGATCGCGCGAGGGCGCCTCGGTCGCCTTCGCCGGCCGCGCGCGCGCGCCGAAAGCCGAGGCCGCCGCCATAAAGCCCTCCATGCGGCCTTCGAGCGCCGCGAGCCGTTTGTCGATCTCGACGACGCTGAGGGCCAGTTGCTCGACCTTCTTGGCCTGGCTGCTGATGCGCTCCTCGAGCAGCATCGCCGTTTTGAGCGCCTTGAGCGCGTCGCCGACCGCGCTCACTCCGAGGCGCGTCCAAAATGCGCCAGCGCCGCATCGAGCGCGGCCTCGGTGCGGTCGAGCTGCGCCAGCGTTGCGGCGTGAACATCGGCGAAGCCGTCGAGAAGGGCGCGCAGCTCCGCCAGCGCCTCTTCGTCGGCGGGCTCATAGGCGAGCGCGGCGCGGCGGACGAATTCCGCCGTCGAAATGTTGCCCGCCTTGGCGGCCTTGCGTTCGACGAGTTCCTTGTCCCGCGCCGTGATCGGAACGATCAGCCGCTGATTGGCCAGGCTCATTGCCGCCTCCAATGTTAGACATGATCATATACATGATCCTGCGCGGGGCGGCAATGGCTTTGGGTGATCGGCTCTAATGCCCCGGAAAGCTCATCAAGGTTCGCACCGGCACGCCGAGCGCCCTGATCTTGTCGGCGCCGCCGAGATCGGGCAGGTCGATCACGAAACAGGCGGCGACGACATCGGCGCCGATCTTCTTCAACAGCCCGACGGCGCCCGTCGCCGTGCCGCCGGTGGCGATGAGGTCGTCGACCAGAATGAGCCTTTCGCCGGCGACGACCGCGTCCTGATGGATCTCCATCTCGTCCAGCCCATATTCCAGCGAATAGGCGATCGAGACCTTGGTGTGCGGCAGCTTGCCCTTCTTGCGGATCGGCACGAAGCCGGCGGAGAGCTGATGCGCCACCGCCCCGCCCAAGATGAACCCCCGCGCCTCCATCCCCGCGACCTTGTCGATCTTGGCGCCGGACCAGGGCTGCACCAGCTCGTCGATGGCGCGGCGGAAGGCTCTGGCGTCGCCAAGCAGCGTCGTGATGTCGCGAAACAGAATGCCGGGCTTCGGATAGTCGGGAATGGTGCGGATCGCGGCTTTGAGGTCAAAGCTTTCGTCCTGATGCTCAAAGGTCATGATCGATTGATCCGCTGCATGATCGCTTCCAGTTTCTTCATGAGGGCCGGGTCGCGCGCCGCGGGCGCGGTCAGGATCGCGTCGTCGAGGGCGCGGTCCGAGCCGACCGGGCAGGGCTCGTGCTCGGGCGGGAAATCATGCAGCAACCGAGCCAGCAGCCGCGCCGCGGCGTGCGCGTTGGCGTAGACGACCTTGATCACGGAGGCGACGTCGACGTCGTCGTGGTCCGGGTGCCAGCAATCGTAATCGGTCACCATCGCGACGGTGGCGTAGCCGATTTCCGCCTCGCGCGCGAGCTTGGCTTCCGGCATGGCGGTCATGCCGATGACGTCGAACCCAGCCGCCTTATAGGCGCGCGACTCGGCGAGCGAGGAGAACTGCGGCCCCTCCATGCAGACATAGGTTCCGCCCGTGAGGCACGGAATGCCCTCCGCCTGCGCGGCGAGCGCGATGCGCGCCTGCAGCGCCGGCGCGACGGGATGGGCCATCGACACATGCGCGACGCAGCCATTGCCGAAGAACGAGCTTTGCCGGGAAAAAGTGCGGTCGACGAACTGGTCGATCAGCACGAAAAGGCCCGGATAAAGCTCCTCCTTGAACGAGCCGCAGGCCGAAACCGAGACGATATCGGTGACGCCCGCCCGCTTCAGCGCATCGATATTGGCGCGGTAATTGATGCCCGAGGGCGAGAGAACATGGCCGCGTCCGTGGCGGGGCAGGAACACCGCTTCCGTCGCGCCGATCCGGCCGAAGCGCAGCGCGTCCGAAGGCTCGCCCCAGGGCGTGGCAATGCGCTCCTCGCGAACGTCCTCAAGACCGGGGAGGTCGTAGACGCCTGATCCGCCGATGATCCCGATGATTGCTTTGGTCATGCTGCTCCGCCTCTTGAGCGGCGCAGTTTTAACCCGGCGGCGCCCCAGCGCAAGTCACGGCGTCCAGCATGCGTCCATCCGCCCCCGGCCCTCACTGCCCATAGAACTGATAGATGGCGGAATAGCGGATACGCGCGATATCGCCCTGATGCTGGGGATCGCAGCCGTCCTCTGGCTCGCCGCCGCCGGCGGTATCGATGCGGCGGACGTAGCTTGCATTGGTCAGGGTCCCGAAGCTTCCGACATGCGCTTTGACCTTGAGCAGCAGCCAAGGCACGGCGCCGGACTGCGGCGAGTCTTTTTTGGCGACGAGTTCGCCGGTCACCCCCGAGCCATCGCCGAGCGTCCAGATCGGCCCCTTGCCATGCACGCCGATCTGGCGGCCCCTGTCGTTGAAAAGCGCCGCCGAGGGGCCGTCGAAAACCCAGACGAGGCCTTTGTCGGTTTGCGTGCAGACGTAGACCTGCACGCCGTCGGCGTGGGTCTCGAGCAGCAGGTTTGACCCGGGCGGCGGGGAAAGCGCATCCTCAGCGCGGGCCAGCTGCGCCAGATTGACGAAGGCGAGGCTGCAAAGCCCGGCGACGATAGACATGCGCTTCATGCTGGTTTCCCTCTCAAGGCTGCTAAAAGCGAGACTAGCCGGGCCGCCGCCGGGACGCCAGCCTTCGATAGGATATGTGGGAAGACAGGGAGATAAAGGGCATGATCGGTTTTCGAATCATCATGCTCTACAACGCGCGCATGCATTCTTCAAAACGAACCTGTCTTCCCACGACGCCCGCCCCCTCCGCGCTGGCAAGCCGGCCGTCGCCATGAGCTGGTCGCCGCAGCAGGAGGGCGCGCTCAAGGCCGTCGCGGCCTGGATGAAGCGCGGCGAGCCGCAGATCTTCCGCCTGTTCGGCTATGCCGGCGCCGGCAAGACGACGCTCGCGCGGCAACTCGCTGAAGATGCGGACGGCGAGGTTGCCTTCGCCGCCTTCACCGGCAAGGCGGCCCTGGTGCTACGCTCGAAGGGCTGCAAGGGCGCCCGCACGATCCACAGCCTCATCTACCGGCCGCGCGATGCCGAAGCGGAGGAGCCGACCTTCGTCCTCAACGAGGACAGCGCAGTCGCAAAAACGAGCCTCGTCATCATCGACGAATGCTCGATGGTCGACGAGGCCTTGGGCCGCGACCTTTTATCCTTCGGCAAACCGGTGCTGGTGCTGGGCGATCCGGCGCAACTGCCGCCCGTTCGCGGCGGCGGCTTCTTCACCGAGGCCGAACCCGACGTTATGCTAACCGAGGTCCATCGCCAGGCGGCCGACAATCCGATCATCCGCATGTCGATGACGGTGCGCGAAGGCGGTCGCCTCGATCGCGGCGCTTATGGCGAAAGCCAGGTCATCGGCCGCGCCGACATCGATTCGGGAGCCGTGACGGCGAGCGATCAGCTTCTCGTCGGCCTCAACCGCACGCGGCGCGCGTACAACCGGCGCATGCGCGAATTGTTCGGCTACGCTTCCGAGTTTCCCGAACCCGGCGACAAGCTGGTGTGCCTCCGCAACAACAGCACGAAGGGCCTGCTCAATGGCGGCATTTGGGTCGTCAAGACCACCGCGGCGACGCGCAAGAAGAAACTCACGCTGAACGTCGTGCCCGAGGACGATCCGGTGCGCAAACCCTTGCGGATCGGCGTGCTGCCCGAATTCTTCAACGGCGGCGAGGAAAATCTCACGCCGCAGGCGCGGCGCGGCTCGGACGAATTCGATTTCGGCTATGCGCTCACCGTCCACAAGGCTCAGGGGTCGCAATGGAACAGCGTCGTACTGTTCGATGAAAGTTTCGCCTTTCGCGAACATCGCAACCGATGGCTCTATACCGGCATCACCCGCGCCGCCGAAAAGCTGACGGTCGTCATATGAGCGTGCCGAGGCTGACCCGCCGGGGCGTTCTCGCATCCGCGCTGGCGGCGGCGACCGGAAAGGCGCTCGGGGCAGCGCCCATCGTCGTCGGTTCAAAGCTCGATCTCGAAGGCGGACTGATCGGGCAGATGATGCTTCTCGCGCTTGCCCGCGCGGGCGTTCTGACGGTGAACCGGCTCCAGCTCGGGCCGACCGCGATCCTGCGCCAGGCGCTGCTCTCCGGCGCAGTCGATCTTTGCGTCGAATATACCGGCAACGCCGCCTTCTTCTTCCACCAGGAGGATGATCCCGTGTGGCGGGACGCGCTTGCGGGCTACTCGCGCGCGGCGGCGCTGGACTATGCGGCCAACCGCCTCGTCTGGCTGCAACCGGCGCCCGCCGATAACAGCTGGGTCATCGCGATTCCGAACGCTTTGGCGCGGGACAAGAGGCTAAGGACGCTCGGCGATTTCGCGGCATTCGTGCGCGCGGGAGAGAGGGTGAAGCTCGCCGCCTCGGCTGAGTTCGTCGAAAGCGCGGCGGGCCTTCCCGCCTTCGAGGCCGCCTATGGATTCAAGCTATGGGCGAACCAGCTTCTCGTGCTCTCCGGCGGCGAGACGACAGCGACGATGAAGGCCGCGGCCGACGGAATTTCGGGCGTCAACGCCGCCATGGCCTATGGCTCGGATGGTGCGCTCGACGCGCTGGATCTGCATGCGCTCGAAGATCCGCGCCATGCCGAGCCGGTCTATGCGCCGGCGCCCGTCATTCGCGCCGCCACGCTGGAGACTTACCCACAAGTGAGGCAAGCGCTGGCCCCGGTCTTTGCGGGTCTCAGTCTTGAAACGCTGCGCGCCCTCAACGAGAAAGTCGCCGTGGAGGGCGAGGACGCGGCCCCCGTCGCGCGGGATTATCTCGCAACGCGGAGCCTGTTGTGACGCGCGGACCGGAGACCCACGACCGCGTGTTGCTGACGCTCTGTTGCCTCGGCTCTGCGGCGCTCTTCTCCGCGTTCCTCACCCATGCCGACAACCGTCTCGCAAATGGCGCGGCGCTCTCTTTGTGGCGCGCGCCATGGCCGAGCGCCGCTGCGATCATCGCCGCACTCGCCGCGCTTTTCGTCTTGTCCTTCCCCGCGCCGGAAAAGAGCCGCGCATGGGCGGCGCTGCTCGCGGGGGCCGCGCTGTTCTTCGCCTGCCTCGCGGGCGCCGGCCATTTCGCAGGCGTCCTCGCGCTCGCAGCAAAGCCGGCGGCGCGCACATCGCTCGGCCCGGCCTTTTGGATCCTCGTCGCGGCGGCGCTGCTTTCCATGCTCGATGGCGCGCAGCGCGCCGGGCTCTCTTTGGCGCTCGCCGCGACGATCGCCGCGATGCTCGCTGCCGGTTTCGCGCTGATGGCCGGGCAGGGCGCCTTCGCAAATCTCGCACTCGCCATAGAGTTCGCCGGCCATCGCGCCGAATTCGCACAGCAGCTTTGGCGCCATCTCGCCCTCGTCGGCGCCGCGGTCGCCCTTGCGCTGATCTTCAGCTTTCCCTTGACCGCGCTGGCGTTGCGCCGCGCTGACGCGCGAGGCTTGGTTTTCGCCAGCCTGGGGATTGTGCAGACGATCCCATCGATCGCTTTGTTCGGCGCATTGATCGCGCCGCTGTCGGCGCTCGGCGCGCGTTTCCCCTTGGCTCGCGAGATTGGCATCGACGGAACTGGCCCCGCTCCGGCGATCATCGCGCTAACGCTCTATTCGCTGGCGCCGCTGGTGCGCATTTTCGTGACCGGCATAAGCGAGGTCGCGCCGGAGCCGAAGGAGGCGGCGACCGGGCTTGGCTTCAACCGGCGCCAATTGCTTTTCGCGGTGGAATTGCCGCTGGCTCTGCCCGCCCTGATTTCAGGCCTGCGCGTCGTCGTCATTCAGGCGATCGGGCTCGCCACCGTCGCCGCGCTCATCGGCGCCGGCGGCCTTGGCGTCTTCGTGTTTCAGGGCATCGGCCAATATGCGCTCGATCTCGTGCTGCTCGGCGCCATTCCGGTCATCTTGCTTGCGCTTGCCGCCGATCTTTCCTTCCAGATGCTGCTCGCCGCCGCGCGGAGGCGCCTATGATCGAAGCGCCGATGATCGAGTTGAAGGCCGCATCGAAGTCCTTCGGCGGGAAGCCGGCTGTCGACGGCGTCTCGTTGCGCATCGAGGCTGGCGCCTTTTGCGTTCTCGTCGGGCCGTCCGGTTGCGGCAAATCGACGATGCTGCGCATGATCAACGCCATGATCGCGCCGGACGCGGGCGCCGTCGAAATCGGCGGACGCGATGTCGCGAGCCTCGATGCGATTGCGCTGCGGCGTAGCATTGGATACGTCATACAATCTGTGGGTCTCTTTCCGCACTGGACAGTCGCGGCGAATATCGGTGCCGTGCCGCAGCTTCTCGGCTGGGATAAAAGCAAGATCGCGGGGCGCGTGGAGGAAATCGCCGACGCCTTGCAGATAGACCCGAGCCAGTTGCCGCGCTATCCGCGCGAATTGTCGGGCGGCCAGCAGCAGCGCGTCGGCGTCGCCCGCGCGCTCGCCGCCGATCCCGGCATCATGCTGATGGACGAGCCTTTCGCCGCGCTCGATCCGGTGAGCCGGGCGGCTTTGCAGAACGAACTGCGCCGCCTCCACGCTGCGAGCGGCAAGACGATTGTCTTCGTCACCCATGACATGAACGAGGCGCTGCGGCTGGCGAGCCAGATCGTCGTCATGAACGCTGGCCGCATCGTGCAGGCTGGCGACCCCGCCGCGATTTTGCTGCGGCCGGAAGGCGATTTCGTCCGCGGATTTCTCGGCCGCGAGGATCTTCCCTTGAGGCTGCTCGATCTTGCGATCGTCGGGGAAAAGGCTCGCCCCTTGAGCGGCGCGGGCGGCGACGCGCGGCCGCTTGCCGGGACGCCGGGCGGTGTCGCGCGGCCCTTGGCGGCGACGCCCGGCGGTGACGCGGCGCGGATCGCGGCGACCGCCACCTTAAGGCAGGCACTCGCCCTGATGCTCGAAAATCGCAGCACGCGGCTTCTTGTCGAGAACGAGAGCGCTGAGGTGACCGGCGAAATCGACATCAATGACATTGTCGCCGGCCATGACGCAAATTAGCATGACGCAAATTAATATGTCGGGCGTCATTAAAATAGCGCGTGAGCCTGTCGTGTGGCTTGCGTTGCTGCTGATCACATTGCTCGCTGCGATGCCCTACAGCGCGCCTGTGATCGGGGCTTTGTATCCGGATGTTCCACACCCGCTCTATTCGCGCGCCAGCTTCTTCGAGCTGACGCTCGCGCATTGCCAGCTTGTCGCATTATCGAGCCTCATCGCCGCTATCATCGGCGTCGGCCTTGCGATTTTCGTGACGCGCGGGACGGGGCGCGAGTTCGGCCCGATCGTCAGCGCCATCGCCGCCGTCGGCCAGACCTTTCCGCCGGTCGCCGTGCTCGCGCTCGCCGTGCCGCTCCTTGGTTACGGCGCGGCGCCTGCGCTCGCCGCCTTGAGTCTCTACGCCATCTTACCAATTCTCGACGGGACTTTGTCCGGTCTCGCCAATGCGCCGGCATCCGCGCGCGATGCGGGCGTTGGCCTCGGCTTTGCGCCCTTCGGCTTGCTGTGGCGGATCGAGCTGCCGCTGGCGCTGCCATTCATTCTGGCGGGCCTGCGCAACGCCGTCATCATCAATATCGGGACGGCGACGATCGGCTCCAGCGTCGGCGCGCTGTCGCTGGGTTCGCCCATCCTTGAAGGATTATCGGCGTCGAACCCGGCCTATGTCATCGAGGGCGCCCTCATCGTGGCGCTGCTCGCCGTGACCATCGATCGCGGTTTTGCGGCGCTGGAGAGGGCGCTGGAACCGGCCGGGCGATAACGCGGGGGGTGTTTCACGTGAAACAGTTTTTTGACCGGTTTTGCCCTCGAACCGGACAAGCGCGGGCCGCGATCCTACACGCGCTTTCCCGGATAGGTGCAAAGATCAGCGATCAGGCAGCGCTCGCATTCCGGCCGGCGCGCCTTGCAGACATAGCGCCCATGCAGGATCAGCCAGTGATGCGCGTGCAGTTTGTAAGATGGGGGGATGATCGCTTCGAGGCCGCGCTCGACTTCGAGCGGCGTCTTGCCCGGCGCCAGCGGAATGCGGTTCGAGACGCGGAAAATATGGGTGTCGACCGCGATGGTCGGGGCGCCGAACGCGATGTTCATCACCACATTGGCGGTCTTGCGGCCAACGCCCGGCAGCGACTCCAGCGCCTCGCGATCGCGCGGAACCTCGCCGCCGAAATCCTCGACGAGGCGCCGCGACAGCGCGATGACATGCTTCGCCTTGGTGCGGTACAGGCCGATCGTCCTGATCAGCTCGCGGAGCTTGTCTTCGCCGAGCGCTAGCATTTTCTGCGGCGCATCGGCGATGGCGAACAGCGCCTTCGTCGCCTTGTTGACGCCGCTGTCGGTCGCCTGCGCCGACAACACCACCGCGACGAGCAGGGTGAAAGGGTTCACATATTCGAGTTCGCCCTTCGGAACCGGCAGCGCCGCCGCGAAGCGCCGGAAAATCTCCTCGATCCAGGCGGCGTCCTTCTTTTTTGCGCCCGCGCCTTTGCGCCGGACCGCGCGCGCGGCGCCGCCGCCTGCGGGTGGATTAGCCTCAGCGGCGGCCGTTCGAGGCTGGGTCGTCGCCGTGGGATGATTTGCCGTAGTTCTTTTCGCCATCCGCGCGTTATAGATTTTCGACGACCAGGAGAGAAGGGCCTCTCATATGTCAGCCTCCGAAGGCGCAGTCAGCGAAGACCAGGATCCGGCGCTCTTCGCCGCGCGGCTGCAACCGCATCGCTCGCTCGGGCGGCGTAACTTCCGGCTGCTGATGATGCTGTTTCTGGGGGCAAATTTCTTCACCAGCCTGCCCTTTATTTTCCTTGGCGCATGGCCTGTCGCCGGTTTCGTCGGGCTCGACGTCGTCCTGTTCTACATAGCGTTCAAAGCCAATTACCGCGCCGCGCGAGCCTATGAGGACGTTAGGGTGACGACGTTTGAACTCCGCGTCGCCAAGGTGAGCGCAAAAGGCCAGCGCGCCGAATGGCGTTTCAATCCCGTCTTCGTGCGCCTTGAACGCGAGGAGGACGAGGAATTCGGCACGTTGCGGCTGGCGCTTGTTTCGCGTGGAAAAAGCGTTGAGGTCGCCGCTTTTCTGGGGCCCGGCGAAAAAGCGGATTTCGCCAGCGCCCTCGCTCGTGCGTTAGCCGAGGCGCGGCGCGGACCGCGCTTCCCGTAACGCGCGATGGATTGACGGATGCGAGGGAGAAGAAAAACCGGCCGTTCCAACGTTGGAACGGCCGGGCGGAAGGGCCGTGCGCCTGGCGTTGGGCAGAATCGAGCGCCGGACCGTCCGAAAGTTGCGAAGGCATCGAAACCTCGCGCGCCATCGGTAGTCTTTTCGCTAAGCGGCCGCTTGACCCAAACATGCTAAGCCGGCGAAAAATTTATCGAATTCGCGCGCCTACGGCTGCCGCCCATAGGAATAGCCGCGATAGAGCACCGGCGGGCCGGGAAACATCAGCGAATCGGTGTAAAGCCCGCGCGACTGGCAGACCGCCGTGGCGCGAAAGCGGGCGGTGTCGCCGGCAAGATCGAGTTGCGGCATCGGAACGATGCTGCAGCGCGGGTCGACGGCGAACGCGAAGGGCGGCGGCGCTGGCGGCGGCCCGTATCCGGCGAAGCCGGAGCCGCGCGCCGAATATCCGAGATCAGCGGCGACGGCGTCGTCGGCCACTAGGAGCGCCGCCCCCAAGATCGCGCGCGCGCACGCGGTCGCCGCAAGGATCGCCGCCGCAACCGAGGTCTTCATCGTTGTTTCTCCCGCGCTGGGATCGGGACGCGCGAAGCCCCCGATTCGCGCCGTCCCTCGACGGCGATTCGCACCCTGATTTTACATGATCCTGCGCGCGGGAATAGCGAAATTGCAATTAATACGAGAAAAATACAATCATAAGGATATTAGTCCTCTTTGACCTTGAGGCCCTTCAGGCTTGCGAAAACGGAATGGACATCGATGTCCTCGTCGGCGTCCGGCTGCTTCGCCGGCGCGACGCCGAAAACCTCGGCTTCGGTTCTGCGCTCCTCTTGCGGCGGGCGCGTCGTCGTCTCGGCCGGCACCAGGGTCTGGCCGTGGTCTTCCTCCACATGCGGCCGATCCTTGGCGGCGCGATTGACCTCAAAATCGAGATCGATCTGCGAGCAGAGGCCAAGCGTCACGGGATCGGCCGGCGTCAACGCGGCCGAGTTCCAATGCGTGCGGTTGCGGATCGCCTGCAAGGTGGTCTTGGTTGTGCCGGCGAGGCGCATGATCTGCGCATCCTTCAGCTCGGGATGGTTGCGCACCAGCCAGAGAATGGCGTTGGGCCGGTCCTGGCGGCGCGACAGCGGCGTATAGCGTGCGCCGCGCTTGCGGGGCGGTTCGGGCAGCCGCACCTTCGAGACCGCCAGCTGAAGCTGGCGATGCGGGTCCTTCTCCGCCGCCGCGATCTCATCGCGCGTCAATTGCCCGGAGGTGATCGGATCATGCCCCTTGATTCCGGTCGCGACTTCGCCGTCGGCGATTCCCTTCACTTCGAGCGGGTGAAGTTTGCAGAAATTGGCGATCTGATCGAAGGTGAGGGAGGTGTTTTCGACCAGCCATACCGCGGTGGCCTTGGGCATAAGCGGCGCATTGTTCATGGTTTTCTTCTCCTTGCAGCATGACGACTCAAAATTTGATCGATCATGCTCTTAATCTTTTTGTTTTACCGCATGATCCTGTCCCGAAAGTCTGCAACTTTCCGGATAGGGTCATGCTCCGGCGCTCGGAAACGTGAAGAATCCGGCAAGCGTTGCGGGCGCGCCGGACGCCCGCCGCGCAGGGGCGAGGCTCACGAGAAAAGTCTCATGAGACAAGGCTTCATCAGCCAGCCATGACGGGAGTCTAGTCATTATAGGCGGCGCCGGTTCCGAAGGCAATGCGTTCGCCTTTTCCGCGGACATCTTCAATGGGTCTCGAATCCCGGCGCCGTCCCTCTCTTGCGGGGCCGCCCAAGGCCAGGGGACGCCATAGCCAAACGGCGCCGCGCCGATTTATAAGGATCGCGGCGCGCAGCGTCGGGGACGTCGCCTTCATGATTCGCTTCGCTTTGCAATTGGCCGGCTTGTTCATTCTGGCGGGGGCCGTCGCCGCGCTCGCCATCGACGGATCGCGATCATTCGCGGCGGGGCGCCTGATCGTGACGCAGCTCGGCGAGACCGCCGCCGCTCTCGCGCCCGCGAAGATGAATGCTCTCAGCGCCGCATTCGGCCCACACCTGCATCCGCAGCTCGATCAGATTCTCGCCTCGATCGGCCGCGTGCCGACCTTTCTCGGCTTCGCCGCGCTCGGAGCCCTTGTGCTTTGGCTGGCGCGTAAGCCGGCGCCGAAGATCGGCTATTCCAGCCGCTGACGCGCCGTCGCCAACGGCAAGCGCCAGTTAACTAAACTTGTGAAGATTGCGGACGCGGAGCCTATTGCCATCGCCGAGCGGGCGGCTTATTTCAGGAATAGAGAAATTTCGATCGAGCTTTGTATCAATTAGACCGGCATCGCGGCGGGCTATTTCTGTTGAGAGGAGCGGCGTATGTTTGCGTTTCGGAAACCGCTAACTTTGCCGACGGCCGAGAATGCACTGCCTGGGCGCGCCGCGCCGGTCCGCACCACCGAAACCCATTTCGTCAGCGGGCATCGCCTGACGCCGCCATTTCCGGATGGGATCGAGACGGCCCTGTTCGGGCTCGGCTGCTTCTGGGGCGCGGAGCGTAAATTCTGGCAGCTCGAGGGCGTCTACGTGACGGCGGTCGGCTTCGCCGGCGGCCTGACGCCGAACCCGACCTATGAGGAGGTCTGCTCCGGCCTCACCGGCCATAATGAAGTGGTCCTCGTCGCGTTCGACCCGGCGAAAACCTCCTATGAAGCGCTTTTGAAAACCTTCTGGGAAAGTCATGACCCGACCCAGGGAATGCGTCAGGGCAGCGATGTCGGCACGCAATACCGGTCCGGGATCTATGTCGCCGACGCGGCCCAGCGCGCCGTCGCGGAAGCAAGCAAGGCCGCATTCGCCAAAGTGCTGGCGGAAAAAGGCTTTGGCGCGATCACAACGGAGATTCTCGAGCGCCCGGTGTTCTACTACGCCGAGGGCTACCACCAGCAGTATCTCGCCAAAAAACCCAGCGGCTATTGCGGCTTGGGGGGCACGGGCGTCGCCTGTCCGATCGGGGTGTGCGTCGCCGCCTGATCGCCTCAAGGCGGCAAAAAGGGCGGCGCGTAATCGATGAAATTCGACTTCGCGCCGGTCTTAAGGCAACCTTAGGCAAGCTCCGGCGTTATCAAGCGGGCTAGTGTGCCTTGGAGCGGGCGATGCGTTTTCATCAAATTTTGCCGTTGATCGCGGTTTTGAGCCTTTGCGCGGCCGGCGCGGCGTTAGCCAGTCCGGCATCAGGCAGCGGGCCTGACCCCGCGTCATCCACCGTTGCGCCTGTCGGCAAGGCGCTTCTCGACGGAAATGACGCTCCGATCGTTTCCGGGCGCAGCGTCAGCGCGCATCACAAATCCAGGATGCACCACGTACGGATCAATCCGGATCGGTTGAGCGATGCGCCCCTCGCAGATGAGGGTACGCCGTCGGGCGAGTGACCCGGCGCCGCGCAAGGGCGCTCCGCCTGCTATTTGGCGTTCAGAACCATTCTGCATTCCGCTGGAAGCTCCGCCATCGTCAGCGGCGGTTTGGGTCGCTCCGGCCCCGGCCTTGGATGCAGCACCGCATCGGAGAACCAGTAGTCGAGCGAGGCGTCGCAGCCATCGCCCGGGGGCACCGGATCCTGTTCGCGGCAGGCGGCCTGGCCCGGCGGACAGACAAGCCGGACGTGGAAGTGATAGTCGTGCCCCCAGTAGGGGCGCACGGTGTTCAGCCAGGAGCGATCGCCCTTGGCGTCGCGGCACAGCGCCTTCTTGATCGCCGCATTGACGAAGATTCGCTGCACCTGCGGATCCTGCGCCGCCGCCTTGATCACATTGAGGTGGTCTTGCGTCCAGACCGATGGATCGACGTCGAGACGATCAGGCCGCACAACATTGTTCGCCGACATCTCCTCGCGTTCGGCGCGCGTCAGTTCGCGGGCCGGCATCGGAGTCAGCCAGATGTCGACGTCAAGGCCGATCTGATGCGAGGCGTGCCCGGTGAGCATCGGGCCGCCGCGCGGCTGCGACATGTCGCCGACGAGGATGCCGGGCCAATGGCTGACGGTCGGCACTTTGCGCGCGAATCGTTCGAGAAAGGCGATCAGGGCGGGATGGCCCCAGTTGCGGTTGCGCGAGAGGCGCATCACCTGCCAGGCCGGTCCGTTGACGGGCAGGGGCTGGCCGCCGGCGAGGCAGCCGCGCGAATAAAAGCCGATCGTGCGAGCCGCCAGCGGGGCGGGGCCGCTCTCGCGTCCGAACAGTTCCTTGGCGGGGGTCGCGGGATCGTCGGGGTGGGCGAGGGGCGGGAGTTCGCGCGGCTCCAGCGTGCCCTTGTCCTGGGCCCGAGCGATGCCAGAAAATCCCGCTGCCAACAGCGCGATCAGACAAATCAGACGCGATCGCATCAATGCGCCTCGACGGTCGAATCAACGAAACGAAAATAGTCGTGACCGAGGATCGGAGCGGATTTGCGGCGCCCTTACTGTTTCGCCAGCGAATCGAGCGCCTGATCCAGTCCCTTGAACGAGACCGCAATCGTTACCGGCTTGCCGCTCGGATCGGTGAAGATGATCTGGCCCGGCTCCGAACGATTGCGGAAGGCCTGCAGCTGGTCGCCGGTCAGCTCGAATTGGGCGAGACAGGCGGCGGGAATGCAGGTCTTGAACGGAAACGTCAGATGCGGCTTGGCGGCGTCGGCGACGACATCGATGCCGGGCGCGATCGTCACATTGACGGGCACGACGACGACGAGCCGCGTCGTCCCATCTCCGGCCTTGGCGTCGGCCGGCGCCGGCTTGTCCTTGGCCGCCGCGTCTTTGGCGGCGGCATCCTTGGCGGGCTTGTCTTTCGCCTTGTCCGCGTCGGGTTTTTTCTCCGGCGTCGTGACCGCTCGCCCGAAAGCAATCTGCGCGATCGGCTGCTTCTGTCCCTCCTCGGTGATCCAGGAATCGACCTCGCAGGCGCGCGTCGCCCCGTCGGGCGACGTGCCGCAGCGCAAGGTCCAGTCGCCGAAGGTCACCGGCTCGGGGTTGGCCGTCCCGGTCGTCGCCGGCGCTTGAGTCTCGGCCATGGCGGCGGCGCAAGAGAGCAAAGCGGCGGGGGAAATCAGCAACGCGCTCATCGCCAGGATCAGGGTTTTTCGCATGCGCAAGCCTCTATGTCAGCGTCGGCTTTATAGGCCCGTGGCCGGCCGAGGCAAGCCCCTTCGCGGGATCCGTCCATACAATGATCCGGCGGGCTTTTGTTTTCGCCGCGATATCGCTAAGGAAGCGCTGCCGCAAGGGAGACCTGTCCGCCGTGAGCGCGCGAACGCAGAATCTGGCGATGATCGCCGCCGCCTTCGCGGGGATCGCGGGCGCCTGCGGCGTCGGCCTTGCCGCGGCCGGGGCGCATGTGTCCGCCAGCCCGCTGCTAACGACCGCCGCCGATTTCCTGCTGATCCACGCCGTCGCGGCATTGGCGCTCGCCGGGCTCGCCCTGGCCTCGCCGCGACGCGGCGGCTGGTTCCTCTGCGCCGCCGCCCTGTTGCTGCTCGGCGGCTTTCTGTTTTGCGGCGACCTGTCCTTTCGCGCGCTAGCGGGCGCGCGGCTTTTCCCGATGGCCGCGCCCATTGGCGGCTCGCTGCTGATTCTTGGCTGGATCGCGGGCGCCGTCGCCGCCGTGGCCGCACTTTGGCGAGGACAGCGCTGACGCGCGCGGATTTTAGCCGCAAAGCCGTGATGACAATCCATTTTCTGGACAATAGGGGACGCGCAATGCACAGTCCGCGTTGTTCAACAAGGGCTCGAGATGACGCTTGCGTACGCCGGCGACCCGGCATCCAAGAGAATTCTGATCGTCGAGGACGAGCCCTTCGTCGCTCTCTCTCTTGTCGATGCTTTGTCTGAACTTGGTTTTGACGTCGCCGGCTGGGTTGGCGACGTCCGGGCCGCAATCGATTTTATCGGGCGCGAACATATCGACGGCGCGCTCCTTGACGTTCATCTGGGATCGCAGCGGGTCGACCCCGTGGCCGATCTGCTCGCGGCGCGCGCCTGCCCTTTCTTCTTCACGACGGGCCTCGGGCGGGTGGATGTTCCGGCCGCCCATGCCGACCGCGCATTTCTGCAAAAGCCCTTCGGCACCGCGGATCTGGCCTCCATGCTGGACCGGGTGTTCGGTTCCGGCGGTCGCCCGTCGGGATCTTGAGTCCCGCCAAGAGACTCTTGCCAAGAGACTTGCGAGCGAAGAGACTCGTAAACAAAGAAAGCGGGGATGGCCGCGCGATCACAGGCTTCCGTCCGAGAAAAAGCGCCGCCGCGCCGCGATTCGTCGCCTTGATCGTGACATAGTAAAAGAAGAAAAGCGCGCTTCCGCCTGCTCTGCGGCGATGCTGGCGGGCGATGCAGATTCGAGGGCGACGGATAACCGATGGCCGAAATGGCGACGATCGCTCCCGCTTCCTCGCCGCCGCCGCGCCGACGCATCACCGGTTTGCTCGGGATTCTGGCTTTCGGCCTCGTTTTCGCCGGCATGACGGCCGCGGCCGTGCCCTGGCTGTTTTCGACCAATGTTTTGCGGCAGGAAATTCTGGCGCAGATCCGGCAGACCACCGGGCTCGTCGCCATTTCGCAGGGCCATGGCGTGTTCGTGGTCCTGCCGCAGCCGCACATCAGCATCGAGGACATCCGCCTCGCCGATCCCTCCGGCGCGCTGCGCATCGACGCGAAATATCTGAAGGGCTATCTGCGCGTCACGTCGATGCTGCGCGGGCGGCTCGAGATAGCGTCGGCGACGCTCGGCGAGCCGCGGATCGCGGCGGATCTCGATGGTGGGCCGATGCCCTCCGACAGCGCGATCGGGCGCGCCGCAAAGGCGAAATCGTCGAGCCGCCAGGCGGATTCCGCCGATGAGGCGCGGCTTGGGGTGGTTTCGCTGATCGACGGCAGCGCGCGGCTGACCAGCCGCATCGGACGCACGGATCTCCTGCTCGATGCGATCAATGTCACGATCGACTGGCGCAAACTCGGCTCGGCGGCGAGCCTTGCGGGAACGATGCGTTTTCGCGGGCAGAGCGCGGACATCGCCGCTGTCGTCGAGCGGCCGACGGAATTGCTGCGAGGCGAGCAATCCCCCTTGAGCCTCAAGATCGATGGGTCCGCATTGTCGCTTTCCGCCGAAGGGACCCTCGCGGGCGCTCCTGGCGCGCGGTTCATCGGGCGTTTCGTCGCCGCGGCCCCCTCGCTGCGCAAACTGGTCGAGACCGGAGGCTATTTTGTCGAACTGCCGGCGCCCTTCGAGGATTTCGCCCTGAACGCCGATGCGAACATCGGCGCCGACAGCGCCAGTTTCTCAAATCTGCATCTTCAGCTTGATGGCAATGACTACGAAGGCGCGCTCGCGGTCATCGCGGGCGAGAAAAGGCCGCTCCTTTCGGGCACGCTGGCTGCGGATACCTTGTCGCTGCGCCCGTTCATCGCGAATCGCGCCCCGGCGCTCGGGCGCGATGGGCAATGGAGCCATGATTTGTTCGATCTCGATTGGGAGAGTTTCGCGGACGTCGATCTTCGGGTCTCGGCGGCGCGCCTCACTCTGCCGGGGCTCGATCTGGACGACGCCGCGTTTTCATTGATGAACCAGAACGACCGTTTCGACGTCGCGCTGATCGAGGCCAAGGCTTATTCGGGCAATCTCAAGGGGCGGGCTACTTTCGTCAAAACCGACGCCGGCGTCGAGATGCGGGCCAGCGCCACGGCCTCGGACGTCGATGTCGCCGCGGTCTGGCCGTATTCGATCGAATCATGGCGCGTCGCCGGCGCGATGTCCGCCTCGGGCAATGTCGAGAGCGCCGGCGCCAACATGAGCGAATTGATGCGTAATCTGAACGGGCGCGCGCAGTTCGCGCTGGAGCGGGGCGCGCTCGGCGGCATCAATCTCGATCAGGCGCTCCGCTGGATCGACAAACGGCCGCTTGGGGTCGCGGACGACATTCGCTATGGCGGCACGGGGTTCGATCGCGCGAGTTTTGGCCTGCGCATCGTGCGGGGCGTCGCCGAGATCGAAGATGGCGCGACGATGCGAAGCCGCAGCCTCGATCTGGGGTTCGGCGGCTCCATCGATTTCGGCGAGAGAGCGCTCAACGTACATGCGACGGCGACGGGCCTCGCGACAGATCCGGTGCAGGGCCGCGCACCCGCGAAATTCGACTTCGACGTCGCCGGCCCCTGGGACGATATCGCCCTCATTCCCGACGCGCGCAGCCTGATCCGGCAGTCCGGCGCCGCAGCGCCGCTGTTTTCGCCGAACCGCCTCAATGTCAAGACGGCCCCCGGGGCCGCCGAAGGACACTGATAGAATTTCAGCGCGTTGTTGAGGCGTGCGGCCTTAGAGGATATTCCGATCAGATTGAACCAATCTGATCGACAGGAATATGCTCCAGCTTTTGACTGTGGAGCGATTTCTTGTCGACCGAATATTCCATTCGGTCGGAAAGCGCTCTAGCCGCCCTCGCGCATCGCTTCCGAAAGGCGCGCTTCGAGCACGCCGGGTTTGACGAGGACGAGGGCGCCGCGAGTCTTCTCGATGAGGCCCTCCTGCGCGAGCGCCGACAGTTCGCGCGTCACCTGCTCGCGCCGGCAGCCGATTCGCGCCGCGAGAACATGATGAAAGGGGGGCGGCGTCACCACCTGTTCGACCGGGCTGCCGGGGCGCGGATGCGCCATGCGCAGCAGTTCCGAATAGAGACGATGCTTGAGGTCAAAGATCGAATGTTCGGCGAGCCTCGCGTTCAGCTCGCGAACGCGCCCCGTTAAAATCCGCAAGATCCGGTCGCAGGCGGTTTGCGAGGAAAAGATGATTTCGCGAAAAACATGGGCGGGCATGATGCAGAGCTCGGATTTCGTCAGGGCGGTCACATTGGCGGAGCGTTTGGCGCCGTCGATCGCCGTCATCTCGCCGAAAAACTGGCCCGCCCGGCTCTCGCCGAGGATGATCTCCTTGCCGGCCACCGTCCGGATCAGCACCCGAACCTCTCCGGCGACGATGAAATAGACGTCCGACGATTCGTCTTCATAGTCGACGACGAGTTCGCCATCGTTGAAGCGGCGCCAGGAGCAGAGCCGATCGAACCGCTCAAAGTCGAGATCGGCGACATCCTTGAAAAAGGCTACGCGCGCGAGGGTTTGCATGGCTCACTCGACTTGAGGCGTGATTCACTTTCAAATCCGCGGCGCCGGCGCGGAACGGCGCCCGCCGACATGCGGCTCATTTGCGATCGGCGGATGAAGGCGAAGGCGGCGCGTTCGATTAAGGCGCGTCCCTGAACTCTGTCAATGATTCAGCGCCGCGCCGGGTCGACCGCCGCGCGAAAGCTGTGCACATGCCCGCATCCGGCTGAGCGCTTGCCAAGACGGCGGAGGATTTGCGCCAGCTGGGGCGGCGGCGCCAACTGCTATCTGCACGAAACAGAGACGCTGACGGCCCGGGCCTGTTCCGCCAGATCGGGGCTGGAAACCTCGTGCGACGCGGCGCCTTCCGTGAAGTCGATGCGATTGCTCTCAAGAAAGCTCGCAACGAGACTTCCCTTTATGGCGAGGTTCACGTCTTGCGGGATATCGCCGGCGGTCGCCACAATCATGTTGGGCGCGCGGCCTTTCGCCGAGACGACGCCAACCACATTGCCGCTTTGATCGAACAGAGCGCCGCCCGAACCGCCTGGCTGGACGGGCGTCGAAACCTGCAGGTATCGGGTGTCGCCGCTTGCGCCAGCCAGGGCCACGACATTGCCGTCGGTAAGACCGCCCGAACTCGACAATGAGGGAGCGGGCGCGAGGCCGGGCGCTTCGACGGTCTCGCCGAGTCGGACGCTGGCGCGAATCCGCGCCACTCGTTCCGGTTTGAACGCCGTTTTGAGGACGGCGAGATCGTTGGCGGCGTCGCGCGCGACGAGACTGCCGTCGGCGGCGGCGATCTGATCCTTGGCGACGGCGATGTGCGCGCAGTTCTCGACGAGGCGAGCGTTGGTCACGACATCCCCGCCGGCATTCACGAAGAAGCCCATCCCGGAGGTTTCGCCCTTTCCTGTTTGCTCAGGCGCGAGCGGCGCGGCAGCGGGGTCCGGCGGGACCGCCGCGGCCATGTCGGGGGACAAGGGCGACGAACGCTGGGGCGAAGATGGGATATCGGCGAACGGCACGCCGCTCATCGCGCTTGCGAACGAACCAGACATCAAGGTCGCCGCACGCTCCATGTGAAGGTCGGACGCATTGTGCAGCCAAAAAAGCGAGAGCCAGAGCACGCCGGGACGATCGGCCTGACAGCGGATGTAGCTATCGAGACCGTTTGTGCTCGATGAAACGATGAAGAAGTCGTCCTTCAGAATTTTGAAGGCGATCTGGCCGCCGTCGGCGATGACTTTTGCGACGACGGAATTATAGGCGGCGGCGAGATTGGCGTCCCGCAGGTAGTCATAGGTCAGCCAGACGCGCTTCAGCGGATCGCGCCATGTGAGCCCGTTTTGATCGCGCTCGGCGAGGAGGCCAAGTCCCATGGGAACCCAGATCGGATGGCCGCGGGTGGGGTGCGCGATCAGGCGGAAACCCCAGGTCTCCAGCAAGGGCGACGCGCTGCGATAAACCTTCGCCAGAAGCTCTTTATCGACGAGGCCCGTGGGGGGAAGCCCGTTATCGGCCTGATATTGCGTCGTGGCGTCGAAGAGCTTGCGGCTGAAATCGGCGTCGGCGATCGCCGGCCAATATCCGGCCGCCGTCAGCGCGACATTGAAGGTCAGTCGATCGTTCAGGGGAAGCTGATCGAAGGCGCGCTGCGCATCCGCGTAGCCTGGCGGAGGCGACAGCGCTAAGACCGGCAGGCTCCACCCCAGCAACAGGACCATCGCGGCCAGCCAACGCATGCGACACCCACGAGGGAAGATCAGCGTGAACCACATTTGAACGCCAGCGCTAAAAGTCACCATAAGATCCGGCGAATGGATTTGCATCTTCATCGCCCGTCTGGCCGCGGCCGCTTTCGCTCAGTTCGATGCGTCGAAACCGAGAGCGGACAGCCGAGTTGTATAAATATAATACAGCCTAAAACCGATACTGTATCAGATTTATCCACCAATCGTTGCATCCGTCGCGTACTGAGCATCGATGCACGCGCCGCGTGCGGGAGCAGTTCACGGCGCCATCCAAGTTGGTAAGCGGTTCCGAAAAATCTTGGAACCTGCGTCGGGTGCCTGTATAGAATTTACACATTGTATAAATTAAATACAGGCCACGGTCCGCAGCCAAAATTCTCTTTCAAAGTTGCGGAAATCACCCTGCCAGCCTTTGAGGCCGCGGCTCACGCCGACCTCGATCTCTCTATCGGTTCAAGGCGATGTTGTATAATCAATTTATCAACTCCGCCGCTGATTGGCAAAAAAGATTCACGCCCTCGGCGCGCCCCCGGCGATCGCTTGCGGCGCCGGTGCGGAATGTGCTGGACTTCCAGGAGCAGCGTCTAAGAGCAAGACGGACGGGCGCCGCGGCGTTTCGCAGCGCACAAAATCGCAATGCAATATTGAACGATCGCGTCACGAGCGCCTCACGGGAATCGGCGCGCGCAAGCGCTTTTCGGCTCTCATTCCCGCAAGGTCCTATTGAAATTTCAACAAGTCCAGAGGAGGGACCTGTTCGATAGCCAAAGGCGCATTCACCGATTTGATCAGTGTCAATTTTGCACACACCCGGTTGGATTGAAATGATGCGGATAATCTAAACTACGAAAGAGGGATGTGATTGGAGGCTCTGGCGCATGCATCTGATATGATTGGATGTTTGCGAAATATTTGGCGGCGGCGGAAGCGCGGCGCCGCCTTTGCTGAACGAAGGTCGCCACATCGGGCCCATCTGAGGCGCTCGATTGATAAGGCGCCGCAGGTTAAGGTCGCTGGCTACATCTCAGCCGGCGTTCAATGTGAGCACCATGGAGGAGACATATGGCATTAAGTACCGCTACCAAGGCAGCGTCGGACGCGCTTGGCGCCAATCGGGCCCCGACAAGCGTCGGGCCGCAGGAAGTGCACCGGTGGCTGCAAAGTTTTAACTGGGATTTCGCGCAAAATCGGACGAAATATCCGACCAAATATCATATGGCGAACGACACCAAAGAGCAGTTCAAGCTCATCGCCAAGGAATACGCGCGCATGGAATCGGTCAAGGACGAGCGCCAGTTCGGCACCTTGCTCGACGGCCTGACCCGTCTCGACGCTGGCAACAGAGTGCATCCGCGCTGGGGCGAAACGATGAAGGTCGCTTCGAACTTCCTCGAAGTCGGCGAATATAATGCGATCGCCGCATCGGCCATGCTGTGGGATTCGGCCACCGCCGCCGAGCAGAAGAATGGCTATCTCGCACAGGTGCTCGACGAGATTCGTCACACGCATCAGTGCGGCTTCGTCAACTATTACTTCGCCAAGCACTATCATGATCCGGCAGGTCATAACGATGCGCGCCGCACGCGTGCGATCGGACCGCTGTGGAAGGGCATGAAGCGCGTGTTCGCCGACGGGTTCATTTCTGGAGACGCGGTCGAATGTTCCGTCAATCTTCAGCTGGTCGGTGAGGCTTGCTTCACCAATCCGTTGATCGTGGCCGTCACCGAATGGGCGTCAGCCAATGGCGACGAAGTCACGCCGACCGTATTCCTGTCGATCGAAACCGACGAGCTTCGCCATATGGCGAATGGTTACCAGACCGTCGTCTCGATCGCCAATGATCCGGCCTCTCAGAAATATCTGAACACCGATCTCAACAACGCATTCTGGACCCAGCAGAAATATTTCACGCCGGTTCTGGGCATGCTCTTCGAATACGGCTCGAAGTTCAAGGTCGAGCCTTGGGTCAAGACCTGGAATCGCTGGGTCTATGAAGATTGGGGTGGGATCTGGATCGGCCGTCTCGCAAAATATGGCGTCAATTCGCCGCCAAGCCTGCGCGACGCCAAGAAGGATGCCTATTGGGCTCACCACGACCTCTTCCTGTTGGCCTATGCTTTGTGGCCGACCGGCTTCTTCCGACTCTCGCTGCCGGATGAGGAAGATATGGAATGGTTCGAGGCGAACTATCCCGGATGGGACGCGCATTACGGCAAGATTCTGCGCGAATGGAAGGCCCTCGGTTGCGAGGATCCCAAGAGCGGGTTCCTTCCGATCCAGTGGCTCGCTCAAAACGGCCATCAGGTCTATGTCGACCGCGTGTCGCAAGTGCCGTTCTGCCCGACTCTCTCCAAGTGCTCGGGTTCGCTAAGGGTGCATGAGTTCAACGGCCAGAAGCACTCGTTCAGCGACGATTGGGGCGAGCGTCAGTGGTTGGCCGAGCCTGAGCGCTACGAGTGCCAGAGCGTCTTCGAGCAATATAGCGGTCGCGAACTTTCGGATGTGGTCGTCGAGGGTCACGGCGTCCGCTCCGACGGCAAGACCTTGATTGGTCAGCCCCACGTTCGTGGCGACAATTTGTGGACCGTCGAAGATCTGAAGCGCGCCAATTGCGTGTTCACGGATCCGCTCGCCGGGTTCTGATTGAAATCTCATCGGATCGGCCGAAAGGCCGATCCGACGACTTCAGCCAATGTTCAAGAACTGGCCGCTCCCAGGCCACGAAACAACACCTATGGAGGAAACCACCTATGGCACTCGCCCAAACGACGAAGCGTGGGCTGACGGACCCCGAGAGGTCCGCTAGAATTCTCGCCGCGATCCCCGATCATGCGCTCGATACGCAGCGCAAGTCGCAATATTACGTCCCGGCGCGCTGGAAGCGGCTCAGCGAATATGAAATCCTGACGCTTTATACGCAACCGAACCCGGATTGGATCGCAGGCGGTCTCGATTGGGGCGACTGGACGCAGAAGTTCCACGGCGGCCGGCCCTCCTGGGGCAATGAAAGCACCGAGCTGCGGACCACCGATTGGTACCGTCATCGTGACCCGGCCCGTCGCTGGCACGCGCCTTACGTCAAGGACAAAGCCGAAGAGTGGCGCTATACGAACCGTTTCCTCGAGGCATATTCGGCCGAAGGCGCGGTGCGTTCCATCGATCCGAAATGGCGCGATGAAATCCTCGATAAATATTGGGGCGCCCTGCTGTTCAGCGAATATGGTCAGTTCAATGCGCACTCATCCGTGGCGCGTGACGCACTCTCCGACACGATCCGTTCGACGGCGACGTTCGCGGGCTTCGACAAGGTTGATAACGCCCAGATCATTCAGCTCGAACGCAACTTCCTGTCCAAGGTCTCTCCGGGTTTCCCCGAATCCACCGAAGGGCCGAAGAAAGTCTGGCTTACGGACCCGATTTACAAGGGCGCCCGCGAGACGGTCGAGGAATTCTGGCAGGGCATCCAGGATTTCAACGAAATTCTGTGGGCCGTGCACGGCGTCTACGATCCTATATTCGGTCAATTCGTGCGGCGTGAATTCTTCGGCCGGCTCGCGGCTCATTATGGCGACGGGCTGACGCCGTTCTTCCTCGCTCAGACGCAGACCTATTTCCAGATCACCAAGGCTGCGACGGGCGACCTCTTCTTCTACTCGCTGGGAGAAGATCCGGTGTTCGGCGAGCACAACCTGACATGGTACCGCGCCTGGACGGATAAGTGGCTGAAGAAGACCGCGGAAGCTCTGCACGACTTCCTCGGCATCTATGCGAAGGTCGATGTTGTTCCGGGAGTTAGCGATGCTGCCGGCATCAAGGACGCGGTCGCCCGTGTCGTGAACGACTGGGTTGAGGATTATGCGAAGAAAATCGGCTTCAAGGTCGACGCTGATCAGCTCATCGCCAGCATCACTCGCGACGTCAAGTGAAGGGGGAGCAAAGTGACAACTCAGAACGCTAAGAACGCCTACAACGCAGGCATCATGCAAAAAACCGGCAAGGATTTCGCAACGGAATTCTTCGCCGAAGAAAACCAGGTTGTCCACGAATCCAATACGGTCGTCCTCGTTCTCATGAAGAGCGACGAGATCGATGCGATCGTGGAAGACATTATTCTCGGTGAGGAGACGAAGCGCAATCCGACCCTGGTCGTCGAGGATCGGGCCGGCTTCTGGTGGATCAAAGCCGACGGCGAGATCCGGGTCGACACAAAAAAGGCGGCTGATTTGCTCGGCAAGACCTTTAGCGTTTACGATTTTCTCGTGAACGTGTCTTCGACGATCGGCCGCGCCTATACTCTCGGAGATACGTTTATCATCACGTCCGAGTTGATGGGTCTCGATAAAAAGCTCACGGACATTTGAGCGATCGAAAGGGAGGAAATAGAAAATGCCGAATTACAAGATCCATGAAAATCCCGTGCGGTCGGAATGGCTTAAAAAGATCGCGGAGCTGAAGACCGTGAAAGACGCGACTGCGTTCATTCAGGACTTCCGGGTTAAAAATACGGGGCCGTTCCGGAAGACTTACGAACTCAACGTCGATTACCTCTTCATCGAGGCCAAGATCGAGGAACAGCTCGCCCTGCTCAAGGCCAAGACGTTCTCCGCCGCGGATCTTTTCTCCAAGGCGACGACGGGCGAGGTGGCTCAGGCCGTCGCCGACTCCTACATCGCCAAAATCGATGCGGAGAAGGACAAGTTCGCCGCCGAAAAGATCCTGATCTCGTTCCGGCAGCTCTACAAGCCGCCGGTGCTTCCGGTGAACGTGTTTTTCAAGGTCGACACGCATCTCCAAAGCCGTCTGATGGAACTGCGCAACACCGACTACTATGCCGATTCTCTTGAGGAGTTGCGCAAGAAGCGCGGCGTCAAGGTGTTGAGACTCGGCAACGTGGCTTGAAAAAGTCCTGAAAGTTTCGGGCGCCGCAAACTACGGCGCCCGAAGCTGATCGAGGAGCGCAGGCGATGGGTTCAAGATTGTTTGAAGACGATAGCGACGAAAACGCGGAGGCCGGCTCACCGCTGAACGGGGATGTTGGCGGCGATGATTTGGGGCTTTCAGCGGCCATCCAGGGGATCGAGATCTTCCACGACGGCCGGTATCGGGCGTTCACGCAGGATGTCGAGTGCATGTGGCGATGGGAGATCCACAGAGACGAAGATATCGTTCAGGTGGGTTGCTCGCTCAGCGAGTCTTCGTCTCGCGAAGCGGTCGCGCATGTCATCTCATTCTATCAGCGTCGCGATCTTCGAGAGACCGGTCAGGAGCGGCCGCAGAGCTGAAGCGGATTGATGCGAGTGGATGCGGCGAGGATCGAATCCCGGCATTGATCAGGCGCGATCAGATCACGTGGATGGCGCAAGCCGTCGGGCGACGACTGTTCGCGGCGTAAAGCTCAGGCCCGCTCCGTGGTTAGCGCATTGCTGAAACGTCTCTAGTGAACCGCATCGCAGGCATCTGTCCGTTGCTGGGGACCTTAGGGAAGGAATTATGTTTTTTGGGGAAGTGAATTATGTTTAAGGTGCGCGCGATAACGGAAGATCAACAGGACCTGACTTTTGAATGTTCGCCGGGCGAGGACATCATCTCCGGGGGTCTTAAGAGAGACGTCATTTTGCTTTCTTCGTGCCGCGAAGGCGGCTGCGCGACGTGCAAGGCGGACGTCGTCGAGGGAGATTATGAGCTAGGCAGCTGCACTTGCCAGGCCTTGCCGCCGGACGAGGAGGAGGCGGGCGTGGTTCTCCTCTGCCGAACCTTTCCCCGAAGCGATCTCGTCGTCCAGTTGCCCTATACTTTCGATCGAATCTCCTTCCAGAAGGTCAATACGGATTGGCAGGGCGAGATCGTCGCGGTCGAAAAGATTTCCTCGAATGTGGCGAAGCTGCGTATTCAGCCGCGCGACCCGGAAACCGGCGCGGCCGTCAAGATCCCTTTCTTTCCCGGGCAATATCTCGATATCGAGATCCCGGATTCAGGCGTCAGCCGGTCTTATTCGATGGCGACGACCAGCGATGAAGCCCATCTTGATTTCCTCATTCGGCTTTTGCCCGACGGCCGGTTTTCACATTTTCTGTCGGAGGCGGCGAAGCCGGGGCTCACGGTCAAACTTCGCGGTCCGTTCGGCGGGTTCAGCCTTCGCGAGAACGGCTTCAGGCCACGCTATTTCGTTGCAGGCGGGACGGGGCTGTCTCCAGTTTTGTCGATGATTCGGCACATGAAGCAGGAGCAGCATCCGCAGGAGACGAAGCTCTTCTTCGGCGTCACGCACCAGCATGAATTATTCTGCGTCGACGAGCTGAAAGAGCTCGAGGCGTCGATGCCCAACTTCCACGCGCATGTCGCCGTGATGCAACCGGACGCCGATTGGCAAGGCAGCAAGGGCACCGTCGTCGACGATCTCCTGAAACATCTCGAAGGAGCGAAAGCGATTCCAGATATTTACATGTGCGGCCCCCCGGGCATGATCGACGCGACCTTCGCAGCTGCAGCAAAAAAAGGCGTGCCAAAAGATCACGTTTATGTCGAAAAGTTCCTTGCAACGGGACAAAATCAGGCCGCAGAGTAGGGAGATTCTACAAGGCTTTAGGCCTTCCAAGGTGGTGCTTCAGCTATGTACTCCGTGGTCCACATGCCGAATCAGCTAAAACCGCAGGACCTTGCAGCGCCCGAACAGGACGCTGGACTGTTCGGGGTCGATCGGCCGGGGGTCGCTTGGGACTGGATGATGCAGACCGGTCAGCCGCCGGAAGGCGACGACTGGGTGCGTCCGCAAGTGTCGGAAGCCTGGTACAGGTGCATCGAGGAATACAGACTTTCACCGCGCACCAGTCTTTTGCGTCCGCATGCCATTATGGATTTCGAAAATGGCGGGCGCGCCGCGCCGGCGACCAATCTCGACGTGCGCACCGCGCTGGCGACTATGGCGTTCAACCTGCAGCCGGTCCTGCGGGACACGAGCGTCAGCCTGCTTTTGGCCGATAGCGCCGGCACGCTCATTCACGCCCTTGACGCCGGATCGAACCTCGGCCCGATGGGCCGGCGTCTGGTCCGGCTCGGCGAGAGCTGGAACGAGCTTATCATCGGCAACAATGGATTGGGGACGGCGGCCGTCTTGCGCGAGCCCGTCGCCTTCGACGGCAAGGAGCACTTCTCCTCGGTGCTGCATCCCTTCGCGACCGTCGGCCACCCGCTTTTCGCGCATGACGGCGCACTTGTCGCTCTGCTCGGCCTCATAACGGATCAGCGTTCGTCGGCCCAGACTCTTCTTGGCTTCGTCCGCATCGCCGGCTATCTGATCGAGACGAATTTGTTCGAGTGTCAGGCGCCTGGCGCTTTCATGCTTCGGATGCGCCTGAACAATATCAGCGCCGGCTTGACCGGGCAGGATTGTCTGCTCGACGGCCTTATCGCGATTGACGAGCAGGGCAGGATCGTCGGCGCGACGCGCACGGGGCTCAATCTGCTTCGAGCCGAGCGTCACGAGGACATCCTCTCCAAGAAAGTTGAGGCGATCCTCGGGGTCACGATCGGCGATTTGCGGGCCTGCGCCAGCCGCGGCGAACCGATCGAACTCGAGATCCCGGAAGGTTGGCGTCTCAAGGGCGAGTTCATCGTCAGGCGTCACGCCGAGAAAGACATCGTCCGGCCGAGCCGGAGCTTCGCGACGAAGGCGGCGAATCGGCCCGCGCCGCAGTCCGCGCCTGGCCAGGGCAAGACCGCCAATGCGGAGCCCTGGCGCGACGCCGTGCTCGAAGCTGCGCTTCAAAAGGCCGTCAACCTCCAGAAGCAGAAGATCCCGATGCTGATCACCGGCGAGTCCGGCGTCGGCAAGGATTATCTGGTGCGCAGGATTCACGCAGAGGGCATCCGCAAAGGTCGGCCGCTTGTGCTCGTCAACTGCGCCGCGATCCCGCATGAGCTCATTTCGAGCGAGCTTTTTGGCTATGTGCCTGGCAGTTTCACGGGGGCCCGCACCGGCGGCAAGACGGGCAAGTTCGTCGAAGCGCACACCGGCGTCCTGTTCCTCGACGAAATCGGCGACATGGCTCTCGATCTGCAGACCGCGCTTCTCTGCGCGCTCGATAGTTCGGAGATCGTGCCGGTCGGCGGCTCGAAGCCCGTGACCGTCGACGTTCAGGTCATCGCCGCGACCAATAGCGATCTGCCGGACTGCGTGAGGAAGGGCGCGTTCCGGCGCGACCTCTACTATCGCCTCAATGGCGCCCAATTCTGGTTGCCACCCTTGCGGGAGCGGCCCGACAAACTCGGTCTTATCGAGCATTTGTGGGAGCAGGAAATGAAGGCGCAGCGCGTCGAGGAGCGCAAGGCCTTGAGCGCGGAGGTGTGGGATATCTTCGAGCGCCATCCGTGGCCGGGCAATATTCGCGAGTTGCGCAATGTCTTGCGCTCGTGCCTGGCGATGACCACCGGCGCCGAAACTCTTGTCTCCGATCTGCCGACCGACTTCCTCAGGGAAATGAGCAATTCCGCGCAGGGAGAAGAAGAGGGCGAATCCGCGTTGTCGTCCCTGGCCAAATGGCGCCCATCGCCCGAGAGCAAGGCGCTCGCCGACTGGGAGGCGGACGCGATCCGCTCGGCGCTCGCCAAGACGGCGGGAAACATCTCGGAATCGGCGCGCCAACTGGGCATTACGCGCGCGACGCTCTACCATAAAATGGCTCGACTTGGCCTGCGAAAATGAGGGCGCTCTGACGCCATAGCAAGGAAAGAGAAATGGACGACGAACTCGAACAGTTTCTCGCCGAGATGGCAAAAGGCGCCGACGCCACGACGCATGAATTGGAAATCGAGGAAGCGGCCCTGCGCGCCCTTGTCGGCGATCAGCGCACCGAGGAGCTGGAGCTGCTCTGGACAAAGCAGCTCGATCCCGCCGATGAAGAAGACGTCAAGCGCTATATGGACTGGAACGACAAGAAGCTGATCTGGATCTGGCATCGCCTCGAGCGCTCGCGCGAACGGCGAGCCGCGGCGGGGCGGGCCTACATGATCCGGAGCCAGGACGGGATGGCGTCGGCCGCGCCGACTTTGAAACGAGCGGCGCCGCGCAAGCCGTCTTAAGCGAAGGCCAGCCTCCTCGAAACGGCGCCCCCTTCGTTTGACGACGCAAAACCTGGCCTCTACGGGCGCCGGGGTTCTGCGACCAATTGCACGCCCGGACCGAAGAAGCGAACCAGCAAGAAACATAAACCAAGAAACATAAACAAAAGGGAGAACGCCGTCGGCGTTCCAAGTGAGGAAACAATGGCAAAAGATATTCGCTATGGCGACATCGCGCGCCGCAGGATGCTTGCGGGCGCGAACCTTCTGGCCGATGCCGTGCAAGTGACGCTGGGTCCGCGCGGCCGCAATGTGATGATCGAACACCGCACCGCTGGGATCCAACCGATCGTGACCAAGGATGGGGTGACCGTCGCACGCTCGATCGCCGTGGACGACCGCTTCGAAAGCGCCGGCATCAATATGTTCAAGGAAATGGCCGGCAAGGTCTCGAAGCAGTGTGGCGACGGCACCACGACGACCATCGTGCTCGCGCGCTATATCGCCCGCAAGGTGCTGGCGGCGATGAGTTCCGGGCTCGATCCCAACGGGCTGCGGACCGGCCTGGAGCTTGCGACGCATGCGGCGGTGGAAGACCTTGAGCGACGCGCGAAAAGCTGCGGCGATAAACACTCGATCGTCCGGATCGCCGCGACTGCTTCGAATGGCGACACGTCCGTCGGCGAGCTGCTCGCCTCCGCCTTCGAAAAAGTCGGCCCGAAAGGATTGATCAACGTCAACCTCGGCAACGGGACAAGCGACGTCATCGAGTTCCAGGAAGGAGCGCATTGGGAGCAAGGCTGGCTTTCGCCCTATTTCATGACGGACAAGACTCGCAGGATCGCGGAACTGAGCGATCCATACGTGCTGCTCTACGACCGTCAGATCAAACAGTTCGAGGAGTTGGTGCCGATCCTGGAGCAGGTGCGCCAGGCGAACGGATCTTTGTTGATCATCGCCGAGGACGTCGAGGACGCGGCGCTTGCGGGGATTTTGCTCAACCATGTCCGCTGCGTGTTGAAAGCCATTGCGGTGAAGCCGCCCGCCTACGGGGACCGTCGCAAGGAAACCCTCGCCGACCTCGCCTGCCTTCTCGGCGGCCGGGCGATATTGGAGGACAATGGCGATGATCTCAGCCACGTGAAGCTTGCCGATCTCGGTCGCGCGCGCCGCGTTGAGGTCACCGATCATTCGACGACCTTGTTTGGCGGCGCGGGCGACGCCGACAAGATCGCGGAGAGGGTGCATGCATTGCGCTTCGCGGTCGAACGCATTGAGAGCAACGACAAGGGCTCGCCGACCGGCAAGCTCCACGACCTTGATGACCTTGAGGAGAGAATCGCCAATCTGTCCAACGTCACCGCGACGATCAATGTCGGCGGCGGTAGCGAAGCGGAGATGAAAGAGCGCCTACAGCGCGTCGAAAACGCGAGAAACTCCGTATCCGCGGCGCTGGCCGAAGGCGGGTTGCCTGGCGGCGGCGTCGGCCTTCTGCGCTGCCGAAAGGTTCTGCGCGCGCTATCGTCGACGGATATCGCGGTGAGACACGGCATAAAGATCATTGCGGACGCCGTGGGCGAACCCTCGCGGTTGATCGCCGACAATGCCGGGCAGGACGCACTCGCCGTGCAATACGAGACGCTTGCATCGGACGACGAGGTTTTTGGCTTCGATGCGAGGACGGGCCGGTTCGGCGATCTTTTCGAGGCCGGCGTAATTGATCCGTTGCGCGTGACGCGCCTCGCCTTGCAGCACGCGACCGTCACCGCGAGCACGCTCATGACCACGGAATGCGTCGTCGCGACTTTGCCGCCTGACGATCCGACCTTTGGTTATACGGCGGAATGGGCTGCGGCGACCCGGGAAGATCCGCGCTTGTGAGCTTCTGCAGCGCGGCCGATCGATTGCGCCGCGCTCGCCGCCATTCCCCGGTAGAGGCGGGCGCCGACTTTGCGAGGGCGCCGGCCGTTGATAGCGTTTTCCGATTCGATCGGATCAGAAAACGCTTTCACTTCGTGTCTGGTGCATCTTCTTGACGCGAAGCCGCCACCGAAACTGCGTTGGACGCTCTTGGCCCAAAGGGAAAGAGGAAAGAGCGGTAGACGGCGTGAGGCATCCGCGTCGCTTGAAAATATGCTGAAGAGCAGATGGTTCGAGAAGTCACATCGATCATGCTCTTCACTTTGTTGTCCTTTCGCATCGTCTTGTCCAAAAACTCTGCGCCTGTTTGGGATCGCGCTGCAGCGTGGCGAAACGGTCCAACACGGCCGGTTTTGCGCGAACGCTAACTGGGGCGATCCTGTTCAGATGACATACAGTGTATGCAACGGCTGAAATCCCGGATCGCCAAAATGCGTCGCCGCGGGCCCGCGCGGAACAACGCTGCGCCCGGACGAATAAGCGCAGCGCGTTGTTTTAAAAAGCACTTCTAAAGCTAAGAAAAGATTTTTCCAGTTGTGTTCGCGCGACGGCGCCGACTGGCACGCGTCCTGCGATATAGAACCAACTGTTGGCGACGCAACCGCGACCTGACGCGAGAGTCGGAGAAGCCAATTTCGAGCGGGAGGCACTTTGATGAGCAAGACCAAAACGATTTTTACGATGAGCAAGACCAAAACGATTCTCGTTGTCGGCGCTGTGATCGCAACCGGATTCGTTTGCGGCGCGGCAAACGCCGAAGATCCTTCGCGCACATTTATCGATCGCGTGTCAGGCAAGCCGTTTAGGGCGGAAGGCGCAGTTCCTACGACGACGATCGAGTCAAATCCGGCGCAGGCTTATATCGACAGGGTGTCGGGCGCCGAGCAATTGGTCGCCGAACGCGTTGGGCCCGGTACGACGTCGATCACGACCGACACGTCGCAGGCGTTCATTGACCGCGTCGCCGGCGGTCACTAGGGCGCGAGACGCCATGATCCGAAGAGCCGCCCCCGGCGGCTTGCCGGACGGGAATCGATCCCGCGAATGTTGACGGATCGATTTCTCGTTGCGGCGGATCGTGACGCCTGAGTTCCAAGAAAGAAGAAAAAACAGGGAGGGTAGGATGGGCGATCGCGCGGGAGAAAATCTCGCCGTGGCTCCGGCAGCCTTGGGGTTTCCGGTCGGCGCGCTCTTGAAAAAATATGGCCTGCGCGCGACGCGACAACGACGCGGCCTCGCGCGGCTGCTCTTTGGTAGGGGCGATCGGCATTTGACCGCCGAGACTCTCGCCTGCGAGGCGCGGGCCGCGAATACGCGCACATCGCTGGCGACGGTGTACAATGTCTTGAACCTTTTCAGCCAGGTTGGGCTCGTGCGCAGTCTGGCGATAGAGGGCGACAGAACGGTTTTCGATACCAACACGACCGATCACTCGCATTACTTCTTCGAGGATACGAAGGAGGTGGCCGATATCGGATCGCATGAAATGAAATTCGCCGCGCACATCGAGGCGCCTGATGGTTATGAGATCTCCAGGGTCGATTGCGTTGTGAGGTTGCGGAAAAAGGTAATGGGGTCGGCCGCGCCGGGGGGCCATGGATGCAGCTCCGCCTGCATCCAATAAGATTTAAATCCGGCCGGGATTGGAAAGCGACCGCTGACTGCTGCAACTGCGCCACGCGCTCCGGACTCCAGACGGCGCAGGCTGCATGACGCGTCATGCCTTTCCGACTGGCGCCCTGCGGCACCCCCATACACCGCAGGGCGCCCTTTTCTTTTCGGTAAGGCGGAAGCTTCGGTTAGAACTGGACGCAATGTTGGCCTCTCGGCCCGTCCAGCATGATCAGGCTTTCCGCCGATCGCTTCCGTCTTGCTTCCGCGGCAGGCGAGACGCTGTGGTGGATTCTCCAGGTGCTTGAAACGCTGCGCGCCGGAAGGAATTCGAACTTCTGGCCTCAGCCTTCGGATCGCAGGCCACGCTTTTCCCGAGCGGCAGCAGAATGTGTCGCAATTGGCACATATATGGCGAATCTTTGGCAAGCTAAAGCTGGATAGCTCAATCTTTGGTAAAAGTCCGACGGGGCGGGTCGAGACGTAGCTCATTTGATACCCGAACAGTTTGGCCTTCCCTCCCAGCGCCTATTCTTCGCCAGGCAGACTCCGCGCGCCCGCCGCCACGCTTCCGTCGCAAATCGCGCAGCATGATCCGATCG